>Ga0129314_1000184_pt1 | contig 79774 bp, 73 predicted proteins | sample O1111metagenome_FD_94431 | JGI IMG/M metagenome (GOLD analysis project Ga0129314, IMG submission 94431) | Orangutan individual fecal microbial communities from fecal samples from Wisconsin, USA - O1111 metagenome | ecosystem: Host-associated > Mammals > Digestive system > Large intestine > Fecal... | reverse complement strand
CCTTAATGTGGTGGACTGCGCCAATCCCCAGATGGACATGCAGATGCATGTGGTCAAGGAGACGCTTCGGGAGCTGGAGATCGTGGACAAAACGGTTGTGACCGTGTTTAACAAGACGGACCGGTTCAGGGAAATGGAATCGGAGGGACAGCCCCTGCAGCAGGTTCCAAGAGATTTTTCCTCAGACTACCAGGTGAGGATCTCGGCTAAAACCGGAGAAGGGCTGGATGAGCTGGAGAAAATATTTCTGACCATTATCAGAAGCAGGCGCGTCCTTCTGGAAAAGGTATATGCCTACTCCCAGGCCGGGCGCATCCAGACCATCCGCAAATACGGACAGCTGCTGGAAGAGGAATACAGAGATGACGGCATTGCTGTCAAAGCATATGTGCCCGCAGAACTTTTTGCGGGACTTTATTCCGACTGAGTTCCCGGATCGCATTTTTAAAACGCCCCCCATGGACGGCCCTGTGCCGCAAAGGCAGGCGGAATAAGGCTTTGCGGGGATTTGATAAAATAGTTATAAGTACAGGTAATAAGACACAATATCTAGTTTGATGCAAAAAGTTATGCATAGATATTGTGTTTTTCCTTGCGGTCTGCTATAATGAGTTCGTAGCTCGCTCCGGTTGGGGCGGGCCGTATATTTTCAGTTAATGCCTCCTGATTTGGCGTCAGGCACTGTGGAATGGGCTATTTGAGCCGGGAGGCAGTAGTGAGGGTTTGAAAGGAGTAAGTGGTATGATTCAGGTAACAAAGAGGGATGGGGAGATTGCGGAGTTCAGTCTGAACAAGATCACGGAAGCGATCAAAAAAGCATTCAAGGCAACAAAGAAGGATTACAATAATGAGATTCTGGAGCTGCTGTCATTAAGGGTAACTGCGGATTTTCAGAATAAGATGAAGGACGGCAGGATTTCCGTTGAGGAGATCCAGGACAGTGTGGAGCATGTCCTTGAGCAGACCGGGTATACAGATGTGGCCAAGGCCTACATTTTATATAGAAAACAGAGAGAAAAGATACGCAACATGAACAGCACCATCCTGGATTACAAGGACGTGGTCAACAGCTACGTAAAGGTGGAAGACTGGCGTGTAAAGGAGAACTCCACGGTTACATACTCAGTGGGCGGTCTTATTCTGAGCAACTCCGGCGCTGTCACCGCCAATTACTGGCTCAGTGAGATCTATGACCAGGAGATCGCCGATGCCCACCGCAATGCGGACATCCATCTTCACGATCTGTCCATGCTCACCGGATACTGTGCGGGCTGGTCCCTAAAACAGCTTCTGATGGAGGGACTGGGCGGGATCACAGGAAAGATCACCTCATCCCCTGCAAAGCATTTATCCGTGCTGTGCAACCAGATGGTCAACTTCCTGGGCATTATGCAGAATGAATGGGCGGGAGCCCAGGCATTTTCCTCCTTTGATACATACCTTGCTCCTTTTGTAAAAGTAGATAATTTAAGCTATCCGGAGGTAAAGAAGTGTATTGAATCCTTTATCTATGGCGTGAACACCCCCAGCCGCTGGGGCACCCAGGCTCCCTTTTCCAATATTACCCTGGACTGGACCGTACCCAATGATATGGCGGAGCTGAATGCCATTGTGGGCGGCAGGGAGATGGACTTTAAGTACAAGGACTGCAAGGCCGAGATGGATATGATCAACAAGGCCTTTATTGAGACCATGGTAGAGGGAGATGCCAACGGACGAGGATTCCAGTATCCCATACCCACCTACTCCATAACAAGGGATTTTGACTGGTCGGAGACAGAGAACAACAAACTTCTCTTTGAGATGACCTCCAAATATGGAACACCTTATTTTTCCAATTATATTAACAGCGATATGGAGCCAAGCGATGTGCGCAGCATGTGCTGCCGTCTTCGTCTGGACCTGCGTGAACTGCGCAAGAAGACCGGCGGATTCTTTGGGTCCGGCGAGAGCACCGGTTCCGTGGGCGTGGTCACCATCAATATGCCCAGGATCGCTTACCTGGCCAAGGACGAGGCTGATTTCTATGAGAAGCTGGATCATATGATGGATATATCCGCCCGCTCCCTGAAGACAAAGCGCCAGGTGATCACCAAGCTGCTGAACCAGGGACTTTACCCGTACACCAGAAGATATCTGGGGACCTTTGAGAACCACTTCTCCACCATTGGACTGATCGGCATGAACGAAGCCGGACTGAATGCCAAATGGGTGAGAAAGGATCTTACCAGCAGAGAATGCCAGAAGTTTACCCAGGATGTGCTGAACCATATGAGGGAGCGTCTGTCCGATTACCAGGAGATGTACGGAGACCTGTATAACCTGGAGGCCACACCGGCGGAGTCCACCTCCTACCGCCTGGCTAAGCACGACAGGGCGCGTTATCCGGAGATCATCACAGCCGGCGGGGAGGGTGAGACCCCTTACTACACCAACAGCTCCCATCTGCCAGTGAACTATACCGCGGATGTATTCGATGCCCTGGATATCCAGGATGAACTTCAGCCCCTGTACACATCCGGCACCGTATTCCATGCATTCCTGGGGGAGAAGCTGCCTGACTGGAAAGCCGCAGCGAACCTGGTGCGCACCATTGCCGAGAATTATAAGCTGCCTTACTATACCATGTCACCGACTTACTCTATCTGCAAGAGCCATGGATACCTGATCGGTGAACATTTCACCTGTCCGATCTGCGGCGGGAAGGCGGAAGTTTACAGCAGGATCACGGGGTACTACCGTCCGGTCCAGAACTGGAACGAGGGCAAGACACAGGAATACAAGGACCGCACCTCCTATGATATCGGCCGTTCCAAGTTAAAACACGGAGTGTCCAGGATCGTGGCGGAGAGCGCTGTAAAGCCGGCTCAGCCCGGTCAGGTGAAGTCCGAGAAGGCATCTGCTCCGGCTCAGCTGTATCTGTTTACAACCAAGACATGTCCAAACTGCAGGTCGGCCAAGGAATTTCTGAAGGGATGGGACTACCAGGTGGTGGATGCCGAGGAGCGCCCTGAACTGGCGGAGAAATTTGGAATCATGCAGGCTCCCACGCTGGTGATCGTCAGGGACGGTATCATCCAGAAGTTTGCCAATGCTTCCAATATCCGCAGGTTTGTGGAGCAGAAGGATACAGATACCGCGAAAGCGCAAAGGTAAAGAGAATGGATTTATTGTTTATGTTTATGGGGGCCCTGTGCCTGGCAGAGGGGATCGATCTGTTCACAGGGAATGATTTCCTCATGTTTGTGGGATCCACGAAGAAAGAAGATTATGATCTGGATAAGGTGTACGGGGCTGAGAAGTGGATCTTCCTCATCGATGCCGCCTGCAGCTTTGGAGTGGGCATGAACCGTCTGCCCAGGCAGGTGGAGATGGCTCTGCTGGTCCTGTTTGCAGCCACCCTGGTGGCCCATGTATATGTTTTCAAAAGTAAAAAATTCCGTAAGGAAAGTTGACAGCAAAAGAGGGCTGCTGCCCCTGAAGTTTGGGGCAGCGGCTTTTTGCAATATTCAGGATGCTGTTTTTTTGCCTGCTAATCTACCTTTGCTTTGTCCAGAGCCGTATTGATGGCGTTTAAAAGTGCGGTAGAGGTATAGCGGGATGCGCTTGGATATGTAAGGTTCTCTGTGGACTGGGTGCTTACAATCTGACTTGCCAGATCATCCAGGGTGGGCTGCATCAGGGGATACATGGTGGTGACAGCTTCACTTAAGGGAACCAGGTCAATGGAGTTAATGCGGTCGGCATCCACGGTTACTTCCACGTTCACATTTTCGCTGCCCAGAGTCAGTGCCGCGCTGTACACGCCGGGGACATAGCTGATGACATTGGCAGAGACAGCAGCGGCGTCCTTTTTGGGGCGGAACATGATGAAACAGAGAGTGATCAAAAGGATAGCAAGGCCTACGAAGATTGCAGTGTAGATGATCTCTTTCATCCGAAGCACCACAATTTTGGTTTTAGAGCTCATAGTCAGGACCTCTAAGATAGTTTGTTAAAGCTTATGATGGTACAGGGGGAAATATGAGAGGAGAGATAAAAAAGTGGCATTACAGTTCATATTAGGAGGGGCCGGATCCGGCAAAACAAGATATCTGTATGAGACAGCCATAAGGGAATCCATGGCCCACCCGGATATACAGTACCTGGTGGTGGTGCCGGAGCAGTTTACCATGCAGACCCAGAAGGAGATCATACGGCTTCACCCCAGGCACGGGGTTATGAATATCGACATCTTAAGCTTTAAGCGTCTGGCCTACAGGGTATTCGAGGACCTGGGGATCCATCTTCCCGTGGTCCTGGATGATATGGGCAAATCCATGGTCATCCGCAAGGTGGCAGGCATAAAGAGAAAAGAGCTTGGCATGTACGGCCACCATCTGGAACAGGCCGGATTTATCAATCAGCTGAAATCCCAGATATCCGAGCTTTACCAGTATGGGATCACTCCTCCCATGCTCAGACAGGTGATGAAGGAGGCTAACAGTCCCCTTCTGGAGCAGAAGCTGGAGGACCTGGAGGTGATCTACAGCGGGTTTAAGGAGTATATTGAAGAGCATTATATCACGGCCGAGGAGATACTGGATATCCTGTGCAGGGAACTTCCCCGCTGGAAGACGCTGCAAGACAGTGTCATACTGCTGGACGGATACACGGGCTTTACACCGGTGCAGTACAGGCTTGTGGAGCTTTTCCTCCTTTATGCCAGGGATGTGCTGTGTTCCGTGACCATTGACCCCAGGGCCAACGCTTATAAGGAGGGGAGCATTCAGCATCTGTTTTACATGGGAAAACATACCGTGTGCCGCCTGGCAGACATGGCGCTGCGTCATGATATAGAAAAAAAGCAGGACGTGGTCTGCGGCAAACGGCCCGGGGTGCGGTTTAAGGACAGCCCGGAGCTGGATTTCCTGGAACAGAACCTGTACCGGTACAATGGAAATTCCTGGAATGATCCGGTGGAGCGCATTGTGCTGTACAGGGGACAGGGGCCTGCAGGGGAAGCAGCCTATGTGTGCAGCCGCATCCAGGAGATGGTCCAGGAAAAAGGCATGCGTTACCGGGACGCGGCTGTGATCACCGGTGATTTGTCCTCCTATGGAAGGGAACTGGCTCACCAGTTTGATAATGCCGGTATCCCCTATTTTCTGGATGATAAAAAGAGCATCATGGAGAATCCGCTGGTAGAACTGATCCGGGCAGCCCTGGAAACGGTCAGGGACTTTTCCTATGAAAGTGTGTTCCGGTATCTGAAAACAGGGCTGATCTATTCCAGGAAGGGATGGGGTGACCGGGAATTAGATGACGTTCAGAAGTCTGACAATGACCAGGAGTTTGATGGTTCCCGTGACCAGGTAGAACAGATGACAGATCGGCTGGAAAATTATGTAAGAGCCCTGGGCATCCGGGGATGGAAACGCTGGGAATCCCAGTGGGAAAAGCAGTACAGGGGCAGTGAAAAGCTGAATCTAAAGGAGCTGAACGCATACCGCCGGTGGATCCTTGAACCCCTGCGTCCCCTGCGGGAGGCTTTCCAGGAGGAAGGCGCCACGGTTGCATCTGTGACAGCGGCCCTCAGGGAATTTCTGGAGCGCATGGAACTTAAGGAAAAGCTGGAGGATTACAAGGAGTTTTTCCTGGACAGGGGAATGCCCGGAGATGAGAATCTGGCCAGGGAATACGGCCAGGTATATGATATGGTCCTGGAACTGTTTGGACGACTGGAAGGACTTCTGGGCGCAGAGAAGGCGGATCGGAAAAATTATTCCCAGATATTGGATGCCGGCTTTGAGGAGATCAAAGTAGGCGTGATCCCGGCCACCATAGACCAGGTGATGGTGGGGGACATTACAAGAAGCCGCCTGGAGGCAGTGAAGGTACTGTTTTTTGTGGGGGTCAATGAGGGGATCGTACCGCAGAGAAAGAGCGGAGGAAGCCTTCTCTCAGACAGGGACAGGGAGGCGTTTAAGGCATTGGACATGGAACTGGCGCCCACGTCCAGGGAGGATGGATGCATCCAGAAGTTCTATCTCTACCTTATGATGGCCAAGCCGTCCCTGAGCCTTGTTCTCACCTTTGCAGGCATGTCTGCAGACGGCAAAAGCCAGAGGCCTTCCAGCCTGATCGGTGAAGTGGAAAAGCTGTTTCCAAAACTGGAGGCCCTGGATGAGAGCGCTGTGGAGTGGCCGGTGCGTACCGTGCAGGATGGCCGGGAACATCTGATCAGGGGACTGAGGAAGATGCGGGAAGACAAGGAGGGGGGCCAGGGGGAAAACCCGCAGGAACGGACCGGGGAGGAAGCCGCTTTTCTGGAACTGTACAGATATTTTTACTGCTCCAAAGAGCACAGGGAACAGGTAAAACAGCTGGTGGAAGCTGCCTTTTACTCCTATGAGGAGAGGGGGATAGGCAGGGCAGCGGCCAGGGCGCTTTACGGCCAGAGCCTTCAGGGCAGTGTTACCAGGCTGGAACAGTTTGCCTCCTGCGCCTATGCACATTTCCTTAAATACGGCCTGGAACTGATGGAACGCCAGGAGTATGAGCTGGAGGCAGTGGACATGGGAAACCTGTTCCATCAGTCCATTGACCGCTGCTTTGAGGTCATGAAGAACAGCGGACAGGACTGGAGGAATCTGACGGAGGAAGCCAGGAGGAAGCTGGTGCAGGAATGCGTGTCCCAGGTGACGGAGGAATACGGCAACACCATTATGCAGAACTCAGCCCGCAACGCCTATCTGGCCGGAAGGATCGAGCGGATCACGGACAGGACCATCTGGGCCCTGGCAGAGCAGGTAAAAAAAGGCGATTTTGAGCCGGTTGGCTTTGAGGTGTCCTTTTCCTCCATTGACAACCTGAAAGCAATGCGCATCGGATTGTCCGAGGATGAGGAACTGCAGCTTCGGGGGCGCATCGACCGGATGGACCTGTGTGAGGATGAGGAGCATGTGTATGTGAAGATTATTGACTACAAATCAGGCACCACTGCCTTTGACCTGGCAGCGCTGTACTATGGACTCCAGCTTCAGCTGGTGGTCTATATGGACGCGGCCATGGAGATGGAGGAGAGGAATCATCCGGGAAAGGAAGTGGTCCCTGCCGGGATCTTCTATTACCATATCAACGATCCCCTGGCTGACAAGCAGGAGGGAATGACGGCGGAGGAGATTGAAAAGCAGATTCTGCGTCAGCTGAGGATGAACGGTCTGGTGAACAGCCAGCTGGATATTATCAATCATTTGGACAGGGAGATCCGGAAAGAATCAGATGTGATACCGGTCGCCATCAAGGACGGGTATGTGCAGGAGAGCCGGTCATCCGTGGCCAGTACCAGGCGGTTTGAGGATTTAAGGCGGTTTGTGAACCGAAAGCTGAAGGAAGCAGGGCAGGATATCCTTAAGGGGAATGTGGAGCTTAAACCCAGTAAGCAGGCGGACAGGACTGCCTGCGATTACTGTCCTTACCATGCGGTGTGCGGCTTTGACACCAAGACGGCGGGATATGGATACAGGAGACTGAAGGGGTTAAAGCCCGAGGAGATCTGGGCGGAGATATCGCCGGACAGGAAAGAGGAACAGGATGGCAGTGAGATGGACTGAAAAGCAGCAAAAAGTGATTGAAAGCAGGAACCGCAATCTGCTGGTGTCTGCAGCGGCAGGAAGCGGAAAGACGGCGGTCCTTGTGGAGCGCATTATCCGGATGATCAGTGAGGGGGAGCACCCTCTGGATATTGACCAGCTGCTGGTAATGACCTTTACCAACGCAGCCGCGGCAGAGATGCGGGAGCGGATCGGAGCGGCCGTGGAGCAGAAGCTGAAGGAGCGGCCTGAGGACGAGCATTTGTGGCTTCAGGCAGCCCTGATCCCCCAGGCAATGATCACCACCATTGACAGCTTCTGCCTGAATATCATACGGAACCATTTTAACAGTCTGGATATAGATCCCGCTTTCCGTATCGGAGATGAGGGGGAGCTGGCCCTGTTAAAAAGCGATGTTCTGGGGGAAATGCTGGAAGCATGCTATGAGGAAGGCAGGGAGGAATTTGCCGGATTCGTGGAGCATTTTGGACGGGGTAAGTCGGACCGGGGAATCGAGGATGTGATCCTCCAGGCATGGCAGTTCTCCCAGAGCCATCCATGGCCGGGGGAATGGCTGCTCAACTGCAGGGCTGAACTGGAGGAGGGAAACCTGGAGGAAATGGAGCAGAGTCCCTGGATGCAGTTCCTGTTCCAGGACACGGCCCGGCAGATGGAGGAACTTTCGGCACAGCTTAGGTCCGCCCTTTCAGTGTGCGGGGAAGAGAACGGACCACAGGCATATGAGCCCATGCTGCTCAGTGATGTGGGAAAGCTGGAGGCCATTGAACAGGCTGCGTCCCAGGGGAATTTTGAGGTCCTGTACCAGAGCCTTAAAAACATGAACTTTGACCGCCTGGCATCCATACGCAGCAAGGATATTGACGGGGAAAAGAAAGCGTTTGTCACCGCATGCAGGGATCGGGTGAAAAAGGCAGTGGGAAAATGCAGGGACCTGTACGGAGCCCAGAGCCCGGCGGAGGTGGTGGAGAGCATCCGGGGGACCAAGACAGTCATCGCGGAGCTTTTAAACCTTACGGGAATGTTCGATGAAGCGTACCGGGCAGCCAAACGGGAGCGGAATGTCCTGGACTTTAATGACCTGGAGCATTTGGCTCTGGAGGTGCTGCTGGAGAAGGCGCCGGAGGAGGCGCAGGAGCAGGAAAACAAGGAACGCCGCCCGTCCCCGGCAGCAGATGAGCTGAGCCGCCAGTTTGAGGAGATCCTGGTGGACGAGTACCAGGACAGCAACTATGTTCAGGAGGCCCTGATTACCAGCATATCCAGGGAGCGGTTCGGGCATCCCAATGTGTTTATGGTGGGGGATGTGAAGCAGAGCATTTACAGGTTCCGCCTTGCCAGGCCGGAATTGTTTATGGAAAAATATGGAAGCTATTCAGCGGAGGATGGTCCTTACCAGATGATCGAACTTCAGCAGAATTTCCGAAGCAGGGAATCCGTTCTCACCAGTGTCAATGATATATTTTACCAGATTATGACCAAGAATCTGGGCGGGATCACCTACACAAAGGATACGGCTCTTTATCCCGGAGCATCTTTCCAGGAAGTGGGCGGGGAGAATGTGGATGAAACCCTGAAGCGGAAAGAAGGCATTTCCCTGTCAGCCGGCACGCCCACGGAGCTGCTGATGGTGGATACGGGAGCGGAAGCCTTAAAGCAGCTGGACGAGGATGCCCTGGACTACACTGCCAGGGAACTGGAGGCCAGGATGATCGCAAAGCGCATCCGGGAGCTGGTAAGTGAGGAAAAGGGGCTCCTGGTCTGGGATAAAACAAAGGAGACATACCGCAGGGCACGGCTGGGGGATATGGTCATCCTTCTTCGCAGCATGACCGGCTGGTCCGAGGTGTTTGTAAATGTTCTGATGAACGAGGGCATACCTGCCAGCGCCCAGACCAGGACCGGATATTTTAACACGGTGGAAGTGGAGACCGTGTTGAGTCTGCTGTCCGTGATCGACAATCCTATGCAGGATATACCCCTGGCGGCCGTAATGCGCTCGTCCATTGTGGGAATGGATGATGAAGAGATGGCGTGGATGATGGCAGCCTACAAAAAGAACAGCAAAAAAGGGCAGGACCGGGGTGTTTATGGCGCCTGGACCTTGTGGATGGATGAGGAATGGGAACATCCCGGAACTGTACCTGAAACAGCCGCTGCCTCCATCAGGAAAAAGCTGGCTTATCTGCGGGAGCTTCTCGGTGAGCTGCGCAGTGAGGCCAGACATCTACCCATCCATGAGCTGCTGTACCGTGTGTACAGAAAAAGCGGATATTACGACTATGTATCCGCCATGCCTGCGGGAGAGACCAGAAGGGGAAACCTGGATATGCTGGTGGAAAAGGCAGCTGCCTATGAAGCCACCAGTTATAAGGGGCTGTTCCATTTTGTGCGCTATATTGAGAAGCTGAAAAAATATGATACGGACTTTGGCGAGGCCAGTGTGGCAGGTGAACAGGACCGTACGGTCCGCATTATGAGCATTCATAAGAGTAAGGGACTGGAGTTTCCTGTGGTGTTCCTGGCCGGCATGGGCAAGCGGTTTAATAAACAGGATGCTTACGGCAGGATACTGCTGGATGCGGATCTGGGAGTGGCGGCTGACCATCTGGACCTGGACCTTCGGGTGAAGGCGCCTACCCTCAAGAAGCAGGCCCTGAAACGGCGTATGGAACTGGAGACCATGGGTGAGGAGCTGAGAGTCCTGTACGTGGCCATGACCAGGGCAAAGGAAAAGCTGATCATGACAGCTTCGGACAAGTCCCTTGAAAATAAATGCTCCAAATGGAAGGACTCCATGGCAGTGGGGGGACAGATTCCCTATACGGTGCTGGCCACAGCCGGTTCCTATCTGGACTGGGTCCTTATGGCCTGCCCTGCCGTGCCAAAGTCCCACTTGGAAGTGACCTGTGTCCAGGTTAGGGAGCTGATCGGAGAGGAGGTCGGCCGCCAGGTTATGAGGCGGATGACCAAGGAGGATCTGCTGGCCGTGGATAGCGCCAGGATATACGACAAAGAGGCGGGGGAAAAACTGGAACAGGCAGTGAACTACAGATATCCCCATATGGATGATACCGGGCTGTATGCCATGATTTCCGTGTCCGAACTTAAAAAGCAGAGCCAGATCGGACGGGCCCCGGAGGCAATCGGCACATCCGGCACGGACACGGAGGGCGCTGTGCTGGAAGCGCTGGCAGAGCCGGAAAGGGAGACGTCCGGTTCATCCGGCAGGGGAGCACTCAGGGGAACCGCTTATCACGCCGCCCTGGAACACATTTCCTTTATCCATATCCAAAGCCTGGAGGAGACGGAGCAGGCCCTGGAGGCGCTGGTGGAAAAGGGATACCTGGATCAGGAGTCCAGGGAACTGATCAACGGGCGGGATATATGGGCCTTTCTCAAAAGCCCGCTGGGAAAACGTATGGCAAAAGCACAGGAAGAGGGAAGGATCCACAAGGAGCAGCAGTTTATCATCGGTATCCCGGCCAGGGAAATGGACCGGGGGGATTCAGATGAACTGGTGCTGATCCAGGGGATCATCGATGCCTACCTGGATGAACCGGACGGACTGGTGCTGATCGATTATAAGACGGACCGGGTTCCGGGAAATGACAGGGAGCAGGGGGCGGCTATGCTGGCTGAGCGCTACCGGGTCCAGCTGGATTACTATGAGCGGGCTTTGACCCAGCTGACCGGGAAAAGGGTGAAGGAGCGTATGATCTACTCCCTGGCTCTTCAGCGCAGTATCAAAGTATAGACAGAAAGAAGGTTATGATATGAATCAAAGGAAAACGATCAAAACAGTGTCGCTTATTGGGCTGGGGGCCATCGGATGCTTTTTTGCATCCCACCTACAGGGAATCTTAGGGGACAGACTCAGGATTATTGCCGGGGGAAGCAGAAAGGACAGGCTGGAGCGGGATGGCGTAACTGTAAACGGCGTCAATTACCGTTTCCATCTGGTGTCCCCGGAGGAGGACTGCAATGGTGATTATCCGGATCTGGCCATTATCATCACAAAATTTACGGGCCTTAACCAGGCAATCCAGGATATAAAGAACCAGATTGGGCCAAAGACCCTTATTATGGCCCCCCTAAACGGGGTGGAGGCCGAGGATATGGTGGCCGCTGTTTACGGATGGGATAACCTGCTTTATTCCCTTGCAAAGGTGAGCGTGGTCATGAAGGATGGGCAGGCTGTCTTTGACCCTAAGGTTGCCAGGATCGAATTTGGAGAGCGGAGAAATGAAACCATTTCCCCAAGGGTCCAGTCAGTGAAGGATCTGCTGGAAGCCGCGGGCATCTGCGCCATTGTCCCAAAGGATATGGAACGGGCCATCTGGTATAAATACATGTGCAATGTCAGCGAGAACCAGAGTGCAGCCGTGTTGGGAATCCCTTTTGGGGCCTGGAGTGTGAGCGCGGACGCTAACTTTATCCGGGAGGCCCTGATGCGGGAGGTGGTGGCCGTGGCCGGCAAAAAGGGAGTCAGGCTGACGGAGGAGGACATGGAAAAACAGGCAGAGCGCCTTGCCGTGGTACCTCCTAAGAATAAGCCGTCCACCCTTCAGGACATTGAAGCAGGGCGCAGGACAGAGGTGGAAATGTTTGGCGGCGCCATGATACGCATGGGACGGGAGCTGGGAGTCCCCACCCCTTATAATGAACTGTTTTATCATGCCATCAAGGTGCTGGAGCAAAAGAATGAGGGGCTCTTTTAAGGGAGGAAAGATGTACATGGACCAGAATCCATTGACTGCGGTCATAAAAGACCAGACATGGCGGGCGCTGTGGGAAGTGAAAAATGTGATCGACTGTGTGCCGGATGAACTGTGGGACAAAACATACTGTGCCATGCCGTGCTGGAAGCATATCTATCACATGCTCCATTCTCTGGACCTATGGCTCATCAACCCCCGCGACCGGATGTACCAGGAACCAGAGATACATGAGAAGGATCTGAACAACCTGGATGTGATATCAGAGAAGCGGATCTCAAGGGCAGAGATGGATGGATATGTTGGGGATATCGACAAAAAGATAAGGAACTATATTCTGGATCTGAAAGATGCACAGCTATTGGATCATCCGCCGGATTGTGAGTATGACAGGTTTACGCTGTTGCTGGCACAGTTCAGACATCTGCACAGCCATATGGGTATGATCATGGGATTTATCATTGACGATACGGGATTGTGGCCCAGGGTGCTGGGATTGGAGCATCCCATCCCGGAGGGGGAGTACAGTCAATATGTATCCTAAAAACGGACCGGTGCCTGACGCGTGATCAGGCACCGGTCCGTCCTCCATGGTCTTAGATCGCCACAGGGATCTTGGACTCAAAGGTGTGATACTGGTAATCCTCCAGACGGAAGCTGGAGGTGGTAAACTGGTAAAAATCAGTGATGGAAGTATCCATTGCCAGAGTGGGGCCGGGATAGGGCTCTCTTTTTAACAGTTCCTCCACCATGGGAATATGCCGGTCATAGATATGGGCATCCGCGATCACATGGACCAGCTCTCCGGCCTTAAGGCCGCTTACCTGGGCAAACATGTGGAGCAGCACGGCGTACTGGCACACATTCCAGCTGTTGGCCGTAAGCATGTCCTGGGAACGCTGGTTCAGTATTCCGTTCAGCGTGTGGCCGGACACATTAAATGTCATGCTGTAGGCACATGGGTAGAGGTTCATCTCGTGCAGGTCGTGGTGGTTGTAGATATTGGACATGATCCGCCTGCTTAAAGGGTTGTGCTTTAAGTCATAAAGGATGCGGTCCACCTGGTCGAAGTCCCCCTCCTTATAGCGATGCTTCACTCCCAGCTGGTATCCGTATGCCTTGCCGATGGAACCGTTCTCATCAGCCCAGGAATCCCATATATGGCTGTTCAGGTCGTGGATGTTGTTGGATTTCTTCTGCCATATCCAGAGCAGCTCGTCCACTGCTGATTTAAAAGCCGTACGCCTTAAGGTGATCACGGGAAATTCACCTGACAGATCGTAACGGTTAACAATTCCAAAACGCTTGATGGTATGGGCAGGAGCGCCGTCCTCCCACACGGGGCGGACCTGGTAGTCCGTATCCCATACACCATGGTCTAAAATATCCCTGCAATTCTGTATAAATATCTGGTCTGCATAACTCATGTACATTACTCCTTATGTCAAATATGAACCTATTATAGCAGAGGTTATACGGATTAGAAAGAGAAAATCTTTCTTTCTGCAAGGTTTCATGCTATAATTCTTTTGTTTGGACCAATGACGGTAAATACTGCAACCAAAGACAGGAGGTCTTACATGAACTTGATCGTGGCAGTGGATGAAGCATGGGGAATCGGCAGGGACGGAGGACTTTTGACCCATCTGCCGGGAGACATGAAATATTTTCGGGAAACCACCCGGGGAAAGATCGTGGTGATGGGAAGAAAAACCCTGGAAAGCTTTCCTGACGCAAAACCTCTTAAGAACCGGGTCAACATTGTGCTGACCCAGAACCGGGATTACTGCCCTGAGGGAGTGACTGTATGTCATGATGTAAATAAAACCCTTGAGACATTAAAGCAGTATCCGGAGGAGGATATATTCATCATAGGAGGAGGAATGATCTACGGGGAATTTCTTCCATACTGTAAAAAGGCATATGTCACCTGTATCCACGGTATTTTCCAGGCAGATACAAAGTTTGTGGATCTGGACCGGGAAAAGGACTGGGAGTGGGAGCGTGTGGGTGAAATGCAGGAGTATAACGGCCTGGCCTATGAATTCAGGATCTATACAAGGAGGCAGCAGGAATGAATCTGATCGTAGCAGCTGACAGGCACTGGGCCATTGGAAAAGACGGACGGGTCCTGGTGACCATTCCGGCGGACCAGCAGACGCTGATGAGGGAGACCGCAGGCAAGGTGGTGGTTATGGGGCGCAAGACCTTGGAAAGCCTGCCCGGAGGACAGCCCCTGGGAAACAGAAAGAATCTGGTGCTGACCCGGGATGAGGATTATAAGATCAAAGGTGCCCATGTGTGCCATTCCTTGGAGGAAGCCATGGAATGGCTCCAGGCTTTTGACACCAATGATATCTATATCATAGGCGGACAGAGCATCTATGAACAGTTTCTGCCCTACGCAGACACCGTACATGTAACCCGCATTGACTACACCTATGACGCGGACACATTTTTCAAAAATCTGGAAAATGATGGGGATTGGAGAATGACGGATGAGGGGGATGAACAGACATATTTTGACCTTTGTTACACCTTTCAGAAGTTCCAACGGATAAAATAACAAAAAAATTGTATATTACGACTAAAATCTAAAAAATATTTAGGAATTTTAGAAAAAGCAGTTGTAACATGATGCAGAAAATGATAATATAAAGCTTGTGCAGCTGTAAATTCTCACAAGCAGATTGGGGGAATCCATATGAAAGCAGATGGAACACTATTTACACTGGAAAATGATGAACTTTTGGTCACCGTGGCCAGACACGGGGCGGAACTCACCAGGATTTTTGATAAGAAGGCCGGGAGAGATGTACTTTGGGGCGCTGACCCTGCTGTTTGGGACCGCCATGCGCCTGTGCTTTTTCCTTTTGTGGGAAAGTGCTATGAAGGCCGATATATTTATGAAGAAAAAGAATATCAGATGCCGACCCAGCATGGATTTGCCAGGGACATGGAATTTGAACCGGTCCTGTGTGATCTGGATGAGTGCTGGTTTAAGCTTAAGGATACGCCGGAAACATTTGAAAAATATCCCTTCCATTTTGAACTGGAGATCGGGCACAGGCTGGAAGGCCGCACCATCACTGTGATGTGGAAGGTGACAAACCTGGATTCCGGGGAAATGCTGTTTATGATGGGCGGACACCCTGCATTTCAGGTGCCGGAGGGGCGTAGCATCTACGATTACACCTTTGAGTTTAACCGGGAAGGATGCAGGAAAGGACAGTTTCAGGAGGAACTTCACTATCTTGCCCCCACCAGTGGGGGATATGAGTCGGAGGAACTGGCGGGAACCCTTTCGCTTCAGGACGGCCGGGTGGAACTGACAAAGGGGTTTTTCGATACAGCCCTCACCTATATGTTTGATGATGCACAGGTCAGCAGTGTGAGCCTGTTATTGGACGGCAGGCCCTATGTGACCATGGGGTGCGATGACTTTCCTTATTTGGCAGTCTGGACCATAGAGGATACCCACCCCTTTGTCTGCCTGGAGCCATGGTATGGGATCTGCGCGTCAGAAGGGTATAAGGGAGAGTTAAAAGACAGGAAAGGTATCATTTCCCTGCCTGGATGGGAATCATGGAGTAAGAGCTATACCATTCAAGTGGGCTAATTATAAATTACTATTTATAACAAATCAGGAGGAGAACCATGTATAAGATTGTTAAGGCAGAATGCCTGGCAGACAAGATCTATCTGATGGACGTGGAAGCACCGCGTGTAGCCAGAGCCTGCCAGCCGGGTGAATTTGTGATCGTTAAGATGGATGAGGCAGGAGAGAGGATTCCCCTTACCATCTGTGATTTCAACAGGGAGAAAGGGCTTGTCACCATTGTATTCCAGACAGTAGGCGCTTCCACCGAGCGCATGGCAGGCTTAAAAGCCGGGGATTATTTCCAGGATTTCGTGGGACCTCTGGGCCAGCCTTCCGAGTTCGTAAAGGAAGACCTGGAAGAAGTAAAAAAAAGACGCTACCTCTTTGTGGCCGGCGGCGTTGGTTCTGCTCCTGTTTATCCACAGGTTAAGTGGATGAAGGAAAACGGCATTGACGTGGATGTCATTGAAGGCTCCAAGACAAAGGACCTGCTTATACTGGAAGATGAATTAAGGGCAGTGGCAGGCAATCTGTACATAACAACAGACGATGGTTCCTATGAGCGCAAAGGCATGGTTACTGAGGTCATCAAGGACCTGGTTGAAAATGAAGGAAAGAAATATGATGTGTGCGTGGCCATCGGTCCCATGATCATGATGAAATTCGTATGCAAGCTTACCAAGGAATTAGGCATTCCCACCATTGTCAGCCTGAACCCCATCATGGTGGATGGAACCGGCATGTGCGGCGCCTGCCGCGTCAGCGTGGGCGGAGAAGTAAAGTTCGCATGCGTGGACGGTCCTGAGTTTGACGGCCATTTGGTGGATTTTGACCAGGCCATGAAACGCCAGCTGATGTATAAGACAGAGGAAGGCAGGGCGCTCTTAAGACTGAAGGAAGGCGCAACACACCACGGCGGATGCGGAAATTGCGGAGGTGAGGAATAATGGACGTATTAAAGAAGATACCGGTAAGGGAGCAGGACCCACAGGAAAGAGCAACTAATTTTAAGGAAGTGTGTCTGGGATACAACCAGGAAGAGGCGCAGGAAGAGGCACAGCGCTGCATCAACTGTAAGAATGCCAAGTGCATCCAGGGATGTCCGGTTGCCATCAATATTCCCAAGTTCATCTCAGAAGTAAAGGAAGGAAAATTCGAGGATGCAGCCAATACCATAGCAGAGTCCAGCGCCCTTCCAGCTGTGTGCGGACGTGTGTGCCCCCAGGAGAGCCAGTGTGAAGGAAAATGTATCCGCGGCATCAAGGGAGAGCCTATTTCCATCGGAAAGCTGGAGCGTTTTGTGGCTGACTGGTCCAGGGAGCATGGATTTGTACCGGCAAAGCCGGATAAGACCAACGGCATGAAGGTGGCTGTCATCGGTTCCGGCCCGGCAGGGCTTACCTGTGCAGGAGACCTGGCCAAGATGGGATATGAGGTGACCATTTTTGAGGCGCTCCATGAGCCGGGCGGCGTGCTTACCTACGGTATTCCTGAATTCCGTCTGCCTAAATCAGGAGTGGTACAGCCTGAGATCGATAATGTAAGAAAACTAGGCGTAAAAATAGAGACCAATGTAATCATCGGAAAGTCCGTGACCATTGATGAGCTGATGGATGAGGAAGGCTTTAAGGCCGTATTCATCGGTTCCGGCGCAGGGCTTCCCAAGTTCATGGGAATCCCGGGAGAGAATGCCAGCGGCGTATTCTCAGCCAATGAATACCTTACAAGAAGCAACCTGATGAAAGCATTCAGGGATGACTACGATACCCCGATCTATCTGGGAAAAAGGGTAGCAGTGGTAGGAGGCGGAAACGTGGCCATGGATGCTGCCAGAACAGCCCTGCGTCTGGGTGCAGAAGTACATATCGTATACAGGAGAAGCGAGGCGGAGCTTCCGGCCCGAGTGGAGGAAGTGCACCATGCAAAGGAAGAAGGGATCATCTTTAACCTTCTGACCAATCCTGTGGAGATCCTTACAGATGACAACGGATGGGTAAAAGGCATGGTAGTGCGTAAGATGGAACTGGGTGAGCCCGATGCATCAGGCCGCCGCAGGCCGGTGGAGATAGCCGGCTCCGACTATACCATTGACGTGGACGCAGTGATCATGTCCCTTGGAACCTCCCCCAACCCGCTGATAAGCTCCACCACAGAGGGACTTGAGACCAACCGCTGGAAATGCATTATAGCGGATGAGTCCAATGGAAAGACCACCAAGGAAGGCGTATATGCAGGCGGAGACGCCGTGACAGGTGCCGCCACAGTTATCCTCGCAATGGAGGCAGGCCGTGCAGGCGCAAGGGGAATTGATGAGTTCCTTCACGGAAGTAAATAAACAAAGAGATAGTCAAAAAGTGGACTGGCAAAGGATTTTCCTTTGACGGAAGGAAAAAGAACCGGTATCCGGGTGCTGCGAAGGCGCCTGTGTACCGGTTTTTTGTGCTATGGGAAAGGGGATGGAGGATGTTGTGGAAAGGAAAAGTTTTAACAGGTCTTGACTTGTCAATTACATATGTGCTATTCTATATTCAATCTCACAGAGTTCTCTGTGTCAGCTTCTTCAGAACAGGTTTGTTCTGGTTGATTGGCCGAATCGGCCGGTTTTCACGTATTAAATTTTGATTAGGTTATAATGATTGGGTTGAAGATTTAATTCCGTGTATTTTATGTCATATAGTTTACTTTGTTAATCTTTCTCTGTGTATCTAAGTTTATGTATCTAAGTTTATGCATCTAAGTTTATGTGTCTAAGTTTATGTGTCTAACTCCATGTGTTAAATTTTATCCAATCATTTTTAGTATGTTAATGAGTACGGTATCATCCGTTTTCACATCGGATGTCCTGTCAGTTACATTTATTTTATATATGGCATAACTGAAATGGAGGTGGTTTTAAAGGCTGTAATGGTTTGGGAAGCAGATGATTTCTTGTAAGAATGTAAGGGAGATTGGGGAGAGCGAATATGCAATTAAAAGGATTAGGGATGATTGTATTAATGACGGCAATGTTGACCAACTCAATTGTTTATGCCGGAAGTCTGATTTCAGATGGGACAGGGGGTGGTGCATTGAGGAAGGTGAGGGAAAATGTGTCAAAATCCAGTCCATCTGAGGCCAGCCCGTCAGAAGCCAGCCCGTCAGAAGCAACTCCATCCGAACCGCAGGTTCGGATGGGAACGCCGGTGGTGGAAATTGATTTTGAGTCTGCAGAACCTGAGGATGTGCCCAGTTGGTATACGAAAATAAAAGGGCGTTTACTGGGGGGAAGGACCCACTATGAATTTGAAGACAGGTATGGAAATATCCAGCACAGAATCTATGGATATTATGACGAGGAAACAGATGCAGAGTGGTACGAATGTGATGAAAGGGGAAGGGTTACAAATGAAAGCCAGTGGATCGATCTGTTGTGGGAGGACTGGGTGCTGGCTCCTTTGCGGTGGGAGAGCGCAGAGGTGGGTATTGATATAACATGTGAGCTTTCCTGCCAACTTTATGGGGTGGATGATCATATTGTCAACTCCATGGACTTTGAAGTCGTGGATTCGGAACTGGGGGAAAACTATGACGGCACTTTTTATGATGTGTGGTGGCTGGGGGAGGATCTGCTAAAACATAATTCGCCTGTCCGATATTTTATATATGGCCGTGCTGTTAATGCAGAGATGGAAGACAAGTGGCTGGAATGTACGGAGTCAGGAGTGATAATAGACAAAGTAAACATGCTGAAGCCGTCCCAAGTGCCGTCATGGTATATAAAAGGCAGCCGCGGGACAGTGGATCTTTACTTTTTTGTGGACCGTACCGGATGTCCCCAATACCGGATATACACAGTCTCCTCAGGCATTATGGGCTGGTATGCCTGTGATGAGAAGGGAAATCTCTCGGATTCCCGGGCTGTTGATATACAGAGTGAGGATATGGTACTGGCACCCTACCGTTACAAAAGTGCGGGGATCACAGACAGTGAACTGCAGACATTTCTATATGGAGAGAATATAGAAGTACAACAAAATGGAAGAATTGGTTCAGAAGTTTTGTCCGGGTCTAATTATGATAATACCAGGTATGATTTTCTGCATATTTATGGAAATGTACAGGAGGGATCGGATTCTGACAGCTATTATCTTTATGGTACCATTGTCAACAGTGAGATAGATGAAGCGGACCTTGACCCATGCTGGTATCGGTGCGATGAGCAGGGGAAGGTGCTTGGCAATGCATTGAATTATAAGTATCCGGATCCTGGCATTATGCCGTTGTCCCTCAGCCGTGGAGCGGATGTGACGGCAGTTGAAAAAACATTGGCAGGGAGCAGTAATGTTACGATATTTACGGCTTCCGACATACCCAACGGCGGACGGCTGATCATTGACTGCGGTCTGGCGAAGAAATATGGCAATCAGGTGGCGATCAATGATTACCTGGGGGCAAGTAATAGCAAACACAAGGTGATCATTTTTTACAAAGCAGATAAAGCCTGGACCAATCTGCAATATTACCACGAGACCTGGGCAGAAGGCCATAAATGGGTCTATGCCCCTATTGATGAGAATGCATATTGGTATGCCGGTTCTAAGATGAATCTCAGTTCCCACTGGAGCTGGAGCATATCAGAGGTAAATGCCGGAGGATATTATTATGACAGCGATTCTGAGGGGAGTACCTGGTCCCCTATTCCTATGAAAACAGACTACTTTACAATGGTACGCCAGCATACATATGGGGACTGGTCAATTGTAAAGGCAGCCACATGCACTGAGACGGGATTAAAGAAAAGAACATGCGCAGGCTGCGGGACTGCTGAGACACAGGTAACGTCAGCATTGGGACATTTATGGGAAAATAATTATTATACCGGAGCGGACGATGGGACTTATTACAAGAGATGTGTACGGAACGGGTGCAATTCCAAAACAGATGTTAAAAATAATCCATATACAGTGACATTCCTGTCTAACAATGGGGAAGAAAAGGCAGAAGTCCAAGACTTTGTTTACAACATCACTCAGCCCCTAAAGGCGAATAATTTTAAAAAGGATCACCACAGCTTTATAAATTGGTCTGAGCAGCCGGACGGAAGCGGAGCAGTGTACTATGATAAGGAATCAGTAAATAATTTGACGCCTGTCTATTCCGGCAATCTGCAGCTGTATGCGCAATGGCAGCCTGATCAATATGATATTACATACCATGACAGTTTGGACGGCACTCAAAATATAACAAAAGCTCTCTCGTATACCTTGAATTTAGGAGAACTCCCTGTTTTTACAAGGCCGGGATATACCCAGATTGGATTTGGCACGGATCGTACCGGGGGCGAGAAGATTACAGAGGAAACCGCAGTTCCAGGCAGTGACACAACCTATTATGCCCAGTGGTCACCGAATCAGTATGATCTTATATTTCATACACAGGATTCCTTTTGGGGGAGCAGGAAAAAGACAGTTACCTATGACAGTGCCATCGGCATTCTGCCCACGCCGTCCATGGAAGCCTATAAGTTTTTGGGGTGGTATGCAGAACCATACAGTCATATTTATCAGGAAGGAATCATGTTCGGGGAGCAAAGGCCATCCGATCTCAAGAAGGTTGCGGAAACAGATATATATCAGGTTGCGGGGGATCTTCAGGTATATGCATACTTTACCCTGATATACCGCGATATTGGCAATGGCACCAATCAAAGGCCCGGGCCTGATGGGGATCTGGATACAGAGGATGATACATTTTATCTAAATGGCAGAGACGGCCTTGCCGGGACACGGGATGACAAAAGAATTTATCCGGGGCAGGACGGACAATATGGAACAGAAGATGATTATTACATGGATGAAAAGGAGCTGAAGATATATTCCGGTCCGGATAAAACGTTTCAGACCAAGGATGATTATCGCGACAATAAAGATGGAACCAATACAAGGCCGGGGCAGGATCATGAATTTGAAACAGCGGATGATATTCTTGCTTTTAACGGCTTAGACGGAATATCCGGGACAAAGGACGACTGGGTGGACAACAGCTGTGATTATCCGGGAACGAACCTGCGTCCTGGCATGGATGGGATATTTGGTACAAAAGATGATGAAGTGTACTGGAATGGACCGGATGGGGAAGCGGGAACGGAGGGTGACCGGCTGATATATCCTGGCCTGGATGGCCAGCTGGGGACAAAGGACGACTGGGTGGACAACAGCTGTGATTATCCGGGAACGAACCTGCGTCCTGGCCTGGATGGAGTATTTGGTACGGAGGATGATGAGGTGTACTGGAATGGACCGGATGGGAAGCCGGGAACAGAGGATGACCGGCTGATTCATCCCGGACCGGATGGACAATATGGAACAGAGGATGATTGTTATGATAATAAAGAGAAACAGGAAGGAACCAATGTCCGGCCTGGTCCAGACGGTATATTTGGGACAGAAGATGATGAATTATGGATGAATGGTCCGGATCAGTTACCAGGAACCAAGGATGATATGAAGTATATGCGTGGAAATTCATCTGGCGGATCAGGTGGATTTAGCGTAGGAAGACTGGTTGGACGAAGTGTATTAAAGCCATTATTTGAGATAGGTGAAAATGATGGTGAAATAACAAGTTTACAATCCAGGGGTCTGCTCAGTTCTGTTTATATGGGATTAAACCGATTAAAAGAAGATCAGTTGATTATCCATACAGAGACAGATGAAGTGCAGAAAGAACTAATTAAAAAAAGGCAGGAGACAGTGGACATGGAACAGGAGAATGGGGAGGAAGTGACGGATTGGCATCAGCAAATTAAACAGAATTACAAGGATACAATTTATTATATTCAAATGATGGAGTTTCTGATTATCTTATTATTTCTACTCTGTATTTCAGGGTATTTATTCCAAACATTTTCTAAAAAGAACATGTAAACGTAAGTACCTTGAAAATTCAATATGGAAACTCGGATGTCCTGAACAGTTACAAATAGTTGTATAAATATATAAAGCTATGGGGCTGCTTGAGAGGGCAGAAACCATAGCTTTATTTTATCGGAGGAAAATAACATGAGATCACCAAAAAGATTCAAACGCCCTACAGCACTTATTCTGGCTGTATTGTTATTAATCGTGTTTATGGATCATTCTTCATTCGCTGAGAATACAGTAAATTTAATAAGAAGGAAAAATATTTTTCAGGGTCATACCATATATTTATTTGGGCAAAAACATAATGAAATGGGATTTTATCAAATATTAGGTACGGATCCGCCTAATCCAACATTTTGTCTTCAGCCGGGAAAGAGAATGCCTAATGGCAGCGCGGCTCCTTACGAAAAATATATTGTTTCAAAGGGAGAAACAATACCGGGAGTTGGTCCTGCTGATAAATTCCTGCCTGTTACCTGTGCATATAACTGGATCTTCTATTATACAGACCGAACCAATATACCGTATGCTGTTGTACAGACTTATATTTGGGGATGTATGGCGGGATATTCAGATGATTGGGATACTCAGGAACAGACCATGCAACAATTAGTCCCAATTTTGGGCAGCGGTGTAATGAGATACTATGAAGATATGAAGCAATTTGTTATTTCTGAAGAAGAAAGATATAGTTCATCTGCTGTTTTACCAAGTTGGAACGGGACTCAGCAAAAGATGATACTAAATAACGGGGGATATTTTCTTACATTGGATATAAGCGCATATCCCGTTATCCGAGAAGCAAGTTGGGTATTTCCTGATTCTAATTGGTCATATAGTTTAGATGGGGATGGGAGGAGTATCACATTTAATTATAATGGTGCCGCAGAACCAAAAGGCGTTATACGGTCATCTGAACTGCCGGGAACAGATGTTCAATATCATGCTGAGATATTCTCACCGCCTGGCTTTCAGTATCAAGTTGGCCGCTTTGAGGATGAACATATACCAGCGGTAATCCAGTTTGAGATAGTATCTTTAGAGTCAGGAGCATCTGAAAGCGGGCAACTAGAACTATACCGCCACAAAGAAACCTTCCAAAGCGATTACAACATAAGCCTTGAAAAATACTGTGCTGAAACCAACCAACCATTGGAGGGCACTACATTCAATGTTTGGGAAGACTTTGATTTTTCCCAGGTTAATGAAGATGAATACAAGGAAGGGGAACCGGAGGGAATCACGGGTGAGGTTTATCTGAATTGTATGTCCCCAGAGCCGCACACTGAGTATATTTGCAGTACCATTACTGCAGATACCAACGGACAGGCCAGGCACAGCGACACAAGGTACTACCATTACAATAAAACGTATTGTATGGGGCATCCTGCGCCGGATTGGATCCAGTGTGACCACGAAGGTGAAGGAGGAGAAGGGGAAGCGGAAGAAGCAGAGGAATGCAGTTGTGATGAAGAAAATGAACGGCTGCGCCGGCAGTGGATGGCTGAACAGGAACTGTGCATTGCCACATGTGATTTTCATGTGCAGAACGATGATGAAGATGATCATGGTCAGGATACAACTGCGATGGAGAACATGTTAGAGGACAGGGATATAACATATGAAAACTTTATTCATTTGGAATACAGTTACCATCTGCAGGAAAAAACAGCCCGCACCGGTTATATTCTCCATGGCAGACACAATGATGATAAAGAGATAGAGCGTGTAATACTTGCATCAGCACAGGCAGGAGGCAGCGCAAGAGCGGGAGATCATAAAAGCCGCAGTGTGATCGGAACTCTGTTTGATCCAGTGTATACAGTTCTGTCAGAGATCAATGTGCGGAAAGGATATACGTATCCTCTTCCGGAGGGACATGATCTGGAATTAAATGAACGGCGCAGTATACTCAGCATCAAAAAGGAAAAAGAGGAAAAACAGATTAAGGCACCTGTGGAAAGCACGGCAGAAATCAGTCAGGAATCCCTGCCCTCTGAATCTGAAAGGATGGAAGCTGATGACACTGAAAGTGAAGGTTCAGACAACCATGAGTCTGAGAATGACAGCAGCGATAACAAAGGGATGGAAGAGGACGGAATCAAAAATCCTGAAGACAATGAATCAGGAAGTGCGGATTCAGAGATCATCCGACCTGACCACGATGGAACAGAAAGCGGAAAGGACGAGACTGAATCTCCTGAAACCAGCGATTCCGAAAAACAAAACTCAGAAACCAATGATCCAGAAACCAATGATTCAGAAACCAATGATCCGCCAGACAATGGCTCAGCGAATGAAAGCCAGGAAGACGAGCCAAATAACGGCCGTCAGCCTGAGGCGGCCTCTGCGTATCTAATGTCATCTATTACAGCTTCTGCCAGGCCTCACCATCGGACCATCCTTTTTTCTACCCACGCCACGGGAAGTAATGCATCTAAACAAAATGACAATATGACACAGGCGGCTGACAAAGATGAGGAGGCAGATGGCTACGAAGTATATGAATACACAAGAAATCCAATCCATCCATCTTTTGAAGCAGACATCACCTTTAGGGAAGACCAAAAGGAACAGCCTGGGGAAGGCAGCGGGATTGTCCGTTTCTTTGCCTCCTTTTTTACAGACAATGAAGACAACAGCATAACAGCGTTTCTGCCGGACTTTATTGACGACAGCCTGGACCCCTTGGATCCTTCCGGATATGGAAATCCCGGAGAGATCCTGTATGTGTTTAAAATCTGGAATCACCGGACAGAAGGGCGTATTCATATCAATAAACGGGATTTGGAATTGTACCGGACTGACGGGGAGGGAAGCTATGGCCTGGCCCAGGGGGATGGAACCTTAGAGGGGGCTGTATACGGCCTGTTCGCAGCCCAGGACCTGATCCATCCGGATGGAAAATCCCATATCATATATAACCTGAATGACCTGGTGGCAGTAGCTGCAACAGATAAGAACGGCGATGCCTCATTCCTGGTATTTACGGAGAAGCCGGGAACAAGCCTGGATTTGGACGGGAACTTAAAATCCCCTGACAATGCCACGGGCCAGGAGAGTTTATACAATGGTTCTTCCATCACTTCCTCGCCGGAGGGATTTGGAACCATTACATACCCGGATAATGCAGCGGTTAATGGAAACCAGTGGATCGGCCGGCCCCTTCTTTTGGGAAATTACTACATCAGGGAACTGAGCCGGTCCGAAGGATATGAGTTGTCGGTGAGCGGTATTTCCCTGACAGAAAGCAACCGCACCCAGGAAGGAACCACCACAATAAGGGAAGCAGGACAGGCCTGGGTGGCAGGAGGACTGTCAGACTATAATAATATGGATGCGGATGGTTCCTGGAATGATTTTATCATAGAAAATTATAAGACGGAAAATGGCTTTGATATCCTGGTCAGCGGATATCCGCTGGGAACGGAGTTTTATAAAGTTGACACTGAAAAACAAACAGAAAATGTGAAGGTGGTCACGGGAAGCTCCCTGCAGCCCAAATTGGACGAGAATGGGAATCCTGTCTATCAGAAAGCAAAGGGAGGGGAGTATAAAACAGACGCAAACGGCAATCCCATGATAAAAGAGGAAACGGGCGGTAATTCAGAGGAAGGCGTACCGTTTGGGGAAACCTTCTGTTACCGTTTCCGGACAGCCCCCTATCCCGGCGGCGGCGCGGTGCCGGAAGATATGAGCAAATGGGGACAGACAATAGATGAAAATTATCTGTCTGAGCAGGTCAATACCATGTTGGATCAGATGGGGTATAAGACTGCCCCTGGAACTTCCGCATGGGCTGATATACGGCTGGCGGGATCCACCAATGCCCAGGCAGCCGCCGAGATGTTGGATTGGTATACGGACCATAGCTTTTACGACTGCGGACAGGTGGAGTACATCTACCAAAAGAACGGGGATTATTATGCCAGGCTTTTATACAATTACTCAGCTGTAAGCGATCCCTACCCGGCAGTGTATGATTCCTCCACCCAGAAGCTTCATGTCCGCAAGACAGCGGATTTGGAAGGAGGGCCGGCCGATGAGGTAGAATACTGGATTGAATATCTCAAAGGGGAGTACAATTTAAAAAGTAAAACCGTATCGGTCCGCGAAAAGCGGGAAATTGGGGTACCGGTTGCCTACGGGGATGATCTTACCGCATTGATCCGGACTGTTTACCAGCCGGTTTATGAAACTTATGAAAAAGGGGAAGTGCTTCTGGACCGCGTGGGAAACCCGATCCCGGTGATGGACCGGATCGTAACATATGAGGGCAGGGAGGAGGTTTGTGAATATGAAAAACTGATTCCGACCAGGGCCGATTATCAAACAGCTTCCGGCACCTATGTGATCCACGAGGAAAACAACACTGATTGGAGCCACACCGGTTTGGCGGTAAAAACCACGTACCGTGCAGTGACAACCAGGAAAACCATTGATTATGAAGGTATGGAAATGCCTTTTAACCAGTACCTGACTGACGTGGCGGGGGCCGGTGTCAGTGTATGCGTGTCCGTTCCGGCCATGGATGAGGGCAGCTATATGGTGACTCAGACCCTGGCCTACCCGGGGCAGAATCAGCCTTTTCAGGACGGAGGTACGGGGGAGAGGCCGGTGCAGGTTCTGGAGCGCGCCATCAAACAGTCCATTAAGATCACAAAGGATATATCCCAGGCATCCTATGAGGGTGTGAATACATATGGTTCCCTGCACAATGATCCTGCCACCGTGCTTCTGGGACTATTTAACCATGGAAATGCCTCTCAGGGCGCCAAGGTACTGAACCAGTTTAAGTTTAAGGCATACCTTAAAAGCAATCTGGAGAACATTTTCGTGGACGAAAGGGGAAGGATCATCTCAGAAGATATAGGGATCCAGGGATATAAGGGAGATGTCCAGAAAATATATCTGCCTCCAAAAGATGGCCACGGCACCAGGCTCCTGGAGACAAAAGAGGATGGAACATACCATTACGCCAAATTTTTTGACGCCATGTATGGGGCCGGGCAGAAGAAAGGAGATACATACCCGGCCCAGGCAGTAAAACAGTTTGCCATTGACTATTACGACATCCAAGGATATAAGGAGGAGATCCTGGCAGCAGAACCGGACCTAAACAGTGATAAGGCGTACGAAATGGCCCTTAAAAAGGCAGAGGCTCAGGCAGCAGACTATCTGGATATTTTTATCGGGCTGGATGACCGTCTTGCAATTGCCTGGGATAAAGACCCGGGGGGCGGGGCGGATGGGGATAAGACCACCCTGCAGTGCAACACCAAAAATGGGAAGGATGATTATTATAATCATTCCATCATGCTTGCGTACGGCACCTATGTCATAGCGGAGCAGACGCCCTCTGATATTGGGAAGGAACTGGCAAACCGTCATTTTAATAAGGACTATCCCAAGGAGATAACATTGCCGTTTGTACCCTATATGGGACAGGATGAAAATACAGGGGAAACAGAGGTGAACTACCAGACAGGAGATCCCTACTACCGTTTTAATTCTATGGACACCCCTGAGGACCTGATCAGGAAGTATAGTATCCGCTTTAACGAGGAATCACATATCATTCAGGCACATGGCCAGGATGGCGACTTTGAGGTATTCAAGTATGGACTGGATAAAGATATTCGCCCGGGGCACAGCCTGACCGAGGCGGAACCTCATGAGCCGGAATATATGGAGGGAAAGAATGCATCTGTGAAAGCCTACTATCCTGGATACACCTCACAGAGCGAGGATGCAGGTTGGCTGGACAAGGTGGCCTACCATGGATATGAGACGGAGAGCGGTCAGACGGAGATAAGGGATCACGTATCCGTTATGACCGGAGTGCAGACTGCCATAGACGGAAAGTTTGCCCCCATGCTGGTCCCCTGGACCGTGCTGGCGCCTGCCGCAGACCGTGTAAATCCGGATACGGGAGATGTGGAGACGCTCATACCGTCCGGCAGCGGATCGGATTTTAACTTTGTGGCATTTGCCCAGGAGGATTTTGAGGATACATATTATCGTACCCGGATCCGGATTGAAAAGCTGGATGGGGAGACAGGTGAAAACATAATACATGATGGGGCCTTGTTTAAACTGTATGCGGCAAAACGTGATGTGGCTAAGAACGGGACCGGCGCGGTTGCCGGGACCGGGGATGTATTGTTTGGAAAAGCGGTTGACTGGGAAGGAAATCCGGTAAAAGATGCGGATGGAAACCATATACTTTATCCAAGAGTGGGGCAGAGCAATGCTGACAATGACGACCTGCCGATCCGTCTGGACCGGGAAGGGATCCCGCAGTATGATGAAACCCAGCTGGTCAAGCAGGAGGATAGGGAGGGAAATGAGACCGGGATCTTTAGGGCATATTCCACTGTCCGGGAAGTGACCATAGATGGACAGGCACAAAAAGTACCGGTGGGATACATTGTAACATATAAACCATTGGGCGCAGGCGCGTATGTCCTGGTGGAGATCCAGGCGCCGGAAGGATATACGAAAAGCCGTCCGGCGGCATTTGAGATTTATGGGGATGATGTGATCTACTACAGCGAGCAGAGAAATACGGACGGAACCACCAAAGGGTGGGAACCGGAACCCGCTGTAAGGTATCAATACGCTGTTCCTGTACCAGGGGAAAGTGATATGTTCCGGACTGAAACAGTGAGCCGGATAAACGTGCAGGATTATCCTTCCAGAATTGAGATACGCAAAGTGGAGGACGGTGATTCCATGACAGGCAACCAGAACGGACTTCAAAGGACAGATAATCAGGGGATAACAGAATCCAGCGGAGGATTTGATGGAGATATCACGGTGAACGATACCGGAGACCTGCTGACGTATAAAGTCCGCGGACGAAAGGAAAAGCTGGAGGAGCGGGGAGATGTAAGGGACATCACCTATGATCCTGAGACAATGGATTGGTACGGCAATGTAACCAAAGCCCTGGACGTATACTCTGAGCATATAGTTGAGGGGAGTGAAAAATCCCTGAAGGCTATGAAGGGGGTAAAACTGCTCTATGAATGGGATGGGACTTTTACCGGCAAAGGAATCCGGTTTGATATACCGGTATCCGGGGCCAGGTTGTCCTTATATAAGGCGGCGGAGCTTGAGCGGACAGGGGAACATACATACAAAGGCGTCACTGTATTGTGGGAGAAGGGGAAAGTAAGAAAGATCACGGACACCAATACAGGAACCCATAAGGAGATTCGTGTCACAGGTCAGGACAGCGGTCAGGCGGCGCTGGATGTATGGGATGCTGTTTGGGTGGAAAATGAACCGGTCCATTTATATTTTTACGACCTGGATACTGTGGATACCCGGAAAGACCCGGATACCGGTGAACTGCTGGTCCTGGATAAGCGGGGCAATCCACTGTGTTATGCGGATGCAGGAACAGGCATGGCATATGTATATGATGATTACGGACGTATCCTTGCCTATACCGTGGACAGTCAGGGGGACAAGGAACTGATAAGATCCATTCAGGTGCTGGATGACGGTACGGGTCAGACCATTTATGAGAATAAGACGGACAAGGATGATGAAAATGCCCTGCCCATCTATTATGTTGACGGAGCGGTGGTGACAAAGGATGAATCCTGGGTGACGGATGACAGCACAGACCCCCATGGAGTCCCGGAAGGGCAGGGGGCCGTGCATTCCATTACCCGTCTTCCTTTTGGCGCATATATCCTACAGGAGGAAACAGTGCCCTACAGCCAGGGTTATATCCAGGCAAGGCATATGGGGATCATACTCCGGGACACGGAGGAGGTCCAAACGTATTTTATGCAGAATGAATTTACTAAAACTGCATTTGCCAAAATAGATGTGCGGACTCAAAAAGAAATCCAGGGCGCATCCTTGACATTATATCAGGCCCAGCTGGACAGCAGCGGGAATCCGGTGAAGGGGGAGGATGGGATCTACAAAAGGGCAGCGTATATGCAGCCTGGATCAGCGGATACCAGTATGGTGATGACGGTAATATCAAGCTGGATCCCCAAGGACAGCCGATCCCGTCTGTACAGCCCCATTGGATCGACCATATTCCCACAGGATCATATGTGCTGGAGGAAACAATCTGTCCTTACGAACAGGGATATGTCCGGTCAGCATCAGTCAATATTGATATAGAGGAAACCGGGAATGTACAGAGCTTTGAGATGGAGGATGATTTTACTTCCATTGAAATACGTAAGTATGATACGGAAAACAGTGATGTGATCTATGAGGACAGTGAGGCATGGCTGACCTTGTACCATGCAAAGCTGGACGAGCATGGACAGCCCTCTGTTTTGGATGGAATTCCGCAGTACGATGAGGACGGCAGGATATTCACCTTCCGCGCAGCGACCTACAAGGACGGGCAGGAGGTGGCCGCAACCGGGCGGGTGGTGTCTGACGCAGGCGGAAGCCATCCTATCATGAAATATGATTATGAGTTCAGACACATCCCGGGCACCTTCCAGGGCCGCTGTTATTATACGGAACATGGAACCACTCGTCTGGAATATCTGCCTCCCGGTGCCTATGTACTGACAGAGTCAGCAACCCCAAAAGGATATGCCACATCAGATCCGGTCCTAATGACCGTGGAGGAAAAAGGACATTTAGAAGAAATCCAGTACGGGGAAATGGGTGACATTCCACTGACGCTTGAAGTTTCAAAGGTACACATAACCGGAGGCAAAGAGGTGAACGGGGCAAGTCTTGCCATTTACCAGGCGGATGGAGAGGGAAATCCGGCCGAATCTCCCCTGGTGATTCATCAGCCTGCTGAGGATGGAGGATATGAGGACGTCACAGTGGAATGGATCAGCGGCCTGGATGGCAGGTATGGGGTGGAGGACCAGGAATGTGGAACTATCCCGGACGGATTTAAGCCCGGAGATTTAAAACCCCATCTTATAAAATACATACCCGAGGGGAATTATATCCTGAGGGAAGTGACAACGCCCTATGGATTCCTGCAGTCCGTGGATATCCCATTTTCCATTGTGGACACCAAAGTCCTGCAAAAGGTGGAAATGACAGATGAGATCCCGGATGGGATCCTTAAAATAACCAAGAGCGATACAGACGACCCCGGCCAAAAGCTGGAGGGGGCCCAGTTCCAGCTGGTGAACAAGACATTGAATCAAATTTGTGAAAAGATAACCACAGATTCCATGGGGACGGCGCAGTTTGCACCCCAGCCGATTGGAACCATGGATCCCAATGGAAATTTCCAGTCCTATACATATGTATGCGAAGAAACAAAAGCAGCAGAAGGCCATATGATGACCTTGAAACCATATGAATTCCAGTTTGAATACAAAAATGAACTGACAGACCTGATCATAGCAGAATACAATCCTACCAATGATTCTAATCGGGTGATCACTGAAAAACTGCTTGGGGATACCGGGGAACTGCTGGCAGGAGTTACGCTGCGGATTGAACAGTGGGCAGATGAAAACAGGGAAGAAACAGGGAATACAGAGAGTTTTACCTGGATACCGGTGGATGAATGGATAACCGGCAAGCAGGGCCATTGCACGAAGGACCTGTCTGCAGGAAAATACCGCCTTATAGAGATAAAGGCTGCGGATGGATTTAAACTTCTGGCAAAGCCTATTGAATTTACGGTTACAGATGGGTTGGAGGAGGTCCCGCGGCTGATCATGCGCAACTATTCGACCATTGTAGAAGTCCAAAAGACAAAAGCAGGAACGGACACTCTGCTGGCAGGAGCCAGGCTTCAGCTGATCCAAACCGAGAATGACCGGATAATCAGGGAGTGGACCTCGGAGGAAGAAAGCGGCCAGATATTTTATGGGCTGGATCCGGGGATTTACAGGATTCACGAGGTGCAGGCGCCATCCGGCTACAAAAAGGCGCAGGATCAGGAGATCATAGTGGAAGACCGCCATCAGTCCGTACAGGTATTCCGCTTTGAAAACAGGGCCGCCTCCTCCTCCGGCGGCGGGGAGAAGCCTGGCCTGGTGACTGAATACATTCTCTTTAAAAAAGTAAATGCCCTTGGAGCGGCTCTTAAGGGAGCTGAATTTACCTTTTATGACCAACGGGGAAATGTAATAGGAACCTCAGTCAGCGATGATACGGGGAGAGTACGGATTAAGAAACCAAAAGACGGAACCTATACCTTTAAGGAAACAAAGGCTCCTGCAGGTTATGCCCTGAACCAGGACATTTACAGTTTTACGGTCAGCGGTCCGGACATTATCCGTGGGATATATGAGATCATAAATCAGGAAATGAAGGTGGTCATCACAAAACTGGACGGAACTACGGGACAGCCCCTTAGCGGTGCACGGCTGTGCATGAAACGGGCGCATGTGACAATGGAATCCGTGTATGAAGGAGAGACAGGAGAGGACGGAACACTTCTATTCCGGCCGGATCTCCCAGGCACATATACCATCCAGGAGATCACTCCGCCCCAGGAATATGCGGTGGATGATACGGTATATGAATTTACTGTGGAGGAGAATGGGGATATAAGGGGAAATACAACTGTTTACAACTGGAAAAAGGAGCTTCCCCAGAAATGGATCGGCAGGATCACAGCCGTATATAAGGTGGACCAGAGATTTGGAAAAGGTACGTTTCATTTCGGCACAGGATTCAAGCATAAGATCCAGACAGGGGACGATCTGCCGGTCCTGGCCGTGTCGGTTACAGCTGTTCTGTGTATGGCCGGATTCATTTTCAGCATAAGAAGGGATGGAATAAGAAAATGGACCATTAAGAAAAAAGCAGCAGTGGTTATCCTGTTTTTAATTACGATTGCAGCCGTATTTCCAAGTATGGTCATGGCTGCCCCCAAGAACGATAATGGAGGGATAGGCCATGACGGAAAGGAAACCATCTATGTTTCGGGTGAGATCATATATGACGGAATGGAGGGAAAAGACCCCGTGCCCCAGGCTGCCTGGATATGGGCCTATGATGCACAGACGGGGATAGGAAAAAAGGTTCTGCTTCCCCTGGCAGAATGCCATTTTTCCAATGAGCGCTGGGTGGAAGACCTTTACCTGGATGTGACGGTGACGGATTATGGGGCGGATGGTTATCTGATAGGGGATGTACTGATGGGGGATGTACTGATGGGGGATGTACTGCTGGATGATGGATTCCTAGGGGCCGGACCAGAGAGCGATGACCCGCCAGGAAATGAATATGGGAATCTGCTTGCAGAATATGAAAAAATCCTTCTATCCCAGGCCGGATTGCCGGAGGAATCATATAAGATTGACCGGATCCGGTGGAAAGGAGAACCATATGAAAAGAATGGAGTGATGTACAGGGATTTGACTGTCAGGGGAAGAAAGCTGGTAGCAGACTGCAATGCTTCATATAGCGGAGAGGTAAACCGAAGTGTGTTTCTTGATCATAATGATATCAAGCAGCAGGAAAACCATGAGGGCCGGACCGGAGTTTTATGGGCAGGCGGTGACAGTGAAGCATCCGGTTCCGGGAAAATAAAAGGATATTCTGCTCTTCTCGCTCTTGTTGTGCTTGCTGCCTCTGCAGCGGCTTTTAAGATGAAAACAGGGGCCGGCCGCATTTCAGGGGTAGTACCGGCTCTGTTTCTGGCAGGTTTTATCATCAGTGGAGGATGGCTTGCAAAAACCATGGCAGTATACGCCAACGGAAGGGATTATTATGAATCCGTGCGCCGGATCGCATATAAAAACGAAAAGGGCTGTGAAGCAATGCCAAAGGAGATGCAGAGGGTGACACAGGAGAAGGTACGAGAGGAAATTCAGGGAGAGACGCAGGAGGCTGTGCCTGACATTGATGAGCCTGCTTTGCTCAGGATTAATCCGGACTATCGATTCTGGCTTTCCATTCCTGGAACTGCAATTGGATATCCGGTGGTACAGCATGAGAATAACCAGTATTACCTGACTCATCAGTTTAACAGGGAGGAGCATATAGCGGGCAGCATTTTCGCGGACAGCACCACAGTCCCTTTGACGGCAAATCATACCATCCTCTACGGCCATAACATGAAGGATGGGTCCATGTTTGCAGGATTAAAACAATATAGGGACAAATCATTTTTTCAGCAAAACCCTTTTATCAGAATATTTTATAATGGCAGATGGAGGGAGTGCCCCGTCTTTTCCTGCCAGATCCGCAGTGAAAATGATGCGGGCGCCTACAGGACAAACCTTCTGAAAGAGGAATGGACAGAGTATTTAGAGGAAATGCGGCAGTCCTCCATCTATGATACAGGTGTGATTCCGGGAGGAGAAGACCGGATCATCACATTGTCCACCTGTGTGAACGGAAATCAGCGTCTGATCCTCCAGGCTGTCTTCCAGGTGGATGAAAGCCGGTCACCAGATCACTTAAAGACATGAGTCTTCCATATTGCATATAAAGTCGAAAGATAGTATAGTATATAGAAGTTTTATGTCCAATGAGAATTATATATGGCATGCTAATATTAAAGTGACAGGTGAAATTTGTGAAGAAGAATATTGATTTATTACATGGAAAGATCCTCAGATCCCTGACCGGGCTGGCACTCCCCATAATGGCCACGTCCCTGGTGCAGACAGCCTATAACCTGACGGATATGGCCTGGATCGGTATGGTGGGCAGCGATGCAGTTGCGGCAGTGGGGGCAGCCGCCATGTATACATGGCTGTCCTCCGGTGTGGTTACGCTGGCCAGGATGGGGGGACAGGTAAAGTCTGCCCATGCGCATGGTGAGGGAAATCTTGCGGAAGCGGTGCAGTACGGCAAAGGCGCTCTGCAGCTGGCATTGGGCCTGGCAATCGCATATGGGGTGCTGACCAATATGCTGGCCGGTCCTCTGATCGGGTTTTTCCATCTCAATTCACCCATGGTGGTGGAGAACGCAATTTTATATCTCAGGATCGCATGCGGTCTTATTGTGTTTGCTTTTATCGGGCAGACCTTGACCGGACTGTATACGGCATCCGGCAACAGCAGGACGCCATTTATTGCAAACTGCATTGGAATGGGAGCCAACATAGTGCTGGATCCGCTTCTGATTTTTGGCCTGGGACCCGTCCCTGGCTTGGGAGTGGCTGGCGCTGCCATAGCAACGGTTTCCGCCCAGTTTATTGTGGCCCTGGTGCTTGTCCTGGCCATGAGAAGGGATCCGGTGCTGGCAGCCCAGATGCGCATATGGAACCCCACTCCCCTTTCCAATATTAAAACCATGATAAGGATCGGATTTCCTTCCTCGGTTCAGAGTATGCTGTACTGCGGCATTTCCATGGTCCTGACCCGCTTTGTCACTTCCTGGGGGGATACTGCGGTAGCCGTCCAGAGGGTAGGAGGGCAGATTGAGTCCATTTCATGGATGACGGCAGACGGCTTCGGGTCTGCCATCAATGCGTTTGTGGGGCAGAACTATGGGGCAGGAAACCTAAAGCGGGTGAAAAAGGGATATATGACAGCCGCAGGCATCATGTTTGTCTGGGGCATCTTTACCACCTGTCTGCTGATTTTGGGTGCGGTACCAATCTTCAGCCTGTTTATCCATGAAGCGGAAGTGATTCCTGCGGGAGCGGATTATCTGCGCATTATCGGATTTTCGGAAATGTTCATGTGTGTGGAGCTGATGACTGTTGGCGCCATGTCCGGTATGGGAAAGACCATGGAGGCATCCGTCATAACCATTATCTTTACCGCTGCCCGTATTCCGCTGGCCATACTTCTGGGCGGTACAGCCATGGGACTGAATGGGATCTGGTGGGCGCTGACGATTTCCAGCATTGTAAAGGGGATCATTTTCTTTACTGTTTTCATACGAATGATGAGGAAATGGGACAGTCATATTGCATAAAACCAGGGCGGCCGGAAATAAAAAAATCTGCTTGTAAAATGTCGGATTTTATTGCAAAAGGACTGGAGAGTATTGATTTTACTAGGATTTATGCCCGTTACTTGATTGTGTGATACTACAATGATACTATTTCTTGCAATTTGTTAGCAACTTCTGCATGACGGTTCGGATACAGGTGTCCGTATACTTCATTTACCATCTGGACAGTGTCTCCGATGCGTTCCGCTATCAGATGTGGGGAAAAACCCATATCAATAAGCAAAGATACATGGCTGTGTCGAATATCATGCAGACGGATGACCTTTACACCGGATGCGTTGCAAGCTTCCTTCTTCCAATAGCGTAGCTTAAATTCTGTGACTTGAGGAAACAAACGATCTCCAGGCTGCATATCATAATTACGTTCAATGTAATCGGATAGGGCATCCACCAGGAGAGGGGGAAGCGTTATGGTGCGATAGCTGTTGTCAGTTTTTGGTGACGTAATCAGATCAGCCTTATCATATCTGTGATAGGTTTTGCTTATTGTAAGTGTTCTGGATGGTACGCTGAGGTCACTCCTGGTAAGAGCAAGTAGTTCACCGAGCCTCAGCCCCGCATAAAACAGTACCAGATAGGCCATCTTGAGCGGTAAATCATTCACCTGGACTATAAACCGATTAAATTCGTCTAATGTCCAGAAATCCATTTTACGGGCTTTGCGTCTGCCTATGGATCCCGCGATGCTGCAAGGGTTCTTTCTTAAGCCATAATAACGGACTGCAAAGTTCATGATGCTGGAGAACTGTTGGTTTATGTTTTTCTGGTGTACCTCGCTGCTGATGGATTCTTTAATAGTATTCTGCCATTTTCGTATATCGGCAGGACGAATTTTGTTGATAGGCTTATCCTTGAAATATGGGAGGATATGGGTATCACAGAGCGATTTTTTGATTTTGTAGCTGGAAAGTTTGCAGTTCTTTCGAGAGTCTTCCAGATACAGCTCACAAAGGGATTTAAAGGCCATATCCGGGCTTCCTTGCTGCTTTTCTAAGAAATTACGCTCCCAGTCCTTTGCGTCACGCTGGCGTGGGAATCCACGTTTTAGTTTCTGTTTGCGCTGACCTGTCCAGTCGGTATAATAAAATTTGCAGTACCAGGTCTTCTGGTTCTCATCATAATATGATGGCATGTATCATTCCTCCTATCTCAAAATGAGTATAAAAAATACGCCCCTTGCCAGGACGCTCCAGGAATGATATAATTCAGGTGTGTTTGTTGATTATATCTTTCTGGATTCGTCCGGTAAGAGAAATCTATGTGAAAAGCTTCTGTGTTGGTAGCACAGGGGCTTTTTCATATCATGAATTTAATAACTGCTTTTTCTTGAATTCAAATTCTTCTTCTGATATAGCTCCCATATCTAATAATTCCTTAAGTGCCTTAATACCTTTAAGGGCATCCGCGGTATTTTTGGATACTTCAGCAACGGACGGTTCTTGTATGATCTGAAAACATCTTATTTGGGCATCTATTTCAGTAGTACAGGCTATGGAAATTGGGAACACCATTCCGTCATTTATACGGCGAAGTTTTAATACGGCAGTCCCTGCTTGCTCAACTTGTTGTGTCACCTGCCGAGAATTAGAAGACATGGTACTTTGAGTGGCAGACTTTCCTTTGCCCCCGGCACCAATTGCTGCGCCAACAGCCGTTCCAATTCCAGGCAACAAGAAAGTTCCAACAACAGCACCTGCTGTCATTTTCCCGGCTTTTCCTTTTTTTGTTGTTTGACTATTATTGGTTCCTGTTGTTTGAGTATTTGATACAGAGCCATAGAGTGGACCATCCCAAGAGTAATCAATTAATTGATAAAGTTTGGCCTCATCCGTACCAAAGTATACAAGGCCATCTTCCTGCCGCTGACGGATAGTATTGGGTCCATTTAGTCCGATAGGGCCATTTTTTATGGTGACAAAGGCACTCACTTGACTTTGCCTCCGAACAGCCAATTGTCTTTCTGAATCCATCTTTGCTAATTCATTTTTCACTAAACCCGTTGCGCCATCCGCGGCATTTTTCATCAGATCTTTGATTCCCATAATATAACCTCTCTTGATATATATTTTTTTAACATGCCGTCATTGCTTTTCCTATGCGTTTTTTAGAAAGAATCAAGTTGCTCAATCCGTAGGGTTCCTGGTTGACCTTGGCATAACATATAGGGCAAATGCAGTCCCCCGGATGGTTATAAAAAGTCCGTCCACAATAGAGGCATTGATTTTCACCGCAGATAAACCTTTTAAACTCTGGGTGGTAAAAATATTGGTAAACGATCCAATCAATAGGATACATCTTATGGGTTGCACGTCTGCGCCATTTTTGGTAATCATCAAAGGCACAATCCGCAGCATCTGACGATATTCCAAAGTGGTGCTCAACCTCCCATGAGTTTTTGCATCTACAGTAATGTATGGCCATTCTAGGAGCCAACAGATAACTGGCAAAACAATTGGCTTCCGCTTCGTAGTAATCTGTTTTACATGGATGATCAAGTACAATATGTCCTAATTCATGAGCCATTGAAAATGTAATTCTATCAGTCGGCATATGCTCGTTGAATGCGACCGTCTTACTAAAAGGATCCTTATAGGATTCGTCAGAGCAGGCTACGCACAATTCATAAGCTTCCGGACTCTTTTCCTTCAGTTCACTGTACGTGAAAATTCGGTATCCATACATTTTAATTGCCTTAAAACAATCAAATGGAAACTTTTTAAAGTCACAATAAGCATAAGTTTCAATAACTTTGCTAAGTATGAAATCGTGATTCAATTAAATCAATCCTCATCGTCTATTTCGGACAACAGTTTGATTAGGCGTAGTTTTTGGTCGGCAGACATCTGTTTACCATTTCTAGCTACAAGGCGTTCAACATCCGCATAAGTAGGTTCTGGCCTTATGATTTTTTTATCATTTGCCATTTTCTCTAAATCATCCATAGTGATGCCAAGTCCATGACATATAGCCATTACATTGTCAACAGTTGCTTTACCAACACCATTTTTCATTATCCCGTAAAGCGTGGTATATGGGAGACCGCACTTTGATGCGAATGATTTAAGGCTATAGCCTTGTTCTTTTATTAATCGTTCTAAAATTTTTGCTTTTTCCATAATCACGACCTCTTTTTCTAAGTAATCCCATTATATATCCAAAATAGAATTTTGTAAATATAAAATATTCGTTTTACCGAATAAATTCGGCAAAGGGAATATTTTACATTGACAAAATACTGAATTAAGAATATAATCGGTTTATCCGATTCGGAATTCGGAATTAATAGGAGGTGAAAAAAAATGTACAGAAATTTCTTGATGGCTATGAAGGACGAAGGCGTTACATTTGCTCAGATAGGAAGCTTGCTTGGGTGTAGATACCAAACTGTAAGTGATACGGTAAATGGTGAAACCAAAAAAGGTTTCTATCACGAGGATGCAGTAGCAATCCGTAATGTCCTGTTTCCAAAGTACGACTTAGATTATCTATTCACGAGGGAAAAATAATGCCTAAACAAACATACGTTCGATAAAATGACTATACCACTATCGCGTATGCGTGTCAATGGAAAGATGAGGAAAGGAGGATCCACTTATGGTAAAACCAATGATGACCGTTGATGATGTGGCAGAAGTGTTGGCGTATTCCAAAAGTCACTCTTACAAGATTATTGAGAGGTTGAATAAGGAGCTTGAAAGCAAAGGCTATCTAACCCGGCCGGGTATGATATCAAGGAAGTATTTTTATGAGCGGACAGGGCTAGAGATGCCACCGGAGGAGAAGGGAGGGACAAGCCAATGAGAGCAAAGACATTTGCAGAGCACCGGATCCGTCAGTACCTAGAGGCGGTTTACCCGGGCTTGGATGCCTGCGTAAATTTCACCGGATTGCATGAAGCCATAGTAACTGATGTAAGCGGAGACAAGATCCGCGTGGTCTACGAGGGAGGACAGGTGTATGAGACAGAGGCATGATGAGGAGGAACATCCTCTGATGACATTGACAAAACAGATTGTACCGGCAGTCATCTTATTGATGGCAGCCTGGATGACATCCGCTGTGATCATGCTGCTGATCATGGGGGCGTAAAGGAGGTGAAACGAAATGACGAGAGAACAAAAGATCCGGATTATGATGGAATACTTGGACGAGCGGGCAGTGAGTATCCCTGCATACCTGGAAGAGGATTACCAGAGAGCGATTAACGCGGCGTTCCAGAAGATCGAGAAGCTGGAGATCAGAGAGGGCGTACGCCTGGACAAAAAAAAACGGACCCCTCAGCGGCAGTAACCGCGAAGAGGTCCAGGATAAAATCTAACACACCCTTAGTATAAGGGAGAAAGGCAAAAAAATCAATGGCTGATTTGAAGTATCACATTGTTCAGACGCTGGTTGTGTTTCCCGCTGATGGTAAGTTCCACAAGGAGCTGAACCTGATCGAATGGGGTGACCATAAGGCTAAATACGACCTCAGGGGATGGAACAGTGATCGTACAGAGATGACCAAAGGGGTCACATTATCAAAGGAAGAAATGCAAATTTTAAAAGAGAAAATAGGAGGAATTGAGTTATGACATTGACCGCAGTATTTGAAGGCTTAGAGGACATGATGAATTTTGCAAAAGTGATGGCGGGTAACGCAGGATCAGAACCTGCCCCGATGCAACCACAGACTATACCTGTAGCGCCGGTACAACCCGTGGCGCCCATTACACCAGAACCACAGCCGGTTTATACAGCCCCAGCAGCCCCAATACAGCCGCCAGCTTACACGGCTCCGCCAGTAGCCCCAGCGCCGGTGCCAACGACAGCGCCAAGCTACACGCTGGATGACCTGACAAGGGCGGCTATCCCACTTATGGACTCAGGCAAGCAGCCGGCCCTGCTGCAGCTGCTTAAAGACTTTGGGGTAGAGGCTCTTCCAACGTTACAACCAGAGCAGTACGGCGCCTTTGCAACAGCACTTCGGGGATTGGGGGCCCAGATATGATGGGAGGACATGCAGAGAGAGCCCATGCGCTCCTGAGTGCATCGGGTGCCTATCAGTGGATGGCCTGTACCCCCAGCGCCAGGCTCCAGGAGCAGTTCCCGGATAATCCTTCTGGTACGGCTGCGGCCGAAGGAACACTGGCACACGAGTTGGCGGAACTTAAAGTCAGGAACTATTTCTACACGGTGGATTTCGGGAAACGGAAGCTGACCAACGCCATCAACAAGCTAAAGAAAGAGGAGTTGTGGCAGGATGAGATGATGGGGTACACGGACGAATACCTGGATTATGTTAAGTCCGTGGCTATGAAGTACCCATCTAGTCCCTATGTGGCGATCGAGAAGCAGGTGGATCTCAGTACATACATACCGGAGGGATTTGGTACAGCTGACTGCATCCTGATAGGAGGAAACATCCTCCATGTCATTGACTTTAAGTACGGCAAGAGCCCGGATGGACGGGTGAAAGCAGAGTGGAATCCACAAATGCTGCTGTACGCCCTGGGGGCCTATGAGGCTTACAGGCTGCTGTATCAGGTCAAGACAGTAAGGCTGTCCATTGTGCAGCCGCGTCTTTCAGATGGTATATCCGAATGGGAATGCACCTTGGATGAGATGCTGCAATTCGGGGAGTACGTAAAGGAGAGAGCGGCACTGGCCATCAAAGGAGAGGGAGAGTTCGCCCCGACACCTAAGACCTGTAAGTACTGTAGGGCCAAAGGACGATGCAAGGCCCGCGCGGAGAAGAACGTGGAACTGGCCTTCCTCGTGGGGACCGATCCGAAGCTTTTGTCAAACGAGGAATTGGGGCAGTATCTCCTCAAAGGGCGGGATGTTGCCAAATGGCTGAGTGATGCCCAGGATGTGGCCCTCTCTGAGTGCCTCGCTGGGAAGGAAGTGCCAGGATGGAAGGCTGTGGAGGGACGCGGCTCCAGAGACTGGACCGACATGGATAAGGCATTTAGCACCCTTACATTGAACGGCATATCAGACACCATCCTGTGGGAGCGCAAGCCGCTTTCACTGGCCCAGGTAGAAAAGGTAGTAGGGAAAAAGGATTTTCAGGAACTTGTAGGCGAATTGGTCATCATGAAACCAGGGAAACCCGCATTGGCGGAGGAATCCGATAAAAGAGAAGCGATCACAAACAAAGTAACCGCCGCGGAGGCGTTCAAGGAGGAGGGCTAATTGTGGATAAGCCTGAAAGAGTTTGGAGAAGGTTTGAACTTATTGTACAAAATAATGAGGAAAAAGAGGAGCTGGAAAGGGTTTTGGATGAGAAACACCTTTCCAGGAAGGAGTTAGCCATCATCCTTTTTAGTCTTCGCGTTCGACCAGGATTTTCTCGTGAAGATTTCGGTATTTGAATGCGTAGTGGCCAAGGATATCCTTTAATTCAGCAACGGGGACGTTGTTGTATTCTCCAATCAGAACACGAGGATTTACCGACCAGACGTATAAAATGCATTTACCAGAGATTGATTTAATGCCCGACACCTCAAATTCATAGCCGGTGTCAAGCTCACGGTAAATAAGACTCTCTTGGTCAATGTTCCGTATTATATACGGCTTACCTAGCTCAGCAACTATTTTTTGTAACAACGACATATCAGTACCTCCCTTTTTTCGATAATTATAATGCGAAAAAGAGCAAACGTAAATAGAAAGGAAAATTAATTATGAACGAATTAACGAATGTAACAACCGGAGAAGTAAGACTGTCCTATGTACACCTGTTTAAGCCCTATGCGCATCAGCCTGGGCAGGAAGAGAAATATCAGGTAACTGTACTTGTACCAAAAACGGATGCAGCCACTATGGGGAGAATCAATGCGGCTATTGATGCCGCAAAGCAGAGAGGCATCACGGATAAATGGAATGGCCAGTGCCCGCCTATCCTGCCAACACCAGTCTATGACGGGGATGGGGTACGCCCTTCTGACGGAATGCCGTTCGGTCCGGAATGCAAGGGCTGCTGGGTATTTACTGCCAGTGCCAAAGCAGATTATCCCCCGGAGGTAGTGGATAAGATGGGGAATCCGATCATCAACCAGTCTGAGGTCTACAGCGGTATGTATGGCCGCGTGAATGTATCTTTCTATCCCTACTCCTTTGGAGGAAAAAAGGGAATCGGTTGCGGACTGGGGCCTGTCCAGAAACTCAGGGACGGAGAATCTTTAGGGGGCAGCGCGCCAAGCGCAGCACAGGCATTCGGTACGCCTGCTCCACAAGCAGCTACACCGCAGTATGGGGCCGCCATGCCCGCGACACCAGGAGCTGCAGGATACATACCACAGCAGGCGCAGGCAGCACCATGGGAGCCCGCACCGGCAGCAATCAACCCGATCACAGGGATGCCATATTGAGGACAATGGGAGGGGCTTTGAGAGCCCCTCATCCTGACAGGAGGTAAGACCGATGGCAAGACATCATCTATCTATTGATATTGAGACGCGCAGCAGTGTGGACATCACCAAGGCCGGGGCTTACAGGTACGCTCAGTCTCCAGATTTTGAAATCCTCCTGTTTGCTTACCAGTGGAACAATGATCCCGTGAAGATCATTGACCTTAAAAACGGAGAAGAACTCTCCTGCTGGCTGATGCAGGCCCTGACTGATCCGTCTGTTATCAAACACGCCTATAATGCCGCTTTTGAGTGGTACTGCCTAAACAGGGCCGGGTATGAGACACCAATCGAGCAGTGGCAGTGTACCATGGCTCACGGGCTGTACTGCGGGTATACTGCCGGGCTGAGCGCCACAGGAAAGGCGATCGGATTGCCCCAGGACAAACAGAAGATGACGGTCGGCAAGGCGCTGATCCGGTACTTCTGCGTACCCTGCAAGCCTACAAGGACCAACGGGGGGAGGACATGGAACCAGCCGTGGCATGACCCGGACAAATGGGACTTATTTAAGGATTATTGTAAGCAGGATGTGGTCACGGAGCATGAGATACTGAAACGCCTGGACATGTTCCCGATGCCGGAGGAGGAGGAACGGCTGTGGCAGATGGATGTCCTCATGAACGCCTATGGCGTCCGTGTAGACAAAGATCTGATCGAGGGGGCTTTGTACATAGACGAGGTCAGTACCCAGAAGCTGACGGACGAGGCCATCGGACTTACCGGGCTGCAGAACCCGAACAGCCAGCAGCAGCTGGTGCCTTGGCTCAACAGTCATTCTAAAGAGCATCCGGATGAGCCCGATCTGCTGGACAACCTACAAAAAGCCACTGTAGAGGAGCTGTTAAAGGAAAAGGAGCATCTGCCGGAGGATGTCTGCCGGATGCTTGAAGTTCGGCAACAGCTGGGTAAGACCTCCACCAAGAAATACGCGGCCATGGACACGGCTCGCGGCGAGGGAGACAGGCTACGCGGATTAACACAGTACTACGGGGCCAACCGTACCGGGAGGTATGCCGGGCGGCTGGTACAGTTGCAGAACCTTCCCAGAAATTATATCAAGACCCTGGGCTATGCCCGGAAGCTAGTGAAGGCTAAGAACTATGACGGGATTAAGCTACTCTACGGAAACGTGCCGGACACGCTCTCCCAACTTATCAGAACAGCCTTTATACCATCGGAAGGACATAAGTTTGTGGTGGCGGATTTCAGCGCCATTGAGGCCCGCGTGATCGCATGGCTGGCTGGGGAACAGTGGGTGAATGAGGTGTTTGCTACCCATGGGATGATCTACGAGGCGACAGCATCTCAGATGTTCGGTGTGCCAGTGGAGCGGATCACAAAGGGGAATCCTGAATACGCCTTAAGACAAAAGGGAAAGGTTGCCACACTGGCCCTGGGATACCAGGGCGGTACCCACTCACTGATCAGCATGGGCGCACTTAAAATGGGCCTGACCGAGGAGGAGTTGCCGGAAATCGTACAACGGTGGAGGCGGGCAAACCGGCAGATCTGCGGCCTTTGGTACGCCGTGGAAAACGCGGCCCTTACGGTCATGGAAACTGCACAACCGCAGGGGATCAACGGACTTATTTTTGCACTGGAAGGGGATCTGATCTTCGGACAGAACTTCCTGACAGTGCAGCTTCCAAGCGGGCGGAAACTGTTTTACTGTAAGCCGTACCTGAAAGAAAATCAGTTTGGTAAAATGGCCATCCACTATCACACAATGGGGCAGCAGACACGCAAGTGGGAAGTTACAAGCACTTACGGCGGCAAGATGACCGAGAATATCGTACAGGCGATAGCCAGGGACTGTCTGGCAGTGACCCTGGAACGGATCGCGGCTAAAGGCCTGCAGGTGGTATTCCACGTACATGATGAGGTCATCATTGATGCACCTATGGAGACGACCGTGGACGAGATATGCGGTCTGATGGCCGAACCGATACCGTGGGCTCCGGGACTGGTGCTCAAAGGGGCCGGGTTTGAAAATGACTATTATATGAAGGACTAGGGAGGGAGACAGGTGCAGAATAACAGAATGCTGCAGATCAGCACGGCAGGGAGCCGAAAGGCAACACAATGGCCGCAGAGTACGATCATGTGGTCCGAATTTGTGGAGAAGCTTAAGACTCCCGTGTGGGGAACTGAGACACTGGACCAATATCTTGCTCTGCCTAAGTCCAGGCAGGATGATCTCAAAGATGTGGGCGGTTTCGTTGGAGGGACCTTTATAGGACTGCGCCGTAAAGCCGCTTATGTGGAAGGGCGCGACCTCATAACGCTGGATCTGGATAATATACCGGCTGGGCAGACGGAAAACGTCTTAAAGCGCGTCAGTGGGCTGGGGTGTGCGGCTGTAGTCTACAGTACCCGGAAGCACAGCGGATATGCCCCCAGGCTGCGTGTTATCATCCCGATCGACCGAACTGCTACAGCGGATGAGTATGAGCCCGCGGCAAGAAAACTGGCATCCCTTCTGGGGATCGAGTTCTGCGACCCGACCACATTTGACGCGGAGAGGCTGATGTACTGGCCCAGCTGCTGCAGTGACAGCCAATATGTGTACCGGGTATACGATAACCCGTTCTGCAGCCTTAAAGGGCTGCTGGGGATGTACGGTGACTGGCATGATGTATCACAATGGCCGCAGGTACCTGGAGCTGACGCTATCGAGAGGCGCCGGCTGGCCAAGCAGGAGGACCCCACAACCAAGAGAGGGATCATAGGGGCCTTCTGCAGAACATACAGCATTACTCAGGCCATGGAGAAGTTCATTCCGGGGATGTACGAGGAGACAGACATGCAGGGCCGGTACACATATACAGGAGGCGAGACAACAGGCGGGGCCCTGGTGTACGATGGGGATCTGTTCCTATATTCCTACCACTCCCATGATCCATGCTGCCGGCAGCTGGTCAATGCGTTTGATCTGGTCCGCCTACATATGTTTGGGGACAAGGATGACGAGGCTAAGGAGGGGACGCCGGTCAACAAGCTGCCGTCCTTTGTGGCCATGAGTAAGCTGGCCGTATCCGATAAGCCTGTGTCGGATCTGATTGCAAAGGAAAAGCATGAGGAGGCCATGTCGGCATTTGCAGCTGCGGGAAGCGGCATCCGGGAAGCTGATGATCTCACATGGATGAGCCAGCTGGCAGTGGATGGGAACGGGAACTATAAAAAGACTGTGAACAATATCATCCTGGTGCTGCAGAACGACCCGTTACTGAAAGGGAAGATCGTGACAGATGAGTTTGCAGGCAGGGGGCTGGTCTTAGGCGCAGTCCCATGGAATGATGAGACCGAAAAGCGGCTGTGGACGGATACAGATATTTCAGGATTTTACTGGTACATGGAAACGTATTACGGGATCACAGCCCGGAACAGCATGTCGGATGCCCTGGCGATCGTGGGAGAACAGAATAAAATCAATGAAGTCAGGGATTACTTGAAAGGGCTGGCCTGGGACGGCGTGAAGCGGGTGGATACCCTGTTAAGCGTATACCTTGGGGCAGAAGATACTCCTTATACAAGGGCCGTCATGCGTAAGTCTTTGTGCGCGGCCGTGGCCAGGGCGATCGTAGGCGGCGTAAAGTATGATAACATGCCGATCATCACAGGACCGCAAGGGATCGGCAAGAGTACGTTTCTTGCCATCCTGGGGAAGGCTTGGTTCTCAGACAGCCTGACGTCATTTGAGGGTAAAGATGCCGCCGAACTAATACAAGGGACCTGGATCAACGAGGTGGGCGAACTTACGGCCTTTACAAAGCAGGAGACATCCGCCATCAAGCAGTTTTTAAGTAAGTGCTACGACATCTACCGGGCGGCCTACGGCAGGCAGACGGAGAAACACCCAAGGCGCTGTGTGTTCTTTGGTACCAGTAATGACAATGAATTCCTGAAGGATGCAACTGGTAACCGCCGGTTCTGGCCGATTGATGTAGGGCTGCATCCAGCACAGAAGTCAATATGGAATGATATGCCGGGAGAGGTAGACCAGATATGGGCCGAGGCATACATGTACTGGGCCATGGGAGAACAGCTGTATCTGTCAAAAGAGATAGAAGCTTTGGCCATGGAGCAACAGGAAAGCCATAGGGAGTTGTCAGGCAAGGAAGGGATCATACAGGATTTCCTGGAGAAACCGATACCGCTTAACTGGGGCCAGATGAGCCTGGGACAACGCCGGCAGTTTTTGAACGGAAACCTGCAATATGACAAAAGTGTGGGGCTTGCTCTAAGGGATAAAGTGTGCGCGGTAGAGATATGGGAGGAATGTTTTGGGAGCGAAAAGGGGTATATGAAGCGAACTGATAGCACTGAGATCAACAACATCCTGCTGAGCTTAAAAGGCTGGAAGCGGATAAAGACACCAAGGAGGTTCGGTACTTACGGGAACCAGAAAGGGTTTGAGCGCCTGACTACTTAGCCTGGTAGAACGAAAATAGTCAGATGGTAGTTGGTAGACATGCGGTAAGTAGCCAAGTAGACGGATAGTAGTAGACCACGGTAGACGTGAAAAACACTGAAAATACAAGGTTTTCTAGTATCCAACTACTATGACTACCAACTATCTATATAAGAATAAAAATAGATAGAATAGGTACACACATATAACGCCTAACGTACCTATACGCATATACACATACGCGTGCGAGGAAAGTTTGTAGACAGGAGGGGTGTTAGTGCTTGAGAAGGATATAGAGAGGAAGCTGGTATCGGAAGTAAAGAAACTGGGCGGCCGGGCCTATAAGTGGGTAAGTCCTGGTAATGATGGGGTGCCTGACCGGATCGTGATACTACCCGGCATGCGCCCGGTGTTCGTGGAACTTAAGACTGAAAGCGGGAAGCTTAGTGCCTTGCAAAGGGTGCAGATAAGACGCCTCCTGGACATGGGGCAGGACGTAAGGGTATTGAAAGGAATCCGGGAGGTAGAGCAGTTCCTGGAGGATTGTGACACCGGGCTGAAGTTAAGACAGTTTGAAAAGGAGGTGATGCCACATGATATTTAAGCCACATGCCTATCAGCAGCACTGTATCAATCAGATCATAGAGATTAAAAAGTTAGGCCTGTTCTTAGATATGGGTTGAGGGCCTTGGAAAAACAGTCACCACGCTGACGGCCATCAAGGAACTTAAGCACAACCGGTTTCAGGTCAGGAAGGTCTTGGTGATCGCGCCTAAGAAGGTTGCGGAGGGGACCTGGACAAGGGAGGCGGATAAGTGGGATCACACAAAAATGTTGCGGGTGTCACCGGTACTGGGAAGCCAGGCGAAGCGGATCAAGACATTGAATACGCCGGCGGATCTGTATATTGTCAACCGCGAGAACGTGGTGTGGCTGGTGGATTATTACCGTAACGCATGGCCGTTTGACATGGTGGTAGTGGATGAGAGCAGCAGCTTCAAGAGCCATTCCGCAAAGCGTTTTAAGGCCCTGGCCAGCGTAGGGAACCATATCGAACGTCTGGTAGAGTTGACCGGTACCCCATCCCCTAATGGCCTGGATGACCTGTGGGCACAGATATTCCTGCTGGACGGCGGAGAACGCCTGGGAAAACGGTATACATGGTTCAGAGAACGGTATTTCCAGCCGGACAAGCGCGGAGCTGACGGCATGGTGTACAGCTATGAGGCCAAGCCTGGGAGCGAGGAGGGCATCCTGGAGAAAATATCAGATATCTGCATCAGCATGAAGGCGGAGGATTACCTGCAGCTGCCGGATATCACCTACCACGAGATCCCGGTAGAGATGGATCCTAAGGCGCGCAAGGCATACACAGATCTGGAACGTGAGATGGTGCTGCAGCTGCCGGAGGATGAAGGTGATATCAGCGTAACGAGTGCTGCAGCGTTAAGCAATAAACTTTTACAGCTTGCCAATGGGGCCATATATGACGAAGATCGCAATGTACATGAGATCCACAACTGCAAGATAGAGGCATTCATGGAGTTGATCGAGTCCCTGCAGGGAAAACCGGCCTTAGTGTTTTACAACTACCAGCATGACCGAACGCGGATCCTGAAAGCTTTGGAGAAAACAGGACTCAGGATAAGGGAACTTAAGACCCCGCAAGATGAGGATGACTGGAATGCCAGGAAGATCGATATCCTTCTGACTCATCCGGCCAGCAGCGCTTATGGCCTTAACCTGCAGCAGGGCGGAAACCACGTTATTTGGTTTGGCCTTACCTGGAATTATGAACTATATACCCAGGCCAATAAGCGCCTACACCGTCAGGGGCAGACGGATAAGGTCATCATCCATCATCTGATATGTACAGGAACCCGTGATGAAGATGTGATGCAGGCCCTGCAGCGGAAAGACGATGTACAGAATTGGGTAATGGAGAGCCTGAAAGCAAGGATAAGGAGGATCAAGGATGGTGATTGAGTTCAACATCCCTAATGGGAAGATGAGGATACATGCGGAGACTTTCTTCCGTGATGCGGGAAAGATGCAGATACGGAGGATGCTTAAATATCTCAGCCATTCCCGGCCAGACGAGGGCCAGGTGCAGGAAATACGTAAATGGCTTGAGGAACGGATCCGGATGGAGAAAAACGAGGCCGGGAGAGAAGGCAGCGTATCCCGGAAGCAGGTGGATAAGTATGGATGTATCCTGGAGTATGTGGATAAATTGTTACCATAAATCGCTATTTTAAAGATTAGAGAGGAGGCCGGAGCGGTGCGCACCGTTGATGGGATATCCCGGCTCCTTAAAAAAATGATAGTTGGATTACATGACGCGGAAAAAGATTATTTCAAGCATGGAAAGAATTTTCCTAATTTGGCGCTGATGAAAATATCAGCGTGGCATAAGGCCCAGGGAGATACCGTGGAATGGTGGGTGCCGGTGCTGCACTATGACCGTGTATACAGCAGTAAGGTATTTGACTTCACGCCGGACAATCCTCATCTTCCAGATGATACGATCCGGGGCGGGACCGGATACCGCGACCTGCCAATGGACCAGAAACTGCCGCCGAAGATTGATGCCATGTACCCAGATTACTCCATCTACCCGGATTGCGATTATGCTATTGGTTATCTAACCCGTGGATGTCCCAATCACTGCCGCTGGTGTGTAGTGCCTCGTAAAGAGGGGCAGATAAGACCATATAGGCAATGGCAGGACATCATAAGGCATGATACTGATAAGCTGGTGCTGATGGATAACAACATATTGGCCTGTGAGTATGGTGTAAAGCAACTTGAGGGCCTGATTGGGAGCGGGTATCGAATTGACCTAAACCAGGGGATGGATGCGAGTCTGGTAACGGAAGATATAGCCCATATCCTGTTCAGGCTAAAATGGATTCGGTTCATTCGGTTCTCTTGCGATCAAAAGTCACAGATAGAACCGATTAGGCGCACAATAGAGTTGCTAGGTAAACATGGTGTAAAGCCATACAGGATATTTATATATCTGTTAGTAACAGCAGACCTTGTTGACGCATCGGAGCGGGTAGAGGAGCTGAAGGGATATAGAGCAATTAATCTGTATGCACAGGCCGAGAGAAATGAGCGGTTAGGTATTGTCCCAAATGAGGGACAGTTGGAGTTTGCACAGCGATACATATATGGTGGCTGTTACCGATCGGAGATGTGGAAAGAGTATTGCTGCCGAAAAGGATTTAATTATCAATATTAATTTTGGAGGCTATATGAAAAAGCAGAAGGTAGTGAGAACATATCCGAACAATTACACGAATCCGATGACTGTTCTTAGGGACGCCTTAGGCGAAGGATGGATAGTGGTCATGTGTAACCAGACATATTTAGAAAATAATCGTACTTGTCTGGAATATATTCTGGAAAAGGATATTCCAGAGAATTAAAATTTCCGGGAGAACCGGAGGAAGGAAAAAACATGGAAAAAATAAGGTGCGGTGAATGTAGGCACTGCAAGGAATATAGAAAGCTAGGGAACACCAGGAGTAAATACACCTGCGGACATCCGAATCATAGATATATTATTGACTATTTCGATAAGCACCACATAAGCAAAATGCCTGGGTTCCTGAATTTTGGCAAGCCTGGAGAGGTTCCGGTCAAGACATCACCAGCGTGGTGTCCGCGTAAACGGTAGAATTAGAATTTAGTGGAGGAAATTAAAGTATGTTATATCCAGAAGTGGAATTGATAAAAAAACATGCGTATTGTGTATGTGGGGCACCGAATTTTAGAAATAGTTCGGAATTTCATAAACCGATATATAAAATTTACAGTGTTACGATTCCTACCAGACCATATGGAACTAAAACACATCATTTATGCGAGGATTGTATAAAAAGGATTATGAAAGGTGTTGAGCAAGTAAACATCTGATGTTAACTTAGAATTTCCGGGAGAGCCGGAGGAAGGGAACAGAGATGAAAAAGTCTGATGCGAAATGGAAAGCGAGAATTTTTAAAGACAAGGTATTAAAACCTGCTATCAAAGACCAATTACAAATTCTTTCTCAGGTGGTGCTTTGTAGCAAAGAATTAAAAATAGAGTATTACAAAGATGCTGTTTATGCAGATGGGAAGACAAAATTATTTGAACAATACCCGTCATGTAAACAATGGGAACATAGATATTGTCCAGCTAAAGGAAAGAAATATAGGGGTTATGTAACGCCTGGTGGGTATATGTTTTTTGGAGACAGTGAAATAGAAATATATTGTAAAGTGATTGCGGCATTTGCTAGTGAGGAATCACCATTAATCATTCCTTTTAGCGAAACGTAAATTAGCTAATCTGATATTTTGAAATGCGAAGGGAGATTAAATCATGTGGAAGATCATATTTAAATATCCAGATGGAGGCAAGGTGAAACTGACCAACAGCTCCAGGCCAATGGATAAGTCCATTGCTAACAAGTATTATGATACCTATGGCTATAACTCTGACGGTGGAACATTCCAGCAGTATCCAAAGAAAAAGTACAGGCCCATAGCTATGGCCACTGTGGTGGATATACTAAATGTTGGTGGAGATTTAGAGAAAGAGATATCGATCAATGTGGATGATCAGGAGGTACCTGATTGAAAAAGAAAGCAGACAGTAAACAGGTAAAGGCCAATAAGGTATTACGGTTATCAGCTGTAGCGGCTTCCGCGGAATCAGCCATTAAGGAGCCGCCACCAAACACTTGGTCCGCCAGGATGCCGGCCTATACATATACAGTGGCCTGCCCGGATCCGGAACTGCGGGAGCCACCGAAGGGAGTGAGACGATATTATGACCCGAGCAGAAAGACGCCGCTTGGAGCGTCAGAACAGAAAGCAGCCTACATACAATCTTTCCAGGGACCAGATGCAGGGGATGAAACAGGAGGCCACCCGTGATGCGGCAGAGACGGCATTCCTTCTGATGCTTGGAATACCGGTGCTGATGTTTAAGGATCACTTCGGGCAGCTGATCCGGCGTGAGGTGGATGGTAAGAGCCGGGAACAACGCTTTGTGGACTACTGCCTGGAGTTTTACCGGCAGTTTGATAAAGAATTGTACACGCTGGATGATATCAGGGCGGTGCTAAAAGATGAATGCGACATTGAGATTGACATGCAGTGATGGGAGGTGATGCCGGTGGATAAGGAGGTGCTGATACAATATTGCGAGATGAAAGAGGAGATAAAGGACATAAGACAGCGGATTAAGAAGCTGGACAGATTCTTGGAGGAGCCTCATCAGGTATCAGATACCGTCAAGGGAACGCGATCAGATGGTACGATTGGAAGTATTAAGATTACAGGCTATCCAGTACCGGATTATTACCGGAAGCAAGCCTTGAGGGAACGGTACAGACAGATCCTGGAGCGCAAGGAGGCAGAACTGCTGGAGTTAACCTGTCAGGCGGAGGAGTATATCCAGACCATCCCAAAGAGTGAGATGCGGATTATGTTTCGGCTGTATTACATAGATGGGCTACCATGGTGGAAAGTGGCACAGGCTATGAACCGCATGTTGCCAAAGCGGCGGGTGAAGTTTACGGAGGATAGTTGCAGAGTGAGGAATAATAGATTTTTTGAGGAAATTTAAAAATGTTCGGTCATGTTCGCCTGAATCATGCTAAGATGTTATCATGCGGAAGCCAGAGGGCGGAAGCATCCTCCCCCATTGCACAACGGCCGTCAGGTGTCACAGCCTGGCGGTTGAATCGCCGGTACATGATAAGTACGCCAGGCACTGCGCAGCAAGCCGGGCTTGGAGCGGATCGTAAGGTCCTGAAATTCCTTGTCCGGCACCCCAATTCTGCCTACAGGGCATTAAAGAAGACACAGGCTATACGCTGGCGTACTGGCGCACCGGCTATCCAGATGCTGGGTGGCTAGATGCAGGTACGCAATCACAGGAACGTACCCCAGTGTCCTTCGGGCTTGGGGTCTTACATTAACAGCGGAGCATCCGTATATTGCGCGGGCGTCCTTCCGAAACGGAGATAACCGTATTGATTACGGTTCGAGGGGCACTTGTACGTTTGTGCAGGTGTCCTTTTTGTATTTTCATTTTCATAAATGATCCTCAAAGGAATATGATAGTTAAAAAGGTGAGTTATATGCTAGTTAAGTTATACACAATTGTCTTTGGAGGATTACCCTTGGAAATGTTTACAAATGATAGCCTGATTGAGGTCTGGCTTGAGGCAGCACGAACGGTATATGAGGAAACTGGAATGCGTGTAGATGCAAGATTAAGTATACCGTATTATATTTGCGATAAGTATGAAAATTGTAACTTGAGCGGCCCAATAGCGAATTATGTATGCATGTGGGAGCCGACAGAGCTGGAATCTCAAGAAGATTATTATGTGGCATTACTCCAGGTAGTACGGAGGGTGAGAGAAAGATTAGGGAATCCGTATATGGAATTTTCTAGTCAAGATTCAGACATACATTATTTTTTTGGGGATTTAAACTGATTCTAGGTCATTGCGTACGCGCTGCCAGAGAGCACTATATAACCTAGATTCGTTAAAAGAGGCATCCACCATATAGGCGGGTGCCTTTGGTATATTTGTCCCGGCGTCTGAAACTTAGGGCGTCCGGGGCCTCCTTACAAAACAAACATAAAAGAGGTGATCAGCATGGCCAGGGCGCCAGATCCAAGGATAGAGCAGGCAAAGGCCATGTACCTGAAGGGCATTAAATTGGTTGAGATTGCAAATCAACTGAATCTGCCAGAGGGGACGGTCCGCCGCTGGAAGTGTACTCATAAGTGGGATAGCGAACGCTCGGATAAGAAAAGCGAACGTTCGCATAAAAAGGGGCCGCCTAAAGGGAGTAAGAATGCCCTTGGTAATAAAGGCGGCGCAGCCCCAGAACAGAATAAGAATGCAGAAAAATACGGTTTCTTCTCGAAGTATCTTCCGGAAGAGACCGTTTCCATTATCCAGGAGATGCCTACCGATCCGCTTGACATCCTCTGGGACCAGGTACAGATTGCCTATGCTGCCATCATCCGGGCACAGTCCATCATGTATGTCAAAGATCGGGATGACGTGACAACCACCAGGATAGGCCATAAGGATGGCGATACGGTGACGGAGGAGCGCTGGGAGGTGCAGCAGGCCTGGGACAAGCAGGGCAACTTCCTGCAAGCGCAGGCCAGAGCGCAGAAGACGCTGGAAGGGCTCATCAAGCAGTATGACGAGTTGCTGCATAAGCGTTGGGATCTGGCCAGCGAAGAACAGAAAGCGCGGATTGCACAACTCCGGGCTCAGACAGATAAACTTACTGGGAACAACCAGGAGTTGGAGGATATGGATGGGATAGAGGGTGATATCTATGGTGGCAGTAAATAGGTTTGTCAGGAAAAAGACCATCCCTTTTAACTTTTCTGAAAAGCACAAGGAGTATATACGTAGATGTGAGACCTGCATGTATAACGTGGCCGAGGGTGCTGTTCGTGCCGGCAAGACGGTGGACAATGTGTTCGCTTTTGCGCATGAACTTAAGACCACGCCTGATCGTATCCATTTGGCCACCGGATCCACCATGGCCAATGCAAAGCTTAACATCGGGGATGCCAATGGTTTCGGCCTTGAATGGATATTTCGTGGGCAGTGCCATTGGGGGAAGTACAAGGACAATGAGGCACTGTTTATCAAGGGGCCGGACACAAGGGGAAAGCAGAAGATTATTATATTTGCCGGTGCTGCCAAGGAAGACAGCTATAAAAAGATCCGTGGCAACTCCTATGGTATGTGGATCGCAACAGAGATCAACCTGCATCATGACAACACCATCAAAGAGGCCTTCAACCGTCAGCTGGCCGCGCAGCGGCTAAAGGTGTTCTGGGACCTAAATCCGGATAACCCAAGGGCGCCCATTTATGCGGAGTATATAGACAAGTATCAGCGACAGGCGGATGCAGGAGACTTCCCCGGCGGGTACAACTACATGCACTGTACCATCTATGACAACATCAACATTACTTCGGAACGTCTACGGGAGGTCGAAAGCCGGTATGATAGGAACAGTATCTGGTACCTGCGGGACATCAAGGGGATGCGCGTGGTGGCCAATGGCCTTATCTACCGCCGGTTTGCAGATGATACAAGTACCAAACAATATGTCTTCCGCCTAACTGACAAGCCAAAGGACATCATGGAGATTATCCTTGGAATTGATTTCGGTGGCAGCGGATCCGGACATTCTTTCACGGCCACGGCCATCACCAGGGGATATCATAATGTGATCGCTCTTGCTTCAGAATGGATAGGCTGCAAGGATGAGAAGGGGAACCAGATAGAGATTGACCCGGAGATGCTGGGGACCATGTTCTGTAACTTCTGCCAGAAAATCATAAGCCGGTATGGGTATATCACAACAGTGTATGCAGACAACGCAGAGCAGACGCTGATAGCCGGGATCCGATCCAGCTTACGCAAACACGGTCTTGGCTGGGTTCGTGTAGAAAATGCCCTAAAAACTGAGGTCAATGACAGGATTAACGCCACCGCTATTCTAATGGCACAGGGGCGTTTTTATTATATCCAGGGTGAGTGCCAGAGCCTTGTGGATGCTCTAAGCACAGCCGTATGGGATCCCAAGGAATTAACCAAGAACGTCAGGCTGGATGATGGTACGAGTGATATTGATAGCTTGGATAGCTTTGAATACACGTTTGAACGGCAGATCAGCCGTCTGATCAAATACGGATAGGAGGTGATGATGACGAAATTCACAAAGATGTTAGACTTGATCATAAATGTCCTGAATAAGGATGCGGATACCCAGGTGGATGTGTGTATGACATCTCAGATGGCAAATCTGATAGAACTTTGGACCAGGATGTATGAAAACAGATCACCGTGGGTGAATAACAAGGATGTGTCCAGTGCCAACCTTGCGCCAGCTATTGCCTCAGAGATTGCGCGCTTGGTAACGTTGGAACTTAAGTCTGAGGTGACTGGAGGGCCAGCGGCGGATTACCTGAATGAGCAATATCAGCGTAAAGTGATCAAGGATCTGCGGCGGTATGTTGAGTACGGATGCGCAAAAGGTGGCCTGATTATGAAGCCATATATCACGAAGCAGGGAATTGAAGTACAGTTCGTACAAGCAGATTGCTTCTTTCCTTTGGGTTTCGACAGTTCTGGCCGGCTTACGCAGTGCGTATTCACGGAGCAGTTCCGGAAAGGACAGAAGATATATACCAGACTGGAAGTGCATACGCTGCAGGGGAACCGGGTGCATATTACCAACCGAGCCTTTGTGGCTACAAATGATTATAGCCTTGGCAGTGAGGTGGCGGTCAACTCCATTGACAGGTGGTCTGAGTTGGTACCAGAACTGTTACTTGAGGGCGCGGATCGGTTACTGTTCGGATATTTCAAGGTACCATTGGCCAATGCGGACGATTCGGACAGTCCGCTTGGGGTGTCGGTATACTCCAGGGCAATTGGGCTCATCAAAGAGGCAGACAGGCGGTATTCCAATATTTGCTGGGAGTATGAGGGTACACAACTGGCCGTGCACATAGCCACATCCTTACTTAAGTACAACCAGGATCAGGATAAATATGAATATCCAGGAGGCCAGGAGCGTCTATATCGTAACGTTGATTACAATACCGGTGCTACAGATAAGCCATTCATTGATACATTCAGCCCAGAGATTCGAGATACAGCTTTATTTAATGGATTCAATAACCAGCTGAAGCTGGTGGAGTTTAACTGCAACTTGGCCTACGGCACCCTGTCAGATCCACAGAGCGTGGATAAGACCGCCACTGAGATTAAGACCAGCAGGCAGCGCTCCTATGTGATGGTGTCCGATACCCAGATGGCATTACAGGATGCCCTGGAGGATCTGGTGTATGCCATGAGTTTCTGGGCGGCACTGTATGGCTTAATTCCAGCTGGCAACGACTATGAGGTGTCATCTGATTGGGACGACAGCGTGATCGTAGATGCGGAACTGGAGCGTCAGACAGACCGGGCTGATGTAGCAATGGGCGCAATGTCCCTGGCAGAATACAGAGCCAAGTGGTATGGCGAAACCCTGGAGGAGGCAGCCAAGAACCTGCCGGAACCAGCATTGACGGAGGAGTGAGGATATGAAGTTAAAAGATCTATGGGTCAGGATAGGGAATATAGAAATATCATCAAAAGATATGACTAAATTATCGCTTGAATGCGGGAAAGCAGTAATAGAGTATGATGAACCAAATACACCGGAGGGAGTGTCAAAGTTTTTCAGGCTTGTATGCCGTCCAAACGAAGTTGAGTTTATATGTCCATATGAGGTCAGTGAAGATTATAGAGATATCACAGGGAGTGTGACCAAGACTACGTTTTGTACGAAGGAATGCCCTTATGATACTTGAGATAATGTGAACGGAGGAGTGAGGATGAAAGGTAAAATATTTAGAATCCTTTGGCGATGTAAGCGGATACGTCCCCTTTTGTGGAGGTGGTCTCCAAGTTTAGGCCATCACGCATACATGGAGGAATGGGACCAAGCATTTTTAAAAGGCTTTAATGATGCATTAAAAGCGGGTGGTCATAAATGACACCGGAGGAACTGGAGAAGCTGCCAAAGCCATTAGAGCGCACCATGACGGCGCTGGAACTGTCCATTATGGATGAGATCATACAGCGGATCAAGGAAGCTGCGCAGGTTACGCCGGTCATTGACTGGCTGCTGATCAGGATGGACGCCATAGGGACAAGCCGGATCCGGATTAAGCAACTGATTGGTAAGGCCCTGGAAAAGACTGACCTGCAAGTGGATGATATCTATGAGCAGGCAGCGCGGTCTGATTACATACGCAACAAGGAGATTTACGAGGCTGCTGGTAGGGATTATTTACCTTACAAGGATAACCAATGGCTCCAGCAGGTTGTGGATGCAGCCAAGCGGCAGACCAAGGATACATTGAGGCCGCTGGAAAACATCACTCAGACTACCGGCTTCAACGTGCCTATGGGTAATGGCAAAAAGGTATTCACACCGCTATCAGAGTATCTGGAGCGTAGCTTAGACAAAGCCATGCTGGGGATCACCACCGGCACTAAGACATACAGCCAGGCCATCGGTGATGTAATTGACGAGATGACGGCCAGCGGCATCCGTACCGTAGATTATGCATCCGGGAAGTCAGATAGGATTGAGGTGGCAGCCAGGCGCGCGGTGATGACAGGTGTGGCCCAGATGACGGATAAAGTCAACGAGAAGAACATGGAGACACTGCAGACAGACTACTGCGAGGTGGACTGGCACATGGGCGCCAGAAACACCGGGACAGGCTATCTGAACCACCAGAGCTGGCAGGGGAAGGTCTATAGCAGTGAGGAGATGCGGACTGTCTGCGGAAAAGGACAGATGCTTGGCTTTGGAGGGATTAACTGCTACCACATAGCCTTCGCCTTCATTCCGGGCATCAGTAAGCGTAAGCACACGGATGAGTGGCTGGCGGAACAGAACAAGCGGGAAAATGAGAAGAAGGCATATAAAGGCCGGGAATACGATATCTATGGTGCATTACAGCACCAGCGGAAGTTAGAGCGTACCATCCGGAAACAGAAGCAGGATGTGAAGCTGCTGGAGAGCGGCGAGGCTGACAAGGAGGAGATTGTAGCTGCTAAGTGCCGGCTACGGCTGACTAATAAGGCCTATGTGGATTTTTCGAGGGAGATGGGATTGCGGCAACAACGAGAACGTCTAAGGATACCGAAATAGAAAATAGCACGCGGGATTATTCCGAGTGTTATTTTTATACTTAAAAATCGGTCAGAAGATAAGACCTAAAATAGTCAGCCGTTGGTGGATGGTTACACACCTATAAATAACCTAAGGACGGACGAGAAAGGAAAAGAGAATGAAGACAGAGGATTTACAGGCAAAGGGGTTAACTCAGGAACAGATTGATTATGTCATGGCGGAGTATGGCAAGGACATTAATGGGATCAAGCAGGAGAGGGATACATACAAGACCCAGCTTTCCACGGCACAGGCCACGCTTAAGAGTTTTGAAGGCGTAAACATATCGGAACTTCAGGGGAAGATACAGACCCTGACTACGGATCTGGCCAACAAGGACGCCGAGTACCAGAAGCAGCTGGCGGAACGGGACTTCAATGATCTGTTGAAAACCACTGCAGAAGGGTTTAAGCCCAGGGATCTGAAAGCGGTCATGCCTTTCCTAGATGTGGAGAAGCTGAAAGCCAGTAAGAATCAGGAGACAGATATTAAGACGGCCCTGGAAGCTGTAAAGAAAGACAATGCATATTTGTTTCAGGATGTCAGTATTCCCCGCGTGGTTGCGCCAACTCCTGGCCCAGGGGGAGACAAGACAGACGACACAAGGACACAAGCAAACAATGCCTTAAGAAGTATCTTAGGCAGAGAATAGGAGGTAATACAGTATGGCTGTAAATATTACAAGCAGGGCTGATGCGGAGGCCATTATCCGCGAACAGGTTATTTCAACTATTTTCCAGGACGCTCCGAAGCAGTCCACGTTTATGAGCATGGCACGTAAGCTGCCAAACATGACTAGCAACCAGACCCGGATGAGGGTGCTTGATTTCCTGCCCACAGCCTATTGGGTAGATGGAGACACTGGCATGAAGCAGACAACCAGACAGGCTTGGGATAATGTATTCATTGAGGCTGCGGAGTTGGCAGTCATTGTGCCGATTTCCGAGGCAGTGCTGGATGATGCGGAGTTCGACATCTTCGGTGAGATTACACCGAGGGTTAACGAGGCAATTGGCCAGCGCGTGGACAGCGCCATCATTTTTGGCGTGAATCGTCCGCGTAACTGGCAGAATGACATCATTACGCTGGCCAGGCAGGCGGGCAACAATGTGACGGTAGGTTCCAGCCCCGATTATTACAATCTGCTTCTGGGCGAGGGCGGAGTCATTTCCAAGGTTGAGGAAGACGGATATATGGCTACCGGAGCATTAGCCGCCATGAGCATGAGAGCGAAGCTGAGAGGGATCCGGGCAACGGATGGCAGTCTTATCTTCAAATCCGATATGCAGGGTTCTACCAACTATGCGCTGGATGGGGCGCCGATGTATTTTCCGCAGAACGGCGCCTATGACAACACCATTGCACAGCTGATTGTTGGTGACTTCAAGCAGGCGGTGTATTCCATCCGTCAGGATGTGACGGTAAAGATCCTGGATCAGGGTGTCATCCAGGACCCGATAACGAAGGAAATCGTCTACAACCTGGCACAGCAGGACATGGTTGCCCTGCGTATTGTATTCCGGATGGGATGGGCACTGCCTAACCCGGCAACCAGGATGGACGAGGATCGTGTAGGCTGTCCGTTTGCATATCTGGAACCGGCAACAGCAGTAACCACTCAGAAGGTAACATTTACGGTTCAGGACAATGCTGAAACACCAGTAGCCATTAGTGGGGCAATTGTGGATGTGAATGGCTCCAGGGTCAAGACGGACGCGTCCGGCGCGGCGGAGTTCAATCTGCGGGCAGGGACATATCCGGCGAAGATTAAGAAGTCAGGCTACGGCCAGGTTACCGAGACCGTGACTGTAGCAGATGCGGCAGTAACAAAGGATGTAACCCTCATCAAGCAGTAAGGAGGCAGGCATGATGCAGGCATATACTGACGAGATGTACTATATTAACGACTACCTGAAGGGGAGGAAGCCGGTCATCACAACTGGCTTCCCTTTTTATGCGCGCAGCGCCAGCCAGATCATTGACCGGTATACATTCAACCGACTGAAAGATGTAACGGAGGTTCCGGAGGAAGTACAGATGTGTTGCTGTGAACTGGCGGAATCCGAGTACCGCATGGAGAAACAGCAGAAAGAATCCGGAGGAAAGGCATCGGAGAAGATCGGTACTTATTCGGTCAGCTTTTCCAGCGCCCAGGAGTCAGTACAGGCCACGGCCAAGGAACAGCGCAGCATTGTTATGAAATGGCTGGCAGATTCCGGCCTGTGTTACCAGGGGGTGTGATATGTATACCAATGCAGATGTGACGCTGTATTTATACAGCAAAGAGGGGAAGGCCGAGAAGTACACCAGAATGCCCATAGAGGGTGTGTACTGGGAGGACGTGAGGCAATCCACCTTTCTAAAGACCGGCCAGCGGGACGGTACATCCGTGCTCCTGGTCATCCCCCTGGAGAGCCTGGACGGCCCCATAAAACTGACACAGGGCAAGGACTTGGCTGCCAAGGGCATTATTGAGGGCGAGATAGACTGTAGCAGTCAGGAGGCTATGTCAAAGTCCCTGGCAGCCCTTAAGGCAGCCTATGGATTCCTGACAGTGGTCACGGTAGATGAGCGGCTGTATGGCAGCGAGTCCGTGCAACATTATGAGTTGGCCTGCAAGTAGGGGGTGAGGGGCATGAAGGTGGAACTTAACATAAGCACCGCAGAAACTATCAAAAGGAATCATGGGCTGCAGAAAAGTGGTCCAGTGCAAAAGTTGGTTGATTCAGAGGCCATGCGGTACATGAGTGACTACATGCCGCGCAGACAGGCAGGAGAACTGGAACATATGATGATCATGGCCACAGTGATTGGCTCCGGTCAGATCGACATACCAGGCCCTTATGCCCATTATCTGCACGAGGGCATTTTATACGTGTCCCCGACAACGGGCAGTGCTTGGGCCAAAGAGAATGAGATTAAAGTTCCCACGGACCGGGAACTGACCTATGCCGGCGCCCCAATGCGTGGAAAGAAGTGGTTTGACCGTATGAAGGCCGACCATAAGGATGACATCCTTCAGGCAGTTCAGGCTTTGGCAGACAGAGGAGGGAAGTAATTGACAATCATAGATTTTATGAGGCAGAAACTGACAGAGTATCCCAAAATATCGGAGTTTCTGGTTGATGGAGATATCCATGTGGATTTCACGGCGCCGGGCTCCAGTTATGGTCTGTCCAGCAATGGAGACAGCCTGGTCAAGGAGGACTTGCTGGGTAACCAGACCCGCCGACACAATTTCGCCATGTACGCGGTGGCGCCTTCCTTTACGGATTACTGCCGGCTGGCCAACAGCAATTTTTTGCTGGAGTTGGGATACTGGCTGGACAGCTTGCCGGAGGAGTATGGCCTTATTGCAAATATCGGAAACCAGGAGCTGGAAGCAAGGTTCCTGAAGGCCGCCACATCTAACGCAATGGCTATGCAGCCCATGGGCGAGACAGTTAATGACGGTATCCTGTATCAGATACAGATACAGGTTACATACAAAATAGAAAGTGAGGAATTTTAAATGGCAGAAACGATCACAGGAAAGATTAAACGTAAATTTATGGCCAACTACATTGATGCAGCCCCTCCGTCTGAATCCAAGGAATCCTACGTCCGTTTGGGGAAAGACCTGGAAGAGTACATTGTAGAAATGAACGCCAATGTGGAAACTAAGAATAATATCTGGGGTGAGACGTCCGTTACACTGGACAGCTATCAGCCCCAGGCCAGTGTAGAGCCATACTATGCCGAAATCGGAGAGCCGCTGTTTGAGCGTCTACAGGGAATCGTGGATGAACAGCAGACCTTGGATGATCTGAAAACCAGTGTAGTTGAGGTCCATCTGTGGGATCCGGTTGAGGCGGCAGACGGCACATACGTGGCTTACAAAGAGGATGCGATCATAGAGGTATCCAGCTATGGCGGTGATACGACCGGATATCAGATCCCGTTCAATGTGCACCATAGCGGAAATAGGGTCAAGGGTAAGTTCGTGCTTGCTACAAAGACTTTTACAGCGGATACCTGAACAGAAGCGCGGGCGGCGGCAGATCCGCCCGTGGTGTATTTAATTGATCACGAGGAGGTAGAGCCTGATGGCGAAGATGAAGAACCTATCATTTAATGATGGATACGAGAGTTTTACGATCAATGATGATCCCACGCGGATTATCCGGTTTAACCCGGCTGACCCTGAAATCATCAACCGAGTGTTGGATGTGCAGAAACATTTTAAAGATTATAAGCCTCCTGCAGAGATAGAACTGAATCCGGATGGAAGTCCCAAGGGAGACTTGGAAAAGAGCGGAGCATACATAGGGGAATTTACAGCAGAGATGCGGAAAGCCTTTAATGGTATATTTTTATCTGATGTATATGATACGATCTTTGCCGGCCAGTCTCCGCTTTGTATCATTGGTCAGAAATATCTGTACGAGGAAGTCCTGGACAGCCTGCTTGTGCTGATGAAGCCTGCGGTTGAGACATACAACAAGAAGAACCGGGAGAAGATGAACAAGTATCTGAAGGACATTAAGCAATGATTGGCATACTACCCACCGGCCTTGATATAGGTGGCATCAGTTATCCCATAGAGACAGACTACCGGAATATATTGGTATTCCTGGCTGCTTGCAATGATCCAGACTTCACAGCAGCAGAAAAACTTGAGATCCTGATGAAGCGGCTGTACCGGGATGGTTTTTACGAGATACCACAGGAGCACATGGAGGAAGCCATACTGCGGGCTAAGTGGTTCGTGGACTGCGGTCAGGAAGATGACGATAAGAAGCCGGCCAGGAAGGTGATGGACTGGGAACAGGACGAGCCTATCCTATTCCCTGCTATCAACAAAGTGGCGGGTATGGAGACCAGGGCGGTCCCGTACATCCACTGGTGGACCTTTTCCGGGTATTTTATGGAGATCGAGGAAGGAACCTTTTCCACAGTCCTGGGCATCCGACAAAAGAAGGCCAAAGGCAAGAAACTGGAAAAGTGGGAGCAAGAGTTTTATCGGAACAACAAAAAGCTTTGTGACGTCAAAAGACGGTATACCGAAGAGGAACAAGCGGAGATCGAGTATTGGAATAAATTGTTGGGTTAAGGCGCTGGATGAGCGTCTTATTTTTATGCGCAGGCAGGAGGTGATAACATGGCAGCAGGCGGTAGTGACGGTAGTCTAAGGTTTGATACAGCGATCAATATAGATGGGTTTGAGGATGGCATTTCTACCCTTTCAAAGGCAATGGACCGGTTGACGAAGGCCGTGGACCGGTTATCCACCAACATCCTGAACCGATTTAACGGAGCGGGACAGGCAATGGCCGAGACTGCCAGCAGCGCAGAGAGCACATCGGATGCAGTGGAGACAATTGGTGATGCGGCTGATAAGTCAGCAGCGCAGGTTAAAAGCCTGCAAGAGCAGATGGACGCGATCAGTGTCCACGATTGGCAGGACAATGCATCAGATGTTGCATCTTCCGCGCCGGTTGCCGCTCCAGTTGCAACTCCTGCTGAATCACTAAATTATGACCCCAAAGCAATGGCGGCGGTATTCGGGGAAGAGGCAGCGCAGATACAGAACTATGCCGATGCAGTTGTGCGATATGGTGAGCAGGGGGCCGCAGCCTTAAACCAGATGGATCTGGAAGCACAGGCCCTAAAACAGCAGATGGACCAGCTAAAAGTGCAGGATATGGAAGCTGTACAGACAACCCCCAGGGAGGCAGTTGCGGTGCTGGTAAGCCCGGAATCCATGAATTATGATCCCGGAGCGATGGCCGCAGTATTTGGTGAGGTAGCTTCCAAAATCCACAACTGGGCCGAAGCGGTGGAACAATATGGAGGTCAGGCTAGCATGGCCATGAATGGACTGCAACAGAATGCAGCAGAAGCAGAACAGGCTGTGTCGGAAGCGTCCAACCAAGGTGCAGAGCAGGCCCAGGGGTATGTAGGGGTTAAGGAGTCGATCCTGAATGCATTTAAAACTGTACCACAGGCATTCAGCCAGATACCGGCAGTAGCCAAAAGGGAGTTGTCCAAGGTGCCTGGGATTGTAAAGAGTGCATTTTCCTCTGCCGCCCGGACAGTGACCAGTTTTGGAAAGATGCTGGGAAAAGGACTTGCCAACAAAGCAAAGCAGGCCGTGTCCAGTCTCAAAGGATTGGGAAAGTCATCAAACAAGGCAAGCCAATGTGTTTTTAAGTTAGCCAATATGTTTAAACTCATGCTCATCCGTATGGCCATGAGGGCAGCCATTCAGGGCGTAAAGGAGGGCATGCAGAACCTGGTGCAATATTCAGACAGTGCGAACCAGGCCATGTCTGGTCTTATGACCAATATGACATACCTCAAGAATAGCTTTGCAGCAGCATTTGCGCCGATCCTGTCCATTGTGGCGCCGGTACTTAATACACTGATCAATCTGTTGGCAACAGCGGTTGGATACATAAATCAGTTCTTTTCTGCGCTGGGTGGTGGGAGCACATTTGTCCGAGCCAAGAAAGCCAATGAAGATTATGCAGCCAGCCTTAAAAAGACAGGGGGTGCTGCGAGTGCTGCCAGTAAAGAGGCCAAGAAAGCCCTGGCTCCATTTGATGACCTTGTGCAGATACAACAGCAGAGCGCAGATGATTCTGGGGGCGGTGGCGGAGGAGCCAGCCCATCCGATATGTTTGAGACAGTTGGGATTGATCAAGGTATCAGTGACTTTGCAAACAAGTTGAAAGAGATGTTCGCGGCTGGAGATTGGGAAGGTATTGGACAACTGATCGGCCAGAAAATCAACGAGGCCGTGCAAAGTTTCACGGAGTTCATCAGCTGGGATAACGTAGGGGCGCAGATAACAGCCTTTGTGACGGCCTTTACGACCTTATTTAACAGCCTGGTGGCCACCATTGACTGGTATGCCATTGGGATTATGTTTGGTACAGGTATCAACACACTTGCTGCTACACTCTTTATGCTGCTTACCCAGATTGACTGGTTCATGCTGGGGAATGCTCTGGGCGTAGGATTGATGGGGATGGTCGACACGGTTGACTGGAACCTGTTTGGTGCAACAATAGGGGCCTTTTTCCAGGCCAAGATATCCGGTCTTCTTGGATTTGTTCTGGCTGTAGATTGGGGAGCGATTGGGGCTGCCATAGCAACCTGTCTTATGGGCCTCACAGGTCAGATTGACTGGGCGCAGCTGGGGTATCTTTTTGCTGCCGGGCTCAATGCAGCCTTTGCCCTATTGGGGGAGTTTGCAACTACGTTCGATTGGATTGAATTTGGTACCCAGCTTGCAACCAGCCTAAGTACATTTTTCCAGACCTTTGACTGGGCAGGAGCCGGAACAGCCATCAGCGATATTGTGATAGGGATTTTAAATGCCCTCGTGACGTTTATCACAGAAACGGACTGGTGGGCATTTGGGGATGGTGTGGCTACGGCTCTGGAACATATTGACTGGGCAACGGTTGCTAATAGACTCTTTGCAGTAATAGGAGCTGCGTTGGGTGGTATCGGCGCCATCATTGGTGGATTGATATCAGATGGTGTGGTTGCCGCAAAAGAATATTTCCAGGATAAGATTGAGGAATGTGGTGGGAATGTTGTGGATGGGATTTTTAAGGGTGTCATTGATGCTATGAAAGCTGTGGGTACTTGGATAAAGACCAATATCTTCCAGCCTTTCATGGATGCATTCAAGAGCGCCTTTGGCATACACAGCCCATCAACGGTAATGGCAGAGATGGGCCAGTACCTGTGGGATGGTTTCTGTGACGGGATAAAGGAATTCTTCTCCGACCCAAGCGCTTTCATTAAACAGCATATCACTGACCCGTTCGTGAATGGAATCAAGAGCCTGTTGGGAATTCATAGCCCGTCAACGGTCCTTGCTGGAATCGGCTCCAACACAGTGGCCGGGTTCAACCAGGGTGTCACGGACGAGCAGACCGCGTCCCAGAATGTAGTGAAATCCTGGGCCTCCGGAGTGGCCAGTTGGTTTTCGGATAAGTTCGGCATCAGTTCAGGTGACTCCACGGAGTCCAAACAGTGGGCCACAAACATCCTATCCGGATTCAACAACTCAGTCACGAAGAATTATACAAAATCCCAGAGCGTCATGGAGACCTGGGCGGAGAATGTCCGTAAGTGGTTCGTGGGAGCGGATGAGGTGCAGGGGGTGAATGAACTATCCTGGACGAAATTCGCGGACCTCATCATCCAGGCATTCAAGGCTAAGATTGACGACAGCCATAACGAGACCCAGTCACCCATGGAGACCTGGGCAAAGAATATAAAGGAATGGTTCTGGGGCGACAGTGACCTGGAAGGAACCGGAGGGATGTATAAAGCATTTTATGACATGGCAAAGAGGATCAATGAGGGATTCGCCAATGGTATCTCTGACTTTGCTTACATGGCAAAGGACGCCATTAAAAAGTGGGCAAGGGAAGCCATGGAAGAGGCCGAGGAAGAGTTTGACATCAACTCGCCGTCTAAGGAGTTTTATGGCATTGCAGAGTATGTAGTGCGCGGATTTAATAACGGTATCAGTGCTATGGCAGCATCATCCCGCAGCACGGTCCAGAAGTGGCTGGATGGCGTCCTGGATGTGTTTGACGGTGTGGAGATCCAGTTGCCGATCGGTATCAACATCCCGAACGCAGCATCCTATCTGCCCAGAATGGCCAGCGGAACCGTTGTGCCGCCAAGGGCTGGGGAAATGTCCGCCAGCATGAGGAACACGGCAGGATACGGCCAGGAAGAGACACTGGGCTACCTGGTGGCTAAAATGGACGAGATGATAAGCCGCCTGCAGGCGGAAGGGAACCGGCCAATACAGATTGTCATGAACCTGACCGGGAACCTGGCTGCGCTGGCACGGGTGCTTAAACCAGAACTTGACAAGGAGGCGGCCCGCAAGGGTGTGAGCCTGGTAATTGTAGGAGGTTGATATGGATAAGGTATTTTTACTGGACGGCAAAGCCTATAACGTTGAGGTGGAGAAGGATTCACTGGAACGCAGCTTTGCCGTTACGGATTCGGAGCAGTCCGGACGTACCATGGACTACACCATGGACAGGGACATCATAGGGACCTTCTACAACTACACAATGAAGATCTACCCAAAGATGGATGACCTGGCATCCTATGATGCGTTTTACAACATCATATCCGATCCGAACTACGCGAGCCATGAGATGACCTTCCCGTATGGGCAGGAAACGTTGACTTTCCAGGCTTACGTCAGCCAAGGTAAGGATAAGCTACGGATCCGGAACGGGAAGAACATCTGGGGCATGGATGGGCTGTCATTAAACTTCACGGCCATGGAACCACAGAGGAGGCGGTAAGAAATGAAGTGGGACATAAGGGTAGAGACCAATGGACAGCAGCCGTACTCCTCCGTGGATGATCTAACAAGCTATGAACAGAACATGCCCCCCTACGCTTACTGCCTGCCCCGCTACGCTAAGATGGATGGGACATACAGTAACGTGCCAGATGTGTTGGAGCATGGGCAGAATGGGTATATCAGTACGGCCCTGAGTGGCCAGGATGGGGACTTTGGGGTGCCGCCAGTGATAACGGTCACCTTTGACCGGCTTAAGACCAGCAATGGCGTGTCCGTGGTGTTTAACCGGATATCCGGGGATTATGCCAGCAGGCTTAAAATAGCCTGGTATAAGGACACGGAACTGGTCCAGGAGCAGGAGTTTGCGCCAGATGGGGTGGAGTACTTTTGCCTGGCCAAAGTACCGTTGTTTAACCAGCTGGTTATCACATTCCTGGAGACCAACCAGCCATACCGGTATCTGTGGCTGTCGGTGCTCAAGAACCAGAGGATGACGGATGCCGGCGGACTTAAGATTGTCTATGACGACATTGCTCTGGGAGCCGCAGATGATCATACAGCAGCAACGGATGACAAGGACTACTATGTTGACTTGCAAGACCTGAAGGTGGGCGTTGAGTTCCCAGATTATGCCCTGTGCCTGCCACGATATGCGAAGATGGACGGAGGGTATAGTAATGCTCCGGATACCTTGGATGATATGGGATATGTCAGTGACAGCATATCGGATGCAGATGGGCGCTTCACGGCGCCTCCGGCATTGACATTCACGTTTGGTCAGAACCATTCCAGTGTGGGGATAACCTTGACATTTAATGATTATTCTGGGGATTACTGTAGCGAGGTCAACATCAAATGGTATCGGGATGATACGCTGCTGGCTAATCAGAACTACTATCCGGATACATACAATTATTTTTGTTATGGAATCGTGGATTATTATAACAAGGTTGTTATCACATTCCTGGAGACCAGCAAGCCATACCGGAATGTATTCCTCACAGGGATTACCTGGGGCCTTATCCGTATTTTCAAGGATGATGAGATAGAAGACATCAACTGCCTGATGGAGCTGAATCCGATATCCGAAGAGGTCAGCATCAACACCATGGACTATACGATCCGGAGCAAGTCGGAATATGCATTTGAATTTCAGAAAAAACAGAAGCAGACATTATATTTTGATGAGGCTATCCTGGGTATTTTTTACCTGAAGGACGGCAAGCAGTTGGGAGAGAAACGGTACTCCGTGGAAACTCAAGATGCAGTAGGGATCTTAGATAATAATCAATTCATGGGTGGGATATACAGCAACACTCTTGTATCAGATATCCTGGACGGCATTATGGATGGGGAGGGGATCACCTATTTTCTGGATGATGCCTATGCAAGCACCACGGTAAGCGGATACCTGCCAATATGTACTAAACGTGCGGCCCTGCAGCAGCTTGCCTTTGCCATTGGCGCCCTGGTGGATACCAGTTACGACCGGCAGTTGTACATCTATCCACAGCAGACAGAGGTGACAGGAGAATTTACGACCAGGGACATATTCTTGGGGCTGACCTTGGAGCACAGCGATATCATAACCGGGATCCGGCTGTATGCACACAGTTATACTACGGGGACAGAATCAGCGCAGTTATACAAAGGCAGCTTTACCGGAACCACAAAAGTAGAGTTTTCAGAGCCGTATCACGGACTGTCAATCACTGGTGGGACCCTTGGAGATCACGGTGCCAACTATGCATACATTACCGGTACTGGTGGTGAGGTGGTGTTGACTGGGATCAAATATAATCACAGCACTGTCTCCATGCTAAAGGAAAACCCGAAAATCACCCAGAACAAAAACATTGCCGAAGTCAAGGAGGCTACGCTGGTGACTGGCAGCAATGCCCAGGCAGTCCTGGATCGTGTCTATGATTATTATAGCAACAATGAGAGTATCAGTTTCCGGGCTGTCATAAACGATCAGGAACTAGGGAACCGTGTGAATGTAGTTACCGGGATCAAGGGAACCATGACAGGGAATATAACAAAGCTGGATTTTAAATTCAGCCGGCGCAAGATTACGGCGGAGGTGACAGTGAAATGAGTACGGTATTAGACACGCTGATAACGGACAGGACAGCGGATGACCTGGCCAATGATACGGATAGGGCATATATAGCCTATACGGACCTGAACCGTGTGGAGCAGGCATGCGCTCTGCTGGCTGGACTGCTGCATGTTGACATCCGGACTAAAGAGTGGGGGATGGAGGACTTCCGGACGGATACAGAAATGGCCCGCTTATTGGGAAACATAAAAGCTTTGCGGGCGGCTTATTTTACAAAGACCAGCACGCCGGTCACCCCAGCAAAAATTACATACAGCAGCGTCTATCAGGCGAATGATATCGAACAGATACTTAAGGATTTGGGAGATATGTACGACAGCATGGTGAGCGGGCAGCAGCGCCTATCATTCAAGCTGGGGGCTAAAGCGATAGGAAACAGGAGGTAAATATGGCACTGAAAACAAATTATAAGGCAGATGTCTTTGAAGGCAACCGTAAGTATCAGATTAGTACGGATGCGCAGGGAAAATCCGAGATTGTGGATGTGACTACATACAGTCAGGAGGGGGATTTATTTAAGCCCGAAGATATCAACGCCATCACCACAGAGATCAACCGTATGACCAGAGAGGTGGAGTTGACCTTGCTGGCAGCCAATTGGAGCGGCTCTGCCCCATATGCCCAAACGGTCAGCGTCCCCGGCCTAAAGGAGACAGATAAGGTGCAGATGATGAGCGCCATCAAGTCTACCACTGCGGTGGCCACGGCATATACATGGGATAAGATGGGGGCACTGGTTAAAGCGGGTATTACTGGGAATGGAGAGGCTACATTTTACTGCCCGAAAAAGAAACCTACATCTGATTTTAACATTAAGTTAGTGGGGGTGAGCGTGAATGAGTGATATTTTGATACCTTATGGCGGGGGCGGAGTTGATCTGGATGTAGTGACTGCCACAGCAACTGACGTAAGAAAAGGTAAAGTGATCGTAGACAAAAATGGGGATCCCTTAACTGGCACCATGACCGAAAAAGCAGCGGCTACATATACACCAGGAACGGCGAACCAGACTATTGCTGCTAACCAATATTTAACTGGTGTTCAAACCATTAAAGGTGATTCAAAGCTGCTTGCGGCCAATATCAAAAAAGGAGTGTCGATATTTGGGGTTACAGGAACCTGGGAGGGATATGTACCCGGATCAAAAGACCTGTATTATAAAGGGACCAATTCTGGCAATTTAAAATTCGGCACAGCCTTTACGTTTGTCTCGGGCGGATCTGTTATTTTTGATACGGCTCAAATGACATGCAAGGCTGATAACGGAGCGGCATTTAGATGCTGTTACTTATATCCCAGCGCATCACATAATTTAACTCCTTACAGTGCATTAAAGGTAGACTTTCGGGCTGGGACTGGAAAACTTACTGCCGACTCCAAGTTATACTACGGCACCAGTTTATCCGCAGTTACCACAGAATCTGTGGGGGGATCTTTAAGCGGAAATACCTTATCATTTAATATCAGTGCCATTAATGCAACACGGTATATCGCACTTTATCTATACTGTAATGGCTCTGGGATTACATTTTATATTGACCGGGTCTATTTCGCATAGTTATAAACTGGACGTTACGCCACCCTGATCCCGAAAACATTCCCGGTGAATGGTGTCCTGCTCCATGATGGATCACTGTCACTTCCATGAGCATCGTTATAATATTCGACCGATAAATAAATCTTTGGGGCAAAAGATCCTGCCAATGCGGTAATATCCGTAACAAGGTCAAGCGTTGACTTCAGACTCATGTTGGTCCTAGATGTTTTTATCTTTGTTGACCCATTCCATAGTTCGATGACTGCAATGTAATAGTCAGCATCAGTATAATAATCAACACCTGCTAAGTTGAAATTAACAATCAGCTTAGTGTAACCACTCCATGCAAATGCTTTACCAGCCGTAAATTGAGGATACGAATATTTGGTTATTTGAATCCTGTCTGATCCAAAATAGACAGCCGCATTATTGGATGCGAAGCTATATGCATTATTTCCCTTATAATACAGATCGGTAGCCGTAGCAACATACCCTTCCCAACTTCCTGTAACCCCAATTATAAGGAGATGAAAAATAGATCCCAATCAAAGGGACCTACATAGTCACATTATATCATGAAGAAAGGAAAATGTAATATGAAAGTATTAGTAATTTATGATAACACAGGCCGTATTTGAACCATTGTATACAACAAAGAAGAGGAAAGGTGAGGTATATGAAAATGAGATTTTTAGACAAGTGTAATGCTGCCTATGGGGCAGCCGTAACGGTCCTGGTGGCCATACTGGGGCCATACTGGTACATATTTGCGGGGTACCTGCTTTGCAATGTCCTGGACTGGCTGACAGGCTGGTACAAGGCCAGGAAGCTGGGACGAGAGTCAAGTAAGACTGGATTAAAAGGTATCCTAAAGAAACTGGGCTACTGGGTGATCATCCTGGTATCCTTTTTGATGCCGAAATTATTTATTGGTCTGGGACATGACATTCTGGGACTTAATCTGGATTTCCTGCTGCTTTTGGGATGGTTCACCTTGGCGTGTCTCCTGGTCAATGAGATCCGCAGTATCCTGGAGAACCTGGTGGAATGTGGTTACAACGTGCCAGCTTTTTTAATCAAGGGCCTGGCCGTAACAGAGAAACTTATTAACGCAGAGACCGAGAAGGTCAACTAAGAAAGAGAGGACAAGATCATGGCAGTATTAAAAGGACATGCAGACAAGAGGACAGAGGAACAGAGAAGAAATGACGCAGCGCAGAAGGCCAGGCCCAAGGGCACCCAGGACACCACCTATGTAACAACTGGGCCAACAACCGGTAAAGCTGATGAGCGTGACGACAATCCGGCTCCCCCAGTGCAGGAGGAGATACCGGTAACAGTAGTACCGTCTAAGCCTGCCGGCGGGATCACAGATGATGCCGGAAACGGACCGGGAGTTAAGCGTTAACCGGCAGAAAGGCAATGCTATGAGGACACTAAGATTTAGAGTATCCGGCCAGGAGTTGACGAGGGCTCCTGGCTGTGATTTTAGCAACATAATTGCGGGGACATCCGGTTACCTGCAAACAGCGTTTGAGTTCGGCCCCGATTGGGACGACACGGTCCGGGTGGCAGCATTTTATCCGTATCTGCAATCTCAAGAGGTTGGCAGACTGATCAGGGACGGGGCCTGTATTGTGCCGGATGAGATAACGCCCTGTGATCAATTTAAAATAGGGGTGGTCGGTCAAAGAGAAAATGGCCAGCGGATCACCACCAATCTGATCACGATCAAACAAGAAAGGGGGAGTGGACAGGCATGGCAACAGTAGACGAGATCCTTACAAGACAGGCTTATGCAGCCGGGGATGAGACATGGACCAAGGATAATAACTATCCATCCTACACCATGTACGCGGAGCCGGAGTATGTCCCGGTCACCAACAAGCGTATTGCAGACTTTAATGACCAGGTATCCGTCCGCGGAGAACAGAACGCCCAGTTTGTGGGCTTCCAGCTGCCCAGATATGATGATGCCATGGATCTGTCCACCCAAAATCTGTACATCCACTACCAGACAGTGTACGGCGGCAGTGACGGCGTACCCTGCAATGTATCCTGGTCGGACAATTACGTCAGGCTGTGCTGGATGATACCCGGACAGGCCACCCAGGAGCCCGGATCAATCCAGATGATGATCTATGCAACCGGGACGGACAGTACGGGAGATAGAACCATATGGAAAACCCTGCCGGCAACATACACCATCCATGACGGCCTGGAGATAGGCGGCGGTATACCGGAGCCGGACCCGTCCTGGTATGAGCAGTTCGTAGCGCAGATGGAGGGTAAGGTATCCACTGCCCAGGGATACGCCAATGATGCCCAGGCAAGCAAGGTTGCGGCTGCGGGATCAGCCACGGCAGCAGCACAGTCTGCGGATGCATCAGCACAGGCGTTACAGGAAAACAAGGACTACGTGGAGAGCCAGAAAGAGACATTTGTGGGCTACAACAAGCGTGAGACCGATCTCAAGTACGCCAATGCCCTGATCGGCTCTGCATCCGGTACTGGGCGGGTCAGCGTGGGAGATGCGTGGGAGGCGCCGATACCTGACCTGGAGGTTGCGGGCAAGAGTGATCAGTTTACCACGACCGGGGCGCAGTTGTTTAATGCCAGTAAGATACCGGTATTAACAGCAGGCGGGGCAACAGTCGTGGGTACAGCTGATGGAGGATATAGGATTTCTGGTTCCGGGGATTTAACGTCCAGTTTTTATGAGACCGTAAAGATAACTGACATAAGTATGTTAAAGCCTGGAAACATTATGCTCAAGTCCGAAGCCACCGTACCGAAATTGTCTATAAAATTAATCAATAGTTCATCGGCAACTTTGCTTGAGCTGTCTGAAAATCAGACAAAAACAATAACAGAGGATATGCTAAACACGGAAGGCGTGTATTTGCAGTATATGTTGTATGGCCCTTCTTCTCGGACTATTACTCCGGGGACATATTACCCTATGTTATATCAGGATGGTGATGGGACTTGGGAACCCTACACCGGAGGTCAGCCATCCCCCAGCCCAGATTATCCGCAAGAGATTGTGGGTACAGATGTTACGGCAGTGACGGTGTTGGGAGATGATAATCAATCCAAGACCGCAACTATCCAACTAACAGCCCCACTACATGGTATTGGGGAGTACAGGGATAGGATCACTATGACTAAACGCATTGACCGGTGCGTGGAGCTGATATTTGATGGGAGCGAAGATTGGCGAGTACGATCATGGTCCAGACCGACCACTTCCGGCTTCTACGCATTAGGTGGACTGCCTGAGAAGATGCGTGCAAGGCCCGGACTATGCAACCAGGGTACGGTTACACCTGGGGAAACAGAAGGGGTAATAAATCAGATCTGGCTGGGATCAAGCCCAACATACGGAAGTGTAGATCTGTATGTTATGAACAATAGCTTTTATAATCCGGACATTGAGGACAAGGGCCTTGCTGCTTGGAAAGCCCATCTTGCATCCCATCCACTTAAGATAGTCACCTATCTGGATACCCCAGTGGAGACAGACCTCCCCGCCGCGACCCAGACCGCCCTAAACGCCCTTACCACCTTTACCGGCACTACCCACATCACCATTACCGCGGGAGGGCCGGAGCCGGACGTGGCGGTGGAGTATGTGCAGGATACCAAGGCGGTGATCGCGGATTTACAGGCGCAGATAAATGCAATAAGAAATGGAGGTACGACATGACAGCATTATTAAGGAGACAGGCCGTGATCGACAAGTACGCAGAGATCATAGGCCGCAACCTATACAGCCAGTCCTTGCGGGATTACTGCTACAAATCATACAAGGACGGCAACTATTACAGTGATTGCTCATCATCCATCTGCTACGCTTATCAGCAGGCAGGGCAAGGCTTCGGGATCACAAATACCGCAGGCATGTACAACTCTACCAAACTGACCACAGTGGATGCAGACATAGCCCAGGGCATCCCTGACACGTCCCGGTTACGACCAGGGGACATGCTGCTGTTTGCCGGTACGGATGCCAGTAGGCCAAAGCGGATTGGCCATGTGGAGATGTATTGTGGAGATGGTATTATCTGTGGACATGGCAGCGGCAGACCGTCCTATAAAGACCTGGTGGCCTACTGCAAGTCCCGGTACAACTCCTGGGCATCTGGGGGCTGGCGTAAGGGTCTGGTGGCTGTAAAGCGATACATACAGGATGATGCAGTGACGGAGCCGGAGGAACCTAAATTATCAGGATGGAGACAGAACGAGGACGGAACCAAGAGTTTCTACCTGGGCAACACAGGAGATTGTGTGCGCAACAGCTGGTACCTGGATACAGACGGTAAGTGGTACTGGTTTGACGGCGCCGGTCGCATGGTGATCAACACCTGGTATCAGTACAAAGGTGATTGGTACTACCTGGGTGCTGATGGCGCAATGGTAAAGGGCCTGCAGGCCAGCGGTAGGAAGTGGTATTACCTGGACCAGGACGGCAAGCTGTCCATGGATCCGGTGACACTTACGCCCGATCAGGATGGGGCGCTGCGGTGGCCGGGTATGGGAGAGTAAACCACATATTTAGAGGAGTAAGCCTTGGGATGATTCTCAGGGCTTTTATTGTGCGCACAATGCGCAGAAAGGAATGTTTTTTTATGAAACTGAGACTTGTTAAACAGGGAGATTTCTTGGGAACGAAGTGTGATTTTTATACAGATGAAAGCGGAAACATTTTTATGAGTAGGACACAGGTGGGATATGCTTTACAGTATAGGCAACCTCAGCATGCAATCCTGATGGTACATCAAAGACATAAAGATAGGCTGGATAAATTTTCTATCGAAGTAAAGGGGTCACAGTTTGATACCCCTTATTTTAACAAGGACAAATCAGCCTCCGTTTGGATGTATAAAGAGCGCGGAATATATGAGGTATGCCGTTGGTCCAATCAGAAGGTGGCCGATGATTTCAACGATTGGGTGTATGATGTTATTCTCTCTATCAAGGAGAACGGCTATTACATAGCATCCGAAAAAGACGAGAAGTGGCTGGGCATCCGACAGGAGACAAAGGAAGTGCGAAAGGCTGAGACAGATCAGATAAAACTGTTTGTGGAGTATGCCCGAAAGCAGGGAAGCCAGCACGCGGATCGATACTATGTGCTACTGACGAAGCTTATTAACAATAGGCTGGGCATAGAGAGCGGTGGCCGGGATGAGGCAGACCAAAGAACGCTGATGCATCTAAAGTCTCTGGAAACGGTGGTAGAGCTGCACCTGACCACGCTGATGACGGAGGGGCTACCGTATAAGGAAGTGTACCAGGGCGTGAAGAGGTTCATTGAAGCGCTATAGAGCTAAGAGATAGGCGGGCGCCCGGATGTAGGGGGTAACAGAGGAGATGGGCCTAGCCCATAGGACCAGACCCATCCATATATAAAATATTTGAGGGGATGTAGATGATGTACATCTGCAAAAACATTATATCGACTAAATATGGACAAAGTATGAACAGGGAAAGTCGGTCCAGATGAACAGAGTCTGCCTTTTGAAATGTCCATAAAAATATCTTTGGTAACGAAAAACGCCTCTTGACGCCCCACCCTACAGCTGACGACATTACATTCCGCTTAAACGTTAATTTGGTTACTCAAGTATATGCGTGAACTGAATAGAAATTGAAATAAGAAAAAATGAATGGGGAAAAATCCCGAAAAAAGCGTTTATATATAAAAATGGTGGGGAGGCATAAAGTCATGATTGAGGGAGCTTATGTACAATATCAGTCTGTCAGGGCAGCGGAGGACATGTTTAGCGAAATGAGATTACTCATAAATGAGATTACAATGAGGAATGTCCATTTCATCAGTGATGAAACTGCCGCTACTGTTTTGGAGCTGGCCCTTAAGATAGAGGAGGTGGAAGGCGAAGTGTAAGGAAAGGAGGCGCTAAAGATGTGGTGCCTGTTCCAGAAAAGAGGAGGGCCAGCAATGTCATGTTGGCCCTTAAAGAAGTGTATGAAAAGCACGAATGCTACATACGTAATCAATATAATAAAATATTATGAATAAAGTATGAACAAATAAAAGGGACCTGACAAAATGCCAGGTCCTGAATGTAGGAAAGTACGTGGACAGCGAGCATAGCTGTCCTCATATAAGTAAAGTTATCAATCAAATATGGATAGAATATGAACAAAAAATAAATAAAGGATAAAATGTTAGTGCGGAGCCAAATAGACGGGCTCACCTTTTTTGATACTAAAATGATACTAGAATTTTTGATAGGTAGAATATTAGGTGATAAAATCAATAAAAAAGATGCGATTTTATACTGAAAATATGGAAAACACGAGACAAGAAATCACTTGCATAATGTCGGATTTTGTGAGAGAATAGAACCAAGTATGATGTGATAAATTTAACGAATGGGCACTGTACTTGATCAAATTCATTTTTGAAAGGAGTTTTAACACATGATTTATTCACATGAAGTAGAAGAGAT
>Ga0129314_1000183_pt1 | contig 79910 bp, 88 predicted proteins | sample O1111metagenome_FD_94431 | JGI IMG/M metagenome (GOLD analysis project Ga0129314, IMG submission 94431) | Orangutan individual fecal microbial communities from fecal samples from Wisconsin, USA - O1111 metagenome | ecosystem: Host-associated > Mammals > Digestive system > Large intestine > Fecal... | reverse complement strand
TTACATCAACGACCATGCGGCTTTCAGAAACCGCTTTCTCAGCGCCAATTCAGTGCTGAACTTAAAGCTGTTCGGATATGCGGATAACCAGGATGTGATCAGAGGAAAAGACGGCTGGTATTTTTTTGCAGGAGGCATGAGCCTGTACGATGCGCTGGGCACGGAGCCCTTTTATCCGGATGATGTTGCATGGATCGGGAATCAGATCATACGGGCGGCAGATTATTATGAGAGCAGGGGGATCCCGTTTATCGTAATGATACCGCCTAATAAAGAAGGCGTTTACAGGGAATACATGCCGGATTGCTACGGCCGCGTATGGGAGGGGAACAGGCCTGCCCAGCTGGAAGAGTATCTCCGTGAACACTCCGGTATCACGGTGCTGGACCCCAGGGAATATTTTAATGCCAACAGGGACTATACCTGGTACTACAAGACCGATACCCACTGGAATTTTGCAGGGGGATACGTGGGAACGCAGATGATCATAGAAGCCCTGGGCGGTACGCCGGTACCCATTGAGGATGTGACCGTAACGTATGAGCAGGGGACTCCCGGGGATCTGGTGAACCTGTTCCATTTGCCGGAACGGTTCTGCAGTGAAGAGAATGCGGTGGTGACCGGTTACAGGGATGAGCTGACAGTCAATGCAGAGGATGTGAACGGGGATAAAAACATACTCCATATGTCCACCCCGGGAGCTCCGGACAAAAGGCGGATCGCGGTTATCAGGGACTCATTTGGAACCGCATTGATGGATAAACTGCCCAGATATTTTGCAAATGTGGACTTTTACCACTGGCAGGCATTTGACTATACTATGCTGGAGGAGAATCCGCCGGATGCCATTGTGTACCAGATCGTGGAGAGGGATCTGACCAGGATTCCACAGGATGTGGAAAAGATGCTGCCTCCCTTGGACGCGGAATGATTTTTTAAACTACATCTTTTGTAAATGGATAAAATATCGTATAATCAGATGGGATAGCATGTAATGCTGTGCAATACTCAATATAGAAGCAGAAAAGGAGAAGGAACGTACATGAAGATTTTGAATTATGGCTCATTGAATATTGACTATACCTACAGTGTGGATCATTTTGTAAGGGGTGGGGAGACATTGTCGTCAGACAGCATGAATGTATTTTCCGGCGGAAAAGGGTTAAACCAGTCCATTGCCCTGAGCAAAAGCGGGGCTGAGGTTTGGCATGCAGGCGCGGTGGGAACAGGAGACGGGGACTTCCTGATCCGGCAGCTTCAAAGTGCCGGTGTTAACACGGAGCTGATCGCAGTGCTGGAAGGTAAGACCGGACATGCCATTATCCAGAAGGCAAAAGACGGAGGGAATTGTATCCTTCTCTACGGCGGCGCCAACCAGGAGATCACAAAATCCATGGTGGATGGAGTCATGGAACACTTTGAGGCAGGGGATTACCTGGTTTTGCAGAATGAGATCAGCGAGATCGGTTATATCATGGAAAAGGCCCATGAGAAACAGATGAAGATCGTATTAAACCCCTCGCCCATGGATCACAGGATAGGGGAATATCCACTGGAATATGTGGACTATTTCCTGTTAAATGAAATCGAGGCAGGGGATATATGCAATGAGCAGGGAGAGGGGGAAGCGCTCCTTAGAAAGCTGTCCGCCAAGTTTCCGGGAGCCAGGATCGTCCTGACCCTGGGAGGTGACGGTTCCCTTTACTGGGACGGGGAACGCCTGTTAAAGCAGGGGATCTATAAGGTGGAGGTGGCGGATACCACCGCTGCCGGGGATACCTTTACCGGATTTTTTATCGGAGGCCTGGTGCAGGGCATGGATGCCGCTGCAGCTCTTGAATGGGCTGCAAAGGCAGCGGCGATCGCTGTCTCACGCCAGGGGGCAGCTCCATCCATTCCTTCCAGGGATGAGGTAGACGGGTTCTGATCAAAGGGTACACAGAAGAATACATTAAGAAAACAGGTGATCTAAAAAGCCGTCATTCCATGTTTTTGTTTTGCCAAACAATGGAATGGCGGCTTTCATTTTATTTTTGTGTTGTTGAGAACGGAAATAAGATCATTAAGAAAAGCCGTAGGGAGTCACTGTCTACGAAAAACCGGAAATCCGCCACAGGAAGGGGGAGCAATCGTTTGATTATTCTAAAATTATCAGAATATTTAAACAATTAGTACAATAATCAAGGGTAAAATTGTATTAAAACGGAAACAATTGTAATTAATTGGATTTAAATATAAATAAACTAAAAAGATAATAAAAAAATTAAAAAAGTGTTGACAAATAGAATGCCATTTACTATAATGAAGACAACAAAAGAACAGAGAACAAAAAAGAATTCAAGGAACTGTAGACAATCAGTTCACAAGTAATAAAATCCAAGCAAAGGAGGTACGGACCACCAAAGACTTAATTTTAGTTTAATATATAGTAAAAGAAATTTTATTATATATTAGACCAGGAAAAGCCAATCTACTAAAAAGTGAAACGCTCAGGCAGTAAAGTAATTTTAAGTAATTGATTTAAAGAAACAAAAGAATCCAGTCGATTGGGAAACGATTCAAAGAGTAACAGAGTTTCAAAGATTAAAGAAGTTTTAATGTAAATGAGTAAGTTTACAAAGGAAAACCATTTAATATAAAGAAATAAGTTAACAAATTGGAAAGTTTAAAAAGCAATTGCAGTATTTAAAGAAATAATTTAAAGATACAAGCTGTTAAAAAGTGAAACATTTATAAAACAATGGATGATAACATTTTCATGAAACTATCTCAAGAGTATTAATCAAAAGATCAGATATCGGTTTAGTGATATGACGAGAAAGTATCATTAGAACGAATTCAATTAATACCGGATAGTAGGGTACAAAGAAGTAAGGAAAATGGATCAGACATAAGTAGTTAGATGAAGTAGTAAGAGCGAAGTAGCAGATAGTAGAATGGTGTAACAACTTAATATAGAAATAAAAAGAAACAATTGTTTCAGAAAAGTGAGGCTTGGTCCAATGGACGAGATAGTCTGGAGACGAGTATCGTAATCGAGAACGTGGTTAGTCAAAGATTCGATACTCGTCTTCCTTGTTGTTTAGAGCACGTTTGAAACACACACAGTTGAGACATGCTCTGAAGATATGTATATGGAATGAGTGGAATCAGGCGTTTTACAGGCCAGGGAAAAGGGAATGCTGGCAGGTAGGCGCTTTTTTGTTGGAGTTACGCTGTTTTCCTAATTTACAGTCCCTCCAGATCAAAGGGAGGGGTATACTCTTCCCTGGAGCTGCTCTTTTGCTGCATAAACCCCTGAGTCAGACCCAGTTCAATCGCTGTGTCCACCACACGGTTGTACTCGTAGGTGGTGATGCGGCGGTTCAGGCCGGGATATTCGCTGCTGTGGTGAAAGGGGGTATACTGGCTCATAAGGCTGATCAGATACCGGCCTTCAGGCAGATGATCTTTCATCCAGTGAAGCAGGGCAATGGAATCATCCTTGTGTCCGGGAAGGACCATATGGCGTATGATAACGCCCTTTTTCAGCAGGGGAAAGGAGGAGACGCTTTCCTGGCCTGGGAGGTGATCCTGGTCCGGGTTGTGATCCTGGTCCGGGTTGTGATCCTGCCATACAGGGGCGCCGGTCTGACGGATCATCTGCCGGATGGCGGCAGAGGACTGCTCAAAGTAATCAGATGCCCTGGAATACTTAAGGGCAAGCCGGTTATCATAATACTTGAAGTCAGGAAGCCATATATCCACATAGTCCTTTAGGGCCAGAATCATCTCTGCGGTCTCGTATCCGCCGCAGTTGTAGACAACGGGTATGGTAAGTCTGTCCCGCACCATATCCAGGGCAGATGTGATGTGGGGCAGGTATTGGGTGGGAGTGACCAGGTTGATGTTGTAGGCCCCCTGGGATTCAAGATTCAGGAAAATCTGCGCCAGTTCTTCTGCGGTCAGTACTTTGCCGAAATTGTCACTGCTCAGTTCCCAGTTTTGGCAAAAGCAGCATCTTAGGGTGCAGCCGGAAAAGAACACGGTCCCGCTTCCGCCTCTTTCCTGTTCAGGACCGCTGATACACGGTTCCTCCCAGTGGTGGAGGGCAGCCCTGGCAGCTTTCAGCTCATGGCCGCAGCCGCAGTAGCCGGTGGTTTCCAGGCGGTTGACACTGCAGGCCCTGGGGCATAGGGTACAGGCGGTATATCTGTCAAATGGTATGGGGATTCTCTGATTCATGGCTCATGGTTCTCCTAAATGGTATAGTCCTGCTGTTCCGGCAGGCGGTGATGTTCCCTGTATTCCTTGGGGGAGACACCGTACTCCTTTTTAAAGGCCCTGAAAAAGCTGGTGTAGTCCTTAAAACCGTACTGATGGTAAACATGGCTGATGGGCTGGTCGGACAGGATGGCGTTCTTGCTGGCATGAAGGCGCTTTTTCAGGATATACTGGTGAAGGGGGATCCCCATATTGTCCTTAAATATGTGGGATATGTGATATTTACTCACATAAAAAAAGGAGGACAGGCTGTCCAGGCTCAGATCACCCTCCAAATGCCGGTTAATGTAGTCGCAGATGTTCAGGTAGAGCACATTTTCATAGACCACTGACTTTTGGTGAAGGCTGTCATAAAGCAGCCGGTTGATATATACCAAAAATGACACGGCCATAAGTTCTGCCGTCAGGCGGTGGAAGGCGCGGCCGCTGGCCGACTCCTCGATCAGGTCCGTAAGCTTACCCTGTATCTCCTGGGTGGTGATGGTGTCGGTATGAAAACGGTAGGTCTGATGGCTCTGGGCATAGTCAAAACCATAAGCCAGCTCCTCATCTGCCTGGCGCAGTGTTTTGAAGTAATCCGCTCCCAGCCAGAATACAAAGCGGCGGTATGGTTTGTCATGGGAAAGAAATTCCGGATAGTGGGGAGTGGAGGGTGGGACCAGCAGACAGTCACCGTACTCCAGATGATAACTTTTGTTTCCCACATGGTATTGTACATCGCCTTCCAGGAAAAAATAGAATTCATAATAATCGTGTTCATGGGCAGCCACGGATTTTAAGGTAGTGTCATTGTAATAAAACAGCTCAAAGTCAACGGGCTGCATGTATTGTCTTGTATTAAAGTCCGAGGATATCTGTTTTTTCACAGGGAGTTTCCTTTCTGGGGCAGTTTGTGCGCGGGCGCAGGAGCAGGTATAAACCGTGTGGTGAGGTATTATTTTACCCAATCTTAGCATGAAACAACAACATTTGCAATATGTTGGGCAAGTATCACTATGGACGGGAATGCTGTATCTGATATAATAAAATTAAATAAAGGGACATCCATTAACCAACAATTTTAAGGAGGAGTTTATACATGAAATTATCATTCAGATGGTACGGAGAAGATGACAAGGTAACCTTGGAGAACATCCGCCAGATCCCGGGAATGCAGTCTATTGTAACAGCTGTTTATGATGTGCCGGTAGGTGAGGTATGGAGCCGTGAAAGCATTGCCAAGTTAAAAAAGCAGGTTGAGGATGCGGGCCTTGGATTCGATGTGATCGAGAGTATTCCGGTTCATGAGGATATCAAGCTGGGTAAGCCAACCAGGGATAAATATATTGAGAACTACTGTGAGAACATCCGCCGTGTGGCTGAAGCCGGTATCAAGTGTGTATGCTATAATTTCATGCCTGTATTTGACTGGACAAGAACCCAGTTGGACCATGAGCTGGGTGATGGATCCACTTCACTGGTATATTATCAGGAGCAGGTGGACGCAGTGAATCCTCTGAACAGCGACAGCGATCTGACTCTTCCGGGATGGGATTCCAGCTACACAAGAGAAGGATTAAAGGCAGTTGTTGAGGAGTACAATAACCTGACCGAGGATATGCTGTGGGATAATGTAAAATATTTCCTGGAAAGAGTGATCCCGGTTGCGGCAGAGCGTGATGTAAACATGGCAATCCATGAGGATGACCCATGCTGGAGCATTTTCGGTCTGCCGAGAATCATTACCTGCGAGGAGAACCTGGACCGCTTCTTAAAGCTGGTGGATGACAAGCACAACGGTATCACGCTGTGTACCGGTTCCCTGGGCTGCTCCGCTAAAAACGATGTGGTGAGAATGGCCGGAAAGTATGCTGCCATGGGCAGGATCCATTTTGCACACATCAGAAATGTGGCTGTTCTGGACAATGGATTTGAGGAGAGAGCACATCTGTCTTCCTGCGGTTCCCTGGATATGTTCGGAATTGTAAAGGCACTGGTGGATAACGGCTTTGACGGCTATGTGAGACCTGACCACGGACGTATGATCTGGGGTGAGACAGGACGCGCAGGATATGGTCTGTACGACAGGGCTCTGGGCGCAACATATCTCAACGGTCTGTTTGAGGCAGTGGAGAAGATGAGCAAGTAATAGACTTTCATGGATAGATCGAATAAAGGGATCAGGGTAGAGTGCGCTGGTCCCTTTTTTTACATAGAAACCATGTACAAAACCAAATGGAGGGAGGTTAAAGGTATGGTATTCGGAACGGATCTGACCGGAAAGATGGCTGTGGTCACAGGAGCGGGCGGGATTTTGTGCGGTATGTTTGCCAGGACTCTGGCAGGGGCAGGGGCATCAGTGGCCCTGTTGGATATCAATCTGGAGGCGGCTGAGAAAATTGCAGGCGAGATACGGGACATGGGCGGCACCGCCTCGGCCTATGAGGTGGATGTAATGGACAAGGATATGCTGGAAAGCGTCCATGCCAGGGTCCTGGCGGAACTGGGCCCCTGTGATATCCTGGTAAACGGAGCAGGAGGCAACCAGGCCTGCGCCAATACATCCAAGGAGTATTTTGAGATGGGCGACATTGAAGGGGATGTGGTCACATTTTTCGATCTGGAATATGGGGGCATACAGAAGGTGCTGGATCTGAATTTCCTGGGGGCATTCCTTACCTGTCAGGTGTTTGCAAAGGATATGGTGGGAAGGGACGGGTGCAATATCCTGAATATTTCCTCTGCCAGTGCGAAGCGGCCCCTGACCAGGATACCGGTATTCAGCGGGGCCGTGGCGGCTCTCAGCAATTTTACCCAGTGGCTGGCCGTGCATTTTGCCAGGGCAGGCATCCGGGTCAATGCCATTGCGCCGGGGTTTTTTGTGACACGGCAGAATGAGAGGCTTTTGTATGAGGAGGACGGCGCCCCGGCAGCCAGGGCGGCCAAGGTACTGGCCGCAACCCCTATGGGCCGGTTCGGAAAGCCGGAAGAACTCAATGGGGCCCTGCTTTTCCTTCTCAATAACGAGGCTGCCGGTTTTATCACCGGGGTGGTTCTGCCTGTGGACGGGGGATTCGGGGCAAATGCAGGGGTTTAACATGCATGTTCCGTTACGTATGTTCTGTCATACATCCCTTGAATGTCCTTTGATCCCCCTCGCCTAAGCTGATCCTAAATGTCCGCAATACCCCAACATAAGGTTCATCAGGCAGGTGTTTTCCTGGAACGGCTGAGATATTTGGGAAGGCCCAGCTCCATGATCCGCTCCGGTTCCCCTGCAATGAGAGGCAGTGCGTACTCCAGGAATTGGGGACCGATATCCGTACCCTTTTGGGTGATCCAATCCACCGGAAAGCCCTTTTCCTTGTTGCAGACATTGCAGACATCCGTCAGCCCGTATTCCAATTCATAGGAAGGGGTATGGCGGCGGGAACAGGTGACCATGCACCCGGTGGCGCCGCCCAGCATCTGTTGAACAGCGGTTCGTCCGGACAGGACTGCTTCGTGCACATCCGCGGCAGATGCCAGCAGGCTGCTGCACCGCTGATTTACATTCAGTTCCACGGAACGGACTTTTACATGGAAGCGATTGCGCACATAGCTTTCAAGAAGCTTGGCGCTTCCAGTGAGCATTTTGTGGCCAAAGGTGTCCAGGCTGGCCTCATTGGCATATTCACAAATAAATCTTCCATGTTTATCCCTGATGCCTTCGGATACGCAGACCACCACATTGGGCTGCTGATCCAGGGCATTTTTTACATTTTCCAAAAACTGTTCCATGTCAAAGGGAACTTCCGGCATATAGATAAGGAGAGGGTTGTCTCCAGGGTGCTTTCTTGCCAGAACGCTGGCCGCAGTGACCCAGCCGGCATGGCGGCCCATAAGCTCCACAATAGTGACTGCGGGCTGCTGGTATACCGAGGCGTCCAGGCATATTTCCCTGACCGTGGATGCCACATATTTGGCAGCGCTGCCGTAACCCGGTGTGTGGTCCGTGACAGGAAGGTCGTTGTCTATGGTTTTAGGTACCCCAATGAATGATACGTTTTCATGGCGCAGACGGGCACAGCGGGACAGCTTGTCCACTGTATCCATGGAGTCATTGCCGCCGATATAAAGGCAGGCGCCAATGCCCAGTGAGGTGAATTTTTCAAATAAAAGCCCGTAAACAGGGGCGTCCAGATTCTCGGGAAGCTTATAGCGGCAGGAGCCAAGATATGCCGCCGGGGTCTGCTTTAACAGCAAAAGGTCCTCCGCGGTCAGCTCTTGTGAAAGATCCATGCAGCGGCCTGAGAGGAAACCCTCGATTCCGTTTACCATGCCGTAAACCGTGTCTATGTGTTCAGGATGGGCTTTTCCCTCGGTGATGACTCCGTATAAACTGGCGTTAATGACAGCAGTGGGCCCTCCGGACTGGCCAACCAGAATGTTTTTTCTCATGATGCTTCTCCTTGATATTCTCTTTGATGTTAGGCAAGTACGCATATGAGTATATAATAAATGTAAAGACAATGCAATCCACTCTTGTAAACATGCATAGAAATGTAATCCAATTTTGTATATTATGCCAATTGAAATTGAAATGACTATGTGCTAACCTGTATACAGATTTAAAAAGTTGTATACAAGTTGATAGGTTGGAATACAACCTCGCAGCCAAAGGAGGATTTAAGTAATGGATATTCGTTATTCTGCAAACCAGAGAGATGTGAAGCGCTATACCACAGAAGAATTAAGGGATGAATTCCTGATCCGGAACCTGTATGTGGAGAATGAAGTGGTTGCCGTGTATTCACACGTGGACCGTATGGTGACATTGGGATGTATGCCCACAACCGAGACTGTTTCCATTGATAAGGGAATTGACTGCTGGAAGAATTTCGGCACTCATTTCTTCCTGGAGCGCCGTGAGGTGGGTATTTTTAATATTGGAGGCGCTGGAAAGATCGTAGCTGACGGCCAGGAATTCAACATGGGATATAAGGACTGTCTGTATATCACCAAGGGAACCAAGGAGGTTTACTTCTCCAGCCAGGATGCCTCTGCTCCGGCCAAGTTCTACATGGTAAGTGCACCGGCCCATACTTCTTTTACCACCACCTATATCCCCATTGAGAAGGCTGCCAAGAGGCCATGCGGCGCTGCCGAGACTGCCAATAAGCGCGTGATCAACCAGTTCATCCACCCGGATGTGCTTCAGACCTGCCAGCTGTCCATGGGCATGACGGTTTTGGAAGAGGGCAGTGTATGGAATACCATGCCGGCCCATACCCATGAGCGCCGTATGGAGATCTATATGTACTTTGAGGTTCCGGGAGACAACGTGGTATTCCATATGATGGGAGAGCCCACCCAGACAAGGCATATCATCATGAAGAATGAGGAAGCTGTCATCAGCCCGTCCTGGAGCATCCACAGCGGAGCCGGTACATCCAACTATACATTTATCTGGGCCATGGGCGGAGAGAACATGGAGTTCGATGACATGGATACCATGATGCCGAATCAGATGATGTAGGGGCAGACAGATAAGAATCAGGCAGATGCAGAACGAGTAGATGCAGAACATATCACAGGTTTTAGGAGGATAAGGAAATGAACGAATATTTACAGAATTTTTCACTGGAAGGTAAGATTGCCCTGATTACAGGCGCATCCTACGGAATCGGTTTTGCCATTGCAAAGGCCATGGCAGGAGCCGGTGCAACCATTGTTTTTAACGATATCAAGCAGGAGCTGGTGGACAAGGGCGTGGCAGCATACAAGGAAGAGGGAATCGAAGCACACGGCTATGTGTGTGATGTCACCAACGAAGATGCTGTGAATGAACTGGTATCCGTAATTGAGAAGGAAGTGGGCGTGATCGATATCCTGGTCAATAACGCAGGGATCATTAAGAGGATCCCCATGTGTGACATGTCGGCTGCCGAGTTCAGACAGGTGATCGATGTGGATCTCAATGCTCCATTTATTGTATCAAAGGCAGTTATCCCCGGCATGATCAAGAAGGGCCATGGCAAGATCATCAATATCTGTTCCATGATGAGTGAGCTGGGCCGTGAGACTGTTTCCGCTTATGCGGCAGCCAAGGGCGGATTAAAGATGCTTACTAAGAACATTGCTTCCGAATACGGCGAGTACAATATCCAGTGCAACGGCATTGGACCCGGCTATATTGCCACTCCTCAGACCGCGCCTCTTCGTGAGATCCAGCCTGACGGGTCCAGACATCCATTTGACCAGTTCATTATTGCCAAGACTCCAGCCGGCCGCTGGGGCGAGGCAGAGGACCTGGGCGGACCAGCTGTATTCCTGGCTTCCGAGGCATCTAATTTTGTGAACGGTCTGGTATTATACGTGGACGGCGGTATTCTGGCATATATCGGAAAGCAGCCTAAATAATAGAAAATGGGGGAAGTATCCCCAAAGAGGTGCCTCCAGGTCAGGATTTCCTGGAGGCATCGGATCAGTGACGGATAACTGTATGGGGGTGACACCATGGGAGAAGAGAATTTTAAGAACCGCGGAGAGCTTGTATTTGAGACCCTGAAGCGGGAAATCCTGGATCTGAGGCTTAAGCCTGGACAGATGATCAGTGAAAATGATATATGTGACCGCTTTGGCGTGTCCAGGACTCCTGTGAGGGATGCCCTCAGGCTTTTGCAGGAACAGGGCTTTGTGGAGACCGTTCCCTACAGGGGGACTTATGTCACTCTTTTAAGCCTGGATAATATCAAGCAGATGATCTATATGCGGGTAGCGGTGGAAACCATGGTACTCAGGGATTTTACCCAGGTCCGCACACCCATGGTCATGGAGGACATCCGGCATGCCATTGCCCAGCAGAAGGCTTTGACCCAGGAACCCGGATTTGAACCTGAACAGTTTTATCATATGGATGCGCAGATGCACTCCATCTGGTTCTGGGCAGTGAAGCGCCAGAAGCTTTGGGAAATGCTTCAGGCCCAGCAGCTCCATTACACCAGGTTCCGTATGCTGGATTTTATAACGGAGACGGATTTTGAACGCATCATAGGGGAACATGAGGAATTGTTTCAGCTGATCTCCCAGGGAGATGAAAAGGGGCTGGAGGAATCCCTCAAGGAACACCTGTATTACAGTATGAAGCGCATGCGCCATTCCATAGAAGTGGATTACAAAGATTATTTTGAAGAAGAACCAGAAGAAGGACGGTTTGTCATATGACAGGCCGTTTTATTTTATGAATATTTTGTAACGGTTCAGGCCGGCTTATCTTCTTGACCGGAAAAGCCGGTCAAGAAGCATCAGATGTCCATCCGATGTGAAAATGGGTGCAAACAGACCAATAAGCAAGCTTAACGCCCGCTTTTGCCCCCATTTTTCCGCTGTTCAGAACTGTTATAATATTTTCTTTCATCCGGATTTTCCTTTAGATAATCCTCCAGATCTTCAGGGGAGAGATGGGAGCGGACTTCCTCAAAGAAGGCTGCTCCGTCCATGGATGCAAATTCCAGAAGCCGTCTGGCCACCTCCTGATCCTCTGCCAGTTTTTCAATGCGTTCTTTGGTAAAGTAGTTCATGATTGATTCTGCCTTTCAATGTCTGATTTTGTCAGTTTATACATCCTATCTCCTATAGTATATTCGTAATTGCGAAGATATTCAATATCCTAAATCTATTTTATGCTTAATCTATCAAGCGGATTGTCAGCTGGTGCCGCAGCAAGACGCCGGGACTTACGCGAATACAGGAGTTTGGAATGATAGATTATACGCCATTTTGGAAGACACTGGAACGTTCAGAAGAAAACTGGTATACCCTGACAAAACGCCACCATGTGTCTGACAGTACCCTACACAGACTGAAGCATAACAAGGACGTATCCATGAAGACAGTGAACGACCTGTGCAGGATATTGAATTGTGATATAGAGGATATTGCGGTATATGTGGCTTCTGATCAGGACCAGAAGCTGTAGAAGGGTGTCTGAAACTGGATATGGTTGGATGGATATAGCTATCCCCGGCAGGCAGGTCGTGTGACTTGCGGATGCAGGGGATTTTTTCTGTTCCCGGTTTTATAATAATATGTTTATTTTGGGATTGCGTCTTCCAAAAAGGAGAAAACTAGTATAAAATATTTTCAGGAATTGAATAAAATGTAAGGACAGGAGGCAGGGCATGGATACAGGGCATGGAAAAGGAAAAAGTCCGGGATACTTTGGCAGGATGTGGCTATCCTGCTCCCTGGAGCAGAAGGTGCGCTATATTTCACGTTCTGCAGCCGCAGTGGTGATTCTGTCCATAGCAGCCAATATTCTGGTGGCGGGATTTGGAATGCGGGAATTCAGTTCGGTTCTTAGGAATAATTCCCAGACCCTGTCATTCTGGTCCGCTATGTCGGAGGAGAGCAATGCCTTTGTGTCCCTGGTGAATGACGGGAATGAAGAAAACAGGATGAAATTTGAGACGGCTAGGAATGGGGCTGTGTCGGCTCTTCGGTCCCTGCCGTTTGATTATGGTAAGATCGGGGCCGAGCGGTATGCGGGAACCTGGTCCATTTCCAATCTATATGAGAACTATGCCAGGGCAAGGGATGAGTTCCTTGAGATGGATGAGGACGATCAGGATTATCTGGAACGTCTTTACACCATTTACCGTGTTCAGGGATATCTGGGCACCCACGCGGCCAGACTGGAGCAGATGACCGTGGAGATGGGGAATGAGAGTTATCAGAGGCAGCAGCCTTTGCTGGTGATGGTTCCCATAATCAGTATTCTCTGGGGGGCGGCAGCTCTTTTGATGCTGAGGTGGTTAAAACAATCGGTCAGCCGCAGTATTGTGCGTCCTGTGGTGGAACTGGCCGAGGATTCACGGCGTATAGGGGAAAATGATTTCTCAGGGCCGGATATACAGGCAGAGGGGGATGACGAGATAGCAAGTCTGGTCAGGGCCTTCTGTACCATGAAAGCATCCACCAAAGGATATATCGCTGCCCTGACAGAAAAGCATGAGGCGGAGAAACAGCTGGACGCCGTGCGGCTCCAGATGCTGAAAAACCAGATCAATCCCCACTTCCTTTTTAACACGCTGAACATGATCGCCAGTACGGCCCAGATTGAGGACGCAGGCGCCACGGAAAAGATGATAACCGCCCTCAGCCGTTTGTTCCGCTACAATCTTAAATCCACCGACTCGGTGATGCCTCTGGAGCGTGAGCTGAAGGTGGTGCAGGATTACATGTATCTGCAGAGGATGCGGTTTGGGCAGAGGCTTAGCTGCAGCTATGACTGCCGGCCCGACACCTTGGAAGTGCTGGTGCCATCCTTTGCCCTTCAGCCCCTGGTGGAAAATGCCATCATACACGGTATATCACCTGGAAGCCAGGGCGGGAGGATCCATATACGCTCCTGGATGAGGGGAAGGAGGCTGTGGATCTCGGTGGCGGATACAGGCATTGGAATCGATGAAGAACGCCTTGTGGAGATCCAGGAAGCATTGAAGCGGGGGGATGAGAAGGCCACCGGAGTAGGACTTGGGAATATTTACCGAAGGGTCCATGGAATGTACCAGGACGGGGAGGTGTTCCTGTACAGCAGGAAGGGCTGCGGTACTGTGGTGCAGATGGCTTTTACGGGAGAGGCGCTTAAGTGAATGGAAAGGATGAGAGCATGAGCAGGTATCGTATATTATTGGCTGATGATGAGCAGATTGAGCGGATGGCCCTTGCCAAACGGCTGAACCGGCATTTTGGGGACAGCCTGGATATCAGTGAGGCAGTCAATGGAGCAGAGGCGCTGGAGGTATTTGGAAGGGAACAGAGCCAGATCGTGATTATGGATATTTCCATGCCGGAGATGAATGGGGTGGAGGCCGCGGAGCGGATCCGGTCCATGGATGAGGACTGTATCATCATATTCCTCACCGCCTATGATGATTTTGCCTATGCTAAGAGGGCCATTGTCATCCGCGCCCTGGACTACCTGTTAAAACCCTGCGATGAGGAGGAACTGGTCTCTGTTATGGAAGAAGCCATGCGGCTGACTGACCGCAGGGAGGGACAGAAGCAGATGATGGAGGCTGGCAGGGCTGGTGGGGGAGCAGCTGGTGAGTCAGCTGGTGAGTCAGCTGGCGGGGTGGCAGGCGGAGCAGCAGGTGCGTCAGTTGGCAGGTCGTCCGGCGGAGCCGCTGTCGGGTTGTCCGGAGGGGTGCCTGGTGATCATGCCGGCGGGCAGAACCTTCCCATGGACCATGGGGAGGAAGAAGGCGGAGCCGGTCGTATGGCTCAGACCGCGGAAACCATGCGGGAATATATACGGAACAATTATATGAAGGAAATATCCATGCAGGATGCGGCCAGGGTCATGAATTATTCGGATGCCTATTTCTGTAAGCTGTTTAAACAGTGTTTTGACCAGAATTTTACTTCCTATCTTACAAATTTCCGTATCAGCGAGGCAAAGAAACTTTTAAGGAACAGGAATGCAAGTGTCAAGGATGTAAGTCTTCAGGTGGGATATTATGATTCTAATTATTTTGCAAAGGTGTTTAAGCGGATCACAGGGGTCATTCCCTCAGAGTACAGGGACAGCCTGCCATCCGGGCCGTCCGGGGAATAAAGATTTATGTTTGTGTTAAGAAAATGACAAAATCTTCTCCCCCAATGACAAACTTTTACGGTACAAATAAAATGCCCCGGGCTATATAATTAAGAAAGTGTTAAGGAAGGCGCCAACACCTTAATGTGTTCTGGATTGTACAGCTGCAGGGGTTATTTTTATGCAGTATGAGATGGAGGATTTCAGTCCAGAATAATAACAAAGGATTTTTACCGTATAAAGGGAAAGGAATGGGAAATGGTGAGGAAATTCATGAAGAAACTGGCAGCAGGTATGCTGGCAGCTGTGGTAGCTGCCGGCCTTACGGGCTGTGGCTCTGTGACATCCGGGAAGCGGATCATCCGTATCTCCCATGCACAGTCGGAAACACATCCGGAGCATCTGGGGCTGCTGGCATTTAAGGAATATGTGGAAGAACGCCTGGGAGATAAGTATGAGGTTCAGATCTTCCCCAACGAGATCCTTGGATCTGCTCAGAAGGCCATAGAGCTGACTCAGACAGGGGCCATTGATTTTGTGGTGGCTGGAACAGCCAATCTGGAGACATTTGCAAGTGTGTATGAAATTTTCAGTATGCCATACCTGTTTGATTCAGAGGAAGTGTATAAGTCGGTGATGCAGGATACGGATTATATGGAACAGGTGTATGAGTCCACGGACGAGGCGGGATTCAGGGTGGTGACATGGTATAATGCAGGCACCAGAAATTTTTATGCAAAAACGCCCATCCATACGCCGGATGACCTAAAGGGCAAAAAGATCAGGGTTCAGCAGAGCCCTGCCAGCGTTGCCATGGTAAATGCATTTGGCGCAGCCGCTGCTCCCATGGGATTTGGTGAGGTATACACCGCCATCCAGCAGGGAGTGATCGATGGGGCTGAGAACAATGAGCTGGCCCTTACCAACAACAAGCACGGTGAGGTTGCAAAGTATTATGCCTACAATAAGCATCAGATGGTTCCGGACATGCTGGTAGCCAACCTTAAATTCCTGGAAAGCTTAAGCCCTGAGGAATATGAGATATTCAAGGATGCGGCAGCCCTGTCCACCCAGGTGGAAATGGACGAGTGGGATAAGAGCATTGAGGAGGCAAAGAACATTGCCGTAAACGACATGGGAGTGGAGTTCATAGACGTGGATGTGGATGCGTTTAAGCAGAAGGTCCTTCCTCTCCATGAGACCATGCAAAAGGAAAATCCAAAGATCGTAGACCTGTATCAGCACATTCAGGAAGCAAATGAAAAAGCAAAGGGAGGACAGTAGGATGGAAGGCATGCATAAAGTAAGAGCCGGTATTATGCGGATCCTGGGTATTGTAATCATATGCCTGTTTGCCATGATGACCGTGATCGGCACCTATCAGATCGTAACCAGATATTTCTTTAACCGCCCCAGCACTGTTTCAGAGGAGCTTTTAACTTATTCCTTTACCTGGATGGCTTTGCTTGCCTCCGCTTATGTATTTGGAAAAAGGGACCATATGCGCATGGGATTCCTGGCAGATAAGATCACTGGTCCGGCAAGGAAATGTCTTGAGATTGCCATTGATCTGCTCACATTTGCATTTGCCGGTGTTGTAATGGTGTATGGAGGTATTTCCATTACAAAGCTGACCATGATCCAGACCACGGCGTCTCTTCGTGTACCCATGGGTTACATCTATGTGATCGTGCCTGTGACCGGCCTGCTCATCATGCTGTTCAGCCTGATGAACGCGGCGGATATGATGCACAGGGACTTTAGCGGAAAGGAGGAGGCGTAAGAGATGAATATAGCAGTAGTTTGCGGACTGATCATTCTGGTACTTTTAGTTGTAATGCTTTTAGCCGGCGTTCCCATTGCGGTTGCCCTGGCAGTGTCATCCATTTGTGCGATCCTCCCTGTCCTGAATACAGGGGCGGCCGTGCTTACGGGCGCACAGCGGATATTTTCCGGTATTTCCGTGTTCAGCCTTTTAGCCATTCCATTTTTTATCCTGGCCGGAAATATCATGAACAAGGGCGGGATCGCCATCCGTCTCATTAATTTTGCAAAACTTTTCACCGGCAGTATCCCCGGCGCACTGGCACATACCAATGCGGTTGCCAATATGCTTTTTGGAGCTATTTCCGGTTCCGGTACAGCGGCGGCATCTGCCATGGGCTCCATTATCGGGCCTATCGAGGAGGAGGAGGGATATGACAGGGACTTCTCCGCGGCGGCCAATATAGCCACGGCGCCCACCGGTCTTCTGATCCCTCCCAGCAATGTAATGATCACGTATTCACTGGTCAGCGGAGGTACCTCTGTGGCGGCTCTGTTTATGGCGGGATATATTCCGGGAATCCTTTGGGGATTGGCATGTATGGCGGTTATCTTTTATTTTGCAAAGAAAAAAGGGTACCGCAGCACTATTAAATACAGTTCCAGTGAAAAGGTAAAGGTATTTTTCCAGGCTATTCCCTGCCTTTTGATGATCGTGATCGTGATAGGCGGTATTATCAGCGGTATCTTTACCGCAACCGAGGGAAGCGTGGTGGCAGTTGTGTACAGCCTGATCCTGTCCCTGTTTTTTTATAAATCCATCAAGCTGTCTGAACTGCCAAAGATTTTTCTGGACAGTGCGGAGATGACAGGTATTATCATTTTCCTGATCGGTGTGTCCAGCATCATGAGCTGGGTTATGGCATTTACCGGCATACCAAGCGCTGTGTCCGAGGCCATGCTTGGGATCAGTGATAACAGGTATGTGATCCTGTTTATCATCAATATCCTGCTGTTGATCATCGGCACTTTCATGGACATGACTCCTGCCTGCCTGATCTTCACGCCCATCTTCCTGCCCATCTGTCAGGCATTGGGGATGAACACCGTACACTTTGGTATTATGATGATATTTAACCTTTGTATCGGTACAATCACACCTCCGGTGGGGACCACGCTGTTTGTAGGCGTTAAGGTTGGAAAGACAAAGATTGAGAATGTAATAAAGCCGCTGCTCCTTTATTTTGCAGCCATCTTTGTGGTGCTGTTACTTGTATCCTATGTACCTATCTTGTCCATGTGGCTTCCGGGGCTGCTGGGATACGTGTAATGGGTGAGCCGGTGTAATATGCAAGAGGTAGAAATTGTGCAGATGACAGAATCTTTATAGATGGAAAGATCTTATAGATGAGGGAATGGAGAGTGCCGCTGCCGCGGTTTATGCATACATTGTGTGCAGCGGCAGCGGCAGTTTTCTTGTAACATATCCACCCCGCCTCTCATAAGTGAGGGAAGGATTAGAGCCCAGGTGAAAATGTTAGGGAAAACAGGTTGTAGTCCGGGCTGAATTCTGTTATAGTACATAACGTATGTTTCAATATTCAGACAGATGAGGATAGGAAAATGACGGAAATACTGATAAAGGCAGCGTCTTTTGTGGCCATAATCGTGGTGGGTTATGTGCTGAGGCGCAGAGGTTTTTTTAAGGAAGAAGATTTTTATGTATTGTCAAAAATTGTATTAAAGATCACGCTTCCCGCTGCGATCATTTCAAATTTTTCAGGGATTGATATGAAGCCCTCCATGCTTCTTCTAAGCCTGCTGGGACTGGGCGGCGGCGTGATCTTTGTGACCATGGCGTTTCTCATAAGCATTGGGAAAAGCGGAGAGGAAAGAGCGTTTCATATAATAAATATGTCCGGATACAATATAGGGAATTTCACTCTGCCTTTTGCGCAGGGATTCCTGGGGCCATTGGGAGTGGTGGCAACCAGTCTGTTTGATTCCGGTAATGCCCTGGTTTGCCTGGGCGGTTCCTACAGCATTGCATCCATGGTAAAGGGAGGCAAAAGCGGATTCAGTATCAGGCCGGTCATAAAATCCCTTCTCACATCCGTTCCTTTTGACGCGTATCTGCTGATGACAATTCTTTCACTGCTCCACCTTTCACTGCCGTCCCCGGTGGTGTCTTTTACCGGGATCATTGCCAATGCAAATGCCTTTATGGCAATGTTGATGCTGGGTGTGGGATTTAAGATGACAGGGGACAGAAGCCAGCTGGGGCGGATCGTGAAGATATTGGGAATACGGTATTCCATATCCATAGCCCTGGCATTGGCATTTTATTTTCTGCTGCCCTTTGCGCTGGAATACAGGCAGGCGCTGACCATCTTGGCATTAAGCCCCATTGCCTCCTCTTCTCCCGCCTACACAGCAGAACTAAAGGGGGATATAGGCCTGTCCAGTGCGGTGAATTCACTCTCCATCATTATCAGTGTGGTTTTGATCACCGGAACGCTGCTGATGATATTATAGCTGTTTTTTATTGTTTGCAAAAAATTTTATGGGGAGTGTATATTCTAATTGGATCGGGTGATAATATGAGTATACCTGAAAGATAAAGTAATTAATACTTATCCTCCCCTTTTTAAATCAGCTTCAGCGCGAGTGACGTGCCGGGGCTGATTTTTTGTGGGTTTGGTGCTATGCTGGTTTCTGTTTTTTTGTCGGTCCATCAACCTGGGAGGCTGCGGCTTATTTGTGATTTACTCTTGAGCAGAAGCGTTAGTGTAATAGTCATAGGATTGCTGCTGGGGGATACAATCTCAATCGTCCAGTCAGGCCCATCGCAAGGTTGCGGTGGGCCTGGATTTTTTACAGACAGGCCATGGGTTATTTTGACAGCCCTCTGTATGATCATACTTACTCGGAGAATAGTTATTTCCCTCCTGACATGATACCTAAAGTACAGGGGGGATAGAAAAAATAGGACAGAGGCAGCCAGATGTGATTTGCGAAAATGCAAGAAACAAATGAAGAAAGAGCCAAGTAAGTCAGATGATTGAACCCAAGGGCGCTGCTAATGCGCCCTTCATGGTTAATCGTAATAATGTTCTACTACATAATGAGCTACTGCATCAATAAAAGCACCGTTTCGTGGTTTCTGTTCTGTCTCAAAGCCAAAAACTTCATATAAAAGCATTTTGTCGCCATGTTCCCATATCGTTTTCACTATGGTCCGGATATCCCTTTCAACACACCCAATAGATGTTTGGAATCGGCTGGCGATATCTACATATAATCCTTTTGAGATGTAAGTGAGCAGTTCAGGATCATGGATGGCCCGTCCAACGCCGTAGGCGGTATAGCGGAATCCCTTGTAAGAATTATTGACACCCAGACGCCGCAGTAAATTACAGGTTTCTCTTTCGTACTTCATATTCTAATCCTCCTAATGTATTGTTACCACTGTAAAGTTATACGCTGGGAGGGGGATTATCAAGCGGAGAGACGACAACAAAAATCGATATATTATGACGAAAAATGTCGAGCGATTAGGCGGGGAATTGGTATATGTAAAAAAGTGCCTGCGTATCAGGGGACAGGACAAGACGACAAATCAGGGAAGAACGAAAAAAGGCGCGTTCAAATATGCTGAACAAAAAACAGAAGAAGGCGTATTCAAATATGCTGTGGGAAAGGATGTTCAGGCACACAAAAAGAAAAAAATAAAGGGAGGACCGGAAAACCGGTCCAGCCGCGATTGGCGCCCGCGCCTCTGCAGTGACGGGGCTGGATCTTATACAGGGATTAATGATACATATATAGTGTCAATAATACATAACAGTGTTAATGATACATGGACAAGGTTAAGGCTCCATGCCAAAGCATCTTCTGTAGCTGCTGTTTGCATTCTTCCAATTTACTACGTGGAACCAATCATCAATATAATCCCCACGCAAATTATAATGTTTTAAATAGTAGGCGTGTTCCCAGACATCCAGATTAAGCACAGGGCACATCCCCAAGGGCAGAGGGGTGTCTTGGTTTTTTGTTGTTATGATAGCAAGCTGTCCAACCGCATTTACAACCAGCCAGGCGTAGCCTGAACCAAATACAGAGAGGGCGGCGGTTTTGAACTGATTATGAAAGTCCTGAAAACTCCCGAATTCCATGTTGATAGATTCAGCAAGCAAACCCACGGGTTGAGAAGGCGCAGGATTTGTAAGGTTAGAAAAGTAAAATTGGTGGTTGAATACACCGCCTCCATTGTTTGTGACAGCAGTCTGAAGATCTGTTGGAAGGCTTGGGACATTGACTAGCAGCTGTTCCAGGGTCCAGGTTTGAAATTCCGGGTATTGACTCAGGGCATTGTTTAAATTGTCAATATAGGTTTGAAGATGTTTATCATGATGCAGGTACATTGTCTTTTCATCAATATAGGGTTCCATAGCATTGTAAGAATATGGAAGCGGCGTGTTGACAAATTTATAATGCTGGTTCATGGTTATGACCTTGTTTTTTCTTAGTATATGCCCGTATTATGGAAAATGTACCCTGCAGCCATCGATAAATAAGATAGGGCTGTTACAGATCATTGGCATACAGCCACTGTGATTTAGCCCGCTCCATCCAATAAGTGTTCCCTCGGTTGCGTTGCAGTTCATCAAAAAAATCAATGCATTCCTCTGTATCCCGGGAAAGGCGGGACCTGGTTGCGGATGGCTTCATGGAATTGGTACTGAGGCATGATGGATTAGGGAAAACCATATGTTCCAGCTGCAGTTCTGTGTCGGAAGGCCGTCTGGCCGCGCTGTAGGATATCTTACGGAACCACTCCCTATAGGACAGTAACGCACGGTTTGAGGCGGCATATGATAAGCCAAAGGTTCCGTGAATCAAGGCGGCATCATAACACTTTAGCCGGTGGATCAGAATGCGGGGGGCCAGGATGTTACTTGCAAAGAAGTCCGCTTCCAGATCATTCTCCATGGTGTCTCCGGCGTGGTCCAGCAGTATGTGGCCAACCTCGTGCATTAATGTAAAACGCTGGCGGCAAAGGTGAGGGAAGGTATCATTGTAGTAAATGCTTCCCTTGAGTTTAAATGCATCATCGCTGACCCGGTGACATTCCAGCTCCTTCCTGGATGGAAGTTCTGAGTACTTAAATAAGGGAATCCCTAATGTTTGGATCACCTCAATGCTGTTGACGGGAAAGCTGTCAATCCCGCAGGTTTTGTATACCTCTAAAATCTTGCACAATATCCCACCACGATCCAAAACGGTTCACTCCTTAATCATCAGACAACAAAATCCGTATGATGTCCTGCTTTTGTTCGACCGTGAGTTTCTTTCCATTGCGTGCAATCAGGCTTTGTATATCTTCGTAGGTTGGCTCATAAGTCTGTTTTTCCGCCGGTATAGCGGAAACCTTTGTATGCCCCAGAAGATAGTCCGCATCTACCTGGAAGAAATCAGCGATTTTCTCCAGGGTCTCAAAATCAGGCTCCCGGTTGCCGTTTTCATACATACTAATTGCGCTTCGGGAGATATCCAGCACATCTGACAAATATGCTTGGGAATATCCACGTTCCTGTCTGAGTGACTTAAAAACCTTATAAAATTCGCCCATGTTCACACCTCGTTTCTATAAGTGCATATTATCACGGCGCGTGTCCTTTGTAAAGAAATAATGACACGTAATGTGAAAAAACACTTCTGCATATTGACACGAAATGTGAATAATGATATAACATAAGCAGACACGAAATGTGACACCATATAAAGGATAAAGATAGAACACACGTTCGATATAAAAACTATACCACCTACGGATCCTGGTGTCAATATCAGAAAGGAGATTATCATGGAAAAACATTATTGTGACATATGTGGGGGAGAGACACCGGCAGGTTATGTCAAAGCGACCAGTGAGACGGCACAGATCTTTTCAGGGGCAGGTTTTCAGGATGTATGCTGCCGCTGCCTTGGCAGGGCTAAAAGCATATCCTGGCGCGAGGTGGTCCAATCGGCCATCGGGAAGGATGACTTCTTTTCTGACATGTGATATCCTGAAAGAGAGAATTAAGTACCAATGTTAAAAATCGATCAGAAAAGGGGGATGCTATGAACCAAAATAAATTAAAGAATGCCGTTATTATTTTTTGTGCTGTTATGCTGGCAGTGAATCATGTTCAGGTCAGAGGGATAAAGAGAGAATTAGAGTCTCTGAGACAGGAATATAACAATCGGGAAGTCAATATACATAATGATCTGGAAAACGTAAGGACATCTCTTTATGAGAGCAGTAATAAACTGGAGACTTTGATAAGAGAAGGGCAGAGTTTGTTTTCTGAGACATCGATAGATGTAAAACTGCAGGATAAAAAGATGGCAGTGACCATGATGGCAGTGCCTAAGGAAAGAAAAAGCGGAGAGACTCTGGTGGCCAGTATAATTGTTGGAGGACAGGTCTATCAGCAGGAAGCAGATGATTATGATCGGGCGGTGCTGCTTGTTGATATGGCTGAATCCATTAAACCCGCTTTTGTTCTAAAATCTTCAGAGGGGATCAGACAGGAATCACTGGACGAGATGTATACAGGTGAATTGTTTACCCGCAGGGTGGAAACGAACTGGAGCTTGGACTCAGAATCTTCCGGGGACCGTAATCTGCTTTATGCCTGGATTTCTCCGGCAAATGAATCCATGCCCCTGGATGAGGATGATATTGAGAGAGTGGAGTTGATCATCCGGGACACCGGGACCGTAGAACTGTCGCCTTCCGACCGCGGTTCGGGCAATCGCTCGGGCAGCTTTAGCTCCAGTTCAAGTTACAGCGTAGAAGGGGGAGGAAGCGTTTCGGGCAGGACCGCGGGGCCCATTATAAAGATCCCCCAGGGGGATACCCTCCCCGCCAGGAAGCTGGCTGAAGGAGGGCAGTCTTCCATCGGATATACGGCGGATCTGTCAGAGTATACCAACAGAAAAGACGGAATACGCTATGAAGTCTATCTTACGCTTTTAACGAAGGAGGGAATCCTGTACGTGACACCGGATCATCCCATTGCATCTTTCAGTACAGTGGAAGGAGCGCAGAAACGAAACAGCGGAGATGGAGTCATGTGGCCGGATTTTCAATACTGAGGTGTGTGACTTTGTGTTTGTAAGAAATAGGTAATCATACAGATACTATATGCTAACGTACACAAAAAGTGGATTGATTTTCGGAGGGTGATAAACTAAAATAGAAGGGTATTGTCTTTATCTTTTAGAGTACAGATAAATAGAAATCACAATTGAAATTGAGCCTGGTAGATCAGTGATGTTTAGTAAGAGGGACTTGAGATGAGAGAACCGTATGTTGTCTATCAATCCATAAAAGCTGCTGAAGATATGTTTGCGGCAATGGAAATGATTCCTGACCGCGTGAGATTCAGACAAGTGGAGTTCATAGATAACGAGACCGCGGCTGTTAATCTGGATATAGCCTTAATTTTGGTTGCACTGGAAAATGGGCCATTACAATAATTTTTTTTAATTTGTCCCATGAATGTATATCAAAGAAAAAAAAGGCAATAATGAGAGTGTTAAGAATTTTCTTAATACTTATCCTCCCCTTTTTAAGCCGGCCTGCAGCAGATGTGCTGCGGGCCGGCTTTTTTCTAAAGGAGAAATCGTACCCATTCAACGATATTTAAAAATTCCATCCTTTATGAACCTGTATTCTAGTTAGCAGATGTATCCTTATATAAGAGTACCTGACCGGTATGGGATTTGAAATGATTCATATGAATGGGGAGGAATTTGGATATGAAGCGTATTGGTGTGATGTTGGGGGTATCCATACTCATAATATCAATTTCGGCTTGCAGCAGTCCGTCTGTCACCTCAGAAGATACATGGGTGAATCTGAGCGGAGAACTTAAGTCTGTAAGGGGGATGTACAGATTGTATATATTAACTCAGAACATGAAGAACTCATAATCTCCAACAACATCGGGGAACAGGGCGGAAACATAAGTATTGATACCAGCCTGCGCTTTGAAAAAGGAGAGGGGAGCCTTGTGTTCAGAGGCTATGATGCAAAATTTAAGTTTGATCTGCTGTTTACAAATATAGACAGGGATGACAACTGCATTGTGCTGAATACGGATCTTGGCAGCAAAACAAAAGTAAGAGTATGGGTCAATGCAAAGGTGTCCAGCGTGGACGATAAAAGCAGCCTGTCTTTTAGCGGCTTTAATCTGGGTTACAAAACACCGGACGGAGAGAATGTGGCTGCGGTCAAATATAAAACAAATATATAAATCATTGGGTGGCACAATTGTCAGATTTTCGCCTGAATAGAAGATAGTACTGGAAATGTGGTGGATTATGTTAAGCCAGATTCAGAAGCCTATATTGACGACAAATAAAAATTGTCTTCAATTGTCTTCAAAAATCCAGGTGGTATAAAATAAAAAAAGTGCTAAAAACCCTGTAATATCAAGGGTTCCAGCACACTTTAACCAGTGGAGACAACAGGACTCGAACCTGCGACCCTCTACACGTCAAGCAGATGCTCTCCCAGCTGAGCTATGTCTCCATAGGGCGATTATAACACAGATCGCAGTGAATTGGCAAGACAATCCCTATAAAAAGGGAGGAGCCGGTCAGAATCTCTTCTGCCGGCTGAGTATTATGAAAAAAATCTTATAAGCAATATTTGTTTACAAGACATAGTATATCCGGCAAATATGAGCAATCCATAGACAAAATATGAACGGTTTGTAAGAAGTTTGTGAAGGAAATAAGAGGAAATTCCTAGTCCTTGCTGATTTCTCTCATCTGCTCAGTAACCGGGCGGTAGCCGTCTCCTTTGAGGAGGCCGTTAAAAACCGTATCATAAACAGCAAGTGCCAGGACAATGGCTAAAACAACAATCAGACATTTGGCAATAAATTTCACACTTGATCCCTCCTCCATGGTAATGATTTTTGTCTGCTCTCATGTATATTTCTACTTTATCATTTTACTGCACATAACACAATAAGAATAACACAGGCCCGGCTTACGGGGGCAATCGCAAAGGCCCGATTACAGGTTGTTTGCAAATGCTTACCTATCCGGTGTGTTTTTGTCTTAGCATGTGTGATTTTTGCGATTTCAATCCCTTTCAAGTTGAGACTTTTAAAAGCATGGTGACGGATCAAAAAGCTGCAGAGGAAGAGAAGCGTGCAAAATAAAAGAAAACCCCGTTCCAGGACGGGGCTTTTATTACAACGGTGTGATACTGGTGGCATATGCCTTACCGTTTAGCGGCTGATAAATCTCCACAATGGCAAAATGCGGCGTAAGACCTGTTTCTTTTGGCTCAGCAATGGTCATGAATCGATAATTGGTTCCATTGACAATCTGTTTTGCCACCGCAATGGGATGATAAAAGTAGTCATCATGGGTTCCAATGGCATTATAAAAAATAAAAGAGTCATAGGTGGTAATGTATGGCTGGTATTCCCATCCTCCGGGCATTGGGATACCTCCCTGGGTGTATTTGGTATTAATATATGTCCTGTGGGGGAATTGGTGCAGATGGGGGACAACAGGATTCATTTTCCAAGAAAATTCAGAAATCATTCCAAGTCCTTATGGGAAGGCGCGCATAGGCCTGTCTTAAGCACCAGAGAAGTATTATATGTTTTCTTAATTTTCCCCTCTGAGCCTTGTACTGGCATCAGAGGAGATGTTTTGTTTAAGCGGCAGATTCAGTATGCTTGGTTTTCCATTTCTTTAGTGCGATATTCATCCAGTTTCCAAACAGTTTAACCGCAATGATTTTTATAATTATTTTTAAAGCTGCGTATCAGCTAAAGGAAACCTGTTTTTTAAAGGCTGTGGTGATGCATCCCGTTCATATACTATGTTTTCCTCATAAGCATTCCCGTTTGACGAACCTTGATCCAGAAGGCGCTTTTGAGCTTCAAGCCGTTCCTGATCCAATATGGACTGATAGTCACTTTCAATGCTGCTTTCATTGTCAGGGTTTGTGCAGAAGCCATTTGAATCAAAATAATATGTGGTATTATTTTCCGTCAAGTCCTCATATCTAATTTCGCCGGTAGGGTTAAGATAATACCAGTTACCGTTGACGGTTTTTATCCATCCGGTTCGCATATATCCGTTATCGTTGAAAAGATAGTTCTTTCCGTCAATGTTCTGCCAGGTACTGGTTGGATATCCTCCATCATCATTTTGATACCACCATCCAGTATCATCTTGTTTCCATTCTCCGGCGAAGGCTGTCATTCCCATAGATGCTGACAGAAGAGCAGATGCAATAAATAATAGTACTTTCCTCATGATAAATCCTCCTGGTATTTTTTATAAAAACTTAGGTTTAAACTACTTTTGGAAATCAGGCTTTGTATATTTTTATAGGACGGCTCCGCGTTCTCTTTTTACTTAATGTATCCAATGTGTCCCCCGACTTTTCCAGTCCCTACCTTTAACGAGCAGATTTGGTTAATCCAGAATATTTGGAAGAATTGTTTGAAAAGATCGAAATCCCTGAAAAACATATGTTCTGTCAGAACAACTATATCACCCATCCATATCTATGTCAATGGACCAGGGAGGGAAAATAAATATGGGAGCAGCGTTGAGTGCTGGTGTTTCTGGTTTTATGATCAGCCCTCTTTTTGCTTTGAAGAACATCAAACAATTGTTTAGCGTTTGCTAAGTCATAGGCTGGCTGTATTACTGATCAAAAAAATACAAAATAATATTTCCTTTTTACATCCTTTTTACTATAATACTTAAAGGAAATAACAAAAAGGAGGATGAAAATATATGATTTGTCCTAAATGTAATGGTAAGATGGAAGAAAATCGTATACGGACGCATATGCTTTGGATTGATGCGATCCATCAAATACCGGATGAGGAAAAGCAGTTAGGGCCCACGATCGCCTATGTATGTGATGAGTGCGGTTATATGGAGTTTTACCGGGAAAAGAAATTGGAATAGAAAAGCGGCAGGGATCATTCCCTGCCGTTAGTGTCATCTTCATCTTTTATATATTCCAATACATCACTTACAGAACAATCCAGAAGCCTGCACAGCGTGTTAAGTGTATTGATATTCATGCTGTTTCCGTGTCTGATCGAATGATATGTGGACATTGGAAAACCCATCTTCCCCAATTTGTATGATGTTATGCCTTTTTCTTTCATTGTCCGAAATAACGGCTCGTAGCTTATCATGTCTCGCCTCCCATTTATTAGTATGCTCTATAACTTGTATATTATATTTTGTATATACGTTTTATAAAAGATACTATTAATAATACATACAGCTTATAGTATGCAAGATGCATCCCCACCAAGCGGACAAGGGTACTAAATGATGAGATCAATCAGATATCAGTGGCCGGAGTTTCGTTTTCGTGTGATACTTCGTGTGATATAAATGCATATTTTCATACCGATAAAAGGATAATGTAACATTTCTGGATATTAAAAAACCCACGCTATTACGTTGCTTTTCGCAATCACGTGGGTTTTGAACAAATGGAGACAACGGGATTCGAACCCGCGGTCTCTGCGTTGCGAACGCAGCGCTCTCCCAGCTGAGCTATGTCCCCATAAATCACATTATAGCACAAATGGAAAAAATTACAATCCCATGATGGACTGGAACCTAAAATTTTGAATCATACTATCAGTGAGATGAAATACCCAGTAGAATCTGGAGAAAGGAAAAATCCAATTATTGTCTGAGATAATTGGATTATACGTAATAATATGGACCAAGAGAGAGAAGAAAAACTGGCACAAAAAAAATCCAATGAAATGTTTAACAGTATAACGGAAAAACAAAAGCCGGAGAATCAGAATCAGACCCACAATTCCCGTAGGGAAGGCATGGGACCGAACACAAAGCGGAAGCCTAGTTGAGCCCCCTGCATCCCTAGCCCCTGCATCCCTAGCCCCTGCAACCTAAGCCCCTGCAACCTAAGCCCCTGCAACTTAATCTTCCCAATTACCAAGTCTTACCCCAAAAAACGCGTGTCTGAACAGTAAGTCCGGATTCATCCCCGCGTTTTTAATCTTCAACCCCATTAAACAGTTGTAATTGCACGAATAATCCACTTATCCACAATAATGTGGAAAAGATTGTGGATAAAATGTTATTATCTGAAAAAATATTAGTTTATCCACATTTGTACAAAAAAAGGACAGAACCTTGCGGCCATAAGCCAAGGTCCTGTCCCTTTTCCTGATTTACTAAGCCTTGTTTACAAAAGACTCACAGTCTGTACATTCCTTTACGGTTGGGTTAGCCTCGTGTGTGCCTACCTTGATTACGTTCAGTGTACAGTAATTCTCATCCTGCGCGTGATGGGTGCAGTTCTTGATGGAACATTGAATGCTTTCGTTCTTGCCATTGACCTTCATGGAAAAACCTCCTTTAAAAAAGTATTTGATTACCTGCTTATTATCTGCAGAAAATCGAAAAAAATACCCTTGGATTTATACGGCGGTATCGTATATGCTGCCATATGCCATGTATTTATATCCAGAAGACAAAATATATTTGAAAAATCCTGACTTTTGTTATATACTATGGTCTAGCACATAAAAATACAAAAAGGATGGTTTTACTATGGCACTGTTAGAGACATGGAGAAATCTGGCATATGGCGATGGCCTGGATGATAAAAAGAGAGAAGAATTGTGGGCGGGATATTTCCAGATTGAAAAGGGAATTTATGAGCAGATCCTTTCCAACCCGGCAGAGGTTGTGACAGGAACTGTAAAGGAACTGGCTGAGAAGTACGAAACTGAGATACTGATCATGACAGGTTTCCTGGATGGAATCAATGAGAGCCTGAAGGGCTATGAGAATCCCATTGAGACCATGGAAGAGGACACAGAGGTCAAAATTGAGATCGACCCGGAAAAGCTGTATTACAATATGGTGGAGGCAAAAGCTAACTGGCTGTATGAGCTTCCTCAGTGGGACAGCATCCTTACCCAGGATAAGCGCAAGGAACTTTACAAGAATCAGAAAGCTTCCGGCACGGTCCGCAAGGATAAGAAGATTTTCCCCAACGATCCCTGTCCGTGCGGAAGCGGCAAGAAGTATAAGAAGTGCTGCGGTAAGAACGCATAATGATATCTGATTGTAAGCCGCCTGCCCGGAGATGATCCGGACAGGCGCTTTTGCAGTGAAAGACAGGAGGGTGAGACATGGAAGCCTATACGGGATTTGCGGAAGTTTATGATGTGTTCCAGGACAATGTGCCCTATGAGGAATGGTGCGCTTATGTGACAGGTCTTTTGGCGGAATACGGAGTTTCTGACGGCCTGATACTGGACATGGGATGCGGCACCGGAAGCCTGACAGAGCTTTTGGCAAAAGCCGGATATGATATGATCGGAATCGATAATTCCGGGGAAATGCTTCAGATCGCCATGAACAAGAGCCGTGATTCCGGACTGGATATCCTTTATCTGCAGCAGGATATGCGGGAATTTGAACTGTACGGTACGGTGAGGGCAGTGGTCAGCATTTGTGATTCCATGAACTACATTATGGAATACGGGGATTTGGTACAGGTGTTCAGGCTGGTCAATAATTATTTGGATCCCAAGGGTGTATTTATCTTTGATCTCAACACAGAATATAAATACAGGGAAATGCTGGCGGATTATACATTTGCAGAGGACAGGGAGGAATCCAGCTTTATCTGGAATAATTTTTATGATGAGGAAGACAAGGTCAATGAATATGACCTGACCCTTTTTGTAAAAGAAGGGGAGCTTTACCGGAAATTTGAGGAAACCCATTATCAGCGGGCCTATAGTCTGGAGGAGATAAAGCAGGCCATTGGGGAAGCGGGCATGGAGTTTGTGGCAGCATACGATGCATGCACCCATCATCCGGCCAGGGATGACAGTGAACGGATTTATGTGGTTGCCAGGGAAATGGGAAAGTGACCTGAAACAGAAGGCACAGTGAAAGGATTGGTGTGATACAATGTCAGATTATGTAGTTAGAGCAACTGCGGCTGCGGGAGAAATCCGTGCATTTGCCGCCACAACCAGGGATATGGTGGAGGAAGCCAGAAAGGCCCATAATACCAGCCCGGTAGCAACCGCGGCATTGGGCCGCCTTATGACAGCCGGAGCCATGATGGGCTGCGACATGAAAGGGGATAATGACCTCCTTACCCTTAAGATCCAGGGGGACGGACCTATTGAAGGACTGACCGTTACCGCTGACTCCCACGGAAATGTAAAGGGATACGCCTTTAACCCCGTGGTCATGCTGCCTCCCAATGCAAAGGGAAAGCTGGACGTGGGCGGTGCCCTGGGCGTGGGAGTGCTGAGTGTGATCAAGGATATCGGCTTGAAGGAACCCTATGTGGGACAGACTATCCTGGTATCAGGAGAGATTGCAGAGGACCTGACTTACTATTATGCCACCTCAGAACAGACCCCCTCCTCCGTAGCATTGGGTGTGCTGATGAATAAGGACAACACGGTTCGCCAGGCAGGAGGATTTATCATTCAGCTGCTTCCCGGGGCATCTGAATCCATTATTGGAAGGCTGGAGGAAAAACTGAAAGAGATTTCTTCCATTACCACCCTGCTGGATGTGGGCAATACGCCGGAGATGATACTGGAATATATCCTGGGAGAGTTTGGACTGGAGATCAATGACAGGGAGCCGGTACGGTTTTACTGCAATTGTACAAAGGACCGTGTGGAAAAGGCATTGATCAGTGTGGGAAAAAAGGATATACAGGAAATGATCGATGATGGAAAGACCATTGAGGTGAACTGTCATTTCTGTGGAAAGAACTATGGATTTACCGTGGATGAGTTAAAGGATATCCTGGATAAAGCCAGGTAGGGATCATAAACGGAACAAAAAGAGCCAGTCAGACGACTGGCTCCTACTTGTAATCATTTGAAATCAGATATAACTTACTTCAACTCTATCAGTAATGATATATGTTTGAAAAAGGTACACTGTTGTTCATTGATTAAATTCTGGTTACGTTGGTAGCCTGAGGACCCTTAGCCCCGTTAACTACGTCGAACTCAACCTCTGCGCCCTCATCTAAGGACTTGAAGCCTTCCATGTTCAGACCAGAGTAGTGTACGAATACATCGTTGCCCTGCTCGTCAGAAATAAAACCGTAACCCTTCTGGTTGTTGAACCACTTAACTGTACCTTTCATTACGATACCTCCAAAAAATATAAAAAATTGTTCTGTTGCAAGTTATTTCGCAACTGACCTTAGAATATCACAAATGTTGAAAAGTGTCAAACGTTTTTGGTCATAAAGCATAAACAAATTATGCAAACTTAAGATTCTATTGTTCAAAGGTTAAAATCGAAAGAAACAGGGGCAAAAAGGTGAATTTTATGATATACTAACTGGAATAAAGGGTGAAAAGAAGGGATTTATGAATGAAAGTTCAAAATATATGGAGGCATTACTGTACGATTACAAAGCACAGGCACCTGGTACGCAGGCATTGTTTTAAGATTGGCCTGTACTGGCAGGGGCTGACGCATGACCTTTCCAAATACAGCCCGGAGGAATTCTGGACCGGTGTCCGCTATTACCAGGGAAACCGCAGCCCCAATGCGGCGGAACGTGAGCTTGTGGGTTATTCCAGGGCCTGGCTTCACCACAAGGGCAGGAACAAACACCATTACGAGTACTGGATCGACATTTCCAACCACAAGGAAGACGGACTGGTAGGAAACAAGATGCCGCTGCGGTATGTGGCAGAGATGATTTGTGACCGGATTGCCGCCTGTGAGGTTTATAAGGGAAAGAACTATACAAGTGCGGCTCCTCTGGAATATTATGAATATACAAAAAAATACATCACCATCCATCCGGAGACAAGAGCGCTGTTGGAAAAGCTGCTTATTATGCTGAAAGAAAAGGGAGAGGACCATACCTTTGCCTATTTAAGGAAACTGTTGAAAAAGGGAACGTATTAGATCAAGGAACATATCAGACCGATGAAGATCGGCGGGGAAAACCGCAGCATCATGGATGGAACGTGTGCCATGCTGCCGCGGTTCTTTTTTGCGTATATGGGTCTTAGTCTTCTTTAAACAAATGCTCCTGGATGATCCTCACCCCATCCTCAATGCACCCCGGACATGAGCGCAGCGGCGTGCCTGTATCTTCGCCCCTCAGCTCACGACAGACAAGGCTGCCGTTCTTTTCCTTGAATGCGCGGATGCAGGAAGCAGCAGCCTCGTATGAGATGGCTTTGGAATCCGGGCCGTCCGTGTGTCCGGTGCTGCATTTCAGGCCCGCCAGTACGGCGGCAGCGGAGATGGCGCCGCAGGTTCCGTCCATGCAGCCCATACCCAGGCCAAGGCCCTCTGTTACGCGAAACAAGGTCTTCTCGTCCAGATCTGTTTTATCTGCAAATACACATGCAACTGACTGGGCGCAGTTAAAGCCTCTGTCATGGAATGCATTTGCCTGTTTTGCTTTATCGATTTCTGTTTTTTCTTTTGACATGGTTTATTTCTCCTTTGCTGTAAAGATTAAGTTTGTTCTTTTTACTGTGAAGACCGCATTCGTATTGAAGATTTCATCCGCATCTTTCCCAGGCCCATATGGATCAGAAAACCGCCTAATATCACAGACAGCAGGTACAGAACATTTCCGGCGGCCGTTCCGATGGTCAGTGCGATCTCATGAAATACGATCTGCCCATTGGGATAATAGGGACTGATGTAGAACATGTCGGCATTCCCGTAAGGGTGGGATACGATGTTGATGATCGTTGCAATGGCGGCACAAACCAGGAAAATCGGGATCGTGCCTGGAAACTCCTTGGCTTTTGTTCCTCCCAGGCCGGCAAGGCGGCTGTAAAGGCCAATGAAGATCAGTATAAAATGCCAAAGGAATCCGTGCAGGGTCAGTACAATAAAAGGATGCATCAGGCCGCTGGGCTCAGACAGGGCCATGATCCCGCCCAACAGGGCAAAATCCTGCATAAATGTACATACTGCCCTTAAAAAACGGGCTGGAGCCAGTGAATGGATAACAGGAAGAAGCAGACACAGATACATGGGGACACTGCACAGCTGAAATGGAAAATACCACCAGTCATACTGCTGTCCATTGACAATGTAATATAGGAATCCCTGCTTATACAGTTCACTGGCAGCCAGTATCAGCCCACAGAAAAACAGCACATGAAAGGGCTGCTTTTTTGACATGTTCCAGGCCAGATAAATGGCTGTAAGGATTCCTGCGCCTCCAAATAGAATGTGGAAGGCAGAATATGGAGCAGGTGTCTTCATGGACCATGATGACATCTGAAAGATTGATGTTGCGATGTTACCCATAAACGGAGCCTCCTGTGTGAACGATTATACATCATATGCAGATGCCTGACAACTCCTTACCTGAGAATAAAAATAATTTCAAAGGGAAAGATAAGGAAACAGGAAAAAGAATGGAAAGGCAGGAAAGAGAAGACATGGGAATAATAATTGCATTGCTGTCAGGTGCATTAATGAGTTTACAGGGTGTATTTAATACGGAGGTGACAAAGCAGACCAGTGTGTGGGTGGCGGCCGGATGGGTGCAGCTGACCGCCTTTATTACCTGCGTGGTCATATGGCTTTTTACTGGCAGGGAGCCGGTTATGGGCCTGATGCAGGTTACACCTAAATATGTGCTGCTGGGCGGAATCATGGGAGCCCTGATCACGTACACGGTGATCCGCAGCATGGCCAGCCTGGGACCGGCACAGACAGCTCTGTTGATCGTCATATCACAGATCATTGTGGCATATGGGATTGAACTGTTTGGATTGTTTGGAGTGGATAAGACCCCCTTTGCCTGGCACAAGCTCATAGGGGCAGCCATTGCCATTGGAGGTATTGTGGTCTTTGAAAGATAAAAATTGGAAATAACGCTTGTATTTAAAGGGTGTTTTAGATAGAATAGTAATATCAGGCTGGGATGGTACCCGTTGATAAGGAGGGATACCATTCAGATGAGACTTATATCTTTTAAAACATTAAAACTGCCAGCCATGGTCATATGCATGTTGGCTGCAGGCATATGCTATAGCTGTAGTGATCATCAGGACATCTCCGGAAAAGAGGAGGTAATCCTTGATTTAGAGGAACAGGAACGCGTTCTGCAGGAAACGTCAAATGAACAGGAACGTATTTTGCAGGGAACGCCTGCTGTGGATCCGGCGCGGCCAGAGACAGCGCTGGATGATAGAATGCCGTTGGACGGTGTGTTTGTTCATGTATGCGGAAAGGTCCAAAGTCCCGGAGTCTATGAACTTCCCCAGGGAAGCAGGGTCTGGGATGCCATTGAAGCGGCCGGAGGTTTTGAGGATGACGGCGCCAAAGAATACCTGAACCTGGCTGAGATGGTACAGGACGGTATGAAACTGGATGTTCCCAGTGAGAGCCAGGCCGAGGAATGGAAGGCCCAGGGACTTGTTGGCGGATGGAATTTGGGAGCGGATCCAGGGGCGTTATCCGGGGGATCTTCCGGAGCATTTTCTGGAACGTCATCCGGGGGATCCTCCGGAACGTCATCCAGGGTGAACCTGAATACGGCCACCAGGGAGGAACTTATGAGCCTTCGGGGCATAGGTGAATCCAGGGCAGAGGATATTATCCGCTACAGGGAGACTTACGGCGGTTTTCGATCTATAGAGGATATCATGAATGTGTCCGGAATTAAGGACGCAGCGTTTGAGAAGATTAAGGACAGTATCACAGTATAATCCGGTTGGGCGGCCTGAGTTTATTTCAGGCCGCCATTAATAGATAAGGGGAAAGAACATGGCAAAAGTATTAGTTGTAGATGATGAGAAATTGATTGTAAAGGGTATCCGCTTCAGCCTGGAACAGGACGGCATGGAAGTGGATTGTGCATATGACGGCGAGGAAGCGCTGGAACTGGCCAAGAAGACAGAGTATGATGTGGTGCTTTTGGATGTTATGCTTCCAAAGTATGATGGTTATGAGGTCTGCCAGGCGATCCGCGAGTTTTCCGACATGCCCATTATCATGCTGACGGCCAAGGGCGGCGATATGGATAAGATCCTGGGATTGGAATACGGGGCAGATGATTATATCAGCAAGCCTTTTAACATTCTGGAAGTCAAGGCCAGGATCAAGGCCATTATACGCCGCAGTTCCAAGAACAAACGTATGAAAAAAGAGGAGGCCAATGTCAGTGTGATCGGCTCCGGCGACCTTAAGATGGATACGGAAAGCCGCAGGGTGTTCATTGGTGAGCGGGAAATTAACCTGACTGCCAAGGAGTTTGACCTGCTGGAACTTTTGGTGCGCAATCCCAACAAGGTATACAGCAGGGAGGCGCTGCTCACCTATGTGTGGGGCAATAAGGCCATGGACAGCGGTGACGTGAGGACTGTGGACGTCCATGTGAGAAGACTGAGGGAGAAGATTGAGCCAAGTCCAAGCGACCCCAAGTATGTACATACAAAGTGGGGGGTTGGATATTATTTCCGTGTCAAAGGATGAGCATGAGATTGACGATAGAATGTGTTTAAGGAGTTCACGTATGTACGATTATAGAATCAGAACAGCTGAGCCGCAGGATCTGGATGCCGTGGTTCAGGTGGAACTGGCTTGTTTTCCTGCTGCAGAAGCTGCGGACAGGGAACGTTTAAAGGAACGGCTGGAACTGTTTGGAGAAAGTTTCTTGGTGGCAGAGACAAAGGATGGGATCATTGGATTGGTCAACGGAGCGGTTACAGACCATAGGACCATTGAGGATGAGATGTTTGAGGACAGCTCCCTTCACGATCCCAAAGGAGCATATCAGAGCATTTTCGGCTTGGATGTGGTGAAGGAATACCGCTGTCAGGGTGTGGCGGCAGCCCTGATGGAGGCAATGATCAAGAGAGCTAAAGAACAGGGCCGAAAGGGCCTGATCCTTACCTGCAAGGACCGTCTGATCCATTATTATGAGAAATTTGGATACGTGAACATGGGAGTGTCACGGTCGGTTCACGGCGGTGCGGTCTGGTACGATATGATATTGGAGTTTAATACATGAAGATTACCCTTGTTACAGTTGGAAAGATAAAGGAACGGTACTTTGAGGATGCCATTAAGGAGTACTCCAAGCGTTTGAGCCGTTACTGCAAGCTGGAGATCATCCAGGTGGCGGATGAGAAGACACCGGATGGGGCGGGCGAAGCCCTTGAAAAGCAGATAAAGGAAAAGGAGGGTCAGAGGATCCTCTCCAATATAAAGGACGGGGCTTATGTGATCGCCCTGGCGATTGAAGGCAGGATGCTGTCCAGCGAGGAACTGGCTCTTAGGCTTCAAAAGCTGGGTGTTGACGGCACAAGCCAGATCGTGTTTGTGATCGGCGGCTCCCTGGGGCTGTCTGAAGCGGTTATGAAGCGGGCGGACTATGCCCTGAGCTTTTCCAAAATGACATTTCCCCACCAGCTGATGCGGGTGGTCCTGCTGGAGCAGATTTATAGGAGTTACAGGATCATTGGGGGGGAACCGTATCACAAGTAGCGGGGAAAAGGATGATTGTTAAAAATAGGTTGTATTTATCCTAGTTTTAGTATATACTAAAGTTGAGGTGATGAATATGATGGTAAACACAGAAGCGTTAGTAGCAATGACAGAAGCAAATCAGAATTTTTCTAAAGTAACGCATATTGTAGACGAAAATGGTCTTGCTGTAATTCTCAAAAATAATAAGCCCAGATACATTGTGGTAGATTTTGAGGAATACGAAGCGATAAAAGGAATCAGAGAGGCAAGAGAAAAAAAGTTAGAAATGACAGCAGACGCTTTGATTGAAGAAAATATGGAAGCATTTCTGGAGTTGGCTAAATGATAATTTTAACAGTAGATGAAGTAATAAAAATTCATGGAAGGCTTATAGAAAAAACAGGCGGACTGGATGGATAAAGAGACAGGGGGCTGTTGGAATCGGCTATTTTCAGTATATCCAGTGATTTGAGGAGATAGAAGTTTTATCCTACGGTGGAAGAAAAAGCCGCTAGGATTGCTTTTGGATTAGGCGTGGCAGATGGCAGTATTGGTTATGATGAAATATTAAATTGGGTTATAAGTCATAAAATAATGGAATAGAACTAAGAATAAGCAGATATTATAAACATAATAAGGGAATCCCAGGTTGACGATTATAGTTGGTCTGGGATTTTTTGTGGAAAGGAGGATACCAACATGGAAAAGGATTTAAAAATGTACATGACAGAAGAATTTATCAAACTGAATACAGCAGAGGAACAGAGGGAATTCATTGAAAATCTGCGTTTCCTTATGATGGAGGATGATAAGGACTTTCTGAACTATTATTCTAATAAGGGAATTAGAAAATCGGAGTTCTATTCCGTGTCTGACCGGCTTTATCAGTTAAATAATCTGCATATGCTGTCTGGCTTCATTTATCAGAACAGACAAGTCCTGCTGAATGAGGTAAGTGAAATAAAAGGGTAACATGGCATACCGGATTTTACTACAGTCTGCAATATAGGCAAAGAAACAATGCTGTCCAGAATGTTCCAGGTGAGGAAGAACTTTAAAATCAATGAAAGCGACAGCAAATAGAAAACAGAATCGTATGATTGAAAGAATCCGTATTGAACCTCAAAGACCATAATGGTTTTTGGGGTTAAGAGTCCATCCGAATCCATATAAATGATGATTTTATTAATTTCTTGTCAGAGAAGGAGGATGTACCCCCAAAGGGCATGTCCTCTATTTTAATGCCCAATTTTTTATCCAATTTTATCCATATGGTTACAATGTTATGGACTATTTTTATGAAAAGTGCTAAGATGAAACAAAAAAGGGGGAGTACATATGAAAAGATCGTTTCTGGTAATTTTATCAGCAGTACTGGTATTAGGCGGCTGCGGCGGAGGGGGGACAACTCCTGCAACGGACACAGGAAAGGCGCAGGAGACCGCGTCCGGGCCAGCAGAGGAGACCACACAAAAGGAGACTACCCAGGCGGAGACTGCGGCGCCTCCAAAGGAGGTAAAGGAACTGTCGGCAGGAGAGTTTGATGAGTTATTGGCAGGTCTTCCGGTTTCTGTTGTAAACACAGAGTACGTTGTACAGGATGATCAGTACAAGTCCCTTTACCCGGACCTGCTGAGCACGGTCATCCAGAACCATACGGATGAGGACATTAAAGATGCTGTTCTCGCCATTGTGGCTTGGGACAGCAATAAGCTTCCCGTCAAGCTGGTGGGCAATATGGATTTTCAGGGAGGCGAGTATTTCAAAAAGGTAAATTACAGGGACATTAACTTAGTGGGCGGGGGTACATTTGGGGAAGATTCCGGATTTTCCGTTGATGAATCCTGCAAAGTGGATTCTTTTAAAACGATCATATTGTCCTTTGAGACATTTGACGGTGATAAATGGAAGAACCCATATGAGGACAGTTTCCGCCAGGCATATGAGGGAAAGAAATACACCGATGACATAAAAATTCAAGTTGAGATGCAGGATGCTGATTTTGTGAAATCCGATACCCCGTCAGGAACAAGGGTGGAAAATGCTTCCGCTGAGGAATTAGAGGCATCCCTGGCCAGTCAGCCCGTGTTTGTGAGCAACACAAACTATGCGGTCCAGAATGACCGGTATAAGTCAATATATCCGGATCTGCTCCAGGCCATTATCCAAAACAATTCAGAGGAGGATATCCGTGATGCGGTCTTGGCATTTGTGGCCTGGGATTCCAACGGCCTTCCTGTAAAGATCAAGGGGCAGATGAGTTTTAATGACCCCACCTATGTGACAGAAGTATTGCTTGAGGATATTAATTTGGTCCCGGGAAGTTCTTATGGTGATTCTCAGGGATATGCGATCGATGAAAATTGCGCTATTGAGTCATTTAAAGCAATGGTTGTATCGTACACTACCTTTGAAGACAAGACATGGGAAAACCCTGAGTATAAAGCCTTTTGCGATCTGTATGAGGGAAAGCGGTTGACACAGCAGTAAAACAAAGGCCGGCTCTTATTTCAATTGGATAAGAGCCGGCTGGTTTGTTTAAAAAAGGGAAGACCCAGCCATCCTTAGATGCGCCGGTCCACATAATCCAGAGCTTGGATCCAGACGCCCTTGTTCTGCTGCCAGACCACAGGATATTCTGAGAATGGCACAGGGCATGGGGTTTTACCCACTTCCAGGGTTACCCCGGGAACGGCCCCGCTTCTGGACTGCATCCAGTCTTTAAAGCCGCCTTTTCCATCGCTGGAATCCATGGAATAACCGGTCATGACCGAGATGGCTTCCGCCAGGGTATTGGATGCCATCTCAGCGCCGTTGCTGCTTGTGGTCCAGTAGATGACCTCACCCTGGGAGTGGTAGCTGATGGTAATGGCCCACGGGTACTGTTCCGCCAGTGAAAAAAGGGCTCTGCTCTCCGGTTCCGAAAAAGGGGCGGTGCCTTTGTAGGCAGCGTAGGAAGGAGCCGCCAGTGTGGTGGACAGATCTTCCCAGCCATATGGGAAATTATAATTCAGATCCACACCGGCTGCATTTGCCTTCCATTTTGTCAGATATACTTCAAAGGAATCGGATGTACGGCCAAGGCTCACATCCCGGGCATAGCAGTCCATGATGCCCTGTTTCAGTCCCTGGTCGCGTATGGCATCAATGCCGAACTGGCTTAAGGTTACGCCGTCCGGATTTGTCATGGGAACAAAATGAATGGCCATCTTCTGAAGCATATCAGATATAGATTTGTAATTGTAGTGCCCTGTTTCATAAAATGCCAGGGCATATTCCAGCTGACCCATCATTACCAGCGGGGTCATATACTCTCTTGCATGGATAGCCCCCTGGATGAGGATCTGTGCCTTGGCATCTGGGTTTCCCAGAATGATATCATAGATATTTCTTCCGTCCAGGGAGGTTCCGATGACCTGAACGGAGATTTTATCTCCATATGTATTCTGAAGGGACTGGATATCGGCCTCCATCTGTTCATAGGAGTACCGGTCCACTGGTTTGACAATGGGATCCGCCACCTCCTGATCCAAAAAATCACTGATCCCAACCGCTGCCCTGATTCCAGGTCCCACAGCATTGGCCTCCGCATAGGAGGGCTCTGCCCCGTAACTGACAAAGCTGCCCAGCCCCACGGCCCTCTGTCCGGCGTCCCACGGTCCCGTGCTGCCCAGCCCCATATTGCCCACAACCAGGATACCGCTCAATAAAGCGCAAATCACACGTTTTGTCATTGCTTTCCCTTGCCCTTCTTTTTTATTTGCTATGTTGTACAGTTTCTATTCCATATGTTCTCAATCTAATATAAATGAGCATTTCAGTCAAATAAAGTTTTCTTACATTTTTATTCCGTTTTTATGAGTGTTAGAAATGTTTTTAATATGAAATGATTTAAAGACAGGGATGATATGTCCGGTTGAAACATAAATCATACCGGCCTGTGAGGAAGAACGTTTCCATATGGATTTGACAAAAGGCCGGGAAGGAGGCGCTCATCCCACAGGGGAATAAAATAGGATTGAAAGATCAGCGGTCAATCAGGTATAATGTTGTCAGACGGAGGTGTTGAGATGAGTCAGTCAGACAAGGTACCCAAAGCCATCATTTTTATGGGAATACAGGCAAGCGGCAAATCTACATTTTTTCAGCAGAATTTTGCCCGGGATTTTGTACATATCAATTTGGATTCCCTGCATACCAGAACTAAGGAGGCAAAACTGCTGGAGGAATGTCTGAAGCAAAGGGCCAGTTTTGTGGTGGACAACACAAACCCCACGGCCGGGGACAGGAAGCGGTACATACAGGCGGCCAGGGAAAATGGCTATGAGATAGAAGGATATTTCTTCCAATCCCTGGTAAAGGACTGCATCCAGCGGAATTCCCGGCGTTTGGGAAAAGCCTGCGTCCCCGACAGGGCGATCGCATATACCTCCAACCGGCTGGAGATGCCGGCTCATGATGAGGGATTTGACCGGTTGTATTTTGTATGCATCCGGAACGGGGAATTTAAGGTGGACGAGTGGAAAAATCAGTGTTTTAATGGGAGGGAAAGATGAATTTTGAAACATTAGATATTAATATGCGCAGATTTGAGACCTCACTGGATCAGGTGATCCTGCCTGACCTTTATTTGGTGGTACGCATTGACGGCAGGAATTTTACAAGGCTGACCAAGGAGATCTGTGAGTTTGAGGCGCCCTTTGATACACGGTTCAGGGATGCCATGACAGATACGGTAAAGCATTTGATGGAATGCGGGTTCAGGATCGTATACGGGTATACACAGAGCGATGAGATCTCCCTTCTGTTCCATCCGGACGACAGGACATTTGGCAGGAAGACAAGGAAGATAAATTCGGTTCTGGCAGGGGAGGCCAGCGCCTTTTTCTCCTTAAAGCTGGGAGTGCTGGCTTGTTTTGACTGCCGTGTGGTCCCCCTTCCTAACCTGGAATGTGTGAAGGACTATTTTGCATGGAGGCAGGAGGATGCACACAGGAATTCACTGAATGCCCACTGTTATTGGCTGCTGCGGCAGGAAGGGAAGTCCGCCCAGGAGGCAACCAAAGAGATTGAGGGAAAATCGGTTTCCTTTAAAAACGAACTCCTCTTTTCCAGGAATATCAATTACAATGACCTTCCGGGCTGGCAGAAGCGGGGGATAGGGCTGTACTATTCCTCCTATGAAAAGACAGGGTATGATCCGATCAAACAGCAGAAAGCAGTCAGTATCCGGAACCGGATAGAGACAAACATGGATCTGGATACGGGGGATGGATATACGGACTGGGTGGTTTCACTGATGCAGGGCAGAGGATAGATCAGGGTGGGATCCCATGGAAGCGAAATATGCTTTGGTGGGATCTTTTTATATTGGCAAGCAGGACATTGCGGTGCGTTTGATTGGGGGACAGAGCAGGAGCCGCCAAGCTGATGATGCAATTATGATGCAAAAATGATGGAAATCGGATGCAAGGGTGCCTTACAATAACAGTCATAAACAAATAAACAGAATGGGCTGAAGGAGGAGATCAGAGTGAGGCGTTCGTTGTTTTTAATGGTTTTTCTGCTGGCCGCGGCAGCGGCCGGATGCGGTGTAAGGTCTGATGATACCGCCTGGGTTAGCTGTTTTAACGCTGTCCGCCCGGATGCCAGGTCTGTCCGCCCGGATGCCAAGTCTCCTCGGACAGGGCAGAAAGGGGAGGAGAACTCCGGGTATCCGTACCAGGCCGTGCCTGAATCAACGGGCCGCATCGATCTTGCAGTGGAATCAGAGGGAATCTATTGGGTCCACAGCGGTGAGGCATATGGATTTATGGACGTGGAGGGGGAGGAGATAACCCCTTTTGTCTATGATGAGGCATATCCCTTCAGCCAGGGGCTGGCCTGTGTGTCCTATGAGGGGAAATACGGGTTTATCAATAAGAAGGGAGAGACGGCCCTGCCTTTTATTTATGACAGTGCCGCCCCCTTTGCGGAGGGGCTTGGGTATTTTGCCATAGGTGACAAATATGGTTTTATGGACAGGGAAGGAAATCCTGTGTTTTACCTGGATTGCGACAGTGTCAGTTCCTTTCAGGAGGGGATGGCTTATTTCAGTATGGGCGGAACATACGGGTATATTGATTTGGAAGGAAAAACCGTGATTGAACCAATTTATGATGATGCGGATTATTTCCAGGATGGCCTGGCGGAGATCGTAAAAAACGGCGCCCATGGTATGATTGACCAAAAGGGAAATGAGATCATTTCCCCGGAATATGATCGTATTGAGAGAAATGACGGGTTTGTGGTGGTTCAGTCAGACGGTCTGTACGGGTGTTTTGACAGAAAGGGTTCCATGCTGCTTCCGGCTGCCTATGACCTGATCTTCATTGAGAATGACCTGATCTGTTTTCGTACAAATGGCAGGGCCGGGTTTGCGGACAGAGAGGGCCGGGTGATCATGGAGGGCTCCTATCATCATGTTCTTCCAATTTCTGGAAGGAATCTGGCTATTGTGGAAAGCAACGGACAGTGGGGCGTGGTGGATTGTGAGGGCACGGTCAAGGTGCCTTTGATCTATCAGTGGATCGGAAGCGGCGGGCAGGACAATGAGGTGCTGATCCTTTCACTTAATGGAAAAACGGGATGCCTGAGCGCGGAGGACTGTTCAGAGCTGATACCGGTCAAGTATGACCAGATTTATGGATTTATTAATGACCAGGCAGTTGTGCGGATGGGCGGAAAGTACGGTGTGGCGGATAAGAAGGGGAATCTTAAGATACCTGTCCTGTATGATGAGATACGTCTGTTTGACAATGGCAGTATGGCTCTGACAGGCAGGGGAATCACCCGCCTGGTTGACGGCAGTGGGAAGCTGATTCATGTGGGGATCTATGATTATGTGTCTTGGCGGGGAACGTGCTATGAGGTGGAGAAGGGGCGCAAGACCGGATTCCTGGATGAGACAGGCAGGATGGTGATCGCCCCGGTATATGATTATGTGTCCTATGACAACCGGCTGTCCCCTGGCGTGTGCGTGGCATCCCTGTATCAGTCCGATATCCGCAGCCATGTGATCAAGACGGGGGAGAACGTGGATGGGGATTTGTCACAGATACTTCTCAAGAATATGATCACGCCCAAAATGGCGCTGTTTTATGAATTTGTGCAGCATAGGACCATGGGCGCAGAGGATGGATTTTTGGGCTATGGCAGGACATACAGGCTGTATGGCATAGACGGATCAGGAGAGCCTGCTTTATATGCCTGTGCGGAGCCCTATGACCAGCCTGCATTTCCCTGGTCCTGCAGCGGCTTTTATGCCATGGGGGATAATGAAGTAAAGGAGCTGGTGACCGGGTCTGAGTGCGGCGGATCACTGCGGGGGGACCGAGCGCGCCTGTGGTATGACAAAGAGACAAAAAAGACCATGGTCGGAACCCAGGGAAGCTGGGGCGGATTTGGCGGGCGGGCTTATGGCGGTGCGGTTTATGAATACAGCGGCAAAGCGGTGCGTCAGGTATGCTCGTTTTACTGCGTAAGCCGGACATCAGGGGGGACGGAGTACTCGGTCAATGGGATCCGCGCCACGGCGGAGGAATTTGAAGCTGTTTACAGGCGATTTAAGTAGAGGATGGATCAAACATGGCTCTGTACAAAATGTAAGGTTTTTTATCAGGGTATCTGTGATATAATGAAAAAGCCGGATCTTTTTTGCCAGAACAATCTAAGGACTCGCTCTGGGAACGGCCGGTTACCATATCAGGGTCAGGAGGGTCGCTCTCTATGAGGAAATATATTATGGCTGCATAGCATAGGCTGATGCAGTGAATGAAAGTAATTGTATAGCCTTTGCTATTCCGGACAGAAGAATATGTTTGGGAGGCGGCGATGCGCTATCAGAAGGCGAATGAAATTCTTCCGGAGAATCTGGTTGAATTAATTCAAAAGTATATTGACGGGGGATATGTATATATTCCCAGGAAGCAGGAAAACAGAAAAAATTGGGGAGAGTCTTCCAGGGCAAAGGAAGAACTCCGGAGACGGAATAAAGAGATATTTACAAAATACAGACAGGGGATGGGGGTAAAGTCCTTGGCTGAGCAGTATTTCCTGTCTGAAAAAAGCATACAGAGGATTGTGCTTCAGGAAAAGAAAACATTTCAGGAAAAAAAGATACTTCAGGAAACAGAGGACCAGGGCAGTGTACCGGATTGACGGGATACACTGCCTTTTTCTTGTTTCTGGGCAGTGTTTAAGGTTTATGGCAGGCAGGCTCCATGATAGAGTAGCTGATGGAGGAACTTGAAAATGAAACAGGAATATAGAAAGAAATGGATCGTCCTGCCCCAGACGCTGCCCGGGGTTTTAAGAAGGTGTCCGAAATGCGGACGGAAAGCAGAGTTTGAAAACAGCGGAACATTCAGGGTCAATGCAAATGGACGGCTGCTGGACGTGTGGCTGGTTTACCGCTGCACGGTGTGTGAGACAAGCCTTAACATGACCGTATATGAACGCGTGGAAGCGGATACGCTGGAGCAGGGGGAATATAAGGGCTTTTTAAACAATGACAGGACCCTGGCCGCTGCCTATGGAAGCAGCCGAAGCCTGTTTGCAAAAAACAGGGCTCAGATGGTGGAGCACTGGGATAAGTACACGGTGCGGGAGACAGATACCACGGTCCCCTGCAGACAGGAGCAGTGGAGCGAGGTGGAGGTATGGCTTGGGGGATACCTGAAGCCGAGGATGGACGCCCTGTTTGCAAGGCAGCTGGGAGTTTCCAGAAGCCAGATCAAAGGCCTGTGCGGATCAGGCCTGGTTTGTGTGATGGAAGGGAAGGCGGATGCCGGGGCAAGGGTGAAGAACGGACAGGTCTTTTATATCAGCAGGGAATGCCGGGCCGGGAGGAAATTGCTGGCAGTTGGGGATGCAGGTTGTTTTTATGACGGACATGCTATATACTGAAGGAATCACAGGACAGAAAGATAAGGTTGATATAGTATGACACCATCATTTCACACACATTACCATCCCTTAACATCCCGCCCCTATCTGCGAAACAGCACTTATACGGAACACACGCCCTGTCGGGCGCTAAAACCGTATGTTGCCTGTTTTTGGACATCCATGGGGGAAATGGAAGACGGGGAAGAGAAAGCTGCGGTTTCCGTTGCCGGGGAGCGGGAACCCTTATCCGGGGTTCTGGTTATCCCGGATACCTGTGTGGATGTCATTATAGAATTGAACCATGGACCGCAGACCGTCAAAAGCCGCCTTTGCGGGATCCAGGATTATTCCGTCACCGTGGGACCGGGAACAGGAAAGAGGAAGATGACTACCTTTGCGGTCAGGTTTTATTTTTGGGCCGTTCGCTTGTTCATGGATCTGGATATGAGGGATATTTATAATGGGGTGCTGGACTTTGAACTGCTGGTGCCCGGAAGCAGGGATGCATTTCAGGAACTGTTTTATCAGCAGTCCCTGAGGGATAAAATAGAATGGATGGAAGAATATCTTCTTAAAAAACTGGATACCGGCAGATTAAATGCCAATTTTTTTAATTCCGTTGACCATATGCTAAGATCCAGGGGATGTGCCGCGGTCAAGGACATCTGCGGCTGCGCCAGTGTAAGCCAGCGGCAGATGGAACGCCTGTTCAGGCAGGAAATCGGTATTTCCATCAAGCGCACCGCCAGTCTGGTGCGGTATCAGAATGTGTGGAGGGAGATCGTATGCCGGGAGCGGTTTGAGATCCAGGAAGCAGTCGGTCAATTCGGCTATGCGGATCAGGCACATCTGCTCAACGATTTTAAACGGTTTCACAGCGTATGGCCGGTCCAGGCAAAGCAGATCGCAATGGCCAGCCGATAGGGGAAAGCCGGGGGCCGGGACCCGGACATGTCGCTTTTTTTCAATACAGTTTCCTCCGGTTGTGGTATATTTTTTCTACTATGACACAACCTGGAGGTACGAAGATGAAACAGTTAGGCGCAGCCGCATATGATGAGATACGGAAATGGATCTACCGCAATGCCAGACCACTGGACCTGGCGTTATGGCAGTTTGAATTTGAGGGCGGAAACCGGGAAACGGTGATGGAGATCCTTGGCTTATACCAGAATGAGGACGGAGGCTTTGCAAACACGCTGGATCCTGATAACTGGAGCAGGGAATCCTCACCCTATACAACTATGATTGCGGTCAGCATCCTCCGCACCTGCGGCCTTACAGATAAGGAGCATCCCATTGTACAGGGGATCATAAGGTTTTTGGACAGCGGAGTACACTGCTCCGAGGATGGATGGCATTTCACCGTCCCCTCCGGAGATGACCCGGCACAGGCGCCATGGGCCGTGTACAGTGAGGAAACCAACAGGGAACAGGACATGGGATTGACCGCAGGGCTTTGTGCATTTGTCCTGCGCTACGGGGGCAGCCGGTCCGGGTTATATGCCAGGGCGGCGGGATATGTGGATAAAATATTAAAAAAGGTAAAGACAGCGGAGGATTTGGGGGAAATGGGAGCCGGTGGCCTGGGAATCCTGTTATGGGATATCGCAGAGTCAGGCTTATCCGCCCGCTTTGACTGCTCAGCTATCGCCGGTGTGATGCCGGATCTGATCAACAGCCGGATGGAGCGCAACCCGGAAAAGTGGGCTTTCTATACGCCGCGGCCTTCTGAGTTTATCTGGTCGCCTGAAAGCGTTTTTTATAAAGGAAATGAGGAAATAGTGGATACTGAGCTGGATTACCTGATTGATACCAGAAACCCGGGCGGTGTGTGGAATATTACATGGACATGGTTCCGGCAGGGGGAGAAGTATCCAAAGGAGTTTGCTGTCAGCGAGAACTGGTGGATGGCCAACAAGGCCATTGAAAAACTGCGTTTCCTGAAAGCGTTTGGAAGGATGTAAACGAAAGAAACCCCTGGTTCACCGAGGGTAAAATAAGGAAAGGGTAATAATGGGCATGGGAATTTACAGGATCGGAGTGATCTCAGACACACATGGACTGATCAGGGATGAGGTAAAGGAGATACTTACAACCTGCCAGGTGATCCTGCATGGTGGCGATATCAACCGCCAGGCGGTATTGGATGAACTGGCTCAGATCGCTCCGGTCCATGCGGTGAGGGGCAATAATGACAAAGAGTGGGCAGAGCATATTCCGGAGACATTATGCCTTGAGATTATGGGACTTTCAATCCTTATGATCCATAATAAGCAGCACCTGCCGAAGGACCTGGGCGACAGGAACCTGATCATCTATGGGCATTCCCACCGGTATGAGGAAAAACAGGAGGGCGGCAGGACCTGGCTGAATCCGGGCAGCTGCGGCCCGAGAAGGTTTAGCCAGCCCATCACCATGGCCGTGGTGGAGGTAGAGGAGGGGAGGGAGGGGTACCGGGTACAAAAACTGGAGATCCCCCACAACTAGGGCCTGAAATCAGGTTATGAGCCGGCGCCCCGGATCCAATCCACCCATATGGAATAGTATTTACCTAATACATGGGAACCGTCTGAGGTGTATGCGGCCTTCAGGTTCCCATTTTCATCATCAAACAGTTCGTTTACGTTTATATAATAGCAGCGTTCAGCGTCTGCTATTTTTTTGATTTCCCCATTCAGTGCATTGATGTTTTCATTGTTGTAGATGGGGCTTTTAGATGATTTCTTCTGGGTTACGTGCAGGTTGGCTTCCAGGATCAGCTGGGCTTCTGGCTGCATTTCCTGTATCCTGTTTACAATGGATCGGTATTGAGCCACGGTGCGCTGGCGGTCATAGCCCAGTTCATTGATTCCCAGCATTACATAAATGGTGAGATAACGGTCCTGGGAAAGTACCTGCTCCAATGTCTTTTTGCTCCCGTCCCTGAGCGTTACCTTGGCATCAAACAGGTTGTAGACACTCATGCCTGAATTGGCAAACACCTGGGCATTGCCCAGATTTCCATATTCCCACAGCCCCACGGTTCTGGAATCTCCAATAAACAGAACACCGGAGAAATTTTCGTCCGGTATGGGCGCTGCCTGGGAGTTTGCAGAAGCATCCGCATCGGATGGCGCCTGGCCTTTTGCGGAAGCATCCGCATCGGATGGCGCCTCTGCTTCTGAAGAAAGTTTTGCAGGCATTTTCCGGGAGATCTTCTCCGGATCCGAAGCCTTATCTGTTTTCTGTGCTTTTTGCCGCGTCCATCTTCCATGGACCGGCACGGAGGACTTTGCGTATGCAATACTTTTTCCCTGCAGATAAGACCCTGACCTGAGTACGGCGTGGTCCATCCAGCCGGGAAAGACATGAGTCACGGCAGCTCCTGCCAGACTGATGGTGAGAATAAAGGTATACCAGCATTTTCTCATAATGACATCCCCCTTAAAATCTGAAATATAGAAATGGGTCGTCAGCTCCCATTTTCATACAGTAAATACACAGCCAGAATATGGCTAACAGTGCCGCTGCCGAGATCAATCGGTATTTAACCCTGTGATAGATCCTTGCGGGCAGATCTGTCATGAAGAGAAATCCGGCGGCAATGGAGATAAAATAGAGTTTCCCGTATTTAAACACATCACCGGAGTAGTAGGTGAAATGCCTGTCCGGCGCCAAGATAGGAAACAGGCGCTGGAAGTAGACTGCCGTCTGTGACAGGTCTGTAACAGCAAATACCAGCCAGGTGAGCGCAATGGCAAGCATCATATAGGCGTGGCCCAACGGGGGGATCCGTGACAGGATGCGGCTCATTCCCAGCTTTTCCACTGTTATGAGAACAAACAGGACAGCGCCCCATAATATAAAGTTCCAGCTGGCGCCGTGCCAGAAACCGGTGAGAAGCCATACTGCGGACAGGTTGAGGATGGAGCGCAGGCTGCCCTTGCGGTTTCCACCAAGAGGAATGTAGACATATTCCCGGAACCAGCTTCCCAGGGTCATGTGCCACCTTCTCCAGAATTCGGTCATGGAAACTGCCGTATAGGGATGGGAAAAGTTGTCCGGCAGCGAAAAACCCATGAGTCTGCCCAGCCCCTTTGCCATCAGGGAGTAACCATAGAAATCAAAATAGATCTGAAGGCTGAAGGCAGTCAGCCCCAGCCAGGCCAGGGGGGTGGAAATGCTGTCATAGCCAATGGCGCCCACCTGGCTCCACAGGCCGCCGATCTGATTGGCCAGCAGAACCTTTAGACCCAGGCCGATGGTAAATTCCTGCAGCCCGTCTTCAATATTGATTACGGTGTGCCTTCGCCTGCTGATCTGCCTGCGGATGGAGGAGTATGTGACGATCGGGCCAGCGATCAGCTGGGGAAACATACAGATATACATTCCAAAGTTGATAAACGAGGTTTCGTATGGCGCATCCTGCCGGTAAACGTCCACCAGATAGGATATGGCCTGAAAGGTATAAAAGCTGATGCCCACAGGAAGGATCATGTTAAAAACAGGAACAGACAGGCTGATCCCGGCCCATGAAAAGAGCTGATTTATGTTCCCGGCAAAAAAGCCGGAGTATTTGAACAGAAAAAGCCAGGAGAGGTTATAGATGATCCCCGCAGCCAGCCACCTGCCTTTGTTGATCTTCTGCCTTTTCTGGCCCAGTTTGATCCCCAGCCTGTAATTGACCAGTATGGACAAAACCAGCAGGGCCAGATAAAAGGGGTGTTCCCTGATCCCATAAAAGTAAAAAGCCAGGCTGCCGGTAAATAGGCAGAGGTTTTTCCATCTGCCCGGGCATACGGTATACAGGGTAAAAAATATTGGAAGAAATATAAATATAAAGTTTAGACTGCTAAAAACCATGTTTCGATCATCCCATCTTTTAGTATTCCATAGATTAGATGGATGGGAGGGTCGAAAAGTTGCAGCATTTGACAAAAATGAAATAAAAAGATCATCGGATAGGAATATACAGGTCGATCTGGCTCTCAGGATGGTCAGATCCAAGAAAACGCTCATCATACAGTTCAAAGTCTTCCCGGTTGTCAAGTTCCTGCTCCGCCTTCAGAAACCAGGTGCCCCAGATATATTGGAAGGACAGGTTCAGGTTCCGTAAGCCGCCGGTATGGGTAAAAACCGCATACCGGCCGCCTTGAAGGACTTTTGGCACAAAGGGCCGGGGAAGGCCCTCAAATGAGGAAACCTCCAGGGCAGCTACTTCTGAAAACAGGACATCATCGTTCATGGTATACAGGTTGTTGCCGTCCCGGCAGGCTTCACAGATGCCAAAGCCGCGGCCGTCCGGAACCGCATGGGGGATCATGGGGATCATGCCCGTGAACTGTTTCCAAAGGTCGGGCAGCACATTGTTGCTGAGGCTGGTCTGTCCCCTCAGTCCGGCGGCCTTAATATCAGGAAGCTGGACGATCCGGGGATGTACCGTAAGGTTTTTAGTCAGATGGGTCATCAGCTGCTGATCCACCTTTGGCTTGGCGCTGATGAAAAGGTCCAGGCGGTTTTTCCGGTACTGGACAGGACTTGCCTGATAAACAGACTTAAAGGCCCGGCTGAATGCTTCGCTGGACTCAAATCCATTGTCCAGGGCAATGTCAATGATCCGTTTGTCTGTGTAGAGAAGCTGGCCGGCAGCATTGGAAAGGCGGCGCTTTTTGATATATCCGCCCACATTTTCACCCAGCAGGGCGTAAAACAGCCTTGTCAGATGATAATAGGAGTAGCCTGTATGGCAGGCTACCTCCTCCACTGTCAACGGGTCACCCAGATGGTTCTCTATATACAGGATGGCCTGTTCCAGCGCTTTTTCGTAATTCATATACTGCTCCTGTTCTGAAAGATGGATGGAGGGGCAGGCTTGTTGCAGATGGTAATGCTCCTGCTTTCCTCACAAAACGGTTCATGGATGGAGAAATGCCGCCATCCGTTTTCTTCCCGTCCGCCCCAACACAGATCCATGGTAAGTTCTTCCGGGTCTATGACCATGCTTTTGGTGGTTCCAAAAAAGTCTTTGTAAAAGGGGCAGGAAAGTCCACCGGGATAGGGGGTGAGAAGAAACTGCTTCAGTTCCTCCTGCCCGTACCCGCCCTTTTTCTTGGTTAAAAAATGTTCCATGGTTTGGCAGCGCACCAGGGAGTGCTCCATGGCCTGGGATTCCCGAAGGATCATTTCATTGAGAAGGGGATGGTTGGCTGCAAACAGGTATTGATCCCGGGATGAGGGGGCAATGGACTTATACGCCTTGTGTCCGTCAAGGGTTTCATAAAGGGCCGCATTTTTGCCCCTGTCCACCAGGATCAGATTCATGTTATAGGCAATGGGCATATCCTCCAGGCGCTCCAGGGATTCTTTTACATCCCGGCAGGTGTCAAGAAGGGTGCGGATCACGGCCCAGAACTGAAGCCCGGTAACGGCAGGGCGGCGCATGCCTGGATTGGCTCCCACAGGAAAACCGCAGGAACTCATGGTTACGGATAGTCCGTGTTCATTGAGTCCGTCATCCCGTCCGATCCCCAGCACACTGGTGCCAATGTGGGTATAGGTGTCCTTGATGCAGGTCCTGATCAGAGTAAAGTCTTCCATCTCATCATTGAATTCGTAATTGCGGGCCACCAGGGGATGGCTGTTTGACGTCATGGACGGAAGGAGGGCCATGTGGCTGCAACCGGGATGAAGCCAGGTCATGGCGTAATAAACCAGGTTTTCCGGCCGAGTCTTAAGTCCATCGGCGAATCCGGCCAGCTCCTCATTGAGGCCGGGGCAGCAGCTGGAGAACAGGTCGGCTGCCATTGCCGTCTCCTTTGCCCCCAGTCCCGGGAATCCGGCCGTACAGATATGTTTGTGTGGTGAATGAACTGACATCCAGGTTCCCAGGTGATAACCTGCCTCATAGTGGGTGCCTGTAAGTTCAATGGTGTGTGTGGTTATGGTTTTCATATGATTCTTCCTCCTTGTGCGGTACATATGTATGCCTTAATTGTACAGGAGAAAGAATATTAATCATGATATTTCCTGCTGTTTTTTGCCGGCGGCTACAGGATCTCCCCCAAAATCTCCTTTTCCGCAAACAATGCGGTGGCCCCTCCTGTATGCCAGAACACCACGGTGCTGCCCTGGGGAACCCTGCCTATTCGTATATGATCCAGCATTCCGGCAAATGCCTTCCCAGTATACACCGGGTCAATGAACAGACCCTCCGTTTGGGCCAGCAGCCGGATGGCTTCGGTGGCGCTTTCGCTGGGGATCTCATAGCCGGGCAGGTAGTAATTTAAGTCCGTATGGATATCTCTGGAAGCTTCCACTGATACAGGCGCTCCTAGAAGCGCCAGGCTTTCATTGGCCAGGTCCTGGGTGCGTTTGGGATAGCCTTCATCCTTCCAGCTAACATTGATGGAGATGATCTCTGTATCCAGGCCGGTCAGCACCTTGCCGGCGGCCAGCCCTGCCATGGTCCCGCCGGTTCCGGTTCCGTGGAAGATATAGTCAGGGTGGATACCCATGTCAGCCACCTGTTCAGCAAATTCCACAAAACCTTCAATAAAGCCCACAGAACCCACCGGGCTGGCTCCTCCCATGGGCACCTCGTAGCATTTGTGTCCCTGGGTTTCCAGCTGTTTCATATGTTCCCTTGCCATCTGGACGGAGCGTTCCTCCGCTTCCGCTTCCTCCTCGCCCGGATTCATCCTTACCACGTGGATCTCCGCCCCCATGATCCTATCCAGGAGCAGGTTGGAGCGCAGATCCTCCTCGTCCGGTTCCACGATCGCTACCAGGTACAGCACGGGCTTTAGTCCGCAGCGGCGGCAGGCGGAAACGGTCTGCATGGCGTGGTTGGACTGGGTCGCTCCAAAGGTAAACACATATTCACATCCCTTTGCGGCAGCATCCCCGATGAGATACTGGAGTTTGCGGATCTTGTTTCCGCCAAACAGGTTCATCCCTGTAAAGTCATCCCTTTTAATATACAGATTCACGCCCAATTCCTCTGACAGGTGGTCCAGCTTGTAAAGAGGAGTAGGGAAAAACCCCAGGTCTGCCTTGGGCATTTGTTTTAGAAGGTTTCTCGCAGCAGCGCATGTTTCTTTTAAATGGTCCATATTTTATTCCTCCGTCCTTTTGATCATGTATACCTATGTGACCGATGACCATAGTATACCATAAAATACCGGTTCCACAAAGCGTGTATCAAGTATAAACAGAATCTGATTGCAGGATGATAAGCGTGTGGGGTATAATATCCACGTAGATGGTGAGCCGGGAGAGCAGCGAAACCTGAGACTTTGGCAAAACGTGCCGGAGGACGGTCATTTAGAAAAGGAAGGGGGGCAGGTTCATGAAAAAGAATCCCCAGGGAAAACGCTGGCACAGGCTGGACAATACGGGAAAGATCTTCCCCATGATCGCCAACGAAAACCTGAGCAACGTATTCCGCATATCAGTCGTATTAAAACATGAAATCGATCCGGTACTTCTTCAGCAGGCCCTGGAAGATACCCTGCCGCGCTTTAAAGGATTTAAAGTCAAGTTAAAGCGGGGTTTTTTCTGGTACTATTTTGAGGGAAATAAACGGACCCCTTATATAGAGAAGGAGAACACCTGGCCCTGCCGTTATATTGATCCCAAAAGTAATCAGCTGTACCTGTTCCGGGTAAGCTATTACCAATGCCGTATCAACCTGGAAGTGTTTCATGCTGTTACGGACGGAATGGGAGCCACGAACTTTATCCGTGAGCTCACTGCCCGGTATCTTGATTTGAGAAGCGGCCGGCAGCAGGAACTCAGGGAGGAGGAGCAGGGGCCGGCTGATAAGATCGAGGACAGCTATCTGAAAAATTACAGGGAAATGCCGCGGACCCGGTACAGCTCCAAGCCGGCCTACCATCTGGAGGGAAACTATCTTCCACTGGGAGGGGAGAGCGTCATACACGGCCGTGTCAATATACGGGATCTGAAGCAGGCATGCCGCGCCCGGAAGGTGAGTGTCACAAAATACCTGACCGCCTCTCTGATCTGGTCCATCTGCCAGGTCTACATGGACGGTAAGCCCGGCCCCCAGCGGATTGAAGTCAACCTTCCCATTAACCTCAGGGCTTTTTTCGGGTCTGACACATCCTCCAATTTTTTTGCGGTAACAGGCATTTACTATGGTCAGCCCCAGGGAAACGGGGATTTTGACTCCATCCTTGCCTCTGTATGTACCCAGATGGATGAAAAGATCGTCAAGGAAAAGCTGGAGCAGACCATTTCCTATAATGTATCCAATGAAAAGAAGTGGTATGTGCGTATACTGCCCCTTTGTGTCAAATGGCTGGCCCTTGGGTTTATCTTTAAACGCAATGACAGGGCCCATACCATTACCCTGTCCAATATCGGCCCCATATCCATGGATGAGAAATATCAGGAGGAGATTGAGAACTTCCTTCTGCTCATCGGCGTATCCAAACGCCAGCCGGCCAAATGCGGGATCTGCGCCTACGGTGACACGGTCACCATTACCTTTACCAAGGTGTTTGATGATGACCGCCTGGAGGACTGTTTTTTTCAGCGCCTTAAAGAGGATGGGGTTCCAGCGGAGCTGGAAAGCAACGGTCTTGTAAAGCCCCTGTGCTGGAAGGGGAATTATCCAGTGATCGAGTATGATAAAAATAAATGGAAAAAACTGGTCTATCTGTTTTATGGGGTGCTGGCCGCCATGGCCATTGTCCTGGGACTTGTGAATATAGCCACCTATGACCATCTGTGGTGGTCGGGTATCGCCATTCCGGGCATTGCCTATGCTGGCCTTACCATGCGCTATTCCATTTTGCGCCATGCCAATCTGGGCAAGACAGTGATGATAGAAACCATTGGAATGCAGGTGCTTCTGGTGATGATCGACTGGGTGCTGGGATATGAGGGATGGTCTGTAAATTATGCCGTTCCCGCAACCATCCTGTTCGCGGATGTGGCGGTTGTGTTCCTGATCCTTGTTAACAGGCTGAATTGGCAGAGTTATTTTATGTATCAGCTGGCCATTACTATTTTCAGCTTTATCCCGCTGATCCTGTGGGCGGCGGGACTTGTAACCCGGCCTCTTATGGCTGTGATAACCGTGGTTCTGACCGTGTTTATCCTGGCCATGACCATTTTCCTGGGAGACAGGGGCGTAAAGAACGAGCTGATCCGGCGGTTCCACCTGTAATGAGATGCCGGGGCGGAGCAAACAGAGAGGAAACAGACAGAGAGGAAACAGACAGTATGCGGAGTAAAAAAGTAAGCATCCGGGGAGGCCTGATGCGCGATATGATCCACGATATTATGGAAACCTCCCTGGGAAAGCCGATAAAGACAGGAGAATTCCGGAAAAATCCGGTAGAGCCGGCCTGGGTCTGCCCGTCCGGTTACGAATATGAGATCATTGAAAATGACCCCTTTAAAATGGAATACCTAAAGCCCGAGGGTGTGGTCACCGGAAGGGTGGTGCTGCAGCTGCACGGGGGAGGTTATATTGGTCCCATGAAAAATATTTACCGCAAATTTGCGGTGCGCTATTCCCGCCTAAGCTTTGGGGGGGATGTGCTGACCATCGATTACCGGGTGGCTCCGGAGGATCCCTACCCTGCGGCCCTGGAGGACGCCATCCATGCCTACCAGTGGCTGGTCAAAGAAAAGCATTACAGGCCGGGGCAGATCGTGGTGGCCGGGGATTCAGCGGGGGGAGGTCTTGCCCTTGCCCTGTGCCTCTACCTCAGAGACAGGGGGCTTCCCCAGCCGGCCGGCCTGGTGCTTATGTCCCCGTGGGCCGATGTCACATGCAGCGGTGACAGTTATGAATTTAATTTCCAAAAAGACCCGTTATTTGGAAATACCAGGGAGAGTATGCTGTACAATTCCTCCTACGTGGGGGATGCGGATCCGAAGGACCCATATCTTTCCCCGATTTTTGGGGATTTTCGGGGACTTCCGGCCATGCTGCTTCAGGCAGGAAGCTTTGAGATGCTTCTCAGCGATACGCTGTCGGTTGCTGAAAAGGCCAGGGAAGCGGGGGTGCGCCGCCGCGTGTCTGTTTACGAGGGAATGTTCCATGTGTTCCAGATGAGCATGGATCTGATACCCGAAAGCCGGGAGGCCTGGGATGAAGTGGCCAGGTTTATGCAGATCGTGTTCCGGATCGACAGAAAGCCGGAAGGCCGTGTGGTAAGGAAGGTCAAGAGGACAAACAGAACAAAAAAAGAAAAATAAAAGGGATAAGAAAATGTGATTCTGCATTTTCTTATTTTTTTGTATTTTTTCAGATGGGCTCCAGTCATATTTTCAGGCATGTCTCATATATTGAGGTAAAAGGGGTGAAGCTCATGGCAAAGAAGGAAGAGATATTAAAAATATTTCCCAGGGAACTGAGGACCATATTGGGACAGGTCCCTGTGGACTTTAAGGAAGTGCAGGAAATACGCCTGAGATCAGGGAAGCCGATGATGATGATCTGCGAGAACAGGGAATACCTGGTGACCAGGGAGGGCAGGCTTCGGCAGGATCAGGGCGGTCTGGACATGAATGGATTTCTTACCGTCACCCAATCCCAGATGAAGGAAACCGTGGAGTATATGAGCAGTTTTTCCCTTTACGCGGCGGAGGAGGAGCTGAGGCAGGGATTCCTGACCATACAGGGAGGGCACCGCATCGGAGTGGCGGGAAAGACACTGGTCCAGGGGCAGGATATCCGGCTGATGAAATTCATTTCCTTTATCAATATACGGGTGGCCCACGAGATTTTGGGCTGTGCGGATCCGGTTATGGATTACCTGTACATGGACCGTTTCCTGAACACCCTGATCATTTCACCTCCAAGATGCGGTAAGACCACACTGCTCCGGGATATCATACGCCAGGTCTCCAACGGAAGAAGCAGGGACCGGTGGATTCCGGGCATGAGCGTGGGCGTGGTGGATGAGCGGTCGGAGCTGGCGGCCTGCTATCAGGGCATTCCCCAGAATGACCTTGGAGTGCGCACGGATGTGCTGGACTGCTGTCCCAAAAGCCAGGGCATGATGATGCTGGTGCGCACCATGGCGCCGGGGGTGATCGCAGTGGATGAGATCGGAAGCCGCCAGGATATGGAAGCCATTGAATATGTAAGGAACTGCGGCTGTTCCCTGGCGGCAACCATTCACGGCAATTCCCTGGAGGACATCAGGCAGAAGCCCTGCATGGGAGAACTTCTGGCCCAGGGCACCTTTGAGCGGCTGATCCTGTTAGACAGCCGGGGAGGGCCGGGGCATGTGAGATCCATATGGGACAGGGGCGGAAATGTCCTTTATGGGGAAAAAGATCCGGGCAGCTGAAGGGAGAGGAGGTAGCCATGGCATTTAAGTGGTTGGGAAGCCTGCTGGTACTGTTTGCGGCAGGCGGATTTGGCGTATGGTCAGCCATGCAGTGGCGGGAACGGCTCCGCCTGCTTGAGAAGCTGCGGCAGATGATCTATTTTTTAAAAGGTGAGATCACATACAGCCATGCGCCTCTGGCCGAAGGGCTGGAGCGTGTGGGAAAGCGGGACCCCGGTCCGCTGGGAACGCTTTTTACCTCAGCGGCGGAGGGAATCTGCCGCCAGGAAGGGGAATCCCTTCAGGAGATATGGAGCAGGGAGGTAGGGCTGCTTTCCTCTCCTAAGGTAAGGCTTCCCCTCACAGATGAGGATCTGGAACAGCTGACCGGCCTGGGGGAACATCTGGGGTATCTGGATGTGGACATGCAGGAGCGTACCCTGAAGCTGTATTTAGAACAGCTGGATCTGTCCATTGATTATCTGAGGACTAACCAGAGGGAAAAATGCAGGCTTTATACCAGCCTTGGCATTATGGGGGGTATGTTCCTTGTCATTATGATGTATTAATACCGGATCATGATGTACGAATGCCGGATCACGCTCCGGCGCGTGTTGAAATGGAATATTAAAAGTTGAGGAGACGGCAAATGGGTGTAAATCTGATATTTAGAATAGCGGCAGTTGGAATCCTGGTTTCCGTAATCTGCCAGGTGTTAAAACACAGCGGCAGGGATGAACAGGCATTCCTGACAAGCCTGGCAGGGCTGGTCCTGGTGCTGTTTTGGATGATACCATACATATATGATCTGTTTGAAACCATGAAGAACCTGTTTGCGTTATAGGGAAAGGCGGTGGCTGTATGACAATCATCACAATCGCGGCAGCCGGGATTGCCACCGTATTGCTGGCAGTGCAGTTAAAGGGGATCAAAGGGGAGTATGCGGCCTATATGGTCATGGCGGCAGGCTTTTTTATCTTTTTTTACGGCACTGGCAAGCTGAGGGCGATCCTGGATGCGCTGGAACAGATCCAGGGATACATAAAGGTAAACAGCGTGTATCTTGTGACCCTTCTCAAGATGATCGGCATTACATATGTGGCGGAATTTGCCTCAGGCATCTGCAAGGATGCGGGATATGGCTCCCTGGGAAACCAGATTGAGATCTTTGGAAAGCTGTCCATACTGGGCATCAGCATGCCCATCCTGCTGGCCCTGTTTGGCACCCTGGAGACATTTTTGTCATGAGAGGGACGGAAAAATGGTTTACAAAGGCAGCTGTTGTCACGGGCCTGGTCATTCTGCTTTCTGCCTTTGGAGCCGGCAGTGCAATGGCCTGGGCCGTTACCGCGGATACCTCTGCTTATAATATGGACGGATTGCCGTCCGTTTTGGATGGGAGCGTTTCGGATGGGAGCGTTTCGGAAGATTCAGGAACGGACATGGACCATGCGGCCCAGGAACTGGGCATCCAGGATGAGATGGAAGGGCTTCAGCAGTTTTTAAACGAAGTCATGGGACAGCAGGATGGGATCCAGGGAAATTTTTCCTTCTGGGAACTGATGAAGGAGCTGGTCAAGGGAAATCTGAAAGGGATTTTGGGACAGGCGGGAGCAGGGATTCAGAACACGCTGTTTTCCGAGGTGAGAAGGGGCGGGCACATGCTGTTTCAGGTGGCGGCCATTGGGATCATAGGGGCTGTGTTTTCAAATGTATCATCCGTGTTTAAGGGCGGACAGATTTCAGATACGGGATTCTTTGTAACCTACATCCTTCTCTTTACATGTCTGGCAGCCAGTTTTGCGGCCAGCCTTCAGGTGGCGGCCCAGGTGCTGGATCAGATCCTGGAATTTATGAAGCTGATGATGCCCGCATACTTTATGTCGGTGGCATTTTCCGGGGGAAGCATGAGCGCCCTGGCGCTATATGAAGGAATGCTGGGGGCAGTGACCCTGGTCCAGTGGATCTGCAGTACGGTCCTGCTTTCCATGGTGAAGATCTACGTGCTGATGGTCCTGGGCAGTCATGTGGTGAAGGAAGCCCTTCTAACCAAGCTTACGGAACTTCTGGAACAGGCAGTGGGATGGGGCCTTAAGACACTTACCGGCCTGGTGGTGGGGTTCCATCTGATTCAGTCCATGATTTTACCCTATGCGGATGCGGCCGGTCAAGCGGGAATGAAGCGGCTGCTGGAGATTATACCGGGTCTGGGCCAGGGGGCCGGAGCCATGGCCCAGATGGTTCTGGGCTCAGGTGTATTGATCAAGAATACCATGGGAGCGGCGGCCGTGGTGGTGCTGGCAGTGATCACCGTGATTCCCATTATAAAACTCATGGTGCTCATGGTACTTTACCAGTGCGTGGCTGCCGTCATGCAGCCGGTGTGCGACAAGCGGGTGGTGTCCTGCGTGTCGGGGGTGTCCAAGGGGCACAAGCTTTTGATCCAGATCGTTCTGTACTCCATGTTCCTGTTTATGATATCCATTGCCATTACCTGTGCATCCACGAATGTGAATTATTTCGCATCCTAGAGTTTGAGTGAACAGAGCGCCGGATGATTTCTGAAATTATTTAAATGGAGGTTTGTATGGAGTCTGTCTACAGCTGGGTAAAAAACATCATATATTATATGATCTTCCTGTCCGTGGTGAGCAACCTTCTGGCAGACTCTAAATATGAGAAATATATCCGCTTTTTTGCCGGAATGGTGCTGATCCTCCTGGTGGTAAGCCCTCTGACCGGTAAGCTGCGTCTGGATGAACAGATATCCTCCATGTTCCGGTCTATTTCCCTGAATAATGATACGGCGGATCTAAAAAGCCAGCTGTGGGAGATGGATGACAAGAGGCTGGACCGTATTATGGGAAAGTATGAGGAGGCTGTGGAACAGGATGTGGCAGCCATGGCCGCTGCTGACGGCTTTGCCTGTGTCAATGCCAGGGTGCAGATCGACAGTGACAGGAACAGCAGCACATATGGGCAGGTGACGGACATTCAGATGCAGATCCGGCGCAGTGAAGGGGAAGAAAAGGGAAAGGAAGACTATATGGGCAGCCGCCCTGTGAACGTGGAGGCCAACCAGGTGGACAGTATCATGGTGGAACCGGTGGAGCTTGGGGAAGAGAGTCAGGCAGGTGACCGGGCGGATGGCCGGGGTGACGGCCGCAGAGGTGGCAGGGAAGATGATGGGGAAAACGGATCATCTGGGGGAGGGGAAGCTGCCGGGGGCAGGAATCAAATCATTCACCGTTTAACGGGAAAGGTGGCGGGGTATTATGGGATTGAAGAATCGCATATCCAAATTCAGTGGAAAAATGACTAAGGAAAAGTGGCTGCTGTTATTGCTCATAGGGGTTCTTTTGATGATCCTGTCATTTCCTTTGCCGGGCAGCCAGAAAAAGGATAAAGGGATGGAGAACCAGACTGCTGCAGACAGCCAGGGTCCGGGGGCGGTGCCCCTTTGGACCGGAGACGCACAGGATCCGGCACAGACCGGAGAGTCCTCCATGTTCGGGTCATTGGGCCAGGATCACATGGGCGGCGGTTCCTCTGAAAACAGTGAGGGGGATCCTGCATATCCCGCATCAGCGTCCCCTGGCGGGGAAGGTTCCTATGAGACCCAGATGGAAAACCGGATCAAGAACCTTCTTAAGTCCGTGGACGGGGTGGGAAAGGTGGATGTTATGGTGGTCTTAAAATCCTCCAGTGAAAAGGTGGTAAGGGTAGACCGATCCACCAGTTCCAGCACAACCCAGGAAAAGGATTCGGGCGGGGGCACCAGGGAAGTTGCAAACAGCCAGTCGGATGAGAGCACGGTGTTGTCCGGCTCAGGTTCCAACGGAAGCGGGAACGTGCCTATCATAGAGAAAGAACTGAGTCCGGAGATCTCCGGAATCATCATCAGCGCGGAGGGCGGAGGCAGTCCAACGATAAAAGCTGAAATTTCTGAGGCAATGGAAGCATTATTTGGCCTTCCCCCACATAAAATAAAAGTATTAAAGAGGGTGGAATAAATAAAGGAGTGCAGGATATGAAAATCAAGAATATGAAACAGGTCAAAGAGCATATGAAGGACATGAACATGAAACGTTTGTTCCGCAGGAACCAGATCATCATCACCACGCTGGCTGTCATGATCGCAGCGGCAGGATATCTGAACTATGCGGGGAAAAAGGATCTGGCAAACGGAAACACGGTGTACGAGGCAGGGGCCATGGACATATCAGATGAGGATATCCTGGCGGAGAATCAGGCAGCTTCCCTGACCGGACAGTCAGGACTTCAGGAAATACCCAGTCTTGACCAGGATCCATCGGATCTGGATGCGGTCAGCGATGCGGACGGTGCCCAGGCGGCAGCTGATCCTGGAACGGATGCAGGAGCTTTGGCTCAGGCCGGGAATAACGCAGCGGTTGAGGAAGCAACCCAGGCCGCAGACGCAGGACAGACAGCAGACGCGGGACAGATGGCTCAGGCAGGAACAGACGGTTCAGCCCAAACCGGCCTTGAGAACCCGGGGGAAGCGGTCCTGACCAGCGGGATGAGCGTGGCTGATTACATAGCAAATGTGCAGCTCAGCAGGGAACAGATCCGTGCAAAGAATAAGGAGACCCTGATGACCCTGATCAACAGCACCAGCATTGATGAGGCTGCCAAGCAGCAGGCAATCCAGGATATGATCAAACTGACCGAGGTTTCCGAGAAGGAAAATGCCGCAGAAACCCTCCTGATGGCAAAAGGCTTCTCAGACCCGGTGGTGAGCATCACCCAGGATAAGGTAGATGTTGTGATCAATGCCCCGTCCATAACCGATCCCCAGCGCGCACAGATCGAGGATATCGTAAAGCGCAAGGCAGAGGTTGGGGCTGACCAGATTATTATCACACTGCTCAATATGGCGGAATAACGGAGAGTTAAGCGCTTATATGAAAATGGATTTGAACAGGGACATGGATATCCGTGCCCCTGTTTTGCATATACACTGTTTATTATGGAAGAGTGTATTTTTTTGCTTGTGTGATGGGAGGCCCTGTAGTATAATTTTTTGCAGATCGAAAAGATAAAAAAGGGGATACATATGGCGGCACTTACTAAAATGGCGATTGTAAAAGCGTTTGAGGAACTGGCAAGGGTTAAAAATGTGGACAGGATCACCGTAAAGGAGATCACGGATAAGTGCCAGATATCCAGGAATACCTTTTACTATCATTTTAAAGACATATACGATGTACTGGAAGAAATGCTGAACCAGAGAGTAGAGCAGATGATCGAGACCCTTGAACTTAATATGCAGAGCGGAAACAGCGTGCAGGATACCAGAAGGGCAGGCATGAGGTATATTTTGGACAACAGGGAGTTGTTTTTTAACCTGTACCAGTCTGCGGGCGTGCAGGAGGTCAAGATGTATCTGGATAAATCCTCCTCCGTTCTGGGGCACTACCTGATCGACCGGCTTTCAGAGGGGATGAATGTGTCGGAGCGGGATAAGGACCTGATCATTTCATTTTACCAATATGCCCACGCAGGGATGATGGCGGAGTGGCTGGAAAAAGGAATGAAGGATGACCTGGAGGAAAGAATGAACAGGATGGATGTGCTGTTCGAGGGGGATATTGTTATGGCCCTTGAGAGAAGCGCCCGCAATCCGGAATAAGAGGATCAACGTATCTATCAATTAAAAATTTGTCTGGTTTTAGTACAAATAGGGGCCGGGTGCACAAAAATTGTGCACCCGGCCCTTATTTGACCATTGAAGAACAGACCGTGTGGATTGTATTATATGCTGGTGCTGCACGGTAAAAGCAGCACCGGCAGCCATAAAGGGAGCAGAAGAAGGATACAGGAGATGAGCGTACATGCCAACACAGAAATTTTTAAACCTGTGCATTTACAAAAAGCAGTTGATCGTAAATGCAATGAAGCAGGAGATACTCCGGGTCCCGTATTCGGAGATAACCGTAAGCCGTGTTGCCAAGACAGCGGGAATCAGCCGCGCCAGCTTTTATACGTATTTTGACGGAAAGGAAGATTTGTTTTCCTATATGCTGTGCCAGGTTCTGGATCATATGGAATCATTGCTGATCCTTGCATTTCAGGAGGAAGACGGCTGCTTTGGCAACAGCATGAAACGGGTGTTTCATATGTTTACCCGGGACGACACAGGCGCGCTCCTTAACAGGATCCGCAAGCAATCCGCAGAGGACCGGGAAGTGGAACGGATCTTTACCATGGCTGAGATGCAGATCTACAGCGAGGAGCGCCGCAGGCACAGGGGGAAACAGTGTTATCAGACCATAGATCCGTCCGCGTATCCGGGGCTGGATGAGGAATATCTGACCTGTGCCATCGATATTGGTATCATGATCATTTTCAAGACATTATTTCAATATTGCGGGAACACATGCCAGGGGGATGAGTTGAATAAAGTTGCTGAGATACAGCTGGATATACTGGAAAAAGGAATCGGGGCTTAATTTCCCCAAACAGAAAGGAAGGCGTGAACATGAGGAAAACAACAAAAAGGCTGCTGGCGGGAGGACTTGTACTTGTGGCAGCAGCGGGGATCGGATGGAATGTAATAAAGTCAATGGAACAGCCGGCACAGTACGAAAACCGTCCTACCATATCGGCGGAACATCCTGAGACAGGGGATATTATTTTGTATACGGACCTGACAGGTACGGTGGAGCCCCGGTCCAGGGCATCGGTCCAGCCCAAAATAGGAGGGGAGATTCTGGAGGTGTATTTTCAGGCCGGGGACCATGTGCAGGCCGGGCAGGAACTGTGCAGGATCGACTCGGATGTGCTCACATCCTTAAAACTGCAGATGGATGCGGCAAGCGTATCATCCAATGAAGCGGCCAGGGAGCTGGCCAGGCAGGAGCCCCTTTACGCTGCCGGCTATGTGTCACAGCAGCTGATTGAACAGGCGCGCGATTCTGCCAAAAGTGCGCAGATCGCCTATGAATCAGCAAAGCACCAGTATGAGCTGCAGCTTGATTATACCACGGTAAAGGCGCCCATCAGCGGAGTGGTGGAGACAAGGAATGTGGAACCACACGACCATGTGGACACATCAGCGGAGATCTGTGTTATCTCCGCAGGTGAACAGCTCCAGGTAAAGTTCGGCATCACGGAAAAAATATTAAAACATATGAAAGCAGGAGACACTGTTTCCGTGGAAAAGAACGGAACCAGTTATGAGGGGCAGGTGACCGAGGTGGGCACCATGGCCAATCCTTCCACCGGCCTTTATGACGTCAAAGCCGAGATAAGCCAGACAGGAGGTCTGACCAGCGGAACAAAGGTGAAACTGACCGTGGTGATGGATCAGGCCAGGTCTGTGATGACCGTGCCGGTGGACGCGGTGAACTATGACAACGGTGAAGCATTTGTTTACTGCTACCAGGACGGCAGCGCCCGTAAAACAAAGATTGTAAGCGGTATCTATGACTCCGGACGCATGGAGGTAATATCAGGTCTTGACAGCAGCAGTCTGGTGATCACCAGCTGGAGCAATGAACTCCTGGACGGCGCGCAGGTGATACTGGATACCCGGGAAGCAGGTGAATAGGGATGGTTAATATCACTAAATTCGCAGTAAAAAGGCCCACTACCATTATCCTGTGCCTTATCACTATTTTCTTTTTCGGGATCCAGTCCCTTTTAGGAACCAAGGTTGAGCTGACCCCGGAGATGGAGCTGCCCATGCTGGTCATCAGTACCGTGTATGCAGGGGCAAGCCCGGATGATATCAATGAACTGATCACCATGAAGCAGGAGGATGCCATCACATCCCTGGACGGTGTGGACACAATACAGTCCTACTCCCAGGAAAATGTATCGGTGGTCATGGTCCAGTATGAATACGGAACCAATATTGATACAGCCTATATCAATCTGAAAAAGGCCATGGACGGCATCCGCAGCGATCTGCCGGATGATGCCAATGAACCCACCATTATGGAACTGGACCTGAACGCCCAGCCGGTGGTGACCCTGGCGGTCAGCGGGCAGGTGGACGGAAACCTTTATACATATGTGGACAACAATGTGGTCCCACTGTTTGAAAAACTGGGGTCCGTGGGCGAGGTGTCCCTGTCCGGCGGCCAGAAAAGCTATATCAGGGTGGAATTGATACCGGAAAAACTGGAGCAGTATCATCTCACCATGTCTGCAGTGGGCCAGATCGTGGGAGCAGCGGATTTTACCATTCCGGCAGGTGAGGTAAAGGTCGGAAAACAGAACCTGGATGTCAGTGTGGGCAATGACTATGACAATGCGGAAAGCCTGAAGTCCGTGGCTATTCCACTGGCAAACGGGGATGTCATCCATCTGTCCGATATTGCAGAGGTGTATGATGCCCTGGAGGATGCGGATTCCATTGGCCGCTACAATGGAAGTGATATCATTTCCTTGGGCATAAAAAAACAGCAAAGTTCCACGGCTATTGATGTATCCAGGGACGTTATGAAGGAGATCCAGGAGATTGAGGCCGTCAACCCGGGAATCCGGATCACAGTTGTAAATGATTCCAGCGAGATGATCACGGAATCCATTTCAAACGTATTTCAAACCATGATCATGGCGGTGATCCTTTCCATGATCGTTCTGTGGCTGTTCTACGGCGACCTGCGGGCATCTGTGATCGTTGGAACCTCCATTCCCATTTCCATTATGCTGGCTCTGATCTCCATGAGCGCCATGGGATTTTCCTTAAACGTTATTTCCCTCACATCCCTGGTTCTGGGCGTGGGCATGATGGTGGATAATTCCATCAATGTGCTGGACGGCTGTTTCAGGGCAAAGGAAAAACATAATTTTTATGACGCGGCCATTGAGGGCAGCCGTACCATGATCGGCTCCATTACAGGCGGCACGATCACCACCTGCGTGGTGTTCCTTCCCCTGGCAATGCTGAGCGGAATGTCGGGACAGCTGTTTAAGCAGCTGGGGTATACCATTGTCTTCTGTATGATCGCCTCCCTGTTCTCGGCAGTGAGCATTGTGCCTTTGTGTTATTACCAGTGGCATCCCATGGAAAAAGAAAATGCCCCGGTAAACCGCCTGATGAAATCCCTACAGGCATGGTACCGCAAAAACATGCCCTCCATCATACCCAGGACCAGGCTGATCATGGGTACCAGTGTCCTGCTGCTGGCAGCGGCCTTTCTTTTAGCCTCCAGGCTGAATGTGGATCTCATGTCATCCGTGGATGAGGGGATCGTACAGGTGACTGTCAAGACAAAACCCGGACTGTCCATTGAATCGGTCAATGAGACTCTGGCACAGGTGGAGGACATGATCATAAATGACGAGTCCGTGGACCATTACCTTTTAACATATGGCTCCAGCGGGCTGAGTACGGGCGGGGGTGGCGCTACCCTGAACGCATATCTGAAGGATGACCGCAAACTGTCCACCGATGAAGTGATCGACCAATGGAGGCGGGAGACGGAACGGTATAAGGATGTCTCCATTACGATGGAGCAGGGAAGCACCACCAGCTCCTCAGCCATGAGCAGCAGCGACCAGATCGAGATCGACCTGCAGAGCACGGACTATGACGCGCTGAAAATGGCGGCAGATGAGCTGGCTGACGCCCTTCGGGAGAGGGAGGATGTGATGCAGGTCCACTCCTCCATTGAAAACGCGGCTCCGGTCATCAAGGTAAAGATCGATCCTGTGAAGGCACAGGCCGAGGGGCTGACACCTGCGGGCATCGGCTCGGTCATATACAGCAGCCTGAGCGGAATGGATGTTTCCACCGTGCGCATCAATGGTGAGGACGTGGATATCCGGGTGGAGTATGCGCCGGACCGGTACGATACCATTAATAAACTTCAGGGAATGATGATCACCACGGCCACGGGTACAACTCTTCCTCTGGAAGATCTGGGGGATATTTATTATGAGGACAGTCCCCAGCAGATTGAACGGAAGGATAAGCAGTACCAGGTAGCCATCACCATGGAACCACAGGCAGACTATAAAAAGACGGCTGAAAAAAATGTAAAAAAGTTTGTGGATTCATGGGAACTTCCGGCGGAGGTGGAGCCGGCTGCCAATTCCATGGATGAAATGATGGGAGAAGAGCTGGGCGCGCTGGGAGGTGCGCTGGGAACCGGCGTGTTCCTGATATTTATTGTCATGGCGATCCAGTTTGAATCACCCAAGTTTTCCCTGATGGTCATGACCACCATTCCCTTCAGCCTGATCGGTTCATTTGGGCTCTTGTTCGCGGCGGACAGTCCCATCAGTATGGTTTCCATGCTGGGATTTCTGATGCTCATAGGAACCGTGGTCAATAACGGGATCCTCTATGTGGAAACCGTGAACCAGCTGCTGGCGGAAATGCCTCTGGACCAGGCGCTGGTGGAAGCAGGCGCCATCCGTATGAGACCCATTTTCATGACCACCCTGACCACGGTCATATCCATGGTGCCCAATGCGCTGGCTTACGGAAAGGCGGGAGCCATGATGCAGGGGCTGGCCCTTGTAAATGTGGGCGGTCTGATCGCGGCCACGGCACTGACCCTGATCATGCTTCCCACTTACTATAAACTGGTTTACAACCTGGGCCGAAAGAGCCTGGGACTTGATGAGGAGAATATTTCAGACTAAAACTGTCGGAAAAATTAACCTATACATATTTAGCCCTTTTTGTTATAATAGTAAAATAATAGTTTACAAGTCATAACAGGAGGCAAATTGTGATGGCAGAGGAAAATCGCAGTACCCATAAATTATACGAGAAAGATAAGATCGGCGAAGTACAGATAGCGGATGAGGTGGTGGCGATCATAGCCGGACTGGCTGCCACTGAGGTGGAGGGTGTGGACTCCATGGCGGGCAACATTACCAACGAACTGGTAGGCAAGCTGGGAATGAAGAACCTGAGCAAGGGAGTGAAGGTGGATGTGACGGAGGAGCATGTGTCCGTGGATCTTTCCCTGAACATCCGGTATGGGTATAATATACCGGCCGTAAGCGAGCAGGTACAGGACAAGGTGAGCGCAGCCATCGAGAATATGACAGGGCTGACCGTGCTGGATGTGAACATAAAGATTGCCGGTGTCAACATGGACGAAGGCAAGTAGCAGCGTATATAAGATGGATAAGACACTCCCTGGAGCGTTGTTCAGGGAGTGTTTTATACATTTTTTATTGTTTTTATGCAGTGGTTTTGCTATAATGTCTACAATGGAACTTCCTTTTTCAGGGGGAGAACCAACCAACATTGAAGAAAGGAAAATGTACCAAAGGCTGAGGATGTGAACATTACATGGATCGGCTTTTACGTACAAGAAGAGAAAATGACCAGAAGAGAATTGCGGGAGCACTGTTTTAAAATGTTGTTCTCGGCAGACTTCTATCCCACCCAGGAAGAGGCCATCGCCCAGCTGGATCAGTATTTCCAGTCGCCGGAAGAAGAAGACGTAGACACAGAGGGTGTTCTTCAGGTATTGCATAAAGTAGAATTAAAAACCGAGGACAGTGAATATCTTCAGGCAAGAACAGCAAACATAATAGATAAGATTCCTGAGATTGATGCAAAGCTGAACGAGGTGGCGGCCGGATGGAAGACAAAGCGCATGGGTAAGGTGGAACTTACGATTCTGCGTCTGGCGCTCTTCGAGATGGCGTATGATGATACCATTCCGGAAAAGGTGTCCATCAACGAGGCCGTGGAGCTGGCCAAGAAGTTTGGCGGCAACGATTCACCGGCATTTGTCAATGGGATCCTTGCAAGATTCATAGGTAAGGAAAGCAAAGAGCAGGCATAACACATGGCAAGCGTTTATACCGTAACACAGGTAACAGCATATATAAGGAACATGTTTACACAGGACTTCGCACTGAACCGTATTTCTATCAAGGGCGAGGTCTCTAATTGTAAATATCACACATCCGGTCATATATATTTCACCCTGAAGGACGGCGGCTCACAGATTGCCGCCGTCATGTTTGCAGGGCAGAGAAAGGGGCTGACCTTTGAACTGGAGGAAGGCCAGGAAGTTACTGTCACCGGTAATGTGGACGTGTATGAGCGGGACGGCAGGTACCAGCTCTATGCAAAGGAGATAACCAGGGAAGGCCGAGGCGATCTGTTTGCCCGTTTTGAGAAGCTGCGCAATGAATTGGAGGACATGGGCATGTTTGACGGCTGTTATAAGCAGCCCATACCCAAATATGCATTAAAGGTAGGGATCGTCACGGCCAGTACCGGGGCTGCCATCCGGGATATCATGAATATTTCCGCCAGAAGGAATCCCTATGTGCAGCTGATCCTGTACCCTGCCCTGGTCCAGGGAGAGAGGGCAAAGTTCAGCATTGTAAAAGGGATCGAAACCCTGGACCGCATGGGACTTGATGTGATCATTGTGGGCCGGGGCGGAGGCTCCATTGAGGATCTTTGGGCATTTAATGAGGAGATGGTGGCCAGAGCCATATTTAACAGTACCACTCCCATCATCTCAGCCGTTGGCCATGAAACCGATGTGACCATTGCGGATTACGTGGCCGACCTGAGGGCGCCGACTCCGTCCGCGGCAGCAGAGCTGGCTGTGTTTGACCTCAGCCAGTTTGAAGAACAGGTAAAGCTGTACAGCCAGGTCTTAAACCGTTCCATGGAGCGGAAGGTTGAGAAGCTTGCGTTCCGCCTGGAACAGGGAAAGATGCGGCTGACGCTTCACAGTCCAGAGCGGCAGTTGGTGGACCGCAGACAGAGGCTGGCTGATATTGAGAGCCAGATGGAGCGGATCATGAAGGAACGGCTTGGGTCAGACAAAAGGCGCCTGACAGACATTGAAAAACGTTTGAGTTTTTTAATAGAGGGAAGCCTGAAAGCAGGAAAGCACCGCCTGGCCCTTGGCGCCGGGCGTTTGGAGGCACTGTCCCCTCTTAAGAAGCTCAGCGCCGGATATGGGTTTGTGACGGATACACGGGGAAATGCCGTCAGGACCATTGCCCAGACAAAGCCCGGGGACATAATAGGAATCAGCGTGAGGGACGGCCGGATCGAGGCCCAGGTTGAACACGTGTTTGAAAGTGAGGGATAAGGCATGCCGCGCAGGAAAGCAGACACACAGGAAAAGGAAGAGCAGCAGGCTGGCAAGGAAGAACGGCAGGCTTGTAAGGAAGAACAGCAGGTTGGCATTGAGGAAAACTTTGTACAGCTGGAGGAGATCATAAAAAAGCTGGAGGCAGGGGACAGTACGCTGGAAGAATCATTTGCCTGTTATGAGGCAGGTATGAAGCTGGTGAAGTCTCTGAACAGCCAGATAGATAAAGTAGAAAAGAAAATTCAGATATTGAGCGAGGGTGATGAAAATGAGTGATAAGGAAACATTTAAGAAGGAACTGAACGAACGTACAGCAGAGATCGAAAAGTTAATTGAAACCTATCTTCCGGAAGAAACCGGCCATCAGAAGACCATCCTGGAAGCTATGAATTACAGTATAAGGGCCGGCGGCAAGCGCCTGCGCCCCATGCTGATGCAGGAGATGTGCCGCCTGTTTACAGGCTGCCTTCTGGAATCTGTGATACCATTCATGGCAGCGGTTGAGATGATCCATACCTCCTCACTTGTGCATGATGACCTTCCCTGTATGGATGATGATATGATGCGCAGGGGTAAGGCCAGCACATGGGCTGAATTCGGGGAGGATATCGGCGTTCTGGCAGGAGATGCGCTTATGATGTATGCATTTGAAACGGCCTCCTGCGCATTTGAGACCAGTGTGGATCCGGATGAACTCTCCAGGATTGGAAAGGCCATAGGGATCCTTGCACGAAAGACCGGGGTGTATGGTATGATCGGCGGCCAGACGGTGGATGTTGAACTGGCAGGCGGACCGATTCCGGCGGACAAGCTGGATTTTATCTATCATTTGAAGACAGGCGCCCTGATTGAGGCGTCCATGCTCATCGGCGCCGTGCTGGGCGGGGCTGCGGATGAGGACTGCAAGATCGTGGAATCCCTGGCGTCCAAGATCGGTATGGCATTCCAGATCCAGGATGATATCCTGGATGTGACCGGCAGCGAAGAGATCATCGGCAAGCCGGTAAACAGCGATGAAAAGAATAAAAAGACCACCTACGTGACACTGGAAGGTCTGGAAAAGGCAAAGCAGGATGTGGAGAAGATATCTGCTGAAGCCATAGAGGAACTGAATAAACTGCCCGGGAACAATGATTTCCTGGAACAGTTGATCCATCTGCTGATCCACAGGCAGAAATAAGCCGGTATAACCATTTGGAGAAACATCAATATGATATTGGAGCATATTAAGGGGCCGGAGGAGTTAAAGTCTCTTCCCCCCGAGGAATTAAAAAAACTGTCCCAGGAGATCCGTGAATTCCTGATCGAAAAGATCAGCCATACCGGCGGCCATCTGGCCTCCAACCTGGGTGTGGTGGAGCTGACCATTGCCCTGCATCTCACATTCAACCTCCCGGAGGATAAGGTGATATGGGATGTAGGGCACCAGTCTTATACCCACAAGATCCTGACCGGGCGTATGGCTGAGTTTGATGAGCTGCGCCAATACGGAGGACTCAGCGGATTTCCAAAGCGCAAGGAGAGTCCCTATGATTCCTTTGACACAGGGCACAGTTCCACTTCCATCTCAGCAGGCCTTGGGATCGCTCTTGGCCGTGATCTGAAGGGACTGGATTACAAGGTGGTATCAGTGATCGGAGACGGGGCCCTGACAGGCGGCATGGCCTACGAGGCCCTTAATAATGCCGCCAGAATGAAGCGGAATTTCATTATTGTGCTGAACGACAACAATATGTCTATTTCGGAAAATGTAGGGGGCATGTCCCGCTACTTAAATGGCCTGCGCACAGGCAGCGGTTACAATGACCTGAAGAAGAATGTGGCAGATGCCCTGGACCGGATACCGGTGGTGGGATCTGTGATGATAGATAAGATCAAGCGCACCAAGAACAGCATCAAACAGCTGTTCATACCAGGCATGCTTTTTGAAAATATGGGCATTACCTATCTGGGGCCGGTGGACGGACATAATATCCCCGCCCTGTGCAAAGTGCTAAGGGAAGCACAGAAGTTGGACCACGCTGTCCTGGTCCATGTGATCACAAAAAAAGGTAAAGGCTACAGGCCGGCTGAGAAGAATCCTTCCCACTTCCACGGGGTAGGTCCGTTTGACGTGGACACGGGCAAGCCGTTGTCGGAGCAGAAGAATCCATCTTATACGGATGTATTTTCCAGGAAGATCTGTCAGCTGGGGGAGCAGTATCCCAATCTGGTGGCTGTGACCGCAGCCATGCCCGATGGTACGGGGCTGACTGCCTTTGGAAAAAAGTATCCCCACCGTTTCTTTGACGTGGGTATTGCGGAGGCGCATGCGGTGACCTCTGCGGCAGGCATGGCGGCAGCCGGATTAAAACCGGTGGTTGCGGTCTATTCCTCCTTTTTGCAGAGGGCATATGACCAGATCCTTCATGATGTATGCATCCAGAACCTTCCCGTACTGTTTGCGGTGGACCGGGCAGGCCTTGTGGGCAGCGATGGGGAAACCCATCAGGGAATATTTGATTATTCCTTTCTTACGTCCATCCCCAACATGAGCGTCATGGCTCCCAAAAACATGTGGGAGCTGAGGGCCATGCTGGAATTTGCCATGGAGTATGACCGTCCCCTGGCCGTGCGCTATCCAAGGGGAGAAGCATACCGGGGACTGAGGGATTTCAGGCAGCCGGTGGCCTACGGAAAAGGCGAGATGCTTTACGAGGAAAAGGATATTGCGCTGCTGGCAGTGGGCAGTATGGTGAGCACAGGAGAGCATGTGAGGGAGAAGCTGAAAAAGGAAGGCTATGCATGTTCCCTTGCCAATGGCCGCTTTGTAAAGCCCATTGACATAGAATTGATAGATCGTCTGGCCGGGAATCACGGCCTGATCGTAACATTGGAGGAGAATGTCCTTCAGGGAGGATATGGGCTGGCGGTGACTGCGTATATCCATCAGAATTACCCACATATCAAGGTGTTAAATGTGGCCCTGCCTGATGATTATGTGGAACATGGTAATGTTTCCATATTGAGGGAAGGACTTGGAATAGACAGTGATTCCATCATAAGGACCATGAAGGCCGGAGGATGGATGAATGGGCTGAACTAGGGAGGAAAAGATGAAAGAGCGTTTGGATGTGCTTATGGTGCAGAGAAGTCTGGCTGAGTCCAGAGAAAAGGCCAAGGCCCTGATCATGTCAGGAATCGTCTATGTAAATGGACAAAAGGAGGATAAGGCGGGAACCTCCTTTGACGATACGGCTCAGATCGAAGTCAGGGGAAGCACTCTTAAGTATGTGAGCCGCGGAGGCCTGAAGCTGGAAAAAGCCATGAGTCATTTTGGCGTGGAGCTTGAGGGAAAGGTCTGCATGGATGTGGGGGCTTCCACAGGAGGATTTACAGACTGTATGCTCCAGAACGGGGCAGTGAAGGTGTACAGCGTGGACGTGGGGCACGGACAGCTGGCATGGAAACTGCGGAATGATGACCGTGTGGTGTGTATGGAAAAAACAAATATTCGCTACGTGACCCCGGAGGATATTGGGGACAGGATCCGGTTTGCAAGTATTGACGTGTCCTTTATCTCCCTTACCAAGGTTCTGGGACCGGTGAAGGCGCTGCTTACAGAGGATGGACAGATTGTGTGCCTGATCAAGCCGCAGTTTGAGGCGGGACGTGAAAAGGTGGGCAAGAAAGGGGTTGTCAGGGAAAAGAGTGTGCACCTGGAAGTGATCCGGATGGTGATCCAGTATGCGCTCAGCATAGGGTTTGAGGTGCTGAACCTGGAATATTCCCCTATTAAGGGACCGGAAGGAAATATTGAGTACCTTCTTTATCTTCAGAACCATGGCGGAAACCAGATTGGGGATCATGATGGGAATCATGATAGGTATCATGCCGGGGACCATGATGCAGTTGCAGGTGAGGAAACCGTAATCTACAGTCACGTGCCGGTGGATCCCAAGATGGTTGTGGAGGAAGCACACACTTCACTGGATAAATAACAGGAGCCTAACAATGAAATATTTCTATATTATTGCCAATCTGAGCAAGGAATATGTAAAAGACGCTCAGGTGTTTATCAAAACATACCTTGAAGCAAAGGGCGCTGTGTGCAGGTTGAACAGCGCATCTTTGCGGGACAGGGAGAGCACCCATACAAATTCCGGGATGGTACCGGAGAATACGGAGTGTGTTATCACCATCGGCGGGGATGGGACCTTGATCCAGGCAGCCAGGGATCTGGCCGGAAGGGGGATCCCTATGGTTGGCGTCAACCGTGGCCATTTGGGTTACCTGAACCAGATCAGCAGGCAGGAAGATATTGCCCCTGTTATGGATGCGCTTTTGGAGGACCGTTATCAGCTGGAAAAACGGATGATGATACAGGGAACGGCATTTCACGATAAGGAGCCTGTATTGTCGGACATTGCGCTGAATGAGATTGCAGTTACCAGGCAGGATCCTCTGAAGGTCCTGCGTTATTCCGTTTACGTCAATGACGAATATCTCAATGAATACGCGGCGGACGGGGTGTTGGTAGCAACACCCACGGGTTCCACGGCATACAATCTCTCCGCGGGAGGCCCGGTTATTGCCCCCTCGGCCCGGATGATGGTGCTGACGCCCATCTGTTCCCATTCACTTAATGCCAGGAGCATTGTTCTGGCGCCCGAGGACAGGATAGAGATCAGGCTGTTAAACAGCGGCCAGGTGGTGTCCTTTGACGGGGACAGTTCCATGGAGTTGTCCGCAGGGGACAGCATTTGTATTGAGTGTTCCCATCTGGAGACGGTTATGGTGAAATTAAAACAGGTATCATTTATGCAAAATCTCAGCAATCATTTGGGGAGAATATGACATGAAAGTAGAGAGGCACAGTAAAATCGTAGAGTTAATCGGTAAATATGACATAGAGACTCAGGAGGAGTTGGCTGAAAAACTGAATGAGTCAGGCTTTAATGTGACTCAGGCAACTGTTTCCCGGGACATCCGGGAGCTGAAGCTGACCAAGATGCAGTCCGAAAACGGCAGGCAGCGGTACATGGTCCTGGAAAGCCCCAGGGGTACCTCGGCTATCAAGTTTATCCGGATATTAAAGGACGGTTTCATGTCCATGGACATGGCGCAGAATATCCTGGTGATCAAAACTGTTTCAGGCATGGCCATGGCGGTGGCAGCTGCCCTGGATGCCATTCAGTTTACTGAGATAGTGGGATGCATTGCAGGGGATGACACCATTATGTGCGCCATCCGCAGCGTGGATGATACGATTATTGTGATGGAGAAGATCAAGAAGATGGTGGAGGATTAAGACATGTCCCAGGGGGTGCAGGGGACATGCTTTAGCGTTAACCGGTGTTCAGATACGTTTTAGCGTCAATGAAAGAGGTGCATTATGTTACTGGAGCTGCATGTAAAAAACCTGGCCCTGATCGAGAAGGCGGACGTGGAGTTCGGCGAAGGGCTCAACATACTCACCGGAGAGACAGGAGCCGGTAAATCCATTATCATCGGTTCCGTGACCATGGCGCTGGGGGGCAAGGCTTCCCGGGAAAGCATACGCCATGGAGCGGATTATGCCTATATTGAACTTGTGTTTTCCGTTTCAGGACAGGAAAAAACAGAAGCCCTAAAAGCGCTGGAGGTAGAACCCACAGAAGATGGGCTTGTAATTGTCTCGCGCAAGATCATGGCTTCCAGGAGTGTGAGCCGTATCAATGACGAGACAGTTACCACGGCCAGACTGCGCCAGATCACAGGCCTGCTGCTGGATATCCATGGCCAGCATGAGCATCAGTCACTTTTGTACAAATCCAAACATCTTGAAATCCTGGATGCCTATATAAAGGCCAATTCCCAGCCGGTAAAACAGAATATATACAGGGAATACCAGACCTACCGCACCCTGAAGGAGCGGTTGGAGGGATTTGACATGGACAGCGAAAGCCGTATCAGGGAGACTGATTTCCTTCGTTTTGAGATACAGGAGATTGCGGATGCCGCCTTAAAGGAAGATGAGGAGGAAGCGTTGACCGCGGTCTACCGCAGGTTTGCCCACTCCCAGAAAATAGCCGAGAGCCTGGGTGCAGCCTATGAGGCAGTGGAGGGGGAATGGATTTCACGTGCCCTGAGGGAGGTTGAGCGGGTGGCAGAGTATGATGGAGCACTGGGAGGGATACGGGACCAGCTCTATGATGCGGATTCCATTTTGGAGGACGCCAAACGGGAGATATCTTCCTACATGGATTCCATGGAATTTGACGAGGAAACATTCCGCCAGACAGAGGAGCGTCTGGACCTGATACACAACCTTCAGGCAAAATATGGCGCAACGGTGCCTCTGATCCATAAAAAATTGGAAGAAAAAAGGAAGCGTCTGGATGAACTGGAGGATTATGACTTTCACAGGGAACAGACCAGGAAAGAGCTTGAAGTGTGTGTGAATCATCTGGAGGGATTCTGTGCACAATTAACTGAGATACGTAAAAAGGCATCCAGGGATCTTGTAAAAAAAATCAAACAGGGACTGGTTGACCTGAATTTTCTGGATGTGGATTTTGATATGGAGTTCCGGCAGATGGAGCATTTCGGCCCTTCTGGATGGGATGAGGCGCAGTTTATCATTTCCACCAATCCCGGGCAGCCTATGCGGCCGCTAAAAGACGTGGCTTCCGGCGGAGAACTGTCCAGGATCATGCTGGCGATTAAGACCGTGCTTGCTGATTCAGACGATATTCCAACCCTGATCTTTGATGAGATCGATACTGGTATCAGTGGAAGGACGGCACAGAAGGTATCTGAGAAGCTTTCCTATATTGCAGGGAACCACCAGGTCATCTGTATCACCCATCTTCCCCAGATCGCAGCCATGGCAGACGCTCATTTTGAGATATCAAAATCTGCCAAAGATGGAAGCACTCTCACAACCATACGGCTTTTGGACCGGAAAGCATCGGTGGAGGAACTTGCCAGACTCTTAGGCGGCGCACGGATTACGGAAACAGTGCGCAAAAATGCGTTGGAGATGAAGGAATTGGCAGACAGAACAAAATAAAACAGATTGAAATCCGCGGTACGGATAATACTAAGAAAGAGGCAGTGAGCATGCGTCTTTCTTTTTTTGACCGAAAACAGCTTTAAAAGACAGAACATGCCTTTGCCGAAATCTAATACAAGACTATATAAGGAGGCAGGGCGATGACAGGAAAATCAAAATTTTACCGGTGGCTGGGGCGTGTTTTCTGGCTTTCCGTTGTAGCTGTTACGGGATACACGTGGTATTACATGGACCAGGCGGTGCCGGACCGGGTGAGCATCATTCAAAACCAGGAGGAGGAATTTTCCTTTGGTCTGCCTTTAAAAGCAACAATATCAAGCGATAGTAAGGAAGTGTCCCTGGGAAATGAGAGTAATATCCCGGCGGACCAGATTACGATCAGCGGCAAGCAGCACTTCTCCATGTTTGCCCAGGAGCAGGGAAGCTACCAGGTGGGCCTGAAGCTGTTTGGAGTTATTAAGCTGAAGGATATTCAGGTGGATGTGGTGGATACAAGGTATGCCATACCATGTGGAAAGCCCATAGGGATCTATCTGAAATCAGACGGTGTCATGGTGATCGGAACGGGGCGTATCACCGGAACGGACGGAATGGAAGTGGAGCCTGCCTACGGGGTTTTAAAATCAGGGGATTATATAGAAGCATTTAACGGAAAACCAATGAAGACAAAAGAGGATCTCATCAATGCTGTTAACGAGTCGGGAGGACAGGATTCAGTTGTGTCCATCCGGAGAGAGGGAGAGCCGGTGGATGTGAGTGTAAAGCCGGTGGAGAGTTCGGACGGCCACTACAAACTGGGAGCATGGGTCAGGGACGATACGCAGGGGATCGGAACCATTACTTATGTGGACATGAATGGAAATTTCGGGGCACTGGGGCATGGGATCAGCGACAGCGATACAGGTGATCTGGTAGAGACGTCTCAGGGAGCTCTTTACTCAACGGAGATCATGGGAATAGAAAAGGGTACTATTGGGAAACCGGGCCTTTTGTCCGGTGTGATCTACTACGGTCCCCAGTCTCACATGGGAGATATAACCTTAAATACAAATGAAGGGATTTTTGGAACCGTGAACCAGCAGTACAAAAAGCAGCTCACAGGCGAACCCATGGAGATCGCCTGCCGCCAGGACGTAAAACCCGGGATTGCATATATCAGAAGTGACGTCTCAGGCCAGCTTGAGGATTATGAGATAGAGATACAGAAGGTAGATTACAATGCCAGCCATAAGAATAAAAGTATGGTTATTAAGGTAACGGATCAGAGGCTCTTGGATCTGACCGGGGGGATCGTGCAGGGAATGAGCGGAAGCCCGATCATACAGGATGGGAAGCTGGCCGGGGCGGTGACCCATGTGTTTGTGCAGGATGCGAGCCGGGGGTATGGGATTTTGATTGAGAATATGTTGGAGCATTGAGTCCGGGCTGCAGACGAAAAGAGAGCATGG
>Ga0129314_1000181_pt1 | contig 80324 bp, 59 predicted proteins | sample O1111metagenome_FD_94431 | JGI IMG/M metagenome (GOLD analysis project Ga0129314, IMG submission 94431) | Orangutan individual fecal microbial communities from fecal samples from Wisconsin, USA - O1111 metagenome | ecosystem: Host-associated > Mammals > Digestive system > Large intestine > Fecal... | reverse complement strand
CACAATCTGTCCGATTGTATATGCGCGCAGCATGTTCGTCGTCCCGGAAACGCCAAGCGGCATTCCCGCAGTGATCACAAGCATATCTCCCTCTTTGGCATATCCATGCTGCATGACAGCCTGCACGGCGTTCTCGATCGTCTGCTCCTCAGTGTCCCCTTCCGGGCACATAACAGGGAAAACTCCCCAATACAGGCACATTTCACGGCAGCTCTTTTCTGACGGGGTCACTGCCAGAATCGGACAATCCGGGCGGTATTTGCTGACCATGGCTGCGGTAGAACCGCTGCGAGTCAGCGACACGACCGCGCGCGCTCTCAGTTTTCGCGCCAGCTCGACGGCCGCCATGCTCACACCGTCAGGCACGCTGTTCTCCAGCGTCGGAACGGCAAACGGCCTCTGCCAGCGGGCAAGCCCCTCCTCCGCCCGGCGGACGATCCGCGCCATCGTCTCAACCGCGCGGACCGGATATTTCCCGGCCGCTGATTCACCGGACAGCATCACTGCGTCCGCGCCGTCGAGAACAGCGTTGGCGACGTCGTTCGCCTCCGCACGCGTGGGACGCGGATTGCGGATCATCGAGTCCAGCATCTGCGTAGCCACGATCGTCAACTTTCCCCGGCTGCGGCAGATGTCGATGATCTGTTTCTGAACCAGGGGGACGTCTTCCGTCGGAATCTCCACTCCTAAATCGCCGCGCGCCACCATCATGCCGTCGACGACGTCGGCGATCTCGTCGAGGCGTTCGACCGCTTTTCGGCTCTCGATCTTCGCGACCAGCTTGATGCTGCCGCCCGCTTCCTCAACGACACGGCGGACCGCCAGGACGTCGTCGCGATTCCGCACAAAGGAAACGGCAATAAAATCAACGTCGTTTTCCACGCCCCAGAGGATGTCCGCTTTATCTTTGTCAGAAAGCGTCGGCAGGCTGATCTCCGCATCGGGAACGTTGATCCCTTTTCGGTTCGACAGCAGGCCTCCGACAATCACCCTGCAGACGAGCGCGTCGCCGCGGATCTCGACAATTTTAAGATGGATCGTGCCGTCGTCGATAAAGACGTCTTGCCCGACGGCACATTCGCGCGCCAGAGTAGGATGGGTCACGCAGACACATTTGTCGCAGCCGCGGCTGCCGTCGTCAGGACGCAGCTCAAAAAGCTGCCCCTGCTGCAGCGCTACCGGCTGATCGTTTTCGAGCAGCGTCGTGCGGATCTCCGGGCCTTTGGTGTCAAGCATGACCGCTATAGGCGTTTTTTTCTCCGCGGCGACATTCCGCACCAAATGAAGCGCTTCCAGATGGCTTTCGTGCGTTCCATGGCTGAAATTAAGCCTGGCCACATTCATGCCGGCATCTACGATGCCGCCGAGTATTTCCCTGTTGAGACTTGCAGGGCCAAGGGTGCAGACAATCTTAACTTTATGCTCCATAGACTGACGTCTCCTCTCTGTCGCCTGAAAATGAAGCGCTGATCCGCGCTTCCCCTCTTCCCAAGAGCGAGTCCAGATCATCCTCAAGCGCTCTGGACGAGGTTACTCTTACATTCGGCAGCGCTATGGCCGCGGTTTCGACATCATTGTCGACTTTGAGAATAACCGTCTGTCTGCCGCGGTGTTCTTTCAGCACAGCCAGAAACCTTTTCTGCGGGATCTCCTGCAAAGCGTCCAGCGACAGACGGATCTCTACGTAATTGTGCTCTGACGCGTCATGTTCAAGCGGCTGGACGTCCGTCGCGATGATCGATTTTTCGCCGCGGTCGTCCGGCCGGCCGGTAACAAGGTAAGGCTTGCCTTCGAACAACGTCGGTTTTATTTCGAGCCATGACTTTCCGTTGCGCGCTTTGGGGAAACAGACTACTTTGATTTCGTCCTCGCCGTCGTCAATGCTGAAGATTCCCATGGCATCCCCCCGCTTCGTCATTTTTTCCTGCCACCCCGACAGGAGTCCTGCAAAGGTCGGCGTCGTGGTGTCGCTTTTCCAATAAGGAAGGTCGGCGATATGGGCGTTCACCTTTTGCGCTGCCATGGGGCGGAACTCATCGAACGGATGTCCCGAGATATACATGCCCAACGCTTCTTTTTCCATTTCCAGCTTTTCGGTCACGTTCAGGTCGTCAGCTTCGGCAAGCTCCGGCTGCTCTTCAGACGTCATGTCCCCGAAAAGCGAGCCCTGATCGCCCTGCGAATCCCGCCTCGAAGCGACGTCAAACAGGTTGTCCAGCGACGTCAAAAGCTGCCTCCGGTTCGAGTTCAGGCTGTCGAAGGCGCCGGCCTTGATCAGGCTCTCAATGACGGCTTTGCCGACGCTGTGCTTGTCGACACGAACAATGAAATCCCAAAAATCTTTAAAAGAGCCGTTTTCTTCTCTGGCTTTAAAAATCGAGCTTAAAGCCGCTTCTCCGACTTTTGTCACACCGCCAAGGCCAAAGCGAATTTCATTCTTCGTCGCCGTAAAATCCGCATAAGACTGATTGATATCCGGCGCCAGGACGTCGATGCCCGAGGCGCGGACCTCGCGCACATACTCGGCCATGATTTCCTTTTTCGCGCCGATCTTGCTGGAAAGATACGCCGCCATAAACTCTTTGGGATAATGTACTTTCAGCCATGCCGTCTGATAAGTGACGAGAGCATAGGCCGCGCTGTGAGATTTGTTGAATCCGTAACCGGCGAATTTCTCAATAATATCGAAGATTTCCGCGGCCTTCCCGGCATCGATGCCGTTCTTGGCCGCGCCGTTGATGAAAATGCCGCGGTGCTCGTCCATGACGGATTTTTTCTTTTTCCCCATGGCGCGGCGCAGCAGGTCTGCGCCGCCCAGCGTATAGCCCGCAAGCGTCGAAGCGCATTTCATGACCTGCTCCTGATAGAGCACGACACCGTACGTTTCATTGAGAACCGGCTCGAGCATCGGGTGCAAGTAGTGAACTTCTTCGCCGTGCTTGCAGTTTACGTACTGATCGACCATGCCGCTTTCCAGAGGTCCTGGACGGTACAGCGCCAAAATGGCGACGAGATCGGCAAAGCGGTCGGGCTGCATCTTTTTGATCAGACGGCGCATCCCCGGCGATTCAAGCTGAAATATGCCCAGCGTATCCGCGTTTTGCAGCAGCCGGTAGACTTCGGGATCGTCAAGCGGCAAACGGTTCAAATCGCCGAGAATTGTACCGTTGCGTTTGACATTGGCAACGGCCTCTTCGAGGATCGACAGCGTCTGCAGACCGAGAAAATCCATTTTGACAAGGCCGAGGCTGGCGACGGGATCCATGGAAAACTGAGTCGCGACCTGCCCCTCCTCGATCTGACGCACCGGCACGAGATCCGTCAGCGGCTTGGGGGTGATGACCACTCCCGCCGCATGCTGGGAGCAGTGACGTGCCAATCCTTCCATGCTGCTCGCAGAAGTCAGCAGCTTCGATATCTGCGGATCGCTCTTTTCAAGCGCCTGCAGATCCGGCGTCTGCTCCATGGCCTCCTTTATGCTCTTAACGCCGTCAGGTACCAGATTGGCAACCTTGTTCACGTCCGCATAAGGCATTCCCATGGCGCGCCCAACATCCTTGATGGCCTGCTTGGATTTCATGCGGCCAAATGTGATGATCTGCGAAACGTTTTCCACGCCATATTTATCAACCACGTATTTGATCAGCCGATCGCGCCCTTTGTCGGAAACGTCGGTATCGATATCGGGCATGGAGACTCGCTCTGGATTGAGGAATCGTTCGAAAATCAAACCGAACTTGATCGGATCCAGTTCGGTGATCTTCATGGCATAGGCCACCAGAGAGCCAGCGGCAGAGCCGCGTCCGGGGCCGATCGGGATGTCGTGAGATTTGCAGGCTCCGATCACGTCCGCGATAATCAGAAAGTAACCGGGAAATCTCATCTGCTTGATGATTCCCAACTCGTAACTCAGACGACTTTCATATTCGTCGGGGATCGATTCGACCCCGAGACGCCCTTTCAAGCCTTCCCGCGCTTTCTCTTCAAGGTACGTGTCGAGTGTCATCCCTGCGGGGATTTCGAACTTGGGCAATAAATAATCCCCGGTGTTCAGAGCAAAATCGAAGTTGCACCGTTCCGCGATCCGCAGCGTGTTCTCCAGAGAGTCGGGAGCTTCGCTGCCGAAATACCCCCACATCTCCTGCGCAGATCTGAAATAGAAGTCATTCACTTTGAAGGACATGCGTCCAGGATCCGTGATGACCTTTTTCGTGCCGACGCACAGCAGCAGTTCGTGCCAGTCATAATCGCTGCTGTTCAAATAATGGGCGTCGTTCGTCGCAATCAACGGGAAGTTGTTCTTTCGCGCCATCTCAATGAGCTGTTTGTTGACCGTCATCTGTTCTGGGAGCTGATTGGGCATGATCTCCAGAAAGAAATTCTCCGCCCCGAAAATATCACGGTACATCTGGGCGCGTTCCAGCGCCCCCTTTTCATTCCCTTCAAGCAAAAAACGGGAAATTTCGCCCGCCAGACAAGCGGAAGAACAGATCAGCCCTTTGCTGTATTGGGCCAGCAGCTGATGATCAACGCGCGGTTTGTAGTAGAAACCTCTCGTATTGGCGATTGATACAAGTTTGATCAAGTTGTGGTAGCCTTCGTCGTTCTCGGCAAGCAGCAGAAGGTGGTTGTATTTTTTCTCTTTATTGTCGATGCCGTCGGGGCTGACATACATTTCACAGCCGATGATCGGCTTGACGCCCGCACTTTTGCACTGCTGATAAAATTCGACGGCGCCATACATCACGCCATGATCGGTCATAGCCACTGCCGGCATTCCCCACTCGGCACAGCGTTTTGCCAAGTCGGCGCAGCGTATGGCGCCGTCGAGAAGGCTATATTCAGTATGTACGTGCAGATGGACAAAGTTCTTCTCTGCGGACATAAAGTTCTCCTTTCATGTCATACAAACAAGTGCAAACGCCAAACCTCTCATATCTCAGGAATCATTTTCATCGGGAGCGTCGTCAGTCTTATCGTTGGGACGACAGTACAGCAGATCCCCCTCCACAAAAGTTCCTCTCAGATAATCCGCGAGCGAGCCGTTCCTCGCAGGAGAACTGCCCGCGCTGCCGGAACGAGAGTCTTTTTTTTCGAGACTCCCTGAAGCGGCCGTTTCCGCGTCATGATGCAGAAAATCCACATGCAGCGATTCACTCTCAGGCTGCGCCTTCGCAGGCGGCAAGGGTAAAGACGTGTTCTCGGAGACCGGTTCTTCCTCGAAATGATCAAACTGCTCAGCGCGGCTTCCGCATTGGAGTTTTATGGACTGGATCGCCAGATCGTTCAGATGCAGGAGTGACTGAGCCGTTTTAGCCATGCGCTCGCTGTTCAGCATCTCATATGCCTGAACGTCGTCTTCGTTCAGTGCGACGCCCAGCTCCTGTTTCTCCCGGTCATACGTGATATCCGCAAGGCATAGCGGCACTACGACGTTGGGTTGTTTCTCCAAAGCGGAAAGAAGGGCGTCCTTCACGTTATTGTGAAGAGGAGCCGAGCTGCCGGTGTTTTCCGCAGGAAGGGCCTTCGCCGCAGAAGGAGAAACGCCGCTCTCCGCTTCGGCAGGTCTTTCGCAGGACAGTTTTCCTGTTTCAGGAGCAGCCTGTGTTTTCTGCACCACCCAAGCCGCGTTCTCCGAAGAACCGTTCCGCTCTGGAACGAACGCGGGAACAGCTGTACTGCGCGTGTCGCTTCGAATCCGCGCCGCGAGTTCCCCAGGCAAGGCAGCTGTCGCCGGCAAAGCAGTCTTTCCATCTGGCGCCGGCATTTCGGAAGCGAAGCTCTTCAGAGTCCAGCTGACCAGCAGCCCGCACAGCACGTCGGTCGAAAGTCCGCGCCGCACCTGAGGCAAAAGAGAGGCAATCCGGGCCATTAGTTCCTCAAGATGCGTCAAAGGCAGAAAATCTTTCTCCTGCACCAGCCATTGGCGCTCTTCGTCCGAAAGGGCCAGGGCGCGCAGAATCTTCTCGCCCCAGCGCTTTTGCAGCCACAAATTCCGTATGCACACAAACAGCACTGACAGGAAACGCTCAGGCTCCGCGCCCGAACGAAAGAGCCCCTCCAAAATGGGAAGCGAATTCTCCGGCGCTGCATGACTGTCGGACAGCCATTGGCGGATCGAAGACGAACTGCCGCCCCCTAAAAGCTTGTCCACAGTCTCCCGCGTCACGCTGCCGGCGCCCAAAGCGATCGCCTGTTCCATCAAAGACAGCGCATCGCGCATGCCGCCTTCCGAATTGCGGGCAATCTCCCACAGCGCCTCGTCCCGGGCATCGAGACTCTCCGCTTCCGCAACCTGCTTCAATCGATTGACGATCTGTTCCAAAGTCATGCCGTGGAACGGAATATGCTGACACCGGGAGCGGATCGTTACAGGCACTTTGTGGGGAGCTGTTGTCGCCATAACGAATATCACACGTTCAGGAGGTTCTTCGAGCGTTTTCAAAAGCGCATTGAAAGCGCTGATCGACAGCATATGGACTTCATCAATGATGTAAACTTTATACGGGCACGTAAATGACGCCAAAGCGACGTGTTCTTTGAGATTGCGAATCTCATCGACGCTGTTGTTGGAAGCGCCGTCTATCTCAACGACGTCAAGGCAGCTTCCTTCAAGGATAGCCCGGCACGTTTCACATTCATTGCAAGGCTCGGCCCCCGTCCTGTGCGGGCAGTTTACCGCCTTTGCAAAGAGACGCGCAACAGTAGTCTTTCCACAGCCTCTCGGGCCGGAAAAAAGATAGGCATGACCTATCGCGCCGCTTTCAATAGCGCGTGTGATCACGCCAATTGCTGCGGACTGGCCGACAACGTCAGAGAACTTTTGCGGTCTGTACCGCCTATAGAGGGATATATACACTTTCCAACCTCCAGAAGGGGCCAACGTTAGACATGGTAAAGTATTCTCATGGTCATTCCCCATCGCCTTACAAATTGTAATTCGCCATCGGATGCTTCTTCCTCGCTTCCGTCAAGGCCTTTACGAGCTGTAAACGAACGTGCCCCAAAGAATCCGCTCCTTTGGGCAAAGGGCTCTGCAAAACGCAGCTCACCCCGATATAGAGCGCCGGTGAACGGCCGCCAGTCTCGTCGACGCGAATATCATAGACGGGAGTTTCCATTTGCAGAGCCCGCTGCAGAACCGCCAGCGCCCGCTCAAGGAGCTGTCTGGCTTCTGAAGAAACTGGAGTCTGCACGATCACCGTGTTGTCAACTCTCAGCAAAAGCCTGTTCTCCTCCTCGCTGAGTCGAGGAATCAGCAGTTTGAGGACGTTTTTGCGCTGGATTTTATGTCCCCTGCTTTCGACAGCCCCGGCAATGTAATGGATACGTTCCGATATCTTAGGATGATCCCGATAAACGCCGGGATCAACCCAGGGCTGCTTCAACTCTTCCGCAGCAAGACTTTCCATGACGGTAACGCCGGCGGACAGGTCATATCCCGCATTTTCGGAGATGGTCACCGCGCCGAGGTCAGCTTCCTGTTCAAGATCCCGGCTGTAAGCGTTCGAAACAGCAATGGCAGCCACATTGGAAAGGACCATAGCGGCGCCCGCACCCCGCGAAGCAATAGCGACAGCAAGAGCCGCAAGCGAGAGCTTCTGGTTCCGCTCCATTTGGATGATCCCGTGTTTCCCGTCGGCATGACTCAACTCATGAGCCATAACGAAAGCAAGTTCCGCGTCGGAGCTGACAAAATCTATCAGCCCCGTCGTGACATAGATATTGCCGCCGGGAATACAGAACGCATTCGGCGATTTTTCTTTCACTATATGGACATTGTATGGAAGCGGACGTTTCACCCAAGGCGTCAAACGATTAAAAATGCCTCTCACACGAGCAGTCACAAGAGGATCTTCAACAAATTCCATGTTTTTGGCAATTTCTTCGGCCACCCGCGTGCCAATGGCAACTTCCCGCTTCACAGAAGCTTCGATCCCCGTCTCCCTTTTCCTGCGCGCAGAGGCCGGCTCCGTGCAGCAGCAGAGAAGCAGGGCGAACAGCAAAAGAGCAAATATATGGAAACGTCGGCTTTTTCTGTGGCTGAACACGGTTCGTTCCTCTTTTCTTTGAATAACGACGTTCTTGGACTCAATCTTCGCCAGGGCGCACCAACGCGGCTCGCTCCCATCGGAGGGGCTCGGCGCCAATGCGGCTTAATTGGCGCCGAGCCTTAATCCAGCTTTTCAAGCGTCACTTTATCAAGATACGATTCTATCAACGCGCGTCCCCTAATATTTCTGTCCACGTGGGTAGAATTCTCAATCGCGCAGGCCATGGCAAAACGAATCGAATCTTCCGTATCCATTCCTTCTGCGTCCGCGATCACCATTCCGGTGACAAGCGCATCCCGAGCTGTAAACAGAAAGGCCTGGGACTTGTCCCTGGCTATCTTCGCAAGATAAGTTCCGTGTGACGTGGCAAAAACATCGCCGTAAATCTGGTACGAGACTATGGCCCAGGGAATCCCCATTTCGTGTACTCTGTGCGCAGCCGCGACATAAGCCTCAAGAGAGTCCACAGGCCGGCCGGCCAGATGCTCAATCTGCGTATCAGGAACTTTCGCCATGCGGGGCTGCGTCTCCAGAGCCATCAGGAACGGAGAACCATAGGCGTCGATATACACCGGCAAGCCAGCTTCCTTGGCCATCATTGAGAGTTCCTTGTAAGTTTCTTTCGGCATTCCCGACGGGAGAGAGCCGCCGATAACAACCGCCGAAGCTCTGTTGATCATGCGCTTGTAATTCATCAGGAACCTTTTGCGCGCCTCGTCGTCAACCAGAGGCCCCTTTTCATAAATGCTCGTTCCCTCTTCGGGATTTTTCAGGGAAAGATAAACGTTCGTACGAGTTTCTCCCTGAATATGCACAAAATTCGTCGTTACATTTGCCCGACGCAGCGCATCGCGAATGTATTCACCGTTGAAACCGGCCAAAAAGCCCATCGCGACGGCATTGTACCCCAATTGCGTCAGCATTAGAGCAACGTTGATGCCTCGCCCTCCCGGCATCCTGAGCGTAGCATTTGCGCGAGACCAGTTGCCTAAAACAATCTTGTCGAGCAAATACTCCTCATCCACCGAAGGGTTCAGCGTTACAGTCAGAATCATCGTCATTCCTCCATTTGAGAAAGCCACGTCAAAAATTTTTATAAGGGAATCCATTCTGATTCTCAGCCAAAATATTGAATCGCAGCCGCACAGCAAGCCCTTCAGAGTGCGCAGCAATTCGAACACGCTTGGGCGGCCGGATTCTCTCGGGATGTCGTCGGTTCGCTGTGAGTCCGTCCCATTAAGAACCGGCACCAATCACAGGCAAGGAGAAACGATCTCTCCCGCAAAACACTCCATGTTAAATCATACCACGTTTTATAGGCACTGAAATAGTTTTACAGTTTTCTTCAACATGACAATTTCTCACGAAAAAAATCGACGCATGACAGGCAAAAGCCTGGCGGCAAAAAGGTAAAAGAGCACTGCGAATCAAACAAAAGAGCCTGTCTCTTCTCTCGTTTTTTACGAGTTTCGAGACAGGCTCATATCGTTCCCTTGTTTTCTTTTCTATGCCACTAAGAGTACAATAAAACCAGTTTCAAGAAAAGGAGTTGAAAACAACGGGAAGCGAAGCGGGGAGACATTTAAAGAATGCGCCTCCTCCATGTGGATTGAATGACAGGCTCGCCGCGACAAACATCGGTATCAACTTATCACAGAGGAGCGGATCGAAGATGCGCGTATATTGTCTTGGAGACAGCATGACCTACGGCTTCGGGGTTTCCCGCCGCGAAACCTGGACAGCCCTTGTCGGCACGACGACCGGTCATGAGATGATCAACGGAGGGGTCAACGGCGACACTACGTCGGGCATGCTTGCGAGGTTTTGCGTCGACGTTCCCCGGATCAAGCCGGACGTCGCGATCCTTATGGGAGGCTGCAACGACATTTTTCTGACAGGAAGCGACGGTACGGCACGGTGCAATATGGGGTCGTTGGTCCAGCAGGCATTATCCCGCGCGATCACCCCCGTAATCGGCTTTCCTGTTCCTTTCGAGCCCAGCTTGGTACGGGACAACTGGTCTCTTCTGACGGATTTCCGCTCGGCAGCAGAGATCCTGCGCCAGTATGTCGTATGGCTGCGCCGTTATGCCGAAGTTTTTCGGATCCCCTTCGTGGATTTCTGGGGGCTGTTCGCGCAAATGCCAGATCCTCGGAGAACTTCATTCTACCTCGACGGCCTCCATCTGACCGCCCAGGGACATAAAATGATGGCCCATCTGATGGCCGAGGAGCTGAAAAAATTGTTCTGACTTTCGCCGCTGCCGTCTCGACAGGTCATTCAGAGAGAAAAGCCCGAAGCTGAGAGGGAGCCACGCCGATAAAGCTGCCTTTGAGGAGCTCGTCGGGCAGAATCTTCTCAAGCCCCTCAAAAGGATAGGGACGCCCTTGCAAAAGCAGCTCCACCTTTCCCGTGCCAAGGTAGCTGAAAAAATCGCCGTAAAAACGGCAGTTCTCCACGACGCCGTCCACCACCGACAGACAGAACTGCACGGTTCCGCCGGGAAAACGCCGTTTGTCCATAAAATCGAACTCTGGAGAAGCCCCCCAGTTCCAGTCCCAACAGGAGTATTTTTGAGCGAAAAGTTCTTCCGCTTTCTCTGCTTCGTCGTTCGAAGGCGTTCTGACCGTTTCGGCCCGATAAAAGGAGATCAGCTCGTCGGCAAAGCCTGATTGAAATTCTTCCATGGCAACGTTTTTTTTCAGACAGGGCAAAAGGTTCGTCACGCGGCTGCGTACGGATTTCAAGCCCTTGGACTGAAATTTTTCAGGATCTACCCTCAAGGAGTCCGCGATGTCCTCCAGCCGAGAATCAAAGAGGATCGTGCCGTGATGGAGCACCACTCCGCCGCCTGAATGCTGCGCCACGCCGGAGAATTTGCGTCCCTCGAAGGTCACGTCATTTCGCCCCGTACGCTCTGCCCTGACTCCCAGCGACGCAAGATAATCAAGCAGAGGTATCGAAAAAGAGTGGACGTCCAGAATGGCCGCGTCTTCGGAGGGAAGAATGACCGTGTAATTGAGGTTTCCCCGATCGTGGTAAACGGCTCCGCCGCCCGTAATACGGCGTACCACAAAGACATTCCGTTCCTGGGTGAATTTCCGGTTCACCTCTTCGGCCGTATTTTGAAAACGCCCCACCACCACCGTGGGATCGTTGCTCCAGAGCATCAGAAAACCTTCCTTGTCGCTCTGCGCCTTCAGAAAAAGGCTTTCCTCCAAGGCCAGATTGTACCGAGGATCGTGATTGTCGTTCAATATATAGGTGAAATTCATCGTCCTGCCTGCTCCTGTCTTTAAGCGTCGTCCGCAGTCCATGATTCCTCGTAAAAACGCAGAGACTCCGTAAGCTGCCAAGGTCAAGTCACTAAGCGAGTTACACGGACCGTACAGCGGTCGAGCATGTCCAAGCGAATGGCCTCTCTCGGGAGCGAAACAATTCGTTTGTCGTTTCCCAAGAAACAGCGTGAATCCATTTTATGGGAAGCACTGCATCAACTAAGACAAGAGAGGATGGTCGTCGCACGAATCACCCTCTCTTGCTGAATGCATCCTCAAATTGTCTATACCTGTGGCGGCAGGTGTATGGCTCTGCCCTTCTGATTGGTTGGATTGTCTCGGCCCCCCTCGTAATTAGGTCTTTCGCCCGAAAAAGCGCATGAGACAGACTCTTTTCGTTCACAAAAAAAAATCTTCCTCCGAGGAGGAAGATTTTTTTGTACCGCTAAAACGGCATCAGACGCTTTGCCTTTCGCTGGAACGCATGGCATTGATTCCGGCGATGGACATGGCGATCCCCAGGACGATAAGGATAGCCGCCAGGCTGGAAAGCAGATAGTTGGGCTCAGCAACAGCGAACCGTTCCTTCACCTCGATAGTCAGAGAGAAGACCGTCGTCACAAGCATGAACCAGAAGGGAGCATACATAAAAGTATTCTTCTTTTTGAGCCCAAGCTTGACCCAGGCGGCGATGCTCAGAAGGCTCAAAGCGGCGACCATCTGGTTGGCAGCGCCGAAAATCGGCCAGATCGCCAGCCATGTTGCGATCACCTTGCCGCTCACATCGTGAGTCTTGGTGTAAACCAGGCAGAGAGAGAGCGCGATAATAAGAAACGTAGCGGGATACATGCTGATTTTGCCGCCCGTAATCTCCTGGACCTGATAGCGGGCCAGACGAGTCGCCGTATCGAGAGAGGTCAGCAGGAAGCTGTTGATGGCAATGGCGCCAAGACGGGCGCCAAACGTGGCGTCGATTCCCACAAGCGTCGAGAACTTGCCAAACCCCAGCGAGAAAATCTGCACGGGAGAAAGTCCTTTGGCCCCCTCAAGCCCGATCACCATCAGCGTACCGATGGAAATAACGGCCATCAGGCCTTCGATCAGCATGGCGCCGTAGCCGACGAGAACCGCGTCCTTCTCCTTGCGAAGCTGCTTGGAGGTCGTGCCGCTGCCGACAAGGCTGTGGAAACCGGAAATAGCGCCGCACGCCACCAGGACGAACATAGCGGGCCACATTGCGTGCGAGGAGAAGCCAAAATAGCTGACGTTCGCCGCTACCATGGAGACGGTTTTCGAATCAAGCGCGTTGCCGGCAAACATGCCGTACGCACCGATCGCCACGGCAAAATACAGGAAGTAGGAGGCGAGGTAGTCGCGAGGCTGGAGAAGCATCCATACCGGCAAAACAGAAGCAAAAAAGATGTAAACGCCGAGAAACGCGTTCCAGAAGTTGATGTCATGGGCAAAAACGGTGTTGATCAGCCAAGGGGCCGTTTCAGCATTCACCTTGACGCAGCCGGCAACAATCAAAGCGAGCATAACGATCGTGACAATCCAGAGAGGAACGTGCCAGCGGTAGATCATGAAGCCGGCGATGACAGCTAAGACAATATAGAGAGAGCTGACAAACGCAACGACAGGATCGGCCGCAAAAGTGCCGGCGGACATGACCAGGAACACGGCGACGACGAGGATCAGAGAGAGGATAGTAAAGCTCAGGAAAAGGAATTTGCCCGTTTTGCCGATCCATTTTTCAACGACCGCACCGATCGACTGGCCGTCATGGCGAAGAGAAGCAACCAACGCGCCCATGTCGTGCGGTCCGCCGAGGAAGGTCGAACCGATGACGCACCACAAAATCGTAGGCAGCCAGCCAAACCTCATGGCTGCGGCGATGGGCCCCGTGATGGGCCCCGCGCCGGCGATCGAAGCAAAGTGGTGCCCCAGCAAAACGGCGGGATGGGCAGGACAATAGTCGACTCCGTCTTCGAACCTGACGGCAGGAGTCTCGTTCGTAGCGGAAAGGCCGTAAGTATTTGCCATAAAGCGCCCGTAGAAGATGTAGCCGACAATAAAGACGACAGCGGAAATACCAAACATCATTGAGAACAGCATCTAAAAACACCTCCATAAATTTTTTGCGCCCTGCCGCTCGTGGGCGTCTTTCTATCGTGAACCGGAAGAACCTGCTCTCCACCGGCATTCACCTATAATATTTCGTCTTTCCTGCGTTTTATAGTGACAGCTCTTCCTTATGGGCTAATGCATATTTGTGTGCCGCATCAATAAGCTGAGTAAGATCGGTCAGCCTTTTCAATGAATTTCCCAAAGGCGCATACTGATAGACCTCAACAAAGCCTCTGAATCCCATTCGGAAAGATTTGCTTTTTGAAGTCATATTCCCTTCAGGGCGGACAAAAATATACCGCTGAAGCATCAATCCTTTTTGATGCCTGGCCTCTTTAAACAGACGCTCCAGATCCCCATTCTCATATTTCCAGACGATATAATCATCAGCTTTATATCGTCCCACCTCGCCCAGCAACCCCGCCTTTATGAAATCAACCCGACGATAAACTCCCGACGCACTGCCGCTTTGCCATGGCACAAAACGCCAGTCGTCCCAATAAATCTTTCCGCCCGTTAAATAGGACATATCAACCATTCCTGGGCACTCTCCTGCACGATGAGGTATCCATTCGACTGCATACAGCGCATTTTCTCCTTTTAACCTTTCGGATCTTACCACAAAAGTGAAACGCCGTATACAGGCAACTTTTTTCTTTTGGGGGTTGCAAAAATTGTAAGGACCATTTATAATCTCATACGTTGCGAACAAAAGAGGGCGATTAGCTCAGTGGAAGAGCGCTTCCTTCACACGGAAGAGGTCACAGGTTCGAACCCTGTATCGCCCACCATATGGAATCGATAAATCCGCGGGACGATATGTCTTGCGGATTTTTTCTTTGTCCAAAGCCCTCCGGCACAGCCGGAGGGCTTTGGACAGAAAGAAGCGCCTGCAAACCTTAAAATATCAAGGCTTGCAGGCTTTTGAAGGGATAGGGCGGCAACGACAAAAATCTTGTTCGTTTGCCATGTTAATACGTAAAAATCGACATGACAGGCTGCGCAAAAGTCTTAATATGCCCGGCCCTTGAGCGCGCATCTCATGTGCGGCCTGCCGGCGATCGAATTCAGCTCTCTCGGCTATGCCGGTCCGGGACTCTCCAGGACCGCGCCAACTCCTACGACATCATTGACCGGCACCGAAAAAATCGCGCTTTTCTCCGGAGATTTCTCCGCCAGAGTTCTGCTGACGGCAGACATGATCTTCGATTTTTCTTCGCGTTGAACCAGTATCATCAGAATTTCCATCTCATCGTACAGCTTCAACCCAAAAAAACTTTCCGTGTTTTCATCGCCGACAGCGCGGGCCTTCATCACGGTTCCCCCACGCGCGCCGGCGTTCCGAGCGGATTTCATGATCGAATCCACGAAACCATCTTCTGTGCTGACAATGATCAATTCATATTTGTTTTCGTTAGTCTTATACATGACGCGCTCCTCGTCTTTCTTCTCACGAACGGCTGACAGATAACGACGCGGTATCCCCTGGTTCACGGATGAAAGCGGGATGGTAAAAAGAATCCCCCGCCCGGCGTTGCGAAGCTGCATGGCGTCCGAGATCCGGGTGATGAGAGCGGGAACCCAGGAACGCGGAGTCAAGCTGAACACAACGACTTTTTCCTTTTCGCCGATGCCCAGGATGTCCAGAATCTCAGTGCTCGCCGTTCCTCTCCCCCAGCTGGAAAGCGTCAGGGAAACGTTTTTTCCCTTGAAGAAATTTATGGCCTGAACCACTTTAGTCCGGTCAACGATCGTGACCATGAGTTCCATTACGGGCAAGTTCTCAGTCATTATAGGCAAGCTCCTCTGGAGTGTACTCGATAATAACGAAGTTGTCGTAGACCTTACCGACCGACGGCTGTTTGGCAGCGGCCTTCTGGCGCATGTTGTACAGCACGCCAAGAATCTGGATCGAAATAAGCGGCGTCATTGCCACCATAGCGACAACGCCAAACGCGTCCGTCAGGATGGAGCCGCCCGCGCCTTCGCACGCTCCCATGGCCAAAGGCAGAAGAAACGTCGCCGCCATGGGACCGCTGGCAACACCGCCGGAGTCGAAAGCAATTCCGGTAAAGATAGGGGGGACGAAAAAAGTCAAAATGAGCGCCAGCGCGTAGCCCGGAATGATGATCCAGTAAATGGGCAATCCCGTAATCGCGCGCAGCAGCGCAAACGCGACGGCGCATGCCACGCCGCAGGACAAACTGACATGCATGGCTCGCTGCGAAATGGTGCCGCCGGTAATCTCTTCGACCTGCTTGTTCAAGACGTGAACAGCCGGCTCCGCGGCAACCACATAATAACCGATAACCAATCCGAGAGGCAGCAGCAGCCATTTATACTCGGACATAGCCAGCGACTTGCCGATAAAATGCCCGGCCGGCATGAAGCCGACATTGACGCCGGTAAGGAAAAGCACGAGCCCGATAAACGTATAGGCGACTCCCACTACGATACGGATCAGAGAGCCGCGGCGGAAGAGGGCAAAAAACCCTTGAAAAACGACAAAAAAAGCGACAACGGGCGTTAACGCAAGTGAAACTTCTTTCAAATAAGCCGGGATTTTCACAAAGAAGCATTCGGCAATGTCAATCGAGGTCATCTTGTCCATCGGGACAATCGTCTGAGATGCTGCCGTCATCTGAGAATTATTGAGCATTCCCAGGAACATCACCATTAAAATAGGCCCGATGCTGCAGAGAGAAACGAGTCCAAAGCTGTCCTCCTGAGACGATTTATCGTGACGCATCGATGCCATGCCGACGCCGAGAGAGATGATAAACGGGACGGTAATCGGTCCTGTCGTGACGCCGCCGGCATCAAAAGCGACGGGAATAAAAGACTGCGGCGTAAAGTACGCGAGAAGAAAAACCACTCCATACAGAAACAACAAAACGCGAGCGAGATCGATTTTCAGCAGAGGACGAAGCATCGCGATGACAAGAAAAACACCGACACCGCCGGCGACCGTGATGATCAGCGTAAAATCCGAAACTGCCGGCATCTGTCCGGCCAATACCTGCAGATCCGGCTCGGCGATCGTCGTGATCAGACCGAGCAAAAAACAGACGGGCACAGCAAAGGAGAGCTTGCGCAGCAGAGTGATCTGCTTCCCGACCCCCTCCCCCATCGGCATCATGGCCATATCCGCACCAAGGGAGAAAAGCCCCATCCCTACGATCAAAAGCACCGCGCCGACAAGAAAAAGCATCAGGATCTCCGCAGGCATGGGGACGATCAACGCGCTCAGAGCAACGACCAAGAGAGAAATAGGCGTAACTGACTTGAGCGCCTCGCCGATCTTCCCCTTCAACTTATTCAATGCTTTCAACCTCCTAGAACGCCGCCGTGCACGACAGCTTTGCATTTTGATAAATGTGTTTGCTCACAAACAAAAACACAAAGATTCAAACTTCAAGATATTCCAGTAAAAAGCCGCAAAACGACACACAGTGTAGCAAAAAAACCTCGTTGCAAGCGAGGTTTTACAAGAAATTCGACAAACTGACAGAGAAATGGTGGGCCCACCAGGGTTCGAACCTGGAACCTCCCGGTTATGAGCCGGCAGCTCTACCCTTGAGCTATGGGCCCTCTCAGATCATGAAAACAAGCGAAGAACGTTATTCCACCGCAATACATGAAACCGGACAGCTTTTCACAGCCAGTTCCACCGCTGCATTGCCCTCCTCGCGAATGACTTTCGCCACACCGCGTTCTTCGTCAAGAGAAAAAACATCCGGCGCGATCTGCACACAGACGCCGCAGCCAATGCACTTCTCTGTATCCAGGGTCACTAACATAAGACAGTCCCCTCCCCCACGTCGCACAATTATAACCAGCGTCACGACACGAGTCAACCTGTTATTCATCCAGCATCAGAAGATCGAAACGCGCTCCTCGCCATGCAAAGACAGTTTCAATAAAGCTTTATATTCGCTCACGGCTTTTTTCTCAGGCTCGTCCACGGCGATAAATACGCCCGTACCGACCAATTCCGCACGAAATTCCTGCACGACCTGAACCATTCCGGCAGCAGTGCTGCCGCCGTGCATAAAGTCGTCAATCAGAAGCACTCTGTCGTCGGGCGAAAGAATTTTCGTTCCCATATACATCGAACGGACCTCGCCGCTCTGCGTCGGATAATGAACGCAGACGGCCGGTCCATCGCTGGCGCGGTTTCTGAAGCGGCACACCGCCAGAGGCACGCCCAAAGCCCTGGCCGTCGCCAGTCCAAGAGGAATCCCCTTTACCTCAGAGGTCATGATTAAGGAAGGATGGAGATCCTTAAAATCCGAAGCGAAGGCCAATCCCAAGACATCCGTATAAACCGGGTTGAAGAGGATGTCCGCATAATAGATCAACCCTCCCGGCAGCAGACGGCCGGGAGCGGAAAGTATTTTTGCGATATTCTTCAAAAACTCTTCGCGGCGTTCCAAGGACAGGGAAGGGACGAGAGATGCGCCTCCGGTGCGGCCGCGATCCACGCTCAGACGGCCGTACCCTTCCCGCGCCAGAGCGTCGTTCACCATGGATACGTCGTCGCTGATCACTGTTTTTGAAACTCCGAACTCATTGGCCAGAGCAGTCAGTGAAATCTGACACGATGGGGAACAAAGAAATTTAGAAGTTATGCGAATAAGCCGTTCCGTACGCTGACCTTTCATGCCGTGTCACACCTTTTCTTTTTCAATCGATTCAAAAAACAAGCACATCCTCCACCCAGGGCAGCGTAGTGCTGAAACCACAAAAGCCGCTCTTGTTCCACAAGGCAAAGGCAGAGCTGCCGCTGCCGCTGATTCCCCAGGCGATGGCCCCTGAGCGATAAAAATCGTCAAAAAGCGTCTGATATTCGCCGTGTTCCCTTAAAAGCAGATCGGAAAAATCGTTTGGCAGCAGGCCGCAGAACTCCCCGCGCACAAGCCGATTAAAAACGTGACAGGCTTCAGCCCGTGCTCTCCCGTTTGTGTTTTTCCATCCGTCACAAAAGCATTTGTCCAGTTTTGCAAACATATCGGCCGTCATGCAGCGCCACGCCGGTATGACGACGGCAACTCGCCACCGCGTGGAAGGCACCTGCAGCGGCGACAGCTTTTCTCCTGCCCCCTGCGCAAGCGCCGCAGGAACCGGGCTGAGCAGAAAAGGAACGTCGGCGCCAATCTCCGCGGCAAACCGTTCCACAGGGTACCCCGCCGACATCAGATAAGCCAAAAGCGCGGCGGCATCGCCGCTGCCGCCGCCCAGGCCAGTCCCCGGCGGCACTCTTTTCTCGAGGCGCATGTTCAGCGGCGGTATGGCGATACCAGCAGCGCGGATCCTGTCCAACGTTTTCAAGAGGATATTGCGTCCCTGAATGGCTGACTTTGTCCGAGTGAAAATTACCCTTACATTATCCTCTACATTCTCGTTAATTGTCAAGCAATCGACCGGCCCGATTTTGAAGAAAACGGAGCACAGATCATGATAGCCGGATTGCAGTCTGCCAACAATCCGCAAAGACAAGTTTATCTTGGCCCAGCAGTTACGAATTTCCACCTTGAACAGCCTCCTGCACGCAACGACAAAAAAAGAGGCCGGAGCCTCTTTCTGAAATAGTCAGCGATCCTTCATGTCATGCTTGATAAAAGCGCGGACACAGTTTGCGGGCCGCTGCGAAGGAGTTCAGACGCTCTGAGCTGTCTCGACCGCCGCACGGCCTGCGCAGCCGGCTTTGCGCATCTTCCTCGCAGCGCCCTTTAACTTGGGCTTTTATCAATAAAAAGCATCAGTCCCTTTTCAGGAGAATTCTTTTTTCGCCAACGCGCCGCGTAAGTCCTTTTCCATCCATGTACTCAAGAACAGGCAGGACGAACTTGCGGCTGCTGCCGGTCAAATCCCGCACTTGAGCCAGCGTGAAGCCTCCTTCGATTCGACTCAGCTGAGCCAGAAGCGGCTTGAGAATATCGACCGCCAGGACAAACGCTCCTTCAAGCACGACCGCTTCATTGTTCTTCTTCAGCTGATCCAACAGGCTTTTAAAATCTTTTGCCGTCATGTTCAGGACTTTCGGCAAAGTCTCAGTTTCCGGCAGCTGAAAACCACACGTGAAACAATAATCCAGCAGCTTTTTCCGTGCTTCGCTGTACGCGGAGTCGTCAACGGCAGCAAACTTCGGCAGCGCCAGCACATCCCCGTCAACTCTGAAACGTTTCTGCTCGACCGCCTTTTCCAAGATCAAACGGCCAATTTTTCGCTCCGGCTCAGAGAAGACCTGATTGATCAGCGATTCCGGCGCAATCCCGCGCTGGTGCGGATACGCGGCATGAAACTCCTTTGCTGCGGAGCGAAGCTTTTCTACGGCCTTCTGATAGCTTTCTGCCGAAAAGATCATGCCATCGCCGACCTGAAGGCGCACTAATTTGCCGGCGCCTTCCAGCTTCTCGAGGATCGCAGCAAGATCCTGGCGCCGCTCTTGCGCCTGCAGCATGAGCTCGCTCATTGAAAGTTTTCCTTCAAAGTTCACGATCGCGCCAACCCGTTCCTCGTGAGTTGACGCCCCGCAGAGCGCAATCAGATGGCCGCGTTCCAGTTCGCGGCGTTTTCTGCCCGAAGGACGGCTCGCATAGGGAACAAGCACCTCCCCGCCGCCGATCGTCCTCAGCGGGCTGTAAAAACGGATCACAAAGCGCTGTCCCAGCGAAGCAACCACCGGTTCTTCCAGAACCAGCTGAACAGGGGCGGTCTGACCCGGCAGGAGATTTTTCTCGTCGAGCAAGGCGACTCTGGCCAAGACGTCGGACGTGCCGATGTGGAGACGGACGCGCTGCCAATGTTCCAGAGGTTCAGGAACAAAGCCAAGCAGCTTGAGCATGACGTCAAGGCACGAAGTCGCTTTGTAGACGCCGTCCGCGCAGACGACGTCGCCATGCTGGAGCTCATTCAGATCAAGATCGTTCAGGCACATGGCGACGCGCTGCCCAGCACATGCGGATTCAACGTTTTTCCCATGCACCTGCACCGAACGCACACGAGACTTCCGCCCGGAAGGATAGACTTCGATCTCCTCGCCGGAAGCGATAGTCCCTTTATAGGCCGTGCCGGTAACGACCGTACCGAAGCCCGCCACAGGAAACGCACGGTCGATCGGCATGAAATACGCGCCGCTGCGCTCTCTCGGCTTTACCTGATTCACCAATCGCTCCAGCGCGTGCCTCAATTCGTCGATGCCGGCGCCGGTCACCGAGGAGACACTCACGACCGGGCAGCCTTCGAGAAATGTGCCGGCCGTCAGAGTACGGACATCCTCTTTGACGAGCTCAAGCATTTCTTCGTCGACCAGATCTTTTTTCGTGATGGCGACGATGCCGTGCTGGACCCCAAGCAGGCACAAGATGTCCAGGTGTTCCCGCGTCTGAGGCATCACGCCTTCGTCCGCCGCGACGACCAGCATAACCGCGTCAATGCCGGAAGCTCCCGATACCATCTGCCGGATGAAACGGTCATGACCGGGAACATCGATCAAGCTGATCACTTGATCGCTGGGCAGGACCAGCGGCGCAAATCCAAGTTCGATCGTGATGCCGCGTTTCTTCTCTTCGCCCAAACGATCGCAATCGACTCCCGTCAGAGCTTTGACCAACTGCGTTTTGCCATGGTCAATATGCCCTGCGGTTCCCACCACGAGCGAAATCTCGCGCCGGCTCATCGTTCCGTCACCAGAGCTTCTCTCAGCGAATTCATCAAGACATCCTCATCCGCGGCCGGCAGCGTGCGCAAATGGAGCAGAAGCTCGTTGCTGCGCGCCCCGGCGACAACGGGGAGAGTACAGCGGCGCAGGCGTTCCTGCAGAATGCCGGCATTCAAATTCTCGTTGGCCGGAAGCAGAGAGACCGCCCAGCCCGGCAGCGGACGTTCCGGGTAAGCGCCGCCGCCGACAGCGTCTTCGACCGGCACGACTTTCGTCTGCAGACAGAAATCGGACAGTTCGGAATCGATTCTTTTTTTCAACTGAACGGCGCGGGCTTTCAGCTCGTCTGCGGAAACAGCGATCATGCTGAGCGAAGGAATGCTTTTCCAGTCGCCGCGAAGATAAAGACGAAGCGTCGCTTCCATGGCCGCCAGCGTCATTTTGTCGCAGCGCAGAGCGCGCAGCAGCGGATATTTGCGGATCCGATCGACGATCTCTTTCCTGCCGACGATGGCGCCGATCTGCGGTCCTCCAAGAAGCTTGTCGCCCGAAAAAGTGACGACATCGACGCCGGCTTTCAGACACTCGTTCACGGTCGGCTCGCCCTCGAGCCCCAGCGTCTGAGCGTCCACAAGAATGCCGCTTCCCAAATCCTCGACCATCAGCAGCCCCTTGGCGTGAGCCAGTTCGGCCAGGTCCTCCCGGAGCGGCAGGGACACGTATCCCGTGATGCGGAAATTCGACGGATGGACTTTGAGCAGCATCGCCGTCTCTTCGGCAATTGCGTTTTCATAATCCTTCAGATGAGTGCGGTTCGTGCAGCCCACCTCCACCAGGCGGGTCCCGGCGAAACTCATGATGTCGGGAATGCGGAACGAGCCGCCGATCTCTACCAGCTCCCCGCGGGACACAACCGCTTCCTTTTTGCCGGCCAGCGCGGCAAGAACCAGCAGCACTGCGCCCGCATTGTTGTTCACGACGAGCGCTGCTTCGGCTCCCGTCAGCTGGCAGAGAAGCCATTCCACATGAAAATTTCTCTGTCCGCGCGCGCCGCTTTCAAGATTGTACTCGAGCGTGCTGTATCCGCAGGCGGCCGCACGCGCCGCTTCAGCCGCTTCGGCGGAAAGGCAGGAACGTCCGAGATTCGTGTGCACTACGACGCCGGTGCAATTCAGCACAGGACGCAGACTGGGACGCAGCCGGCGTTTCAGCTCCTGGCGCAGTTCCGCAAAAAAAACGTCGTCGTCAAAATTCAGAATCTCTCTGTCGAGAATCATATCACGCCAGCGTCCCAGAGCGTCACGGCACATGCGCTTGAGACTGTCGCGGTCGATAATGCCGCCGAATTCGCCCAAGCGGCCGTCAGTAAGAATTTTTTCCATGGAAGGGAGTGAACGCATTAACTCCTGGACGGACTCGACCTTACGCTGCTTCTTAACCAATATGAACACGCTCCCACAGTAATTTTCGAGTAGCATTTTTAACCTTGAATGCTATAATCATTATTGTCGTCATTTATTATCTCACGAATGTTGGAATTGGAGGAAAAAAAATGATTCAAATTGATGCCAGGGGCAAAGCCTGTCCCGAACCTGTAATCATGACCAAGAACTCGGTCGCCGGCAATCCTGACGCCGTCGCCGTGCGGGTGGACAACGTCCCGGCCACGCAGAACGTTTCGCGTTTCTTGGAGAGCAAGGGCTACAAAGCCGTTGTCACCGGAGAAGGCAAAGATTTCACCGTGACTGGCACCCGCGACGGTTCGCTGCCGGCCCCCGAATCCTGCGGCTGCGGCGTCACGCCCTCAGCCAGACTGAAGAACGCCGTTTTCATCGCTCACAGCAGGATCGGCGGCGATGATCCGCAGCTTGGCGAAGTGCTGATGAAAGCGTTCCTCGGCACGCTGGTGCAGTACGATGAAAACGAACGCCCGTCAGTCATCGCCCTGATGAACGAAGGCGTCAAGCTCGCGGAACAGGGCACGTCCAGCGCCGAAACTCTTCGCGATTATGTGGCGCAGGGCGGCACAGTGCTTGTCTGCGGGACCTGCCTGAAGCATTTCGGCCTGATGGATAAAGTCGGAGTCGGGATCGTCTCCAACATGTTTGAGATCGTTTCCTCTTTGCTTGCCTGCAACACTCTTTCTCTGTAAAATTTCCGACTGCAAATCTAAAAATGATGGAAGCCCTTCTGCGCAAACCGCAAACGAGGAGCTTCCATTTTTTTATTTACAGGAACGCGTCAAGGCGCCCGCACCGTCCGTCCGGCGCCGCATAACAGACTTCACAGTGCAGCAGAAAACCCGTTCTCTCCAGGACTTTTCGCCGGATGTGCCTGACCAGCGCAAAAACATCCGCCGAGGAAGCCCATCCGCGATTGACAATGAAGTTGGCATGCCGCCCGCTGATCTCCGCATCGCCGATGCGAACGCCTTTCAGCCCCGTTTGTTCGATCACCATGCCCGGCGGCCCGTACTCTTCGTAAAGCCGGGGCTCATTGCTGAACACCGAACCGCAGTTTGGCAGAGCCAACGGAAACTTTCCCCGGCGTTCCTTCAGAATGTCCAGCATCTTCCGGCGCACTTCACCGGGCGTGCTTTGTTGAAGCTCCAATTCAACGCCGAGAACAACGCACTTTTTTCCCTGAAAAGCCGAATGGCGGTAAGAAAAATGACACTCTGCAGCAGAGACGGCGGTGCGGCGTCCCTCTTCGTCCAAAATGTCCACGCAGACCACGGTGTCTCCGATATTTTTCCTGAGACTGCCGCCGTTCATATAGACCAATCCGCCCAAGTTGCCGGGGATGCCCGCAATATGTTCGAGCCCCGTCAAGCCGCGGACGGCGCATGCCCGCGCCAGCTTCGGCCCCCAGATCCCGGCTTCCGCCCTGACCCTCGAGCCGGAAAAACTGCAGCGGCTCATCCGGCTGCCCAGCTTTATGATAATGCCACGGTAACCGGCGTCGTCGAAAAGCATATTGGAACCGTGCCCAATGACAAGAAACGGAACGTTTGCTTCTTTGGCAATGCGCTGCGCCGCCGCAGCCTCCTCCGCACTGCGCGGTTCGATCACATAATCCGCGGGACCGCCGATCTTCCAGTGACACAGGTTCCGCAGCGGCACTTCGTTTTTCCAGAGCAATCCCGAATCAGTCAGGGTTTCGGCAAGTATGTCGGCCATATTTCCTTTTTTCTCCTCCCGAAACGAAAGACTCACTTGATTTTCTTCGTTTCATAGAAAATTCCTGTTGATTCCTCTTCAGCGGGCGGATCAGACAGTGCTCGTCCCAGCCGATCAAGTCCTCACGGCCAGCTTTGCGCAGAGCCTCCGCCACAAGATCGTAATTTTCGGGCTTTCGATACTGAAGCAGCGCGCGCTGCAGGGATTTTTCATGACCGCCGCGGGGAACGTACAGTTTTTCCCCTGTCATCGGATTGAGTCCCGTATAGAACATGCAGGTCGAAAGACTGCCCGGCGTCGGAATAAAATCCTGCACCTGTTCCGGAGTGAAACGCTGGTCGCGCAGAAATTCCGCCAGTTCAACCGCGTCTTTCAGCGTACATCCCGGGTGGCTGGAAATCAGATACGGCAAAATATACTGTTCTTTCCCCGCGCGCCGCGTCGCCTCTTCGAAGAGCTTTTTAAAGCGGACGTACTCTTCAATAGACGGCTTGCCCATCAAGCGCAGAACGCGCGGGCTCGCATGTTCCGGCGCCACGCGCAGCTGCCCGGAGACGTGATAGCGGCAGAGCGCGTCGATAAATTTTCCGCCCTCGGGGTCGGCCAGGATATAGTCATAGCGCAGTCCCGAACGGATAAAAACTTTTTTCACACCGGGAACGGCTCTCAGTTTTTCAAGCAGATGGATGAATTCACGATGCGTCGCGTTCAGATTCGGACACGGCTTTGGCGAAAGGCACTGCCGATGACGGCAGCAGCCGCTGCGCAGCTGGTCCTCGCAGGCAGGGGCGCGAAAGTTCCCCGTCGGGCCGCCGACGTCGTGAATGTACCCTTTAAATTTTGAATGACGCGTCATCTCGCGGGCTTCCCGCAGGATCGAGGCCTCGCTCCGCGCCTGCACGATGCGCCCCTGGTGAGCGTGAATCGCACAGAAAGCGCAGCTGCCGAAGCATCCTCGCGTGCTGTTGATGCTGAAGCGCACTTCTTCAACGGCGGGGATGCCGCCGCATTTGTCATACATGGGATGGGCTTCGCGAGTAAACGGCAGCTCGTTGACCAGGTCGAATTCTTTCGTCGTCAGCGGGCGCATGGGTCTGTTCTGCACCATATAACGGTCGCCCACTCTTTGCGCCGCCGCTGTGCCGCGGATGGGATCCTGCTCCAGGCTCTGCAGGCGAAACGCTTCCGCATAAGCCGTCTTATCGGCCGCGACCGCCTCGTAAGACGGGAGCTCCACACAGTTCTCCGGCTTGTTTTTTTTCATCACGCAGGTGCCCGGCACCGAGTCAATCTCGTTCACCGGCACGCCCGCCTCAAGCTGGACAGCAATTTCTTTCAGCTGAAGTTCGCCCATGCCGTAAATCAGAAGGTCGGCCCGGCAGTCGGCAAGCATCGGCCGGCGCACCTTGTCCGACCAGTAATCGTAATGACTGAAACGGCGCATACTGGCTTCGATGCCGCCGACGACCAACGGCTTCGCCCCCCAGATCTCGCGGACGCGGTTGCAGTAGACGATGGTAGCCCGATCGGGACGATGTCCGGCTTCGCCGTTGGGAGAATAGGCGTCGTGCCCGCGCTTGTTGCGTGAGGCGGTCAGTTTATTCAGCATGGAATCAAGGTTGCCCGCCGAGACGAAAACAGCCAGCCGCGGCTCCCCCATCGCTTCGAAATCGCGGCGGCTGCGCCAGTCAGGCTGAGCAATCACGCCGATGCGGTAGCCCAGGTATTCCATCCAGCGGGCGATCAGGCCGTTGGCAAACGTCGGGTGATCCACGTAAGCGTCGCCGGTGACAAACAAAAAGTCTAACTGGTCCCAGCCGCGGCGCTGCATGTCACGCCGGCAGACCGGCAAAAAATCGTTCATTCCCATGCCTTCTTTAATTGCTCCAAATTCATCAGTTCGGCCCAGATCGAATTGCCTACGCGCATTCCTCGCGGCGAAAGGGCCACGCCATCCTCGCGCCAGACAAAATCCTGCTCCGGCAGGGAGCGCAGGCGCTCCGTTATCGCGTCGAGCCAGCTTTTGCCATACCGCGCGGCAAACTCTTCGAAACGGATGCCTTCGCTCGTGCGCAGCGCCAGTACCGCCGCTTCCGAAGCCTCTTCGGCGCCGGAAAGCTTTTCGCGAAATTCCACAGGGCTTTGTCCGCTCTCGATCCGCTCCGCCCATCGCTCCAAACTGCGGCAGCTGGCAAAACGGACGCCGTTCAGGAAGCCCCAGGCAGCGGGGCCGGCCGCATACACATCGCTGCGCTTCCAGTAGGCCTGATTGTGCCGGCTTTCGAATCCCGGGACCGCAAAACTGGCAATCTCGTACTGCTTCAATCCCTGGCGCGGCAGATAATACTGCGCCCAGCGGTACATTGGGTAACCGTCCGGCAGTCCCGACGGCTGATGGCTCCCCCAGTAACTGCCGTCCTCGATCATGAGCTGATAGGCGGACAGATGCGTCACGCCTTCGGCGACGAGCTTCGACATGCTCTCATGCCAGCGTCTCAGCGTCTGGCGCGGCAGGCCGAAGATCAGATCGGCGCTGACGCGGAAACCTCTTTTCATGCAGAGTTCAAGAATCCTCAGCGCCTGCGCGCTGTCGTGCGGACGGGCCAGCATTTTCAGTTCCGGATCGTCGAGGGACTGCACCCCCACGCTGACACGCGAAACTCCCTGATCTTTCCAGAGCATCAGCTTTTCCTCGTCAACGCTCTCGGGGTTGGCTTCAACCGTAAACTCGCAGCCGGGATCCCGCGGCATCCTGCCCAGAGCGTCGAGCACTCTGCGCCAGAGCCCCAAAGGAAGATGCGACGGCGTCCCGCCGCCAATATACAGCGTTGAGAAACACTCTCCCGCCGAAAGCCCGCGCCGTATCGACTCCAGTTCCGCGGCGAGACACACACACCACCGCTCCATCTGCCCGTTTCGCGGCGCAAAGCTGTAAAACGCGCAGTACGGACACTTGGAACGGCAGAAAGGCACATGGACGTAAAGAGAGAGACGGCGGCTATTTGTCATCCTCTTCATCGTTCACGTCAAGGAACGAGAGGAACGCCTCCGGCGGAATGGAGACCTTGCCGATCTGCTTCAGGCGCTCCTTGCCCTTCTTTTGCTTTTCGAGCAGCTTGTTCTTGCGCGAGACGTCGCCGCCGTAACACTTAGCGAGCACATCCTTGCGCAGCGCGCGCACGTTGGTGCGCACAATCACCTTTTTGCCGATCGAAGCCTGGATCGGCACTTCGAAGAGCTGATTGGGGATCAGCGTTTTCAGCTTCATGGCCGAGGCGTGACCGCGGTGATAAGCGTCGTCGACGTGGCAGATGAACGAGAACGCGTCGATCGGCTCCTGATTGATGAGCATGTCCACCTTGACCAGATTCGAGGCCCGGAAACCGATGTGCTCGTAATCGAGAGAGGCATAGCCGCGCGTCAGCGACTGCAGCTTGTCGTAAAACTCCACGATGAACTCGGCCAGCGGCAGATCGTAGGCCAAACGCGCCCGCTCGGGCGTGATATAGTCAAGGTTAATATAAATGCCGCGTTTGTCCTGACAGAGCTGCATCACCTTGCCTACGTAGTCCTTGGGAGTGTAGACCGTCAGGTGGATCATCGGCTCCTGGACTTCCTGGATCTCCCCTTCCGGCGGAAAATCGCTGGGACGATGCGCTTCAACGACTTCGCCGTCTTTTTTGACAACGCGGTACACTACGTTGGGCGCCGTAGCAACGAGATGGACGTCGAATTCGCGTTCGAGCCGCTCGCGCGAGATGTCCATATGCAGCAGCCCCAAAAAGCCGCAGCGGAAACCGAAACCGAGAGCCGTCGAAGTTTCGGGATCGTAAGTCAGCGAGGCATCATTCAGCTTCAGTTTCTCTAAAGCGTCGCGCAGCTGCGGGAAGTCGTCGCGCTCGACTGGATAAAAGCCGCAGTAAACGACCGATTTCACCGCCTGGTAACCGGGCAGCGCCTTTTCCGCCGGGCGGGCGGCGCTCGTCACGGTATCGCCGACGCGCGCTTCGTCAAGCGTTTTAATGCTCGCCGTAAAGTATCCGACTTCCCCCACTCCGAGCGCGTCGACCGGCGTCCAGCCCGGCGAAAAAACGCCCACCTCTTCAAGCGTATAGGAAGCGCCTGTCGCCATCATTTTTATCGCGTCTCCCGGGCGCATGACGCCGTTCACGATGCGGACATAGCAAACGATGCCGCGGTAGTTGTCGTAAACAGCGTCGAAAATCAGCGCCTGCAGCGGAGCGCTTTCGCTTCCCTGCGGCGGGGGGACACGCGCGACGACCTGCTCCAAAATTTCATGGATGCCGATGCCTTCCTTGGCGCTGCAGCACACGGCCTCCGAGGCGTCGATGCCGATCACGTCCTCGATCTCGCGGCGGACCTCGTCCGGACGCGCCGAAGGCAGATCGATCTTGTTCAGAACCGGGAGCACCGTCAGATCGTGATCGACCGCCTTATAAGCGTTTGCCAGCGTCTGCGCCTGCACGCCCTGCGTGGAATCCACAACAAGGAGCGCGCCCTCGCAGGCTGCCAGAGAGCGCGACACTTCGTAACCGAAATCGACGTGCCCCGGCGTGTCGATCAGGTTCAGCACGTACGACTGTCCGTCGTCGGCATGATAATCCATGCGCACGGGGACAGATTTGATGGTGATGCCCCGTTCCCGTTCGATCGCCATGTTGTCGAGGATCTGCTCCTTCATGTTTCTTTTGGCGATCGTTCCCGTCGATTCCAGCAGTCGGTCGGCAATCGTGGACTTGCCGTGATCGATATGAGCGATAATTGAAAAGTTGCGTATTTTTCGAGGATCGGCTGTCACAAAAATCGTCCTTCCTTAACTTTGTGCTTGATACGGGGAAATGCCGTTTGAAATTCGACAGGCACGCAAAACTTTCACGCGGCAATATCGACATGCACAGACGGCAGCACCGCTGAGAGGCGGCGCTTGTCCCGATGTGAGAAAAACTCCAAAACCGATTAAATACTCTATCTTAGGCTGCTGCCATCCGACAAAGTATAACATGTTCAAGGGAAACTTGCCGCTCCCTTCTGTTTTTTGCGCCGCTCCATTCTCACGCCACAGAAAAGCAGACTATTTGACAAAGAAATAAAGGGTGCCTTTTGCCGAAACACTTTAGCCACGATGTATGGCCTTGCAGCCGCGCCCAGGTCCGTTCAACTTTTACGGCATAAGCCCTGTTTCATGCTATTTTCAATTAAAAAGCCGAGCCTCAGCCGCTGCCGGGGAAGATTCGCACAGCGTCCCGCGCCGAGCGCGCGCCGGCCCGGCTCCTCCCGTGCATGCGAACTTCCTCGCAATGCCTCGAAAACCCTGTCAATGCGTTCTCTTCAAGAATCACTCTCAAGCGTTTCGGCATCGCGGCGTTTTCCGTTCATTTCTAACGGATACGCGTCGATTTTATGTTTATAAAAAGCGAGCCCGATTTCAATTTACCAGACGAATATTTTTTATTTTTAAATATCGCTATCAAATGATTACAAACTAATATCGCATACTAAAAAAACACTTGCATTTTATCAATTTTTCGTATAGAATTTATTGCGCCTAATCGTGACGCATTCCTTTTAATCGAATTAATGACGGAAATGCGTCAGGCAGCTACGCTTCGGCGTTGTATGCATAGATTCAGTAAATCTCATTATGAGGAGGTTGTTTGTATGACCCGCAGCACCAAAATTTTTGCATCGTTTTTGGCACTGTCGCTGTTCGCCAGCGCCGCCGCAGCAGCCCCCAAGATCGGTATCATGACTGGTACCGTCGCTCAAGGTGAAGAAGAGTACCGCGCGGCTGAAGAGATCGTCGCCAAGTACGGCAGCGATCGAGTGATCCACGTCACCTACCCCAACAAGTTCATGGACGAGCAGGAGACGACCATTTCTCAGATCGTCGCCATGGCGTACGACCCCGACGTCAAAGCTATTGTGATTTGTCAGGCGGTTCCCGGCTCCGCGGCGGCAACCGACAAGGTCCGCGAGATCCGCGATGACGTGGCGATCATCCTCGGCGGTCCCCACGAGAAGTTCGAATTTGTCGCTCACAAGGCCGATATTCTCTATGAAAACGATCAGCCCGCGCGCGGCGTTTCCATTCCCACACTCGCTCACCGCATGGGCGCGAAGAAGTTCCTGCACTACTCGTTCCCCCGCCACATGTCGTATCCGCACCTTGCCGGCCGTCGCGATCTCATGAAGAAGACCTGCGCCGAGCTTGGCATGGAGTTTGTTGAAATCACCGCTCCCGACCCCACGGGCGAAGGCGGAGTCCCCGCGACCCAGCAGTTCATGCTCGAGGACATTCCCCGTCAGGTCGCCGAGCACGGCAAGGACATCGCGGTCTTTGGCACCAACTGCTCGATGCAGGAGCCTATGATCAAGGCTGTCATCAAAACCGGCGCAATCTATCCCGAGCAGTGCTGCCCCAGCCCCTTCCATGCTCTGCCCAACGCGCTCGGCATCAAGGTGCCCGAGGGCAAAGCCGGTAACGTGGAGTACATCATCGAAGCCATCGACGCAAAAGTCAGAGAAGTCGGCGCCGCTGGGCGCATCGCCACCTGGAAGGTTCCCGCCAATATCGCCCAGATCCGCGCGGGCGCCATCTACGCCTGGGACTGGGCCGAAGGCAAACTTGCCAAGAGGTCTGACCCCGAGGCCGGCAAACAGGCTCTGATCACTGCCGCCGGTGAAATCAAGGTTCATCCTCATCCCGAAGCGCCCAACTTCTTCTACTTCCTCGGTCAGTCCGTCATTTTCGGAAAGTAGACAAGACTGTTTTTCTCAGGCTTACAGACAAGGGGCCGCTCTTGAGGCGCGCCCCTTATTCTTTCCGGCAGCTCAGCCAACCGATTCTCTCATAATCTATTTCGAATAAAGAAGGAGCGGGGTTCTCTTTGAAGGATACTATGAGACTTCAATTGCGGAACATCTCCAAGGAATATTACGGCAACAGGGTTCTCAAAGGAATCTCCTTTGACGTTCCCGCCGGTTCGATTGTGTCGCTTGTCGGCGAAAACGGCGCCGGCAAGTCCACCCTGATGAATATTCTCTTCGGGATGCCCGTAATTCACAGCACCGGCGGCTTTGAGGGCGAGATTCTCTTTGACGGCACACCCGTTCATATCTCGTCGCCGCAGCAGGCGATGGATCTTGGCATCGGCATGGTTCATCAGGAATTCATGCTCCTTCCGGGTTTTTCAATCGCCGAAAACATCAAACTAAATCGTGAAGACACTCGTCCCAGTCTGCTTGGCAAGATTTTCGGGAAAAATTTCAACTGGCTCGACAGGGCAAGGATGCGCAAGGACGCCCGCCAGGCTCTCGACGTCATCGGCATGGGAATCGACGAGATGCTGCCCGTAAGAGGGCTTCCCGTCGGCTACATGCAGTTCGTGGAAATTGCGCGGGAAATCGACAAGGCCAACACGAAGCTCCTTGTCCTCGACGAGCCCACGGCGGTTCTGACCGAGTCGGAAGCCGAGCGTTTGCTCGAGGCGATGAAGCTTCTTGCCTCGAAGGGCATTTCCATCCTTTTCATCAGTCACCGTCTCGATGAGATCATGCGCGTCTCGGACAGCATCGAAGTGCTGCGCGACGGCGAACTGATTCGTTCTCTTGTCCCTGCGGAAACGAATGTGGAGCAAATCGCGGAGTTGATGGTGGGACGTAAAATTGAGACGGGCTCCACCTGCGGACGGGCGCCGGGGACTATTTCCGCCCAGCCTGTCCTCGAAATCCGCGATCTGACGGTGGATATGCCCGGAGAACGAGTGAAAAAACTGAATCTCGACATCTGCCGCGGCGAGATCTTTGGCATCGGCGGTTTAGCGGGAGGCGGCAAGATCGGCATAGCCAACGGCATCATGGGGCTGTATCCTGCGACTGGACGAGTGACGAAATACGACGCTTCCGGCGCGCCTCAGGAGCTGGACATCCGCAGCACCCGCGACGTCCTCAGCAGCGGACTTGCCTTCGTCTCTGAGGATCGGCGCGGCGTCGGTCTGCTCCTCAACGATTCTATCGAATTAAACATCACCGTCACGGCGACGCAGCTTCATAACAAATTTATGAAGCCGGGCCTCATCAGACTGCACGACAAAAAGGCAATGCGCGCCCAAGCGCTGCACGATATCGAAAAGCTTGACATACGCTGCACAGGTCCAAGCCAACTGGCGCGTCAGCTTTCCGGCGGCAATCAGCAGAAGGTCTGCATCGCCCGCGCGCTGGCACTGAATCCAGACGTGCTTCTTGTTTCCGAACCTACGCGCGGCATCGACGTCGGAGCCAAAAGTTTAATTATGGATCTGTTGGTGCGTCTCAATAGAGAGTATGGACTCACGGTCATCATGACGTCTTCGGAGCTTGCTGAACTTCGCATGATCTGTGACCGCATCGCCCTGATCTACGATGGGCAGCTTCAGGGAATTCTTCACCCGACCGACAGCGACAAACATTTCGGTCTGATGATGGCCGGAACCGGTCAAAAAGCAGCAGCAAAGGAGGCTGATGGTGATGCTTAACCATATTCGCGCTTTTGGCATTCCGCGTCTCATCATTTCTCTGTTCCTTGCGCTGCTGGTCGCCGCGGCCAGCTCTATGGGCCTTCCGATGAACCAAATTTTCGGCAGCATGCTGACTCGCTTCGGGATGAACGCCATCATGGTTCTTGCCATGATTCCCACCATCCAAGCCGGAGCCGGACCGAACTTCGGAATTCCCTTCGGCATCATCTGCGGACTCGTTTCGACGACGCTTGCGGTCGAACTCAACCTGAGAGACTCCGCGGCGCTTGCCTTTGCGCTGGGCGTGGGAATTCCCATGGGAGCGCTTTCGGGGTACCTGTACGGGCTGCTTCTGAACAGAGTCAAGGGACAGGAAATGACTGTCGGCACCTACATGGGGTTTTCCGTCGTTTCGCTGATGTGCATTTTCTGGCTTGTCGCTCCCTATAAAAGCCCTGAGATGATCTGGCCTTACGGCGGCACCGGCCTGCGCGTGACCATTGTCCTCGACGGACGGCTCGAACAGCTTCTCGACCGGTTTATGGCCTTTCAGATTTTGGGGATCAACGTGCCGACAGGGCTTCTTCTGACTGTCGCCATCGTCTGTCTCAGTCTCTGGATTTATCAGAAGACGAAAAGCGGCATAGCCATGGCCGTCGTCGGTTCGAACCCACGCTTTGCCGAGTCTTCGGGACTCAGCGTCAACAAATACCGCCTTATCAGCTGCATGATTTCCAACGCTCTCGGAGCTATGGGCATCATTGTCTACTCTCAGAGTTTCGGCTTTGTGCAGCTCTATCAGGCGCCTCTGTACATGGGGCTCTACTGTGTATCGGCGATCCTGATCGGCGGTGCGTCGCTCCAGCGGGCCACAATTTTCCAAGCTCTGGTCGGAACGTTCTTGTTTCAGTCGCTTCTGGTCGTTTCCGTTCCCGTAGCGAACGAAGTATTCCAGAACAACCTCTCGGAGGTTGCCCGAGTCATTATCAGCAACGGTATTATCCTTTACGCTTTGACCTGTAAAGGTGCAGGAGGTGACGCTCGATGAAGCAGGACGGTTTGCAGCCTCGAAAGAAGGAAAGCCGCGTTGGGCAGATGCTCAAGCGCAACATTGTTCCCATTATCTTCCTGATTCTCTGCTCTCTATGCTACCACTACGCCAAGCTTCCGTTCTTCTTCTTCGCCAATGATCTGATTACGCGCCTGGCGCGAAACTCGTTCCTCGTGATTTCGCTGATCATTCCCGTGCTCGCCGGCGTCGGTCTGAATTTCGGCATCGTGCTCGGAGCCATGGCCGGGCAGTTCGGAGCGATTGTCTCCGTCGTGTACAATGTCGGCGGACCTGCCGGAATCATTCTGTCGGCGCTGGTCGCCCTGCCCCTGGCCGTCCTTTTCGGGATGCTGACAGGCATGATGTTCAACCGCGCCAAGGGCAAGGAAATGATCACCGGCATGATTCTCGGTTACTTCGCGAACGGACTGTACCAGCTGATCTGTCTTTTCCTGATAGGGACCGTGATTATCCTCTCCGATACCAGCTTGCTGCTGCCTTCCGGCGTCGGTCTCATCAATACCATCGACCTTAAGCTGTGGCACTACGCTCTCGACAAGATGTACGTTTTCAAGGTCATGCGCATGATCAACGTGCCGGTCGTAACGCTTTTAATCGTGGCGGTGCTGTGTCTGACGGTTTATCTGCTCTTCAAGACCAAGCTTGGGCAGGATCTGCGCGCGGTGGGGCAGAACCGGCATGTTGCAGAAGTCGCGGGGATCAACGTAGATCGTATCAGAATCATCGCGATCATCTTCTCCACTGTTCTCGCAGCCTGGGGCCAGATCATTTTCCTCCAGAACATGGGCAATCTCAACACCTACGGCAGTCACGTACAGGTCGGCACCTTCGCTGTAGCGGCCCTGCTGATTGGCGGTGCTTCGGTCTCCCAAGCCACCATCAAGCAGGCTCTTCTTGGGACGATTCTTTTCCATTCCCTGTTTATCCTCTCCCCCATGGCAGGCAAGAACCTCATGGGCAGCGCCCAGGTCGGCGAGTTCTTCCGCGTGTTCGTCGCTTACGGCGTCATCGGCATTGCCTTGGCGCTTCACGCGTGGCACCGGCGCAGCAGAAAGTAACGAGCCTCTTTTTCCATAAAACTCATATCGCACGCGCAGTCTGTTCTTTCCAAATTCAGTCACACTTTTTGTAAAAATGCGACGTAAATGCGGCGCCGGAGATTCGATCCGGCCCGCATTTTTTTATAACGTCCGCGAAAGGCCCTGCCGAAGCTAAAAAGATGCCCAGGAAATGGCGATGCATCGCAATTCCCCATAACAAAGCCGAAATACATCCTTTCTTTCATTAAAAATAATGCCTGAATACAATTGACTTTTACCTTTGAATAAAGAATAATGTCAATATGGAAGGCGGCGCAGGCGTCATTTTCGGAATTGACTGCACTCGTCCAATAAATAACGCTTCCGCCGCCGTTTTTTTATGAAAAATCAAAAATGGGAATGCAATCCCAGAAAGAGGTATGAACTGATGATTTACGGAATCCGACTGCTTGTTTTTCTCAAGGAAGGCGTACTTGACACACAGGGCAAAACGGTCGCCGCGTCCCTCAAGGGCATGGGATACGACTGCCTGAAAAGCCTGCGCGTCGGCAAGTACATCCATCTCGATGTTGACGCCTCTTCCGAAGCCAAGGCTGTCGAACAGGTCGAAAAAATGTGTGACGATCTGCTCGTCAACGACATCATCGAAGAATTCAAGATTGAATCGGAGGCAGCCCGCGCATGAAAACAGCCGTTGTCGTTTTTCCCGGCAGCAACTGCGACCAGGATGCGGTAAAGGCGGCAGCTTCGGTCGCAGGCGCGACGGCCGTTACCGTGTGGCATAAGGACGCCGTCCTTCCGGATCATACCGATTTGGTCATTCTTCCCGGCGGCTTCTCGTACGGAGATTATCTGCGCTGCGGCGCCATGGCAGCGAACTCAACGATTATGAGAGCCGTCAAAGAACACGCCGCCAGAGGCGGACTTGTTCTCGGCATCTGCAACGGTTTTCAGGTCCTGACCGAAAGCCGGCTGCTCCCCGGCGCGCTTCTCGCCAACGACTGCCTGCATTTCGTCTGCAAGCCTGTGACTATCCGCGTCGAGCGCAGCGATCTGCCCTTTACGCTTCAATACAAGAAAAACGAAGTTCTCACAATCCCAATCGCTCACAACGAGGGACGCTATTACATCGACGCGGAAGGGTTGAAGCGCCTGGAGGGCGAAGGCCGCGTTGCGTTCCGCTACTGCGACGCGCAGGGCAATATCACTCCGGAAAGCAACCCCAACGGCGCTTTGAACAACATCGCCGGCATCGTCAACGACCGCGGCAACGTGATGGGGCTGATGCCGCATCCCGAACGCTACAGCGATCCGCTGCTGGGAGGGAACGACGGCGCCGGATTCTGGACTTCCGTAAAAAGCTGGCTTGAAGGAGGCCTTCGCTGATGAATTACAAAGAAGCAGGACTCCGCGAGTCCGAATATCTTTCTTTGAAGGAAACGCTGGGGCGTGAACCCAACGAACTCGAACTGCGCATCATGGGCGTAATGTGGTCGGAGCACTGCAGCTACAAGTCCACGCGTCCGCTGCTGAAGAAACTGCCCAAAGAAGGCAAATATGTCGTTCTCGGCCCCGGCGAAAACGCCGGCATCATCGACGGCGGCGCAGGAATCGGCGTTGCTTTCAAGGTAGAGAGTCACAACCATCCCTCGGCGGTCGCCCCCTATCAGGGAGCGGCAACCGGCGTAGGAGGGATCATCCGCGACATCATCGCGCTGGGGGCGCGCCCCGTCGCTTCGCTCGACGGCCTGTTTTTCGGCTCCGAGCAGTCGCCGGTCCATGACGGCGTCGTCAAGGGCGTCGGCGGCTACGGCAACTGCATCGGCGTGCCGACCATCGGCGGCAAGACCTGCTATGATCCCAGCTACGAGGGCAATCCGCTGGTCAACGCCATGAACATCGGCACGGTGCGCCTCGACAAGATCGTCAGCTCGCAGACGGCAAAACCTGGTCAAGCGGTCGTCATCCTCGGTTCCAAGACGGGGCGTGACGGCATCGCCGGCGCTGCGTTCGCCTCCGCAGAACTGAAGGACAACACCAAGGAAAGCCGGCCTTCGATCCAGATCGGCGATCCGTTCGTCGAAAAGCTGCTCACCGAAGCCTGTCTGGAGATGCGCGACGCGGGGCTGTTTGTATCCATGCAGGATATGGGCGCGGCCGGAATCCTTTCTTCCTCATCGGAAGTAGCCGCCAAGAGCGGCGTCGGCATGACGATCGACTTCGACAAGGTGCCGCTGCGGGCGGAAGGCATGGAGCCATGGGAAATCGCCTTATCCGAATCCCAGGAACGCATGCTGCTGATCGTCGAAGACGCGAAGATGCCCGAAGTCTATGCAATCGCCGGGAAGTGGGGGCTCGACGCCACGGAGATCGGCCGCACCGAAGAGGGCGATCATTACCGCATTTACTGGAAGGGCGAGCTGGCCGCCGATATTCCCGCGACGACAATCGGCAGCGACTGTCCCACCATCGACTGGCCGCAGCAGCGTCCCGACCTCGAAGCCCGCTGGAACAAAACTCTGACGTTTGACGCGCCCAGCCCGGAACAGGCCCTTGTCGAGCTGCTGGGAGATTCCAATCTGCACTGCAAGGAAGACATTTACGTCCAGTACGACTCGATGGTGCAGACGAACACCGTCGTCGGTCCGGGATCGCCGGTCAGTGTTTTTCGCATCACCGACTCGGAACGGCTGTGCGCCGTCAGCATGGAGGCCGATCCTTGGGGCTGCGAACTCGATCCGGAGCGGGCGACTGCCAATCTTGTAGCCCGTTCCTGCCGCGCGCTCGCCGTCGCGGGGGCCGTTCCCGGCGGTTTGACCAACTGCCTCAACTTCCCGTCGCCGGAAATCCCTCAGCACTTCTGGGTGCTTTCGCACAGCGTCGAAGGCATGGCTTCTGCCTGCCGCGAACTCGACTGTCCTGTCGTCTCCGGCAACGTCAGCCTCTATAACGAGACGTCCGCCACGGCGATCCTGCCGACACCGCTGCTCGGCGTGGTCGGCATCGTCGAAGCGCCGGCGGTGATGAAATGCGGCCAGTGGCGGGAAGGCGACGTGCTCTTCCTGGCCGGCTGGAACGAAGGAACCTTGGCGGCGAGCGCCTACCAGCGCCATTACGCGCGCGACTTCGCCGGCCGTCCTGTTCCGTTCGTGCCCGAGCGCGAACGGGCTTTCAACGCCGCGGCGCTGGCCACGGCAAAAGCTCAGGCGGCAGACAGCGCCCGTCCGATCATCGGCGGCGGTCTGCTTATCGCCGTCGCCAAAGAGGCAATCGAGAGCGGCGTCGGCGTCGATCTGAAAAACAGGAACTACAGCGCCGTCGATCTTTTCGGAGAAGGCGGCACCGCGGCAGTCTACGCCGTGCCCGCCGCAAAAGTTGAAGAGTTCCGCCGCTGCTGGAAGGACGTGCCCCTCGAGGAGATCGGCATTGTCGGCGGTTCGTGCCTCGCCGTCGGCGGCACATGCCTCCGCAGCGTTGAAGAGCTGAACAGGGCTTTCAGAAATCTTTAAAATTCAAGCGCGGGCGGCGTCTTTTCATCGGCAGCAGCTCGCGCAGCCGCGGCGTTTTTTCGCGCCGCGCTGAAGTTTGGGCTGACGGGCGCGGCTGAACCGTCTGCAATCGAAATATCTGGCTTTGATTAATTGGAGGACTGAAGATCATGGGCAATCTGACGTACGAAAAGGCCGGCGTCAACATCAAGGGCGGCGACCATTGGGTTGAAACGATCAAGGACATTATGAAGCGTCATAAGTCCGACCCGCGGGTCGTCGGCGGAATCGGCGGTTTCAGCGGGCTGATGCGCCTCGACGGGGACCGTCTGATCGCCGGCTGCTGCGACGGCGTGGGGACAAAAGTCGAGATCGCCCGCGCTTCGGGAATCTACGACGGCCTCGGACAGGACCTCGTGGCCATGAACGTCAACGATCTGGTCACCGGCGGCGCCGTGCCGCTCTTCTTTCTGGATTACATCGCCTGCGGCACACTGAACGAAGAGATGATGTCAGCCGTGGTCACGTCGGTCGTCGAATCCTGCGAGTACTGCGGCTGCGTGCTGCTCGGCGGCGAAACGGCGGAGATGCCTGGCGTTTACGGCAAGGAAAGCTTCGATCTGGCCGGCTTCGCCGTGGGCACGCTCAGAGAGTCGGAGATCATCGACGGCTCCAAGGTCAAAGAGGGCGACGTCATCATCGGACTGCACAGTTCCGGCGTCCACAGCAACGGCTACACGCTGGTCCGCTCGGCGCTGGCGGAAGAGATCGCGCACGGGCTGGACAAAGAAGGCCCCGTCGCGGGTGAAACGCTTGGACAGACGCTGATGAAGCCGACGCGCCTCTACGTCCCCCAGGCTATCGCGGCGACAAAGACAGGCAAGATCAAGGCCATGGCGCACATTACCGGCAGCGGTCTCGAAGACAACATCAACCGCGTCGTTCCCGCCCCCTGCGTCTGCAAACTGAGCTATGACTGGCCGCGTCCGGCCGTTTTCGAGCTGATCGCTTCCAAGGGCGTTTCCGAAGAAGAGATGCGCCATGTTTTCAATCTCGGCATCGGGTACGTCTTCATCGTTTCCCCCGAAGACGAGGCCGAAGTCGTCTCGGTCCTTGAATCGCTTGGCGAAAAACCGCGCCGCGTTGGGAGCATCGTCAGGGCATGACCTGCAAAATCGGCATTCTCATCTCTGGCCGCGGCACGAATATGGAAGCGCTCGTCGAGCATATCGCCGCGGAAAAAGCCGATGTGCAGGTGCTTTTCGTGGCCAGCGACAACGCTTCCGCGGCGGGCCTTCGTCTTGCCCGGCAGCGCGGCATTCCCACAGCCGCGCTGCCATACAAAGACGGACGCGCCGCCGGCGAAGCGGCCGTCGAGAAGCTCTGGCAGGAGCACGGCATCGACCTGCTCGTCCTGGCCGGCTTTATGCGCCTGCTGACGGGCGAGTTCGTCAGCCGCCATGAAGGGCGCATCCTCAACATCCATCCGGCGCTGCTGCCGAAGTTCCCCGGCGCTCACGGCATTGAGGGCTTCTGGAAAAGCGGCGAGGCCGTCAGCGGCGTTACGGTACACCTCGTCGACGACAAAATGGATCACGGCCCGATTCTGGCGCAGTGCGAAGTTGTCCGCGACGACAAGGACACGCTCGAGACTTTTGAAGCGAAGATCCACGCCGTCGAGCATCAGATCTATTGGCAGGCGTTAAAGGACTACATCAAGCGGATTTCATAGGAGGTTTGTACATGAAACGCAGAGCGCTTATTTCAGTGGCCGACAAGTCGGGGGCTCTCGAACTCGGTCAAGCTCTCGTGGAGCTTGGCTGGGAGATTTTGTCAAGCTCCGGCACAGCGAAGATGTTCCGCGACGCAGGCGTCCCCGTCGTCGAGGTTTCCGACGTCACCAAGTTTCCTCATATCCTCGGCGGACGCGTGAAGACTCTTCATCCTCTCGTTTTTGGCGGCATTCTGGCCCGACGCGGTCTCGAGTCGGACGTCAAGGACATGCAGGAGCACGGCATCAACGGCATCGACATGGTGGCGGTCAATCTCTATCCGTTCGAAAAGACGGCTCGTTCCGGCGCCGATCTCGACGCGCTGATCGAAAACATCGACATCGGCGGCGTGGCGCTGATCCGCGCAGCCGCTAAAAACTACCGCTATGTGACCGTCATGACCGATCCGGCCGATTACGCACCCGTTCTCGAAGAGCTCAAAGCCGAGGGCGACGTGACATCCGCGACGCGCCGCCGCCTGGCGCTGCGTGCTTTCGACGCCACAGCCCGCTACGACGCGACCATCGGCGACGGACTCCGCCGCGAACTGGGCGAAAAACCCAGCGAGGATTCCGTAACGCTGCCGCTCGTGCGCAAGCAGGAGCTGCGCTACGGCGAAAATCCCCATCAGCAGGCCGGGCTCTATCTTCCGCCGCTCGCCGACTCTCCTGTAACGCAGCTGGCCGGCAAGGAACTCTCCTACAACAATCTGCTTGATCTCGACGCAGCCATGCGCGCCACCGCCATGCTGCAGAGCGACATCGGCGCCGTCGTCATCAAACACACCACGCCTTGCGGCATGGCGGTCGGGAAATCGGTGGCGGAAGCTTACGACCGCGCTTTCGCCTGCGACTCGCTGTCGGCGTTCGGCGGCGTCGTCGGCGTTACCCGCCACATCGACCTTGAAACGGCCGAAGCTATTTCCAAACACTTCACCGAAGTGCTGCTGTGTCCTTCCATCGACGAAGCGGCGCTGAAGCTTCTGACCGAGAAGCGCAAAAATCTGCGCGTCATGACATGGAAGGGGGGGCGCGTCTTCGGCCAACAGATGGTCTCGACCTGGTGCGGTCTGCTGATGCAGGACGACGAACTCGCTCCTCTTCCCGATCAGAGCAAGGGGCACTGGATCGGCGCGCCGCGCCCCGATCTCTGGAACGACCTTGTGCTGGCCTGGAAAGTGGCGGCAGTTTCGAAGAGCAACGCCGTCGCCATGGTCAAAAACGGAGAGGCCGTCGGCATCGGCATGGGCTTCTGCAGCCGCGTGTTCGCCGTCGACTTTGCGGCGCACCAGGCCGGAGAGAAGGCCAAGGGCGCGGTAATGGCTTCCGACGCCTTCTTCCCGTTCCCCGACGGCGTCGAAAAAGCCGCCGCTGCCGGGATCGCCGCCATCATCCAGCCGGGCGGCTCAGTCCGCGATGAAGAAGTCGCGGCGCGCGCCCAGGAGCTCGGCGTGTCCATGTTCATCAGCGGATACCGCACCTTCCGCCATTAAGCCATGGACAAAAAATTGAACGTCGTCGTCATCGGCGCAGGCGGCCGCGAGCATGCGCTCGTGTCGGCCTGCGCGCGCGCCCCCCGCTGCGGCAGACTCTACGCCGTCCCGGGGAACCCCGGCATCGCCCTCCAGGCGGAATGCCATGCGATCGACATCACCGACGGCACCGCGTTAGCCGCCTTCTGCCTGGCTCATCAGATCGACCTCGCCGTCATCGGTCCGGAAGGGCCTCTTGCCGTCGGCGTCGCCGACGAGCTGCGCGCCTGCGGCGTGGCTGTGTTCGGTCCGTCCGGAGCCGGCGCGCAGCTCGAAGCGAGCAAAGAGTTTTCTAAAAACTTCATGGCGCGTCATCACATCCCCACCGCGGACTTCTCCGTGTGCCGCACGATGAGCGAAGCCGAAGAGGCGCTCTCCCGCTTTTCCAGTCCCTATATCGTCAAGGCCTCCGGCCTGGCTGCCGGCAAGGGCGTTTTCGTCGAGTCCACGCTCGAAGGCGCGCGCGAAGCGGCGCGTCAGATGCTCGTCGGCAAAAAACTCGGCGCCGCCGGCGAAACGCTGGTCATCGAAGAAGCGCTTCCCGGCCGCGAGCTGTCGCTGATGGTCGTCACCGACGGCGCAACGTACCGGCTCCTCAGCACCAGCCAGGACCACAAGCGTCTTCTCGACGGCGACCAAGGCCCCAACACCGGCGGCATGGGCGCTTACGCCCCCGCGCCGTGGGTCACGGAAGAACTGATGGACCGCGTCCGCCTCGAGATCATCGAACCGTCCGTCGCCGCGCTCGGGAAAGAAAAGCTCGACTACCGCGGCGTCCTGTACGTCGGTCTGATGATCGCCCCTGACGGCACGCCCAAAGTGCTGGAATACAACGTGCGCCTCGGCGACCCGGAGACAGAAGTGCTTTTGCCCCTGTTCGAGGGCGACTGGGTCGATCTGTGCTGGCACGTCGCCAACGGCAAGCTGGAGTCCTTCCCGTGGCAGAGAGAAACGAAAAACGCCCTGTGCGTGATCCTCGCTTCGGCAGGGTATCCCGCCGCCAAGTCCGCGCCTGCGGAAATCGACGGTCTCGATGCCGCCAACGCCGTCGAAGGCGTGACCGTGTTCCACGCTGGGACCTCCGCCCAGGACGGCAAAATCATGGCTGCCGGCGGCCGCGTGCTCTGCGTCACGGCGACCGGTGGCAGCCTGTCCCAGGCCCGGGACCGCGCCTACGAAGCGGTCGGCAAAATCCGTTTTCAAGGCATGCAGTACCGCAGCGACATCGGTCATCAGGTTTTCGAGAAAAAATCCGTCTAAAGGAGAACGTCTATGAATCATCCAAAGATCGGCATCATCCTCGGCTCCGCCAGCGACGCCGCGCATGCCCAGAAAATCGGCGCCACGCTGCGCGAACTTGACATTCCCTTCGAGGTCACGGTCGCTTCGGCTCACCGTACGCCTGAAGACGCGGCGCATTACGCTCAAAACGCGCGTGCCCGCGGCTTAGAGGCAATCATCGCCGTGGCCGGCCTCTCCGCGGCTCTTCCCGGGGCTGTCGCGGCGCAGACGACGCTGCCTGTGATCGGCGTCCCCGTCGAATCAGGATCGCTTCTTGGCATGGACGCGCTGCTTTCCACGGCAATGATGCCGCCCGGCGTGCCCGTGGCCTCTGTCGGCATCAACGGCGCCGCCAACGCCGCACTGCTGGCCGCGCGCATCGTTGCCGTCAGCGACAGCGCCGTCGCCGAAAAACTGCAGTCTTACGCCGACAAAAAAGCGGACAAGGTGCGTTCGTCGCGTCACGACGCTCAGCTCTTCGCCGACTTGCCCATGGCTCCCGAAGAAGCGCTGCTCTGAGATTCATCAGAATTAAGGACAAAAGATGGGGAGAGAAAACGAGAATTCGTTTTCTCTCCCCATCTTTTGTCCTTGTGAGTCTTTATAATCCACGCAGCACAAGCTGCTCGCGATCGGGGCCGACGCCGATCAAAACGACGGGAATGCCGACAACCTGCTCGATGTGCTGCACATATTTACGGGCGTTCTCCGGCAGATCTTCGAAGGTGCGCGCCGCCGAAATGTCCTCGCTCCAGCCGGGCAGCGAGTAATACACGGGCTCAACCTGAGACAGCCTGGCGATCGCAGAGGGGAAATCCGCAACGACCTTGCCGCCTACTTTGTAAGAATTGCAGACTTTCAGCTCCTTGAAGCCGGTCAGAATATCGAGCTTAGTCAGAGCCAGACATGTGAAACCGTTCACCCTCACGGCGTAACGGAGCGCGACGAGATCAAGCCAACCGCAGCGGCGCGGACGTCCCGTCACGGCGCCGAACTCGCCGCCCTTGCGGCGGATCTCTTCGCCATCAGGGCCGAAATCCTCGGTCGGGAACGGCCCCGAACCGACGCGGGTCAAATAAGCCTTGGCCACGCCGATGACGCGGTCCACGTACTTCATGCCGATTCCCAGGCCGATGCACCCGCCCGAAGAAACGGGATTGGAACTCGTCACCATGGGATAGGTGCCGTGGTCGATGTCGAGCAGCGTGCCCTGCGCGCCTTCACACAGCACCGTCTGTCCGTTCTCAAGCGCGTTGTACACCTCAAGCGAAACGTCCGCCACATAAGGCGAGAGCTCCTTGCCCCATTGGAATGCCTGCTCATAAATGGGGCCGAGGGCCAACGGCTCCTTGCCGTACACTCCGGTAAGGATCCGATTTTTCTCAGCCAAAGCGACGCCAAGTTTTTCACGCAGCACATGTTCGTCCAAAAGATCCTCCACGCGGATGCCAATTCGCGTGTACTTGTCAGCATAACAAGGACCGATGCCGCGTCCGGTCGTGCCGATCTTATGCTCGCTGTCGCGGGACTCTTCCTGAAGCTGGTCGAAAAGCTTATGGTACGACATCACCACGTGAGCGGCGCCGCTGATGCGAAGGCACGCGCGGTCTTTTCCACGGGTGCGCAGTTCGCTCAGCTCTTTCAGCAGCTGCTCAGGGTCAACGACGACGCCGTTGCCGATCATGCAGGTTTTGCCGGGATAAAGCATTCCCGAAGGCAAAAGGCGAAACACGTATTTCTCACCCTCGACGTACACGGTATGGCCGGCGTTTGCTCCGCCCTGATAACGAGCGAAAACATCCACTCTTGAGCCGATAGAATCCACAACCCGGCCCTTTCCTTCGTCTCCCCATTGAGCACCGATAAGTGCCTCAATCTTGCCTTTCATTGTGTTTTTCCTCCTTAACAGGCTGCTGCGAATTCCAAATCTTGTCTACAGTCACCAGCTCCACCGGATTCAGGTCAAGTTTGCTCAGGTAAGCCAGAAAAGGTAGCGTTTTCTCGCGCGCATGACAGATCGCAACGGCATTTCCGTTCTTTTTCGCCAGATGAAGCGCCACGTTGAAGCGCGCCTTCATCGTGGGCAGATCCGTTGTGCCGTCGATAAACACTTGGTTCTGAGCGGTCGGAATGCGGTAACTCCGAGCCATTTTCCCGGCGACTGTCTTGCCGCTGGTACGACTGTCCAAAAAGCCCCAGCGGGTCGCGGAAAGCGATTTCATAAAACGACGCATTGCCGGCGCGTCGGAAGTTGCCTTTGAGCCTCTGTGGTTGTTGATGCCGATCGCATGCGGAAAATCTTTTTGCAATAATGCAAGGTACTTGGCCATTTCCTTTTCCGCCACATCCACACCGATGACGTAATTACGTCCGCCGTTCGGATCTCCCATCGCCTGCATCGGCACGTGCAGCAAAAAGGGCTGTCCCAGCCCGACTGCATATTCGGCGATCTTGCGGCCGTGCGGCGTACCGGGAATAATCGCCCACGTCGCGCACAGTTTCAGACGGGCGATGCGCTCGGCCACGCTGTAATTATAGCCGAAATCGTCAATTACAAGCGCCAGACGGGGCCGGGGCGCGGGGGCATTTTTCTTTGACGGCGCCGCCAGCTGGAGCCGCTTCAATCGGGATGCTGCCCTGACAATCGTTTTCGTCGCCCCGGACAGCGTTTTTTTCAGAAGCACTCCCCACGGACGCCGCAGCTCGTTCTCTCCCCAAAGAACGACTGCGTTCCTTGCTCTTTCCGCTTCCTGACGTTCAAACCTCTCTCCATGACGCGTCATGTTCGTAAAAACGCAGACAACGGCAAAAGAGACGACCGCCGCCAGACCCCAGAGAGGATTCTTCATCTGTCAGGAGCAGATTTCTTGTCGGGCTCCGAACTCCTGCCGTCACGTTCGTTCTTTACCGCGATATCATTGCTGTCCCGATCCGCCGAAATGACGGAAACATCGGAAGACGCGCTTTCAGGAGCCGGATCCCTCAGCGTTTCCGGTTTTTCTCCTGCAATCAGCTTCAAGAGCGTCTCTTTTGCTTTGTCAAGCTGAGGATCGCGAGGCCTGATATCTTTTGCGGATTTTTCTTCAGACGACCCGTTTTTCGTTTTTCCATTCGGCGTTCCGGCTTTTTTCGCCTCGCCGTTGTCTTCCGGGCTTGAAGCTTCCTTGTCGAGGCCTTCGTCGCTCCACAGAGACTTCACATAAATATCGGGAGAAAGCCCCACATGATCGATGAGAACTCCCTTCGGAGTGAAATAGCGAGCCGTCGTCACAAACATTCCCGAACCATCGGAAAGATTGAAAAGGACCTGAACCGACCCCTTGCCAAAGCTTTTGGCGCCGATCAGCAGCGTGCCGTTTCGGTCGCGCAGAGCGCCGGAGACGATCTCGGAAGCGCTGGCGCTGCCCTCGTTGATCAGAACGACCAAGGGCAATTGAGTCAGGACGCCTTCATGCGCATAGAACTCCTCGTTCGCCGAATCAACGCGCCCCTTTGTCGAAACGACAAGCCCGCCGTCGATAAACAGGTCGCAGATGTCGCGCGCCGAATCAAGCAGACCGCCGCCATTATTTCTGAGATCGAGGATCAATCCCTTCGCTTTTTTGTTTTTGAGATCGATGACTGCCTTGCCGACATCCGGCGCGCTGGTCTTAATGAACTGGCGCAGGCGAATGTAACCGATATCGCCGCTGAGGATCTCCGAGCGCACGGTCTCGATCTTAATTATGTCCCGCACGATCTTGAAATCGATCAGCTTCGCCGTGCCAGCGCGGCGGATTCCCACGGAGACTTCCGTGCCGGGATCACCGCGGAGCAGTTTTACAATTTTGTCGAGCTCCCAGCCAATGACGATATCATCGTTCACTCTGACAATTTCGTCCATGGGACGCAGCCCCGCTTTATCGGCAGGCGTTCCTTCAATAGGATTTATAACGAGAATTTTCCCGTCGCGGCTGGCAACGTTGATTCCTAAACCGCCGAAGGAGCCCTCCAAAGAAGTTTTCTCGTCTTCCAGCTGCTGAGGATCAAGAAAGCGCGTATACGGGTCTTTCCACGCGTCCAGCATCCCGCGGATGGCCCCATGGACCATTTCACTCTCGTCAATGTCGCTGCTTGCCGCATCGACCTGATAGGCCTCGACAATAACGCGCGCCTGTTTCAGAAGCCACAGCGAATCAGTCGAAAAAGGAGCGACTTGCGACAACTCCCCCTTGCCGGCGTACACCACAGGGACAAGAGTCATAAGGACCGCGCCGATCAGAATCCCGAGCGCCACATCGCGATATTTTTTCAGTATTTTCATGAGTTCCCCAAAAGGGCCCTTCTGCTCCTTCCACTATAAATACTTCAACGGATTGCGGGCAGCGCCATTCACCCGCACTTCAAAATGGAGATGCGCGCCAGTCGCTACGCCAGTCATGCCAACTTTACCAATCGTGGCTCCTTTCTTCACGACGTCCCCTTCATCAACTTGAATCCTGCTCATATGAGCGTAAACGGTAGCGTAACCGCCGCCGTGATCGATGATCACCACTTGGCCATATCCTCTCATCCAGCCCGCAAAGATAACCTCCCCGGGACCGGCGGTCTTGATCGGGGTCCCCAGAGGAGAGGCGATATCAATGCCCGTATGCTCGCGTTTCGTTTTAAAACGAGGATGAACCCGCATCCCGAAGCGGCTTGTCACCTTTCTGTCCGGAACCGGCCAGTCGAACTTCCTGTTACCTTCATAAGAGGAAATACCGCCGCCTTTATTTTTTCCCGCCTGAGCGGCAAGCGCCTTTTTCTTGAGATACTCGGCAATTTTTTTTTGCAGGGCCTTCTCAGCTTCCTCGCTTTCCCGCATCGCCGCCTCGTGAGCTTTTTTATTTTTCTCCACACGGGCTAAAAGTTCCCTGCGGTGCGCTCCGGCCTGCTTATTGGCCTGTTGTTCCCGCGTGCGCTGTTTATGGCGCTGCGCCAGCTGTCCGCGCGTCTGCTGAAGCTTCAGCTCGTCGCTTTTCAGAGCCAGCTTTTCCGTTTCAAGCGCTTCAATGTCTTTTTCGTCCTGACGGCTCAAGCGGTTCATGAGATACGTCAGATTGTTGAGCTCCGCCAGATCCGCCGCCGAGAGCATCACGTTCAAATCAGCCGCGCCGCTGTATTTGTAAATAGCGACGCACCTTTTTGAGAGGATATCCTGCAAAGCTTTGATGCGCTTATTATGCTCCTCGATGCTTTCGCCGACCTCTTTGAGTTCCCGCTCGTTCTTTTCGATCTGCAGATCAAGCAGGGCGATTTGCTCCTCGGACTGCTGGACGCGCTGATCGAACACAGACAGTTCGCGCAGATACCCCTTTTCCTTTGCCTTCGCTTCGGCAAGTTCGCGAGTATGGTACTGAATGCGTTTGTTCAGCAGATCCAGCTGTTTTTTCTGCTGAGCAATTTTTTCGTCAAGACTTGACGCGCCTAAGACGGGAGAGCCAAGAGCGAGCGCCAGGCAAAGAGAAAGCCAGACGGCTTTTCCCGAACGCACGCGGCGCTTCAAGCCGGACAAAGCACAGACTCTAAAGCGGGGCGGCAGCATTTTTTATATAATGGCGCACGGCGATAAAGCTGCACAGCCATCCCATCGTCACACCTGCGCACAGCAGGACCTGATCGAGCAAAACAATCTCTTTCCACTGCAGCTGCTGGCGCAGAAACGGCAGGACCGCATCAATCGTCCCCATGACATACAGCTGTCCATAATGCAGCAGAACCACAGCAGCCACAGCGCCCAGCAGGCCCAGCAGCATTCCGTTGAGGACGAAGGGAGATGCCACGTATGAGCGGGTCGAGCCGACAAGGAGCATCACCGATATCTCCTGGCGCCTCGAATAAATGGCGATGCGGATCGTGTTATAGAAGACCAGCCCGCTCACAAGCATCGCGATCACGAGAACTGCCAGAGCGATTTTGGAAATCAGCGAGGACAGCTTCACCAGACGTTCGGCCAGCGCTCCGGAGTACATAATGTCGTCGATCTCCCACATCCCCGAAAGCTGCTTGACGATCGAAGTCACCAGCGGAGCCTGCCTCACCTTGATTTCAATCGTCCAGGGCAAAGGATTGTCTCCCAGCAGCGTTACCGCTTTCGACTGAGCGCCCATCTTCGCGCGCAGACGATCCAGCCCCTCCTGAGGGGAGACGTACTTCAGCTCCGCAATGTCGCGGTTATCCTTCAAAGCGTCGATAATGCGGTGCACAGCTTCCTCCGAGGAAGCATAAGCCTGTATTACCAAGTCGCTCTGGATGTTCACGGCAATTTTGCGGATATTCAGAGCCAGAAGAGAGCTCGCCCCGACGAGAAAAAAGACCGAGGCAGCGGTAACCAGCGTCAGAAGACTCAAACCCCAGTGACGGAAAAACAGCCGAAGCGTATCTCGCATAATATATCTATAAGTCCCCACTGATGCCGTACCTCCCCTCCCGCTCGTCACGGACCAGGCGTCCCATGTGCAGCTCCACCACGCGCTGCCGGTACGTATCGACCAGGTGCTGATCGTGCGTCGCCACAATCACGGTGGTTCCCGCGGCATGGATGGACAGCAGCAGTTTCATCACGTACTCCGCCGTATGCACGTCCAGGTTGCCGGTCGGTTCATCAGCCAGAAAGAGACGCGGCGCATTCACGATCGCCCGCGCGATGGCAACCCTCTGCTGCTCTCCCCCGGAGAGCTGATCAGGCCGAAGCCCCCTGCGGTTCCAAAGGCCGACCTTATCGATGACGTCGTCGGTCCTTTCGTGCGCTTCCGCGCGCGGTACGCCGCACACTTCGAGAACAAAGGCCACGTTTTCCCAGGCCGACAGATTCGGCAATAATTTATAATCCTGAAACACCACGCCGATATCGCGGCGAAAGTAGGGCAGACTGGAAGACGAAAGCCGGCGCAGGTCGATCCCGTCAAGGCTGACCTGCCCTCGTGTCGGCAGCACTTCCCGGGTTAACATCCGCATCAGCGTCGTTTTTCCGGAACCGGTAGTGCCGATCAGGTATACGAATTCTCCTTCCGAAATATCCAGATAGATATCGCTGAGAGCCTGAATGTTCGGCGGAAAGATTTTTGTCAGTCCGTTTATGCGGATCTCCATAGCAATGCACCTCCTGTCGCCATTCCCAATCAAAATCGCCGCTGATTATCATACCACAATCACAGGCGCATTGCCTTTTCGAAGCAGAAGGCAAAGTCGGACTGGATCGCCGCGCACGCCGCTTCCAGGTCGGCCCGCTTTTGCCATGCGCGGGGAAAGAGGACCTCGCCGCTGTCCCACAGGGCTCCTCCCCAACGCCCGGCGAAGTCGGACACTTTCGGATCGTACGGGATCAGCGTGCACGGGACTCCCGCCTTCAGCGAAAGCACGCCGAAGTGAAGACGCATGCCGAACGCCCCCGCGGCGCCGCTGAAAAGTTCCGGCAGACGTTCAGCGTCGGGATATATGAGCTCGTCGATTCCGCACACGCCGCGTTCCCGGATCTCCCGCATCAGCCTGAGATCGTTCTCGTCCATCGCGACTCCGACGGTTTTCAGTTTTCCGGCAAAAGACGAATGAGCGTAAGCCCTCGCGGCTTCGTACTCCAGCTTACCGTCATGACGGCGAAAATTTACGAGGAAGCATTCGGGACGCCGGCTCTTTCTCTCAAAAGGAAGCGCCAGGGCCAGGTCGTCCGAAAGAAGGCAGTGTCCGTTGAGAAAAGTCTGCGAGTGAAGATCGCGGACCGAAACGATCTCGCAGCTTCGGAAAGCATCTTGAGCCAAAAGGCGATTGATCCGATGTGACAGCGGGCCGATGGACTGGCCGACCGCCCAAGTTTTGCAGCCGCAGAGTTTCGCCAATCTAACGATTGTCCAATAATACCATGGACTGCGGAAACTGGAACTGTCCTGAAAAATTCCGCCGCCGCCGAGCAGCAAGGTCTCGCTGTGCCTCAAAGCCCGGACAACATCCCGGCGGGACCATCGGTCGATCGGATAAACGCAGTGCTGTGCCGCGCTTTTTTTCGGTTCCCCCGACAGCACGGCGATTTCGCTTTCTTTCAGGCCGCAGTTTTTCAAAAGCTGAACGACCGCGGCCGCCAGCAGCTCGTCGCCGAGATTTCCCATGCCGTAGTAGCCGCAAAGCAGAACTTTCCAGCGGCGCATCATTCTACAAGAGCCCGCGCAGCCGCCGGAAGAGCGGCCGCCCCAGGCGCACGCCGATAAACAGGGTCAAGCTGCCCAGCAGCAGTCCGGTCCACCATCCGTTGAAGCCCCGAAGCAGCGTCAGCGACAGAGGCGTATGGAAATGGCAGAAACTGTTCACAGCGGAGGAGAAAGCCAGCGTCACGGCCAGGCGAAGGATTTCCCGCCAGCGCGCCCACATTTCCTGACGCTTTAGATAGTACCAGACAACCAGGGCGGGATAGCCGATGAGAAATTCCTTGGTTCTGGGACGGGCCCCGAGAATTTTTTCAAGCCAGTCGCGGAACATGATCTCGGACGTCCCGACAAAACCGTAATTTCCGCTCCGCAGCAGCAGTACTGCGGCAGCCAGCAGCAGCGTTCCCGCCAGCGCCAGTTCGGCCCAGAGCGGCGGCCGCATGAAAATCTCGGGGAATGATTCGGGATGTTCGCGCTTATGCACGTCGATCAGCAGAATAAGCAGCAGCGGCAGGAGCAGGCTCAGCTTGACGCCGCTGAACGTGCTCAGGCGGTACATATAGAGAGGCACGGAAAAACGCCCGGCGATCACGAGCCCGCCGATCAGCACAAGCAGAAAACCTTCAGCTGCCCCGCGCAGGGGGACCTTCCAGCGATCCATGGCCCGCAGCGAAGCTTCCGCCGCCAGGAGCCCCGCGGCAAGCGCTCCGCCCAGGCGGGAAAGGACCCCCGCGAACAGGGAGCACACGCCGAGGAAAACGGACGCCGCCGCAAGGATGCCCAGAAAACGTTTCCGAGAAAAGAGCTCCATGTCGAAATAACGCTCAACATATCTCGCAAGCAGCACTAAAAGCAGGAGCTGCAGAGCGACCGCCGAAAAAAGCGAATTGATCCATGGACTGGACGGAGCGGGATTCGGCCACAGGCGCTTGAAGCCGTTTTCGTCGAGGCGCTCCCGCAGAGCCTTGACGTCCCCGCAGTATTCGGCAAGCTGAGGCACAACGGCGCGCAAAGGATCCGTGCGGAGCACCAGAAGACGCACTTCCCTTTCCTCTGCGGCGCGGTAAAACCGGTTCAGCATGATGGGACGGACGATATTCCTTTTCAGGACTTCCTCGCGGTCCACGGCATGCAGCGACACAACGTTCGGCCAGGCGGCAGCAACCTGCCTGGCCGCTCCGTACTGCCGCGAGAACTCTACCTGCGCCATCAGCAAACCGCGTTCCCTGACAAAGCTGCCCAGCCGTTCCGTATAAGGATAGGATGCGGCAATCTCTCCGGTAGGACAGAGGACTTTGACGCTGGGGAACTTATCGCAGACAAACCCCAAGCTCTCCTCAAGCTCTTCAGCTGAGCTGCCCATACTGGGCGACGGAGCGAAAACCAGCGGCACGCCGGCCGCCGAAAGGTACTGCATTGAACGCAGATCAGGCAGAACGCCTGCTTTCTCCAGCTGCACATAACGGCGCGGGATCCTGAAATAGACGGTCCGCCCGTCAGCAACGCTCTCCCCGTTTTTGAAGCGCCTTTTTAAATATTCCTGCTGCAGTTCCGCCAGCACGGGATCCTTGAGAATCACGACCGTCCCCGTGGGATAGGAAAAGCTCTTGAGGACTGAATCGGGCACATCGGCTGCCGGAACTGCCGTCACCTGGTCGGCAGCTCCTTTGCCGAGGTCTTCCGCCGTGTACTCGGGCACCATGAATGCAGAGATTCCCGCCTCCATCAGCGCCGCAAATTTATTCTGCCCCTCTTCCGCGTTTAATGAATGAAGTTCCGTCAGGTCAAACACAAGCAGCGAAGAGCGGTTCGCATGCTCCTGGAACAGCCGCCACAAGAGGGACGGCACGGCAAGCGCCAACGCTATGAACAGACAATAAACAAACGCCGCCGCGGTATTTTGAGTTTTCGCCATCATGAAGACACCTCCCAGAGTTGATTTAAAGAAAAACCCAACTCTTCCATCATAGAGCCGAACAGGCACAACGGGAACCCCACGACCGTCGAGTAATCTCCGTGAACCGCCCGCGCAAGAAGGCCGCCCACACCCTGAATCGCATAGCCTCCGGCCTTGCCAAACGGTTCGCCCGTTGCAATATAGCTTTTTATGGCCGAAGCCGTCAGTTCCCTGAACTGCACGCCCGTACAATCGTACCGGCAGAGCCGGCGCCCTTTCCAGAACAGCGCCAAACCGGTGTACACCGTATGCTCCCTGCCCGCGAGAGACGAGAGCATGGCAAAAGCTTCCGCGCCGTCGCGCGGCTTGCCGTAAATTTCTGCGCCCAGAGACACCGCCGTGTCGGAAGCGATGACCAGCGCCTGCGGATATTTCACGGCGAGGGCGCCCCCTTTCAATTCGGAAAGCCTCATCACCAAGCTCGCGGGAGACTCGCCGTCAATTCTCTCTTCGGCGGTATCGGAGGGAACAACGTCAAAGCTCAGGCCGATCTTCTCAAGGAGTTCCTTGCGTCGAGGGCTTGCCGACGCGAGGATCACGCGAACGTCTCTTATGTTCATGAATCAGAGCCAGAGCAGAGCGGCAAGCCCCAGCGCGCCGCAGTACAAAGCGAAAATCCACCAGCGGCCGCGGAGAATTGTGCGATGGAGTGCGTACAACGCTGCCAATCCGGAAACAAAAGCAAGCAGCGCGCCATAAAGCCAGCCGTCGGGAAGGACCGGCCCCGCCCCGGAAACATAGCGCAGTTCGAGCGCCGCCGCACCCGTTATGGCGGGGAGAGAAAGCAAAAATGAAAAGCGGAACGCTTCCGCGGCGCTTAAGCCGCACAGAATGCCTGCGACCAACGTCGCTCCCGAACGCGAGATTCCGGGGATCACCGCGATTCCCTGAGCAATACCGACAATAAGGCCGATGGAAACGCAGATTTTACGCGTGCCGGCAGGAACGACCGTAAGAATCAGCATCAAGACGCCTGTCACCAAAAGCGCGGCGCCGACGCCCGCCATCGAAGCGCCGATTTTCTCCACGAAGGGCTTCAGCAGCAGGCCGATAACCGCCGTCGGCACGGATCCGAAGATGACAGCCCAGCCGAAATACCATCCGTCTGACTTCTGCCCGACCGGCACCGTAAACCCGCGAAAGAATTCGAAAAGCATCCGCAAAATATCCCTGCCGAAATAAACGAGCGTAGAACATACTGTGGCCACATGCAGCACCAGATCGAACGCCAGTCCCGCCTCGCTGTTCCCCGTCACATGCTGGAATATCGCCAAGTGAGCGGAACTGCTGACCGGCAGATACTCGGTCAATCCCTGCAGCGCGCCCTGCAAAAGGCTGGAAATGAATGGAGTCATCGCTTTTCCTCGTCTCACAGAATTTCACTGTCTTAGCAGCTACAGCCTTGCAATCAACGGGATTACAGCGGACGCGCTGCGCAGGTATTTTCTCAGCAGCTCCTTGCAGCGCAGGGAAATCTGCTTTTTCAAAAGCTCGTCGTCTTCCGCGCCCTCGCGTTTCAAAGCGCGGCGGACAGCCTCGGAAAATTCCTGACGCATCCCCTCTGCGTCCTTGAAATGGATCTGACCGTAACTCTCGAAACAAGGCTCGCCGACAAGACGCCCCTTCTTGTCAAGCGAGATCGAGACCACGAGGACCCCGTTCTCCGAAAGTTCCTGGCGCTCCTTCAGGATCGAGCCTTCCTTCTCCCCCAGCGCCATACCGTCTACCAGCACGGCGCCGGCCGGCGCTTTGCTCTTGATCCCGGCCGAATTCCGCGAGATGGAAAGTACGTCGCCGTTGTCCATGACGAAAATATTTTTCTCGGGAATTCCTACTTCTTCAGCGAGCTGCGAGTGGCGGATCTGCATGCGGTATTCGCCGTGAACGGGAACGAAATATCGAGGCTTCACCATGCTGAGAAGCATTTTCAGCTCTTCTCTGGAGGCGTGCCCGGAAACATGCAGCCCGGCTTCCCTGCCGTACAGGACCTCGCATCCCAGTTCAAAAAGTCTGTTGATCGTGCTGCTGACCAATTTTTCGTTGCCGGGAATGGGATTGGCGAAAAGAGCCACCACATCCTTGCTGTCAAGCTTGACTCGATGATGAGCTCCTTTGCTCATCAAAACAAGCCCGGAAAAGGGTTCGCCCTGACTGCCGGTCGTCATCACGACAAGATGGGAATCGTTGTAAGAATCCATCTCGGCAAGAGGAACAATGGTTTCGGGATCAGCCTTTATATAGCCCAGGCGTATTGCCAGCTCGACGTTGTTGACCATGCTGCGCCCGGCAAAAACCACTTTCCTGTTAAAGCGCGCCGCCGCGTCGAGAACCAGCTGAACGCGGTGAAGGTTGCTGGCGAAAGCGGAAATGATGACGCGCCGGTTGCGGTAGGTGCGGAAAAGATTGTCGATGGCCCCGACCAGCGACTTTTCGGATTTTGTAAAACCTTCGCGTTCAGCGTTCGTGGAGTCGGAAGCCATGAGCAGCACACCCTTCCGCCCCAGTTCGGCGAAAGCGGCGTAATCGGTGACGTGTTCGTCGACAGGCGTGGGATCGAACTTGAAATCTCCCGTATGGAGCACAATGCCGAGAGGCGTCTCGACGGCAATCCCCAAAGCGTCGGGAATCGAATGGCAGACGGAAATGAACGTAACCTTGAAGACGCCGAGCGCAACTGTTTCTCCGGCTTTGACCTCCACCAGCTGCGGCCTGTAGCGCGGCGCGGCCTCCAGCATTTTCCCCTCGATCATGCCCAGAGTGAGTTTGGCGCTGTACACGGGGACGTCCAGTTTTGGCAGCACGAACGGCAGCGCGCCGATATGGTCCTCATGACCGTGAGTGATCAGGATGCCGCGGATTTTTTTTCGATTTTCTTCAAGATAGGAGATATCGGGAATGACAAAGTCAATGCCCAGCATCTCCTCATCGGGGAACATCAGCCCCGCGTCGATCACCACAATGTCATTCTCGTACTCTATGGCGTACATGTTCTTGCCGATCTCCCCCAGCCCCCCCAGAGGGATAAACTTCAGCGTTTCATTCGACGCGGAGGCGTTTTTTTTTCTGCGGGGATAGGTCGTGCGCGAGACGTTCGCTGCCGTCCCTTTTTCGCTGCTTACGCGCCGGCTGTGCGTTCCCTTAGCGCTTTTTCTCTGAGGCGACGCCGTCGCTGGCTGCGTTGATACTGCACTTTTTGAATTATTTTTCATCTCAACATTCCTTGTCTATAATTTTTGCGATGACTCTCGCAATGAAAGAACACTTCTGCTAGAATAGGTCTTTATAAGGCATCTTTGCATTTCAATCTTTCTTTCCCCAACTGGAGGTATATTAAAGTGGCCGAACATAAGCACAACGACGATGCTGTTTTAATGACTCAGGAAGGCTATGACAAACTGAGCTCTGATTTAAAACAGCTCAGAAGCGAGGAACGTTATAAAATCGCCCACAGGATCGAAGAGGCCCGTTCTTTCGGCGACCTCAGCGAGAACGCTGAATACGCCGCGGCCAAAGATGACCAGGCAAAACTCGAAGGCAAGATCCAAGTCATGGAATATCAGCTTTCACGCGCCAAAATCATCGATTCGGCCAGTCTGGACAATTCGCACGTTTCGGTAGGAACGACCGTGACCATCATGGACATCACCCACAACAAGGAGTTCGTCTACTCCATCGTCAGCTCGGAAGAATCCGATCCGGAAAAAGGTCTTATTTCTTCTGTGAGCCCCGTCGGGCGGGCCCTGATAAACAAAAAAGTGGGCGACGAAGTGCCCGTCAAGGTCCCGATGGGAATCCGCAAGCTCAAGATTCGCAAGATCAGAGTCAAATAGTTCCAGTCCCCGGGCTCTTTGCGGGACACGGTGCAAAAACGCTGAGAGGCTCAGCATTATGAGCTGTGCCTCCTTTCTATTATATCCCACTCGTTTCCGTTTGTGCAATTTTTAATGTCGCCATAACCGCCGCTGAGAAGTCACCGCCGCCGCGTTTCTTCAGCCGGCAGGACGGGAGGTTTCAAGAGCCCGTCTCAAAAAATAAAATCAAGGTAATTTTTTACGACAGGACGTCAGCTTCGCTCCCCTATTTGCGGGATCAAAGCTGACGTCCTATCGTTTTTTTAAATGACATTCAAATCGAGTGCCGGGTTCTAAGACGGACTCTTTTCTGTTTGCAAAACAAAACCACCGGCAGTGCCGGTGGTCCGTTTTCCATTTATGAAAGATGTCTGCCTTTCACATGATAGGCTGCGCCAATAATGAGAGCAGCCCATGGCGGCGGCTCTCCGCGGCAGATGCAGGCTTGGCCGTTTAACATTCTGCCAGGCCCCTCCATGGATCTTTTTTATTCCGATGTCCAGGTCGGTTTCCCAATCGGCGATCGCCGGGCGGCATTCCGGAAAGAGGGATAAAGCGCGACTCTTTTTCAAGCCCCTCTTTTCTTTAGAGATGCTTTACGGGCAAATCGCATTCAAGCCGGTGGATCATCTTTGTCAGCATTGCTGTTACGCTGTTTTTATCTTTATACTCCGCGGGAACTTTCCGCAAAGAGATCTCCAAAGCCATTGATGCGGCGGACGAGAACGTCGCTTCATCGCAGAAACGAAGCCCCTGCTCATCCATCTGCACGGTCCAGCAGGATCTCATGCACCAGCAGTTCAGCTTTGGAAGCAGCTGGGTCTTTTCAGAAATCAGAGCGACGTTAAACCAGGAATGGCTCTTCATCTGTTTTATCACGTTGCGAAGCGCCAGAGCATACTGCTTCCTGCTGATGATGATCTTTTCAGCCCCCAGCAGGCTTAAGCTGCAGCTGATAAAAGGCTCGTTGATTCGCCGCTCCATCTCCTCGAGCTGAAAGATCTCCCAGAAGGCTGTAACGCTGCCGCTTTGCGTATGAGCGGCGAGCATTTTTCTTAAAGCCGCGTTCAATTCCATGCAGCGGGAAAGAACGACATCGTTCACTTTATTGCTTTGAAGTATTTCAAGCAGCAGATCTCTTCTCGTGCAAATCATAACGGGGGCCGGCAAAAAGGAGTAAATGACGTCTCCTACAGGAGCCCAGCGCTCAAAAAGCTTAAGAAAATCCCGGACTTCTATTGCCGAGAAGTTCCTGAAAATTTCGCGGCAGCTGTGAATAACCATAGAGGCGACGTTTTTGTGCTGCTGAACGGAATAGCTGTCGGTAAAAACTGCGGAGGTGCATTGATGAGCCGCCATGGACATCCCCATGACCGACATCGAATGTTCCAGGATGGCAAAGGAGAACCAGTATACATCTTCATCATAAAATTCATGGCAGTACCACTCGATGTTCCTGTGAAAGAGAAGAGGACTGCACTTGATGAAAAATTCGGAGAAAACGTCTTTACGAAGCGTAAAGTGAAGGGCCACTGTAGCTGTAAAACCTTTTTCAAGCAGTTCATAAACCCTGCGGCACCATTCAGCGCAGTATTCGCTGTCCTCGAGAAGCCATGAAAACTGTTCAGCCTCAACGAAGATCAGGGAGCCGGGCTTGTCCATGGCCTCGGCGATGTTCAGAAGCTCCGTCATGGCATCGCGCCGGCCTTGATTTTTATCGTAAAGCGCCACTTCGATATGCCTCTTTGCGCGGCTGTTCTTCAGCCTTTCAGACAAATAGGCGCGCTCCTCTCCGAGAATTTTTTCCAGCAGTTTTGCCTGCTGTCTCTTATCCGAAGAGGCCGCAAGAGGCGCTATTTCCTGAAGAACTGAAAGCAAAGAGTCGTCGCTGTTCTCTCTTTCCAAAGCGCAGAAAAACTGCACAACCTTGTGGAAATACGGGGAACGCCGGCTGAGCGGACGGGCCCCGCTCTTCCATTTACTTACCAGACTTGCGTCAATGTGCAGTTCTCGCGCCAACTCTGCCGAGGAAATTCCAAGGCGTTCCAGAAGGTATCCAAGACTGGACAGCGTTTTATGAGCGCTTGCCGTTACGGACTTCAATTTCATCACTACTTTTCCTGAGAATAGTTTTTGAAACCCACGATCATTTTCATCTCTAGTTATATTATACTATATAAGCTCGTAATTTCCAGCAAACAAAATCATTTTTTCTGTCATGTTTTGTCATAGTACAAAACATGACAACTTCATGACTGCATATTTACAAGCTTGATGATTTTTATTATACTTTTCCCAAGGACGAAAAAAGACACCAAACGACTTGGCTCCTTGGGACGAGTGCACACTTCCCAAAGGGAATATCTTTTTTCGAGAGTCCTGTGCAGCTGAGTTGGCCTGTATCCGGAGCAGGTTGACGACCATCGTGAGTGAAACGTGAAAAATAATACTTTATATGACAAAGACAGAAAGGAAGGGTATCATCATGGAGAATAAGGAGTACAAATTTGTCGATAATTACGGTTTCAACGAAGCCCTTTTGAAAGAAGCCTTTGCTGAAGCGCGCAAGATTTACAAAGAGCGCGGTTTCATGAGAAGAATGGGATTTGGCAAGGCGCCCGCCATCACGACGGTCGACATGGCCAAAGCCTGGATGAGCGAAGGTCACGTTTTTACCTGCGACCATGCCAACGAAGTCTGCGCCGAGGCCCTGAAAGTTCTTGAAGCGGGACGCAAATCCGGCGTTCCGATCTTCCACACCACCACCGGCTACGTGGGAGAAAAACAGTGGGATCTTCCCCGCTGGGACGAAAAGATCCCCATGAGCGCCCTCGACATCAACTCCGAGTGGATGGAGATCGATCCCAAGCTTAAGCCGCGCCCTGAGGAGCCCGTCATCCATAAGAAGTACGCCTCGAACTTCTTCGGCACGCATCTGGCTCAGACGCTCTGCTTCCTCGGCGTCGACACCGTTATCGTCATGGGCGCCACCTCCTGCGCCTGCGTGCGCCACACCGTCATGGACTCCACCGGCTACGGCTTCAAGACCATCGTTCCCGAGGGAACCGTCGGCGACCGCGTCCCCGGCGTCATCGAGTGGAACCTTTTCGACATGGAAGCCAAGTTTGCCGACGTGGTGCCGGTTGATGAAGTAGTCAAATACCTTGAAGGCATCGATCCTTCTGTATATCACAAGCATGAGCGTCTCTACGACAAGTAGGTCCAGAGCAGTATAGCTGCAGTATAGATTGTCCGGAAGGGCAGGCGGATTTTCCAAGTTTTGTGTCCGCCTGCCCTTTTTGGGAAAAATAGGCATAACGTTGCCTGGCCGAACTCAAGAAGAAGGTGACCACTTTGGATTACTTGCGAATAGCTAACAGCTCAATTTTATGGCTTATGTGCCTTCCAGCCGTGCTGATCGTCGCCGTACAGGCTTGGTTGTTTTCGCGCCGCGCGTATATTGCCGCGCCTTCAGTTGGACTTATTCCCAAACAGTGTACAAAAGCTTTTAAAGTAGGTGCGATGTCCGCTATTGGCCCGTCGCTTGCCATTTTCATTGTCATGATAGGCATGATGGCTGTCATTGGAGCCCCTGTCACATGGCTGCGTCTCTCTTTCATAGGGGCCGCCACGACAGAACTGACAGCGACCACCATCGGCGCAAAAGCCATGGGAGTAGAGTTGAATTCAGCTGAATATGGGCTTATAGCGTTTGCGGCTTCGACGTGGACGATGACCCTGAATGGATGCGGCTGGCTTGTTTTCTGCGGACTTTTCACTGACAAAATGAGCGGCCTTATGAAAAAAGTGACCGGTGGAAACATTGCCGTCATGTCAGAAATTTGCGGCGCCGCCGTTTTAGGAACGGCCAGTTATCTGGCTACCGATCAGGGGTTCCGCTCTTCCCCACACCTTGCCGCGGTAATTACAGCCATTGTGACGATGTCTCTGTTGATCCGCTTCGCGCCCAAATGGCTTCGCGAATACAATCTCGGGATCGCTATGCTTGCAGGCATGGCTGCTGCCGTGATTACCCTATCCTAGGTAGGAGGTGCCGACATGGAAATGGATAATTATGACAGCGTATTTACCAAACCTATTATTCGCGCTGGCATGTGGACTCTGCTGCTTGCAGTTCCGCTGTGCTTTCTCCCGGTGCTGTACCTCTGGTGGGCATATGGTGCCGTACCGACGGTCGGTACGATCTTTAAAGCTTGGTTCATGATCGCTTCCATCTACGGCGTAGAGTATTTTATGACGCCTATTTCTTATTTTCCAATTCTGGGCGTCGCCGGAACCTATATGGCCTTCCTCTCCGGCAATATCGCTAATATGCGAGTTCCCTGCGCCATTGTAGCTCAGGAAGTTTTGGAGGTCGATGCGGGGACTCACAAGGGCGAGATCGTGGCGACCCTCGGCATGGCCGGTTCGATAATTACCAACCTTCTTGTAACGACGATCGCAGCGATTGCGGGCAACTTCGTCATATCTCTGTTCCCACCTATTCTCCTGACAGCTCTGAATTACGTGCTTCCGTCCATCTTTGGCGGACTCTTCGCAATTTTTGCCACGAAGTATCCCAAGTACGCCTTTTTTGCGACAAGCGTCGCCGTCATATTGCTTGGATGTGTAAAGGTACTTCCCACATGGTCAGTAGTCGTTCTGTGTTCCTTCAGCACCATAGGTTTCGCGCTTTTTATGCAGAAGAAACGGGACAACGCAGAAAATTGAACAAAATAGAAAAGCGGCAAAGCCGCGCAGTTCCCTTCCTAGGAGCTGCGCGGCTTCTTATAACGTAGTGCTGGAACAGCTTAATTATGCCGTCTCAACGGTGATTTAATCGATGTCTCCTTAAAAAATCCGAATGCCTGAATCGTTTGAAGTTTAGCGGCATGTCTCGGTTTGCGGATGTTGCTGGAGACGAGACTCAATTCCACAACTGCAAGCAGAGCGATACGAAAAACGGCTTTGCCCCGTATTTCATGTGGGGCAAAGCCGTTTAATTTGAAGTATTTCCGCAGCAGTTGATTTTTCGTGCCTGCTTATCGGGAAACTTCTCTTCGATACGATATTGCGCTCAGTTTTTAACTCTCTGCTTGAGATATTCCACGACTTCCGGTCTGCACCACACCTCCGCCAGGGTCAGCGCCGATTCTCCCTTGGGGGTGACTGGGCCGGGGTCGGCGCCGGCATTGACCATCAGCTGGACCACTTCAAGGGGCGCCCGCATCCGGGTGCTCCACATCAAGGGAGTCCAGCCGTCGTTTTGCTGAGTGTTGACGGAGACGCCGCGCTGGAGGAGCAGGTTGAACACCTCGAGCGTGTTTTCCCATTTGGCTTTTCCTTTTGCGGCCGTTTCAGGATTTTCGGCGTTTTTCTCGTTGGCGGCGTCGGCCAGTCTTACGGCTGTTCTGTACATCAATCCTCTTCCCTTGTTGTCCAGAGCGTGAGGATCGCAGCCCAGATCCATGAGCTGACGCAGCTCGTCCGCCTTCGTTTCTTCAATCATGAACTGGAGAAGCGGAGTGTTCCCGTCTTTGGCGCGGGCGTTGAGGTCGTAAATTCCCAGAGAGGCCAGGAATTTTACGGTGTCCGCGTTGTGGGCCTTGGCGGCATAAAACAGGGCCGAACGCCCATCCTTGTTTGTTCCGCCGGGGACGGCGCCCTGGGAGATCATCCACTGAAGCTCTTCCGGCGTCGCGCATTTCTTACCGGAGCGAACCATAAAGGGCGTTTCGCCTTTGCGGTTCGTCACGTCGAGCTTCGCCCCTTTCTGGAGGAGCAGTTTCGTGAGCTCCAGTTTTTCATTGCTGACTGCCAGCGCAAACATGACGGGCCAGTTGCCGTCGACGGTCAGATTAACGTCGGCGCCGTGCTCGATCAGGAGCTTTGCCGCCGCAATGTTGCCCTCATACAGAGCCCTCGCCAGGGGCGTCCATTTCTTTTCATCCTTGCGAGCGTTTACGTCGGCGCCTTTCGAGATGAGCAGTTCTGCCAGGGGGAGCTTCTCTTCGTCTCCGGCGGCCAGGCACAGGGGCGTGATTCCATAGTTGCCGAAGGCGTTGATGTCGGCCCCGTTTTCCAGCAGGACTTTTGCAAGGTCCGCCCGGTTTTCATCGACGGCTCTGAACAGCTGTGTCATCCCTCGTCCGACCAGGGCGTTCACATTGGCGCCCTTCGCAGCCAGCAGGGCTGTCACTTCGGGATCTAAGGTTCTGCTGAGGGGGGTGTTGGACCAACGATCGGCATGATTGGGATCGGCGCCGGCGTCGAGGAGAATCTTCACAAATTCGGCGGCGTTCCTTTTCCGGTCGGCGGCGTAACAGAGCGCCGACATCTTGTCTTCGTCGACCAGTTTCACGTCGGCTCCCTGGGCGATGAGTTCTTTCGCTTTGGGCAAATCCCCCTTGGTGACGGCGTTCATCAGCTTCGTCCTCTGGAAACGATCCCTTTCATTGGGATCCGAGGCCTGAAGCGGGGCGCACAGGAGCGCCAGAACCGCTGCGCAGAGCAAAAAGGCTGCAAATTTTTTCATCGTGAATTTCCTCCTTGTTTCTGTTTTCGATTATTCGCCGCCAGGCGGCTTTCCACGCGGGCGCGGACGGCTTCGTAGTTTTCCTCGGTGCAGAACAGCCAGGCCTTGTCCAGTCCGGACGCTCTGACGATGATGAGGCGCTCCTTGGGGCGGTATTCGGCGGATTTCAGGCTTTTCCAGGACATGAAGCTCTTGAGGGAGCTGTTTGCCAGAAGCGCTGCGCCGCTCATTCCGGGCCGACGCGACAGAAGCGACAGGAACATGCCGAACTTGTAGAGCGCGCTGAGCCGGCGGGATTGCTCTCTCTGATTGGCCGACGCGATGCCCCGCGCGTCAAGGCAGTATTCCACAGCATAGGCGCCGCCGAAAACCGCCAGCACGAACGCGCAGGCAATGACCAGAAATCCTCCCGCAAAGCAGAATGCGTAGAAGGCCTCCTGCCGTCCGTCCAGAAGCCAGTTCTTCGCCATCCAGAGAAGCAGGAGAGCGAAGGGGATTCCGAGCGCCATGAGGATCTGGCGCGTCACAGGGTTGCTTCGGAGCAGAGAAACCCGCCGCTCCCATCTCAGAGGCGGCGCCTCTGCCTGAGTCTTCTCTGCGTTCATCATAAAAAGTCCTCCAGAGAGTCGTCGGAGTCTCTCGTTTTGCCGAGAATCCGCTTTGCGCTCCCGACGCATCTTTCTTGCTCGTGATGTGCCGTCAGCAATTTTATTTTATCAAATTTGCAATTTTTTTTTGCCGTGACAGTCTTTTTGTCAATGACACTTTAAATTTAACGGCCGACGGGCTATACTGGCATAAATAAGGTAAGGAGGTCTGAAAAATTGCGCTTTCACGAAAAACTTGATGCCGCGATGGCCGCTTCGGGGTGTTCCAACGCCGCGCTGGCGAGGGCTCTGTCGGTGCATCCGTCGCTGGTCAGCCGCTTGAGAGAGGGAAAGCGCGTTCCTGCTGAAAGAAGCCTCCTTCTTGGCAAACTGGGGCAGGCGCTGCTCAACGCAGCCTTGAACGCGGCCGCACCTCAGGCACTGGCGGCTCTCTGCGGCACAACGGCGCTTGATTCAATAAAACTGGCGGAAAAACTGACCCTGTGGTTCTCGGCCGAAGATTCCCAGCTGCGCCGCCTCCGGGCCCGGAAAGACGCCGGAGGTTCTTCGGAGAGGGCTTCAAGGGAAGGCGTCCTCCCTCACTTCGGCGCCAGGCTGGACATGCTCATGGCGGCGCTGGATGTCTCAAATGCCACGCTCGCGCGGGGGCTGAGCGTGGATCCGTCGCTGGTCAGCCGCTACCGTTCCTCGATTCGGATTCCGACGCTGCGAAGTTCTGTGATCGTCCCCATAAGCGAGTGGTTCGTGGGACGCGCCCTTGAAAGCGGGAAGGCAGAAGAGCTTTCAGCGCTTTTGGACTTGGAGGGAGGAGCGGGGGGGCTGGGCCGCTCCGGGCTGGTTTCGGCTCTTTTTGAATGGCTGCGTTCCGAGGGCGGCAGAGACTGTCCCGGAGGATTGGAGCATTTTTTCAGCGTTTTCTGCTCCCTTCCCAAGAGCCTTTTCTCGCCGGTCCCCCTTGAAGAAATAGTCTCCCTGTACGGCGCCGCCTCTCCGCAGAACGGCCTCTTTGAGGGTATTGAGGGCATGCGGCGCGCAGTGGCGCAATTTCTGACGCTTGCCGCCAGGCAGACTGAGCCCTGCGCCCTGGGGCTTTATTCGGATCAGGACATGGGATGGATGGTGAGCGACGGCGAGTTCAACAGGATATGGCAGTCGCTCATGTTTCACACCTTGTCGCGGGGCCACAGGATCAGGATCATCCACAACGTTGACCGAAGCTTGCGCGAGATGCTCGCGGCCATCGAAAACTGGCTTCCTCTCTATATGACCGGACAGATCGAACCTTGGTACTGCCACAGGACGCTGGGGAATCGTTTCTCTCACAGCCTCTTCGTCATAGAGGGGAAAGCCCTGCTGGCGAGCTGCGGCGTCGCGGGGCCGCTCGACGGCGTGCCGCACTTTCTTTCTGCGGACAGCGGAGCGGCGGAGCTGGGGAAAAGGCAGTTTCAGGCGTTGTTGAGCTGTTCCTCCCCCCTCGTCAGGATCTTTATGCCGTCGCAGGCCGAAAGCTGTGAGGGTTCTGCCGCCGAGTTCAGGAACGCCCCTGGCAGGCTTCGGACTTTTGGCGGCGCTCCCATGCCTTTTACGATGCCCGAGGATCTCCTGGAGAGAATGCTTCAAAGGCACGGATGCAGCGGCGAAGAACGCCAAAGCGCTCTGAAATACCACGGCGAGCTGGCAGGGGCTTTCAAGCGAACGCTTGACAGCGGCGGCGTGGAGGAGTTCGTTTCCCTTGACTGGGGCGGTCCTTCGGACAGACTCCAGGCGTCCATCCCGCATTCCGTGCTGAAAACGCCTCTGCTCTACAGCCCGGAGGAGCTTGACCTTCACCGGCGCGCCGCCCGGGAACTGGCTGAAAGGGACGGGCGCTATCATTTTCGCGAGCTCAAAAAGACGAGACTGAGCGGCATGCGCGTCTCCCTGAAGGGGTGCGCGGCAGCGCTTGTTGAACGGCGCCAGACGCCGAAGGCCTTTTTTTGTTCGAGCACCCTTTGATGTGCGGCGCTTTCGAGGGCTGGTTTGACTGGCTCGGCATGGAAAGTGACGGGAGATGAGCAGATTGGAAGAGTTGCGCTTCTGGGATTTCGAAACGAGATTTTTTCGACGCCTGAGAACGCTGTCGGTCTGCGCAGCACGATCAAGAATCTTACCGCCTGGACCATAAAAAGTATTGCTGCAAGGCAACGGACTGCCAGGTGCTTTAAATGAGAAACAGTATTGCAAAAATCAGGCCGTGCCGGTAGCGCTTAACCGGCATGGCCTGATTTATTATTTCTGCGCAAAGCTCTTCTTTCCGTGCAAAGCTCTTCTAAACGTCGAATTTAGGCATCGCGATCTCCGCGTTTTCCGCCTGTTCCGTGCCGTCCTTTTCCATGCGGGTCGGTTCACCGCGGCGCCGGCGCGCAGGCAAACCGCCGGGACGCCCAAAGGGGTTGCTCAAACTTTTGTCGCCGATCTTGAACTGGCTGTCAGGAAACGCCGTGACAGCAAAAGACAGCGTAATCCAGTTGTTATTGTTGCTGTCTGACAGATCGTCGTTCACCGTCAGCTCCCAACGCGTACAGCAGCTGTTGTCGTAAGTCAGGACGTATCCCATGGAAGACAGTTCGTTCTTGCTGCCGGTCAGGTCAACAACTCCCTGTACCGAAAACGTAAGAGAAGGCCCAATCTTTATGCCCATGCGCTGATAAAAGGTGTCCGTATCATAATTGCGATCCCAGCCATTGCCAAATGCGGAACGCCCCGACACCCTTTTCTGCTCGAATGCAGAGCCGATCTCGAAACCGCCGCAGGACGCCCTGACGCCCAATGTCCCGACCGTCACGATCTGGCGGTCGCTGCCGTCGTTCTTATAGCCGTAATTCCAGTAATCGCCTTTGAAGAAGGGAGAAATGATCCAGTCGCCGAGCTGAAAGGGATATTCGGCGTAGTAATCGATCCCCCAGCCATAGCGTTCGATAAAGCTGCCCTGATACTTTTCCCGGATGACTCCCGTTTCCTGAAATCTCCCCCAGTTTCCCTTGAAGCGGGCATATTGGGAAAAATCGCCGATATGGAGTCCGGCCCACGGAGAGGTCAGCTCCACTTCCGGATCGCGCCACAACGTCGTCTCGTATTCTTTCTGACCAGGCTTTCTTATGACCGAACGTTTTTCCCTCTGAGCCCAGCCGATGTTCATGGCCCAGCCGGAATGCGCCAGCGCCGCACCCCAGAAGGGACGGGACTTCGTCTCATCCGTATTGCTGTCGTACTGATGATTGTCGCCCGCATACAGAGACAGCCACGGGGCCACCCGTTGATCGACGCGCGCCTGATACTCGAACATGCCTTTCTGCCAGATTCCCACTCCCAGGGCAAGCTGCCCGCTGTTCCAGGAGAAGGTCGAATGCGCTTCCAGTCCCAAGTGCTTGTCGCTGTTGTAGTTCGGCATGACCGTCACGACGTTTTTCGCCTTTGCCCTTTGATTGACGAGCATATTGAACGGCATCGTGAACAAATACGCAGAACCTGCATAAACCCGGGGATGATGGAGCACGATATACTTCCCCGGGACCATGACGATTTTCTTGGAGCGAAGCAGATAATGGGGATGCTCTTGCCTGCAGGTCGTATATGAAGCGTTGTTCCAGCGCACGACCGCGCTGTCTGGAGCGCTTCCCCGCAGATACTTGCCCGGCAGCCATTTTTTTTCGTGGGCCGTCTGCGGATCCGCGACTTCAACGCGCGCGCCCTTGATGTAAACGGCGCCGTGAGGAACTTTTGACGAGCCCGCGGCTCCTTCAAGATATCCCGTCGAATCATTCAGGTGGTACTCAAGAAAGTCTCCCGTCAACGTGTCCGCATTTTGACGCTCGAGCTCGATTTTCTTCCCGGCAGAAGCGAACGCTTTGATCACATTTGTCTCCACATCCAACGTTACCCGATCCGCGCGGAACACCAGATCGGCATAACGCACCACGGCGTGTCCCTGCGCGGAGGCAAGATGGTTAAGTTCATCAAAATCAATGCCGTCCGCCTCGAGGACGACGGGCAGGGAGTCCGCAGCTTCGGACAGCTTTTCCTGCGCCGCCCAGACGCCGCTCGTCCGCGCCAGCAAAGAAAAAGCAAGCGCCAGTCCTCCAAGACACGCCGAATATTTCGTCATTCGATCCACCACCGTATGCACCCATCTTTGGCATATATTTTACGATGTCCGTCCATAACCGCATTCTTGCAGACCAACATATAAACGTCCCCGCTCACGGTCACTCCCTGAGGGAATTCCCACACGTCGTTTTTTTGCTCCCAGCGGGCTTCCGGCGTCTTCCACTCAAAAGGATGTTCGGAGCGCTGCCACATTCCGTGGGCATTGCGCAGCGTCAGCGTATCGTTTTCATGATCGTAGGCCCCATGGGGAGCGTTGATCGTGCGTATGCCGGACGGCCCCTCGATTTGGCTTGAAATTTTGCTCATTTGCTCCACTGGACGGCCACGCACAACTTTCTCCGCGCTGATCCTCCATTGGTCCCTGCCGATGTTGCGAACTGCTGTAATTCCATCTATTTCCCAGCCTAATTCCCTGCCGGCATCGACGAGAGTCCCGATAACGCCAAGATCGTGTTTCAGAGCTCTTCCCCAGAAGACAAGTGCAAGCGCAACGAACACGACGATCAGTGTTCTTATACAATTTCGCCGCACATGACCATTCCTTTCCAAAGTCCCTTACGGTTTAAAGACTGTCGATCTCGGCTGCCCTTTCAGGGGACTCCGCAGCGTTCTCCTTTTTCGCTTTTTCTTCGTTCGCTTTCTGCAAGTTCACGGTTTTGCCGCTTAGGACATCGACATATTTATCGTTCGTCAGCGCTCCCAAAGAGGCAGGGATCGGGTACGCAGGCACCGAGACATTTTTTTCGATTTCAGAGTACATAATGGCCCCCGCCGGCACTTCTTTGGCGTTGCCGCGGATAAAGAATCCGCCAGCCAGCCCCAGCGGCCCCAATGCGATCGCGCCCACAAGGCTTGTTCCCGCCGCTGCCGCGTAACTGGCCTCAAATTCCGTCGCCTTTTTGGAAGCCTCGCCTTCTTTCAGAGGCAGGACAGGGTTCCCCAGCGTCTTCAAGGACTTCACCGAGACTCTGATCTCCGAAGGACGGCCGAAACTGCGGGGTTTCTTGACTGACGTGACGATTCCTTCCGCAGGAGCGCCCACAGGAGCGACAAGTTTATGGTTCACAATAAGATTATGCGTAAGTTTGAGCAGGACCCGATCGCCCTTTTTGGTTACGGAGGGTTTCAGGGTTTCCATCAGCTGCAGGCGGACGACCGTTCCTTCAGGAACTTCAACGGACTCGGACGTGACGGGATCGGAGACGATCATGCCGAGCACTCGTTCTACCCGCATCGCCATGGGCTTGTCTTCCATGGCGCTTCCTTCGAGTCTTTTTTCAACAACGGGAATCCTCTCGACGAGAGGCTTGTCAGCATTATTAAAAATTTCAAGCCCCCATTCGGCCACGCTCATCTTGTACAGAAGCGACGGCTGCCCTTCGGTTCCTTTCTCAAGGTAATCGACATGGGCGGACTCGCGCTCCGCCAGCGTGCCTTGCAGTTTCGTGCCGTAGAGATCTTTCTCTACGCTGTCGAGCCTCGAAATCAAGCCGCCTGAACGCACTGAACCATAAATCGCATTTTCCAAACGATTGATCTGTTTCGCTGCCGGCGCGCCCATGGCAGCGCCTGCCGCGTTTCCCAGAAGACTGCACAAAAGTAAAACGGCTCCTGCCTTTTTCATGTCTCTCGCTCCTTTTGTCTTTCGCTGTTTTCAGCGCAGATAGCTCATCGGATTCGTCGGGCTGTCATTGCGGCGGACTTCGAAGTGGACGTGCGGCCCCGTAGCGCGCCCGCTCGCCCCCACTGTGGCGATCACAGTCTCCTTCTTCACGTTCTCTCCCTTACGGACCTTCAACGACTGACAGTGGCCGTATAAAGTCGTATACGTGCTGTCATGACGAATAATGACAGTCCTTCCATAGCCGTTCATCCAGCCGGAGAAAATGACCTGTCCTCCCCGCGAAGCGCGTATAGGCGTATGACGGGTGGCTCGTATATCTATTCCGGAGTGAAAAAGTCTGGCACGCCGAATCGGATGAAGGCGCCAGCCAAACGGGCTTGAGATTTTTCCCGCCACCGGCCAGGAAAAATGGCCGGCTGCTCCGCTGGCGGCTTTGACAACGGGAGGGGCCGTCCGCGACATGCCTCCGCCGCGCGAACTTCCCCGATATACGGCAATGGACCGGCTTGCGCCGGGAATAAAAGCCTCTTGGCCGGCTTTCAATTCCTCTTTATCGCCCAAACCGTTCGCCATACGGATGGCCTTCTCGGCGACGCCGTACTTTTGCGCAAGCGCGTTCAAAGTCTGCCCTTTGGCAACCTTGACGCTCAATCCGTCCTGATTGGGTATGCGCAGGACAACACCGGGAGAAAGGCGATCGGGCGTGCGGAGGATATTGGTTCCATAAAGAGAATCGATGCTGAGATTATTTGCGCTGGCAATGGTCCACAGAGAATCGCCCGGTTTTACCGTATATTTTCGGTATTTTATGGGAGCAGCTCTCTGTTTGGAAGCAAGTTTTTCCTCGGCGCGGCTCTTTTGTTCTTCCAAGACGTCTTCCAGCAAATCTTCCGTGCGCGGAATCAAGAGGACTTGCCCCAACGAAATCCGGTCAGGATTGCGGATGTTATTGGCCTTGCTTATCGTTGCGACAAGAATGCCATATTTCCGCGAGATATCGACCATCCGCTCGCCCCGGCCGACAGTATGCTCCAGCCAGGGACGCTCATCAATGTCTTCGTTCATCTCGTCTTTCTCATTCAGCAGCCGGACAATGACATTGCTGTCGTCAGCTTTCTGACTGCTCAGCTCCGAAAGGGAGAATGTTGTAAAAGGGTCGCGCACCGGCAGCGGATGCTCGAAAGACGGCTCTTCATGCATCGCGGGAAGGATCGACAGCCTTCCGCCGCTGAGAGGGTCTTCTTCGGGAACGACCTCGTCAAGCACCAATCCGCTCTCTTCAAATTCAGGAGAGTCCGGAAGCAGCGGCGAGACAACGCCGCTGGTATTTTCCCGCTCAAGCTGGACCATCTGCCCATGAGCCAGGGCCGCACGAGCTTCAAGAGAAGGGAAAAACGCAGAAAGCGGAAAATCTTTATAGTCGGGCAAATCTTCGGCTTTGAAAACTGCCAGAGAGATCGCGCCGGCCGTCGCCAAAATCATCGAACCCATCAAGCTCCAAAAAACTCTGCGGCTGTTTTTTTTATCCAAGCGGTCCAAGAGCACTCGTCAACTCCTCACCTTTCTCAAGGCCCAATCACACAGAATGTTCGTTCTGCATCAGGAAAGCCATAACACAACTCCATTATAACGCACCCATTATACCTGTTTCGGACAGTGAATTCATCTGTTTCCGACAAAAATTTTCAGCAGCCCCGTTTCGCGCTGCAAACGCGCTGGAGGTGCGCGCCTGGGAGCTTCCGCTGCGCGCGACGCGCACAACTTCAGCATCGCCGCGGCTGCCTTCCGAGCAAAGATTTTCTTGATGATTTCGGGCGGCCGCCGGACGCAGCGAAACTACTCGCGCGGGGCTTCCCGCAATCCTTTCATGGCGGTCGGTTTCCGCTCGCTCCGTTATTTGCTCGTTGAAGCTGAGCGATCCGGGGTACTCCGCCCCTGCCGAGGCGGTCTGGCGCCGTTCGGCGTTCAATAAAACTTTCTATAAATAAAAAAGAGGCCGTCTCAAAAATCACTTGAGGCGGCCTCTTCGCAGGGCCATCACTTGCGAAATAAGTTCCCGCCGCCCGCGTTTAAAACTTGCGGCGGGCGCGTGGACTTGCTCACGTTTCCATTCTACCCCGCACTTCGTCATAACTTCTGACAATGTCCTTGAGGATGCCCTGATGTTCGAAATCACGCAGATAGACGATATTGATCTCGCGCTCCATGCTGAGATGCTCGATAGGGCGCACCGCGATTTTTTTCTTTTTCAATTCGTCCAAGCAGGTGCTGCGCGCTAATACCGAAACGCCAAGATTGTGCCGAATCAGATCCTTGATGGTGGCGATATTGTTGATCTCCAGCATCACGTTGAAATCGCAGATAGACATATTTTGCGCTTCCAATGCGGCGACAAAGAGGTTGCGCGTTCCCGAGTCCGGGAGCCGCAGGATCATGCGTTCCTTTTTCAGATCGTCGACCGTCACGATGCTTTTCCGTATCAAAGGATGCTGAGGTCCCACGACCAATACCAAGCAGTCGCTGTCAAGCGTGAGATGGACCAGCGCGGGATCGTTCGTGCGCCCCTCCACCACTGCCAGGTCTATTTCATAGTTTTTCAGCTTGTCATAAAGGTTCGCCGCCACATCGGTGATGATCTTCAGGCTGATGCCGCCGCGGCTGTTGGCGTATTTCGCTAAAGCTTCGGCGATAGCGTTGCTCTCCGCTGTATGAGTAATGCCAAGCGTCAGAGACTTAAGCTGGAGCTTTTCGTTGTTCAGCGCACGATGAAGGTTGCTTATCAGCGCCAGAATACGCTTGGCGTACTTCAGAACGATTTCTCCCTCATGAGTTATATGCAGTTTATTATTGCTTCGTTCAAAGATTTTAACTTTAAACTCGTCTTCCAGCGAACGAATGTGCTGACTCACCGCCGGCTGTGTCAGAGACAGCTGCTCCGCAGCTCTCGTATAATTGCCCAATTCCGCCACTTTCAGAAGAGAATAGAATCTTGAGTCCACCATCAGCACAATCTTCTTTCTTCACTCAAAACGACCTCACTCAAAACAATCGAGAAACGTATTTTGGAAAACGTCGCCGCCTCCTTAAACGACAATCCTAATATATACCATTTCTTCATGAATCGCTAGAATTCACTCCCAAAGCGACACAAAAATTTTCACTCCGATGCGCAAGGTTTTCTCTCCGATGCGCAATAAATTTCAGGAAAAACATAATCGCGGCAATGCAGCATACGCCGTCTGCAATAGGCGTCGCCCATACAAGACCGTAGATCGGAGCGAACAGTCTGAGTAAAAACATCAGCGGGACATCCAGCACACCCTTACGCAAAATGGCCAATATGAACGACTTTTGCCCGCAATTGACTGCTTGAAAGAAAGAAATAATCGAATAGGCATATGCGGAAAAAGGGCCGCCAATGCTGAGGATCTTAAGAAACGACGTGCCATATCTCAGCGAGGACGAGCTTTCCTGAATGAAAATGCCGATCAGCTCCGAGCTGAAAAGGAGACAAATCCCCGTGTAAAAGACAGCCAGCGCCACTGAAATCAATTTTGCAGTGTGAACGATAGATTTCATGCGTTTGAAGTTCTTGGCCGCATAATTGTATGCAATTAATGGCAAAACTCCCTGTGCCATACCTCGAGTGATGCAGTGAGCCAGCATATTGACTTTTTTAGCAACGCCGATCCCCGCCTGGGCAGTTGTTCCATGAAGCGCCATCAAATTGCCCAAAATCGCATAAGAAATGTTCTCGAAGAGCGTCATGACGCATGCCGGAGAACCTGTAGAAAGGACGCACCTCACGATGCCGCCGCTGAACGCATAGCGGTTCAGCCTGAAGCATAAAATTGACGAACCCTTCCTTTTCCAAATGACAAAGAGGAAATAACCGGCCGCTGCAAAATTCGACAGCGCCGTCGCCAGCGCAGCGCCAGCGACTTCTTCGCCGGCGGGCATGAGCCAGAACATGAACAGAGGATCGAGCAGGATATTCAACACGCCGCCGGCCATAATACCCACGCTTGCCTGAAGGCTTCGTCCCTCCGAACGCAATAAATGCGCCAGAAGCGCGCTCATCGACGCGCCTGCTCCCCCAAAGACAACTGTAAAAACAAGGTACGTGCGGGTATAACCGTGTACTTCGGAGGCCGTGCCGCCAAGCAGATCAATGCAAACATCCATGAAGAGCCATAAGCCGGCCGAATACAGCGCCGTGCCCAGCAGACACGCCCAAAACACAAACGCCGCCGTCGCCGCAGCATGTGCCCGCTGACGCCGGCCAAGAGCACGGGAGATTTCGCTGGCCCCTCCGACGCCGAACAAGTTGGAAATAGCCGATAAAAACATCAAAGCCGGCATACAGATTGTCACTGCGGTCAACTTTGCGTCGCTGCCCGTCATGCCGATAAAAAACATATCCGCCATATTGTACAGAACCAGGATAATCTGTCCCGTTACCGTCGGTAAGGCCTGCCGACAGACAGCTATCAGTACCGGACTGCTCTCAAAAGTCATATATTCTACCGATTTCTCATCCATTGGCTTGCCTCCTTCCCCTCCAGAGACGTAAATTCACATCACAAACGAGCAATATATTTGCACTCTCCAATCTATTCTCCACGAGGGCTTTTTTATTAATTACGGGTATTATAGACAACCTTCATCATTTTTTCTAATAATGATCTCCTAGCCCTTGATAATTTTTCGTTATTCCTCTTTTGCGGGACCGTTCATACTTTTGCAAATCATTACTATAACTGAAGTTGCTGTATAATGATTTGACATAATCGAAAGGCTTGAAGGTCAAGAACAACAAAAAAAGTGTTATATGATTCGCAATTCCTTTGTCAATCATTATGTTTCAATGCTTTTCATCACTCATACTAATTCTTGATAGACAGGAACTCATTCCACGCGTCAGCCAGAATACGCAGCGAAGGCCGTCTCAAAATCGCTTGAGACGGCCTTCGCTTCAGGCTGCTTTTCGATTGTCCGGATCTGCACTTGCTTCTTTATTGAAAAGGAGCGTTTTTCAGGACTCTGCCTCGCTGTTCGGATCACAAAACAACCTTAACAGAAGGCCGTGACGCAGATTGCGGCTGCTGACCGTAATTTCGTTAGCGCCGGTCAGTTCGAGAACGGCCTTGACGATGCAGGCGCCGGCCAGGATCACGTCCGCGCGTTTGGGCTGCAACCCCACGATCCCGCGGCGCTGCTCCAGCGTCTTGGCCGCATAGTCCGCAACCTGAGCGTTTATTTCGTCGAGACTCAACGTGGATCCCTGAATCACGTCGGGATCATATTGCGCCATTTTATGCTTTACCGAAGCCATGCTGGTGACCGTGCCTCCCATGCCGACCAGAAACGCCGCGGGGCCGGCGACGCCGCCGCCGGCCAGTTCCTTTTTGATGGCCGCCTGCGCTTCCGCCAGTTTACTCGCGGCGACGGGCGTCTTCGAAAAGTACTGCTCGGTAAAGCGGACGGCCCCCACGTCAAGACTGAACTTTCTCACTACTTTGCCGGCTTTGCTAAAAATAAACTCCGTACTGCCGCCGCCGCTGTCCATCATCATCAGATCGGCCTCAGCGGCCCCTTTGATGCCCGACATGACCGCCATGCAGGAAAGCTGGGCTTCTTCTTCGCCGATGAGCACATGCACCTCCACACCGCAGAGCTCTTTGACGCGGGCGGTAAAATCTGCGGCATTCTTGGCGGCGCGCAAAGCCATTGTCCCCACGGCGACGATCTCATCAGCTCCGGCCGCACTCGCTTCCCCTGCAAAATTCGCCACGGACCGCGCGTTGCGCTCCAGCACTTCCGCGCCGATACAGCCGCTGTCCTTCAGACCTTCGCCAAGACAGACTATGTCATTCACGTCCTTGACGACTCTGTACCCTCCTGCTCCGGTTCCTTCTGCCAGACAGAACTTGATCGAGTTGGTGCCGATATCGATGATCGCTTTTCTCGGGGCCATATTTATCTGCTCCCCGCCGACTTCTTCGTGGTCTGGATATAATTCATGTTCCCCACCTCTGCATATCGAGTTTTTTCATGACCTTCACGATCAGGACCGGAACTTCTTCATGCTCTGCGCACATTATCCGCCGCGCTCAGGAATCAATTTAAGAAACAGCATAAGGCCGCTCTGCAAAAAAACGCTCCTATTCACAACAGAGGCAGGAGCCGAAGATCTCGGCACCTGCCTCTGTATATGTTATGGTCTGTTCAAGCTATTTTGCTTCAAGAGGCTTGGCCTCAGCCAGGCTCTTGTACACGCAGTAACGTCTCTTGGCGTCGCGCTCGGCCTTCGCATAGAGCTGCTCTGCCATTTCAGGATTGGTTTTGGCCAGCGAGGTATAGCGGCTCTCGCTCATCAGGAAGTCACGGAACGAAGCCTTGGGCTCCTTGGAATCGAGGACGAAAGGATTCTTTCCCTGTTCTTCAAGCTCGGGATTGTAGTGATACAGATGCCAGTAACCGGCTTCTACAGCCTTCTTCTCCTGCTCCTGGCTCTTGCCCATGCCGGCCTTCAGACCGTGGTTGATGCAGGGCGCGTAGCAGATGATCAGCGACGGCCCGTCGTAAGCCTCCGCCTCGCTCAGCACCTTGACCAGCTGGTTCTTGTCGGCGCCCATGGCACACTGAGCCACATAGACGTAACCATAGGTCATGGCAATACGGCCAAGATCCTTCTTGGCAACCTTCTTGCCGGCCGCGGCAAACTTGGCGACAGCGGAAGTCGGCGTGGCCTTGGAAGACTGGCCGCCTGTGTTGGAGTACACTTCGGTGTCGAAAACAAGAACGTTGACGTTCTCGCCGCTGGCAAGGACGTGATCCAGACCGCCGAAGCCGATATCGTATGCCCAGCCGTCACCGCCAAAGATCCAGATGGACTTCTTGACAAGATAGTCAGCCAGGTCGCTGACGCGAGTCAGTTTGGCGTTCAGCTCTTTCTCGCCGAGATCGCAGTCGAGCACCTCGTACACCATCTCAGCTGCGGCCTTGCTGCCGGCTGCGTCGTTGCGAACGTCATACCATCCCTGCAGAGCCTTGCGAACTTCTTCAGGCAGCTTGTCTGACGCAAGCAGCGCTTCGACATTCGCCGTCAGATCGTTGCGGCTGTTCTTGACGGACATTGCCATGCCGTAACCGTATTCAGCGTTGTCCTCGAACAGGGAGTTCGCCCACGCGGGGCCCTGTCCAAGCACGTTGGTCGTGTAAGGCATGCTGGGAGCGGAAGCGCCCCAAATGGACGAGCAGCCCGTAGCGTTGGCAATCATCATGCGGTCGCCGAAAAGCTGCGTGACCAGCTTGGCGTAGGGAGTCTCGCCGCAGCCGGCGCAGGCACCCGAGAACTCGAAGTAGGGCATGGCAAACTGGCTGTTCTTCACGTTGTGGGTGTTGACTCGGTCAGACTTGTCGCTGAGGTGATCGACGCCGAAATGCCAGTTCTCCGCCTGATCCATCTGGGAGGCCAGCGGCTTCATCTCGAGAGCCTTCACAGGGCAGATATCGGCACAGTTGCCGCAGCCAAGGCAGTCAAGCGGACTCACCTGCATGCGGAACTGAAGGCCGGCAAGCTCCTTGGGGGTCTTCACCGGCAGCGTCTCGAAACCGGCCGGCTTGTGAGCGGCTTCATCCTCATCGAGCAGCACGGGGCGAATGGTCGCGTGCGGGCAGACCATCGCGCACTGGTTGCACTGGATGCACTTGTCCTTGTTCCACTCGGGAACGAAAACGGCAACGCCGCGTTTCTCAAAAGCGGAAGTACCGTTGGGGAACCGGCCGTCCTCGATGCCGACAAACGCGCTGACGGGCAGCTTATCGCCTTCCTGAGCGTTGATCGGATCAACGATATCCCTGATGAAATCAGGACGCTCTTCGCAGCAGCCGGCAGCTTCGGCCTTGGGAGCGTCAACCGCTTCGGTCCAGGCCGCGGGAATATCGATTTTCTTCAGAGCGCCGTAGCCCTGATCGACCGCCGCATTGTTCATGTTGATAATATCTTCGCCCTTGCGGCCGTAGGACTTATGGATAGCCTCTTTCATGTACTTGACGGCATCTTCCATGGGAATAACGTTGGCCAGCTTGAAGAAGGCCGACATCATAACCATGTTGGTGCGGTTGCCAAGACCGATCTTCTGAGCAATGTCCGTACCGTCGATGACGTAGAACTGAATGTCGTTTTTGGCCAGATAACGCTTGACCTTGGCCGGGACGTTGGCTTCAAGGGCATCTATGCCGGTCCACTGCGTATTCAGCAGGAACACTCCGCCCTTCTTCAAACCGGCGGTCACATCATACTGATGCAGATACTCCTGTTTGTGACAGGCCACAAAATCGGCGTTCTCAATGAGATAGGTCGACTTGATGGGCTTCTTGCCGAAGCGGAGGTGCGAAACGGTGATGCCGCCCGACTTCTTGGAGTCGTAGGAGAAATAGCCCTGGGCATAAAGATCGGTGTTGTCTCCAATGATCTTGATGGCGTTCTTGTTGGCGCCGACCGTGCCGTCGGAACCCAGTCCCCAGAACTTGCAGCGGATCGTGCCTTCCGGAGCGGCGTTGACCGCTTCGCCCAGCGGCAGCGAATGATAGGTCACATCGTCATTGATGCCGATCGTAAAATGATTGACAGGCTTATAGTTCTTCAGATTGTCGAACACAGCCTTGATCTGCGTCGGCGTCGTGTCCTTAGAACCCAGTCCGTAACGGCCGCCGACAATCAGCGGACGTTCGGCCTCGGCATATTCCTCGAACAGAGCGCAAACGTCCTGATACAGAGGCTCGCCCAGCGCACCCGGCTCTTTGCAGCGGTCGAGCACGGCGATCTTCTTAACGGAAGCCGGAAGGACTCTGAAGAAATACTTAGGGCTGAAAGGACGATACAGATGGACGATGACCAAACCGACCTTCTCGCCGCGAGCCATCAGGTAATCGACCGTCTCCTCGGCCGCCTGGCAGGCGGACCCCATGCAGATGATCACCCGCTCCGCTTCGGGATCGCCGTAGTAGTTGAACGGGTGGTACTCGCGTCCTGTCAGAGCGGAGATCTGCTCCATGTACTGCTCGACCGTCTCGGGCAGCTCATCATAGAAACGGTTGCAGGCTTCGCGCGCCTGGAAGAAAATGTCGGGATTCTGAGCAGTCCCCTTAGTGTAAGGATGCTCGGGATTCAAAGAGTCGGCCTTGAACTCGGCAATGGCGTCATAATCGACCAGCTTCGCCAGATCGTCGTAGTCCAGCACTTCGATCTTCTGAACCTCATGCGAAGTGCGGAAGCCGTCGAAAAAGTTCAGGAAAGGCACGCGCGCCTTGATAGCCGACAAATGAGACACGGCGGTAAGATCCATGGTCTCCTGCACGCTGGAGGAAGCCAGCATCGCAAATCCCGTACCGCGGCAGGCCATCACATCGCCGTGGTCGCCAAAGATCGAAAGGGCATGGGTTGCCAGAGCACGAGCGCTGACGTCGAAAACAGCAGGCAGGCGTTCACCGGCAATCTTATACATATTGGGGATCATCAGCAGCAGTCCCTGCGAAGCCGTAAACGTCGTCGTCAGGGATCCAGCAGTCAAAGAACCGTGCACAGCCCCCGATGCGCCCGCTTCAGACTGCATTTCCGAGATTTCAACGACTCTGCCAAAGACATTCTTTCTCCCCTGGGCCGCCCATTCGTCACAGTCTTCAGCCATCGGCGAAGAAGGCGTAATGGGATAAATCGCGGCAACCTCAGTGAACGCATAGCTGACGTGCGCTGCGGCCATATTGCCATCCATAGTCTTCCAATGTTTCGCCATCTCTAAACTCCTCCTTGAGATAATTAGGATCCGCTCTATCGACAAAGATCGGAAAGGATCCACCTTTCTCCTTTTACAGCTCCTCCGCTGTGAAAGCAAGACACCGCTCAACTCTTCAAATTCCACGTCACGGATTACGGAGATCACGTAAAAGACACACAGACTTACACACTCGATTTAGATTTTATCACGAATGCAATAAAAGTTTGTGATTTATCTTAAAAAAAACGTCGGAAAAAAAATATCAAGCAAATTTGATTTTTGTATACTGTATTTTTCATCATGGTGAAGCATTCAAGGAAAAATGAGGGCTCGCCAAAAAACAAAACGCCAACAAGCCTATTTCCATGCATGCAGAGAAAAAACGCCGACAGTAGATCCGTGCCGGAGAAACGCTTTGCTATTTTCCCAGCGCAGTCAAATTTGCCGAGAGACCGAAAGAGAGATAAAAGAGGACGTTCGTGTTGGGTTAACAGCATTCCAAGCGGATCGCCTCGTTCATTTTTAAGCAGTTTCATCTCCGATCACAAAAAACCCGGCCAGCAGCGGTAGAGCGTCCCGCGGCAGGCCGGAGGAAAATCAAGCGAAGCTTTCAAACGAAGGCTGTAAAAGCAGATTTTAAGAGCAGATTTTGAGCGAAGCT
>Ga0129314_1000177_pt1 | contig 80687 bp, 67 predicted proteins | sample O1111metagenome_FD_94431 | JGI IMG/M metagenome (GOLD analysis project Ga0129314, IMG submission 94431) | Orangutan individual fecal microbial communities from fecal samples from Wisconsin, USA - O1111 metagenome | ecosystem: Host-associated > Mammals > Digestive system > Large intestine > Fecal... | reverse complement strand
GTTCTCACCCTTGTTCAGCAGCTCCTCCGCCAACTCGTCAGCGTCAGCTTCATCTATGTACGGGATGTACTCGTCAATATTCTGTCCCTTCGCGATAGCCTTCTTTATGATATCCACGATTTGCTCGCCAACCATGCATTCAAGGAATTTCTCAACGTTTCCACCGTTTTCGACGACTTTGTTGGCAAGCTCGAAGATTTTGTCTCGGCTCATCGCGGGCAGGAATTCTTCAATGTTCTCACCCTTGTTCAGCAGCTCCTCCGCCAACTCGTCAGCATTCGACTCTTCCATGTACGGCACATATTCGCTTATATCCTCACCATTCGCGATAGCTTTCTTTATGATTTCCGCGATTTGTTCACTGTCTAAAGAGTCGAGATATTCTTCGGTGATTCTGTCGCGGGGGATATTAATGTCCGACTTTTCCGCTGCCTCACAGCTCACCGAGTCAGTCCGAGCTTTCTGAGTCATGCCGCCTTGGAGTATCCTTTCCGCAAGCTCGTCAACCTTTTCTTTTTTCATGTGCGACAGAAATACCTTGATATCCTTGCCTTTTTCAAGCTCATATTCCGCAATTTCGCCTACTGTTTGTCTGTTTATGTAAAACAGATAACCGCTGATGTCTTTACCGCTTTCAAACTGCGATTTTATTATTTCTTCAACTGTACTTTTGTTCATGTAAAGCAGATAGTCACTGATGTCTTTGCCGTTCAAGAGAAGTAATTTCGCTGCTTCGTCAATTCCATCCTTGCTCATTTTGGACAGATAGTCATTGATATTCATGCCTTTCGCAGCTTCCTCTTTTGCGATATCATCAACCGCAGCCTTGCTCATTCTGGAAAGATAAGGCTTGATACTTTTGCCTTTTCTATATTCTTCTTTTGCGATTTCATCGACTGCGGCTTTGCTCATAAATAGCAGCATGTATTCGTCTACACTTTTGCCCTTTTTAATCTTGTTTTTCGCGATTTCGGTGAGCTTATCTTTTTCCATAAACTGAAACAGTTCGCTTATATCTATTCCCTCATCCAAAAACTTGTCGGCATATCGGTTTATCATGTCGCTGCTGAGAAACGGCAGAAGCTCGCGGATAGCGCTTACGTCGTATTCCATACTGTCCTCCTTTTTGTCGGTGTCCATAGCCTTTTCGATTACATTGTTTTTCTCGATTATCTCGTCAAGTGTTTCCGGCTTCAGAATAGGCGCGGCTTCAACCAGTTCGCTCACGCTGATTTCTTCGTCCGCGGCGTGTCCGTCTTCTTTGTCTTCGATGATGTTCTTGATGAGCTTCGATTCCTTTCCGAGAAGCTCGTCTATCGTGACGTCAAACAGCTCGGCAAGCTCCGGCAGCTTCGATATGTCCGGCATTGTGTTTCCTCTCTCCCAGTTTGAAATGGACTGAAAGGTAATACCCATGCGGTCAGCCAGCTCCATCTGGGTCATGTTTGCTTTCTTTCTCAGCTCGGCTATCCTTCTGCCGATTGATTCCATATTAAACATTGCGCACCTCCGTGTTTTTTTGCTTGACTGAATTATACCACACCGCGCAGAAGAAGTCTATCAACTGACAGCTGAAAAACGCATTCAACCGACAATTGAGCTAAACTGCATAAAACAAATCCGCAGTTTATGTGCAGATGCTACAAAGATGATTTTTTGTTCAGGCGGCACATATTGTGACAAAATCCACGCGGGGGATGTACTATAATAAGGTAAACACAAACGGAGGAAAGAACATGACGGACAACGAAAACATAGTAAAAAGTATTTCATCGGGAAAGACCCTGACTGTCTTCCTCGACGGAGATATAGATCACCACAACGCGCGCGAAATCAGAGGAAGGATAGACACAAAGGTGTTCATACAGCGCCCGGACGAGCTTATTTTGGACCTCTCCCGTGTCAGCTTCATGGACAGCTCTGGGCTTGGCTTGATACTCGGAAGATACACAAAAGCCGTGGAGATGGGAATTGACTTCAAGGTGGCAAATCCGACCCCGCAGATAAAGAGAATACTCGACCTTGCCGGAACCGAACGACTTATTAAGATAGAATCCGCACCGATAAAAAAGGCAGCGGCATATTGAGGTAAATAACGTGGCTAAAACTATAGTAAATCAAACGAAAATAACATTCCCGTCCCTTTCGCAAAACGAAGCGTATTCAAGGAGCGTCGCCGCGTCATTCGTTTCACAGCTGAATCCCACATATGACGAGCTTTCCGACATAAAATGCGCAGTTTCCGAGGCTGTGACAAACGCAATTGTTCACGGATACCGCGACAAAGTGGGGGAGATAACGCTCGTCATGAAGATAACGGACGCACGTGAATTTATCGCGGAGGTACGTGACAAAGGCTGCGGTATAGAGGATATTGAGCTTGCCCGACGCCCGATGTTCACGACAGACCGCGAAAACGAAAGAAGCGGCATGGGATTTACAATTATAGAAAACTTTATGGATTCAATGAAAGTGACCTCGTCTCCCGGAAAGGGAACAAAGGTACTCATCAGCAAAAAACTGTCCGCTCTTCCGGTAAGGCTCGTTTAAGGATGCAATACATAGCGCGCCGAGTGATATCGTTCGGTGAGACTGCTATCCGGAAAGGAGCGTATCCGTGTAAATGCGGAACAATACTATGACGCAAAACAAATCCACACAGGAAACATACAACAGCACAATATCGCTGCTCGAGAGATATGCCGCGGGAGACACTGCGGTTGAAGAGAAAATAATAGAGCTCAACTTCGGACTCGTGAACGGAATAGCGCATCGATTCAAGGGACGAGGCTGTGACTTTGAGGATCTCGTGCAGATAGGCTCAATCGGACTGATAAAAGCCATCCGCAGCTTCGACATATCGCGGGGCAACGCATTTTCAACTTACGCTGTGCCGCTGATAATAGGGGAAATAAGGAGGTTTCTGAGAGACGACGGTACTGTTAAGGTGAGCAGAATAAAAAAGCGCACGGGAGCGGCTCTGATGCATGAGAGGGAGAAATATATAACCGAGCATGGGGAAGAGCCGCGTCTCAGTGAGCTTGCAGAAAGACTTGGGATAACTCAAGAGGAAGCTGCCGACGCAATGGACTCTACAAGTGCGGTTCGCTCACTTTCGGAAACCATCGGAGACGACGATTTTTCGCTTGAAGACGTGATTCCGTCGACAGATGATACGCTCGGCAAAATGATAGAAAGAGTAGCACTCACGGAAACGATAAACACACTCCCGACTCTGTGGAGACAGATAATAATACTAAGGTATTTCAAGGAATACTCACAGCAGCAGACCGCGGAGGTGCTCGGACTCACGCAGGTGAAGATATCGAGGGAAGAAAAAAAGATATTCACATCGCTTAGAAAATCCCTCGCGTGAAATATCCGTCAAATAATCAAATTTTTTGAGAAAAGGTATTGACAAAAGTAGGCGGGCGTGATATAATATCATCGTTCGCACAGGGGTATAGCTCAGTTGGTAGAGCAGTGGTCTCCAAAACCACGTGTCCTGAGTTCGAGTCTTAGTGCCCCTGTTGATTTCGCCTTATTTCGCTTGATTTAAGGCGATTTTTTTGTTATCACGGGAAAAGGAAAATTTCTTCTAACCGTTCTTCTAACCGTTTCACAAGGTTTTATTACGTTTGTTGCGGTTTTGTCAGCGTGAGTTTGTCCGATAATTCTATCCCTATGCGGTTTTTGGATTCTGTCGGGTGTATGTGCGCACCTGTTTCCACAACAAAAAACTCCTTTGCAGCATCACACCGCATTGGAGTTTTTCTCATATTACATCATATTCAGCTTAAGTCCCAACCATCACGCCTTAATCTCGATAGTCCGTCCACCAAGGTTTTCGTAGATTCTGTGAGATATCGAAAGCACAGTGCGTCCTGCCGATGCTCTTCTGAGCGCCTCCAGAACTCTTGCCTCAGTTTCCGCGTCGAGGTTTGCTGTTATTTCGTCGAGCAGGAGTACAGCCGGATCAGCCGCAGCCGCACGAGCTATTGACAAAAGCTGCCATTCACCCTGCGAGAACATTACGTCCGTGCATACAGTCGCGTATCCTTCGTGGAAAGAGCGTATCGTTTCATCAATTCCCGCGAGCTTTGCGGCATTTTGCGCCATTTCTTCGGTTATGCTCGGGTCGGAAAGGGTAATCTGGTCGAGGACATTGCCGGGAACTCGTGAAAAGTGCTGTTCCACACAACCTATGCAGGCGCGGCGTTCACTGTCGGTTATATCCGATACATCCACACCGCCAATGGTGATTTTTCCGCTTTCAGGCTTGTATAGTCCGAGCAGCAGCTTGAAAATCGTGCTTTTTCCGGCTCCGGTTCTTCCGACAAGAGTTATCTGCTCGCCTTCCTTGACCTCCATCGAAAAGTCACTCAGCACGAGCTTGTCACTGTAGCCGAACGTTACATGTGACAGCACAACGTCTCCACGCGCTTCGTTTTCCCTTTCTTCGGGGATAGTGCGTTCTTCTTCCGCGAGAAAAGCGTCAATTCGTTTTACACCTGCCATAGCCGACTGAATAGTCTGAATTTCCATGCCAAGGCTTTCGATAGGCGCGAAAATACGTGATATGTAGTTGATGACCGCGACAGACGTACCGACCGACATTCCGAATAAAGTCAAAACCTTTGCGTTGCCCGAAGCGGAGAGCAGCATAACAATACCGACAACTGCCGCGTTCAAAAGAAGCACCACAGGAGAATAGATAGCGTCGTAGAAGTTCGTTTTTTCAACCGCGGCATAGCTTTCTCCGATTCGTTCGTCATAGCGGCGTTCCATGTAGCTTTCCATTCCGAGAGCGCGTATTGTGCGTATGTTGTGCAGAGTTTCAGGCACCTGTCCCGATACTGCCGCAACAGCACGACGGTTTTCAAGCTGAGCGGACAGCATCTTCTTTTGGATGTGGCGTGTGAATATTGCAAAGAAGGGAAGAACCACAAGCAGAACAAGCGCAAGACCTGTGTTTTTCACCGCGATTACAGCGAAAATCGAGATTATACGGCAGGCGTCCGCAACCATGCTGATTATACCTGAAGTGAACAGAGCTTCCACAGTGTCGACATCTCCCGAGAAACGAGCGGCTACCTCACCGGGCTTTTGCGAAACGAGAGTGCTTGCCGGAAGTCTGGTGAGCTTGTGCGACATTTCAGAGCGGAGCGCGTGCGTCATTTTCTGACCGAACAGCACGAGAAGAGTTTCCTGAACGGAAGACAACAAGCTCTCGAGAACAAGGCTTCCGAAATACAGTAGCACTGCCGCAAATGTCAGCGAAATTCCGCCTGTCAAACGGTCGATAATTTTAGCAAGAAGAAGCGGAGGAATCAGCGAAGCTCCAACCGAAGCAGCTACACACAAAATTGTACCTATTGTCAGGAGCTTGTGTGTACGTGCAGCGGTGTTGATAGCGGTAAATACGCCTTCATTAGTTTTCTTTTTCATGACCTTCGCCTCCTGTCTGGCTTTCGTAAAGTCTGCGGTACGCCGGAGATGTATTCATAAGCTCGTCATGCGTACCGACAGTTGTTTTTCCGTCTTCCATAAAGATAATTTTCTGCATTTTCGGGAAATGGTAAAGCCTGTGCGAAATCAGGAACACAACCTTGTCCTTTGCGTAGTCCTGAAGATTCGAGAACACTGTGTCCTCTGTTTTTCTGTCGAGTGCGGAGAACGGGTCGTCTAAAACCATAACGGGACGCGGATGAGCTAAGGTTCTCGCAAGTGCAAGACGCTGAGCCTGACCGCCGGAGAGACGCACACCGTTGTTGCCGACTACAGTGTTGACCCCGTCTTCCATTGACAAAACCTCGTCTTTCAGAGCTACCGCGGTCAGGTACTTCATGAGGTCGCAGTTACTGCCGCATAGTACATTGTTTTGAACGGTGTCTGTGCTCAGCTCGGGATCATGTCCGAGATATCCCACAGTACCCGCAATCTCACGCGAAGTCATGCTTGATATTTCCCGACTGCCGAATCGAACAGAGCCGCTGTACGGAGCTTCGCAAAGGAATACGCGACCGAGAGTGGACTTTCCGCAGGCAACAGGACCGGTAATTCCGACGATTTCTCCGGGACGCACCGTCAGATTAAGCCCAGAGAAAACGGGAGTGTCGCCGTAAGCAAAGGAGAGGTCGCTTATCGTAACGTCTTCGGATTTCGGAATATCAAGCGTCTCGAGCTGTTCCGGCATATTCATCAGAGGCTTGATTCGCTTCCACGAAACCTCGGCTTTCTGCACGGAGTTGAATAGCTTAGCAACCTTCGAGGATTTTACCGTCAGCTTGGTGAAGCAGGAGAGGAATGTCGTGATTGCCGCGATGTCCCATGTGTTCCATCCTGTTCCGAGAACGTTCTTCGCGCCGAACCAGATGATGAACAGCACGCCAGCTTCCGATGCCGCAAGATAGAGAGGGGGGAGAGCGGACTGCCAAACATTGCTTTGCACTGCGGTATTCTCGTAATTTTTCAGTGTAGCTTCGTAGCGTTCGACTCTCGCGTTTTCACAGCCGTATGTACGATAGGTTACTGCGTTTTCGGCACGGTCGAGAGTAGCGGCGCTGAGTGCTCCTGCGGCTTTTTTGTATGCCGAACCTGCACGCTGAACCGGCTTTTTCATCTTTGCTGCGCAGAAATACGAAATCGGAGTGAACATAAGGCTGAGCAGCGCAAGCCGCCGGTCGTAAACAAACAGCATGACGGCGTATCCGACCATTGCGATACCGGTGTCGAAAACTTCTGTGGTGAATTTTCGCATTCCTTCAACGCAGTCGTCAACATCGGATATCGCTTTCGTCATAAGCTCGCCAGCACCTTCTTTTTCAAGAAAAGCACGGCTTTTGCGAACAAGATTGGCGTAAAGAATGCCTTTCATATTGCGGTTGATGTTGTTGGCAAAGCGACGGATGTAGAATCTCTTGACGAATCTTGCCGCCTGTACCGCTAATGTGACGACAATATACACCGAAACAAGCATCGCCATAGTTCCCGCTTTTTCGTTTCCGCCGAGAATGTCAGCGAGACACTGCGCAAGATGACCCTCGAACCACGGAGAAGCAAGCAGTCCGACGTTGTAGAAAATTCCGAAGAGCGTAACAAATGTCAGCGAAAGCCACTCCATGCGGAAATACGAGCCGATTTTATCCGGGTAAAACGCTTTTTTCTCTTTCATGTGAGCTCCCCCGTTACTGCTTCACCAAATGCGGAAATCCCGCGCGGCTCTCGGTTTTAGAGGCATTGTACAGCTTGTCGAGCAGTTCCGCAAATGTCTCAGCTTCGCTTTCCGAGAGAGCCGAGGTCAGATATTCGTAAAATGACGACTCGATTTCCTCTTTTGAAGATTTCATTTCCTCGGCTTTTTCTGTTGGGTAGAGGAGCTGGCTTCGGCGGTCGTTCGGAGCGTCTGTGCGGATGAGATAGCCCTTTGCTTCAAGATTTTTCGTTCTTCTCGCGATTGCAGCTTTGTCCGCGTGCAGTATCTCCGCGAGCTTTGCCTGAGTGCATCCGGGATTGTGGCGCAGTGCGTGTATCAGGTCGATTTCCGCCGTGCCTACTCCTTCCCCACGCAGGGAAACAAGAACCAGTTTTTCCGCTTCCCGTGCGATTTTTGTAATTTTTCGCTTGGTTATATCCATAATATGCCTCTGTAAAAGATTGTATATACATCGTTGTAGGTACAACAATTATAGCACAAAACCGCGGCAGTGCAATAGCGTGAGAGTAAAATCTCTGTACTGTACAAAAGCATGACTGTGGATAAAGCCGTAAATACTGTATTTCACCAAAACAAAAAAGGAACGAGCGGGAGATATCCCTACTCATTCCTTTAAATTTAACTTGATAAAATTTTATTTGTTGGCGTTCGACTCGATGTTGTCGAGAAGCTTGCTCATAGACTTGTTCCAAAGCTTTTGGCTCTTTTCGAGTGTGGAAGCAATGTTGTCTTTTTTGCTTGAAAGGTTTGTCCTGAAGAAGTGTACAACGTTTGCGATGTTGTTCGAGTAAAGAGCCGCAAAGTCAGCGGAAACGTTTTCTCTGATAAGGTCGATCATCATGCCGGATTCGTTATCGCGTGCGTACTTAACCTTCAGCGCAACTTCGTAGTAAGCCGGAGTTACGGTCTTAAGGCTTTCGGATGCCATGCACTCAAGAGTAATGCTTGTTTCTTCGAGCTTCTGGTTGGTAATCGGAATACCGAAAAGTGTTACGCCGTCGTGAAGCATTGTGTTGTAGTGTTCCTGCTCTTCGTTGAGCTTCGGTACGGGAACGATTCTGAATTCCTGTTCCATCTCTCTGAGGTAAATACCGGACTGGAAGAGCTTGTTAACGGTAATCATAGCTCTGCTTTCGGAGAACATTTTCATAACAGTCTTGTTGTCGTCTTCGGTATGCCAGAAGCCGGAGTTGTTTGCGATGATGTTGTACATCTTTTCGTAGAATGTAAGAGTTCTTTCGTTGTTGAGCGATATATAAGGCGTGCCGTTTTCGTCAAGCTCTGAGAACTTTATGAGCGAGCCGGCTGCCATGCCTTCTGTCGGGTCTTCAATGTCGAATACAAAGCCGTATGAGTCCTTAGCGTCAAGCTTGCCGTTGCCGTTAACGTCTTCATAAATCGCGTCGGAAACTTCGTAGAGCTTGTCGAGAGTCCACTTGCCTTCATTTACTATGTCATAGATGTCTTGGTCGGAGAGGTGGTCGTTCCAGATTTCCTGGTTAACGTAGGTAACGTACATACCGCCGGTGTATCTGAGCGCGATGTCGCCCGTTGCCCAGTATGTGATTCCCTTGTAGGACATATTGTTTATGTAGTTTGTGCCCCAGTATTCACGGGAGAAGTCAAGGTTCTGAACATTGCTGAGGTTTAAGAAAAGACCCTCGGGACCCATTGAGATTCCGTAATACTGATATGTGCCGATGATATCGTAGTCGTCTGAGCCTGCTGTAATGGAGGGACGAACAACTGCCGGAAGACCGGAGAACATAATGGTGTCAACAAGATCTATACTGATATTGAGTCTTTCCTGTACGGATGCGTTTCTTGCAAAAACAGCAGAGTCAACAACTTCGCCGGTATCTTCTTCAGCCATTATAGAAAGCTCGGTAAGGTTGCCGTTTCCGCCTTCTTCAACGATGAATCTCATTGAAGTTCCGCCGAAGTCCATTTTTTCCGGCAGATCGTCAAGGTACTTCTTCGTTTCTTCCTCGGTTTCTTCGTTTGCGGCTACATTTGCGACTGTTTCGGAGGCTGTGGTCGTTTCTTTTGAATCGTTGACCTTGCTCTCGGAACATGACGCCAATGAGGAAACAAGCATTGCGGCTACAAGCATCAGGCAAAGTTTCTTTTTCATTGCGGTGTAAAGCTCCTTATGGATTTCTAAGCGTTTTCAGAGACATTTTGTTGATTAATGCCTCCTGATAAAGATATTATATCACAGTGTAAAGTTATTTGCAATAGATTTTTACTTAAATTTTGAATTTTTATTAAAAATATGTGTTTAAACTAAGACTAAAAAATAGTTTTTAACTTTTTTCGTTCATATTTGTTTTTTCTGTAAAATTCAGGCTTTCAATAGGGAACAATCGTGAATAAAAATCGTCTTCATTAATAGTTTTAAGGCGAAAATATCATAAACAAAAAGTTAATAATAAATGTTTGAAATCCGATTCGGCGGAGTATATAATATTTGAAGAAAATTAAAAAATCAAATTATGGCGGTAAAACAAAATGAAATATAAAGCAGCAATATTCGATCTTGACGGAACACTTCTTAACACTCTCGAAGATCTTTGGAGCGCAGTGAACCATACGATGGACAAATACGGATATCCTCACAGAACTATAAAAGAAGTCCGCGCATTCGTCGGAAACGGCGTCGACAGGCTCATAATGCTTTGCTTGCCAGGCGGAGAAGACGACCCGAATTTCGAGGACGCAAAGAGGGAATACCGCGCTTACTACGCCGAGCATTCCGAGATTAAAACAAAACCCTACGACGGAGTAATCGAGCTGATAGATAAACTGGAAAAAGCCGGAATAAAAACGGCAGTCGTGTCAAATAAGATACACGTGGCAACGGTAGAGCTTTGCAAAAAGTATTTCCCTGATATAAAAACAGTCTGCGGTGAGCGTGAGAGCGAGGGAATCAGACGCAAGCCTTACCCCGACACCGTAATAGAATCCGCGAAAGCACTCGGAGTTCCGCTTGACGAGACCGTGTACATCGGAGACTCCGAGGTGGATATTGAGACCTCACGCAGGGCAGGAGTCGACTGTATTTCCGTCCTGTGGGGCTTCCGCGACCGTGATTTTCTCGAGGAAAACGGAGGAAATATCTTCGCCGAAAAGCCGGATGACGTATTCGATATCATTATGGAAAAATAAATCCGCTATTGTCCCTTTTGGTGTTGCTAACACGAGAATTAAATGGTATAATCATAGTTAATTAAGACGCGCGCTTTAATAAAATCAGAGGTTGTTTAATGGTCTTTTCAAACATCTTTTTCCTGTATGTTTTTCTGCCGGCATTGTTTCTGGCTTACTTCGTTATAAAAAACAACGCCTATCGCAGAGCGGTGCTGATAGCTTTTTCTCTTGTATTCTACGCGTGGGGAGAACCTGTTTACGTTTTCCTCATGATAGGATTGGTTCTGGCGGATTATATCTTCGGCTTGCTTATATCGAAAACAAGGCAAGTGTGGCTGAGAAAATTCTGGCTCGTCATAGCGATAGTGTCGAACTTAAGCATACTTGGAGTTTATAAATACCTCGGATTTTTTACCGAAACGCTCAATTTCATATTCAATGTAACGATTCCCGTAATAAAGCTGTCCATGCCCATCGGTATCAGCTTCTTCACATTCCAGACAATGTCGTACGTTATTGACGTGTACCGCGGAGACGCAGATGTGCAAAAGTCGTTTTTCAGGCTTCTTCTGTACGTTTCCTTCTTCCCGCAGCTTGTCGCAGGTCCTATAGTGCGATACAAGGATATCGAAATGCAGCTTTCCGACAGACAGGTGAGCCTTGAGAAGCTGAACGACGGTATGTTCCGTTTTTCCGTGGGACTTGTGAAAAAGGTGCTCATCGCGGACTGCTGCGACACTGCGATAACGGCTCTGCTCAGTCTCAGCGACGTGACATTTGCGGGAAGATGGGCGGCGGCGCTGTTCTTCACCTTGCAGCTGTACTTCGACTTCTCGGGATATTCCGATATGGCGATAGGACTTGGTAGAATGTTCGGGTTTGAATTCCTCGAAAACTTCAACTATCCGCTCGTATCAAGAAGCGCAACGGAGTTTTGGAGACGATGGCATATGTCGCTCGGCTCGTTCTTCCGCGATTATGTCTACATCCCGCTCGGAGGAAACCGCCACGATCAGCAGAGAAACATCCTTGTGGTATGGTTCCTTACGGGACTGTGGCACGGAGCGGCATGGAACTTCATCCTTTGGGGACTGTACTACGGATTTCTTCTCATGTGGGAGAAAAAGCACTACCTGAAGCAAATCGAGAGAATGCCGAAGGTTATCTCTTTCGTTATCTCCCACATCTACACCATATTCATCACGGTGTTCGGCTTCGCGATATTCTATTTTGAAAAGGATTTGTTTAAAAACCTCGGCTACCTCTTCGGAATAGGCTGCAAGTCAGTGAGCGATATTTTCACGACTTCTATAGTCATGGACAACGTTTTGCTTCTCGCCGCAGCCTGCCTGTTCTCCGCGCCTGTTGTTCCCGCTCTGTGGAAATGGCTTAAAGAGCACGCGAAAATCGGATATACCGCGGAGAGAATTATAAAAACCGTTTGCGTAATAGCATTTGTATCCGTATCGACAATAAGACTTGTCGGCGACACATACAGTGCGTTCCTGTATTTCAGATTCTAAGGATACTCTGAATTAATCGAATTTTTGCGATAAAAGGCTAAAATATAAGGGCTTTTATTGCAAAAATAACCTCAAATCAGAGGCTTCCTAACGTTAAAGCGATCATGAAAGGAAGACTGAAATGAAAAAAAGAAACAAAGTTGTTGATATAGTTTGCGTATCGCTTGTAGCTCTCGTCTTCGGAAGCGTAGCGGTGCTGAACATCATTCAAAAAGACCGCCCCACCGAATCCGTGGCTGAAAAACGAAAGCTCGCCGAAATGCCGGAGTTTTCATGGCAGACACTGTGCGACGGTTCGTATTTCGCGGGAGTGGCGTCGTTTATCTCCGATACATTCATAGAACGCGATAAGCTCGTCAGCATGTCCAAGGAAATGGATACTCTCAAGGGATTTGACTATTCCATAGACGGTAGCGACAATTTCGCGCTTCTCAGTCCCGTTGAAAGCACCGCAGACGAGAGCGAACACGCCGCGCTTTCCGATAAACTCACCGAAGCTATGGACAGCCTTGACAACCGCGAAACCGAGACCGAAACCGAAACGGCAGCTGAAACCGACGGCTCAAAGGTAACGGGCGGGGAAATAGTAGACGAAGAGACTGTTGCCGAAACAGAAACCGAAACTCAGCCTGCCGAAACTGAACCGCCGGAAACAAAAGCTCCGGAAGAAACCGAAACCGCGTCCGAAACTGAAGAAGTGACTGAGACAGAGCCGGTTTCCGATACAGGCAGCAAGGTTACGGCAGTGCATCTCTCCAAAACCTCCGTGAAGCTCACCGTAGGAAGCGGCTCCGTCGTATACGCTACAGTTGACACGGATTCGGAGGACGGCGCTACGGTAAAGTGGTCGATATCGGACAAAAACATAGCGACGATATCCATAAACGAAAACGGCGGAATCAACGTCAAAGGCGTAACTCCCGGCAAAGCAACGCTCACCTGCTCGTACAACGATGAACTGAAAGAAACCTGCCAGATTGAAGTTACCGAAATCACTTCCGTAACGCAGCAGCAGAACGACCTTCACGCGGACTTCCTTGCGAGCGGCTTGTTCATCTATGGAGACGCGGTTTATACTCAGGCATGGTACAGCGACTCCGCGTCCGAGGTTTACGCACAGACTGTAGAATACTACAAAAAGCTCTTTGGCGACAATACCAGAGTGAGCGTTGTCGTAGCGCCAGTTTCCTCTATGGTTGTAGATAACGAAGAAGTGCGCTCAAAAATAGAAGACCAGGACGAAATGATACAGAAAATAGGCGCGCATATGGATTCAAACATCAACTTTGTTAATCCCTACGCCGATATGTACGACCACCACAACGAGTACCTGTTCTTCAAGACGGACCACCACTGGACGCAGAGAGGCGCATACTACGCTTATCAGGCATTCTGTGAGTCCATAGGCGAAGAAGCGACACCCCTCGACAGCTTCAGCTATGAAATTCGAAACGACAACTACAGCGGAAGCCTCTACAGCTGGACAAACGACGCGCGCGTAAAGAATTTCACGGACTTCATCGAAGCATTTGTTCCCACAAAGAAGCATACAATGACCGTGACCTCGTCAAACGGCGCAACATACAATTACGATACCTCAATAGTAAACACAAACAAAACCTATGTGACATTCATAGCTGGAGATAATCCTTATACCGTAATAAATGTTCCCGACAATCCGCAGGACAAGAGCATACTCGTGCTGAAAGACTCGTTCGGAAACGCGTTTGTGCCGTTCCTCTGCGAAAACTACGGAAATATCATAGTAGTGGACGTAAGATATTCTAATTTCAATATCTATGATCAGCTTAAGGATTACGGACTTACCGACATCGTGTTTGTCAACAACGTTCAGGCTATAACCGCATCGTGGGCGAAAATGTATCTCGCTGCGGTAGGTGTAAATTAAACTAAAGGAGAACCAAAATGAAACTTGGTATTATCAACGGATGGGATGAGGGCAGCTTCAAGTATGTGGCTTCTCTCGGGCTTCACGCGGTTGAGTTTTGCTGTAACCACAATTACGACAGCATGGAAGTGGCGGGACATAACGACGAAATTCTTAGCTACAGTAAGAAGTACGACGTCGCGGTAGGCTCTATAGGTCGCTGGGGTCAGAAGAGAATAGACGACAACGGAAATATTATCGAGTCCGCGCTTCAGCATGATAAAAACCTCATTGACGCGGCGTCACGTCTCGGCTGTCCCGTGTTCAACTGCGGCTGCAACTACACGGAGAGCAAAACCTATCTTGAAAACTGCGAGATTGCGATAAACTACTTTAAAACGCTTCTCGATTATGCTAAAGATAAGAATGTTAAAATTGCCGTTTATAACTGCGACTGGGAAAACTTTGTGTTTAACGATAAGGCTTGGAGTATAATTATGCCCGCGCTTCCTGAGCTTGGAATCAAATACGACACCTCCCACTGTCTCGGAAGACACGGAGACTACCTCAGCGAGATGAAAAAGTGGGGCAAGAGAATCTATCACTTCCACCTCAAAGGCTCGCTATATATTGACGGACAGCACTATGACGATCCGCCGGTAGGACTTGACCAGACGAACTGGGGCGCGGTTATGGACGTTCTTTACACTCTCGGCTACAACGGAATGCTTTCAATCGAACCTCATTCCGGCTACTGGATGGGAGTACGCGGACAGTGGGGCGTTGAGTTCACCATAAACTACATAAAACCCTACATCATGCCCGAGGATTACACAGTAGACGGAAATACGCCTTATATGCCCTGAGTACCGACTATATTGACGGGAAGCGAGGACTTCAGCATGAAAAAACAAAAAATCATGCCCGTAATTGCGGTAATGATAATCACATGCGTTATGAGCTCTTGCGGAAATGCTTCCAAAGCCGACGAGCGTGTTATCGTTAAGGAATTTAGATATTCTGCTCAGTCTATGGCTTCCGAAGTTGCTGACGTAAACAACCTTGAAGCAGTCACCGAGCTATCAAGCCAGGCAATCAAGTGCGAGATAGTTTCGCTTGACGACGCTTCTGTCAATGAAATGGGTCAGATTGACTTCAAGTACTCCGTTAAGGTTCTCGACATTATTATGGATGTGGATGATTCTCTGAAAATCGGAGATACAATCACTGTTTCATCGAGCGAGGGCATCATGAAGGCGTCGGAAGCGGCAGAACTCGTGAAAGACGATCCCGTTGCAAAGAAGCTGAACATACTTCAGGGTGAGTACAGCGATAACGAGTACATAACGTCTTCAACATGGGATGCGGTACCGATAGAAGTCGGAAAAACGTATATCATGTTCATCACCGATAGATACCTTGAAACCGAGGGATTATACTCAGAGTCCGGACGCAGCTTCCTGTTTGAATGTGATGACAGTAACATCGATGACATTATCGAGAAAATCAGAGCTCAGGCAGAGCTGAGAACGGGAAGAGCCGATGAGGTTGGCGCGTCGCAGTATATGAACGAGCTCGGCGAGAGACAGAGAAACGAAAATCAGCATTAATAAAGAGAATTATAATGAGCAAAACATATTTTGAAACCGAAAGACTAATCATAAGAGAAGCCGACGAGCGCGATATCGAAGACATTTACGAGCTGTACACCGACGCAAACGTGCTGAAATACAACTGCATTCCTCCTCTGACTCGCGAAAACATCCGAGATGGAATTGAGAGCGGCGAATATTCCTTCTGCATCCAGCTGAAAGGCGAGGGAAAGGTAATCGGCGCTGTCGGATTCTGCGACAACGGAAATATGCGTCATGACGTGCCGAGCAGATGCATTTCGTATGAGCTGAACACCAAATACACGAAAAAAGGCTACATGACCGAAGCGGTAGTGGCTTTCCTGCGTTACTGCTTTGAAGAACTCGATGTAGACGTAGTATCGGCAAGAGTTTTCGACAAAAACGAGAATTCACTTCGTATGCTGAAGCGTCTCGGATTCACAGAGGAGGGAAGACTTCGCCACGCAGTGAGATCTGCCGACGGAATAATCTACGACGACTGCCTGTTCTCTATGCTCAAAAGCGAGTTTGAAAACCTCTATAACTGAAAAAATACCGCTGAGATACTGTTGCTGCTTAACGAGTACCTCAGCGGTGCTTTTTTATTTTGCTTCGTCGTAGGTTGCTTCCGATTTGTCGTTTATTGTGATTCTGTTGTAAAGCTTGAGATGTCCGCCTTCGTGCTTTATCGACTTTCCGTTGTATCTCATGAGGTTTATCACGGTCATATCGCCTTCGTCAAGCATTACAAGCGCGTATTTCATTCCAATATTGTCCGCTCCGAGGTTTACTCCCACAATTCCGCTTCCGCTCTTGCAGTACAGGAACTTCGCGATACCGTAGCAGAACGTGTTGCTTATCTTAATGTCCTCGCCGCCGTCTATTGTGATATACGCGCCGTATCTCCTCAGAATTCTGTCGAACAGTATGGGGAAGAGGTCGTCGCCGCTTATCGTGTTGGTCTGTTCGGGAGCGCCGCATCTCTGGATAACGGTTCCGTTTTGCAGGCATCCGGTGAGCGTACCGCCCTTTCCTCCGAGAAGGTATGAGTTTGTGTAACAGCAGGTCGATACCTTCTTTATGAAGAAATCGTCGCAGTCCGTGAAGTCGAATCCGAGGTCTGCTGAAGCGAGGGAACAGTTGACAGCATACACACCCTTTCCGTTTCCGCGGACAGCATAGGTTGTGGTTCTGTCTTCGTCATAAGGCGTGTTTTCGGGATATCTTATTCTGATACCGTTAATTCCGGCGTTGTCTCCGTCGAGTGTGATGAATGCCTGTGCAGTTTCCGCGTTTTCGGGAGCATCGTCGCCGTAGTAGCAGTATATGAGAGTACCGTTATATCCTCCGCCCTGATCTCGTGTGGCAACGGAGGAAGAACCGCGCAGCTCAACTCCCGCAGGCACAACTATAGGCTTGTCGAAACGGTATATTCCGCCGGGCAGATAAACAATACCGCCTTCTTTTCCGGCTTCGTTAAGCAGAGCCTGAACACTGTCGCTCATGTCGGAAGAGTAATCCTTCGGCGCGTCGAGCGTGTACAGATTTGCGTTCGGCTTAACGTAGCTCCTTGTGTAGTCGAGTTTAATTCCGCTTGTGTCGTCGTTGTAGGCTTCAACATTTCCGTTCATGTCACCTGATACTGTTACGCCGCACAGCTTTATAAGTCCGTCGGTAGCGTTGTTTATGCCGCCTTCGATGACGGAATTGGCTATAACCATGCCCCATCTTGCGTCAAGCTCGACTACGTCAATGCCGAGGGAGCAGTCGGTAATGCTTACATCAAACATAGAACCCGCGAACTGTATTCTCTTGCCGTAGGTTATCTGCACACCGATTTTGCATCCGTCAACGTAAAGTCCGCTGAATTCCGTCCATTCAAGGTCGCCGAGGATGAGACCGATCGTGTTTTCCTTCATGTACGAGGTCAGCTTATCCTCCTCCGGCTTCTTCATTCCGAGCGACTCGTTAGCGTCAAGCCAGTATTTTGCGTTTACCGTGACGCCCTGCCATGTGCCTACGTCAGCCTGATTGTAGACCTCCGAGCCGGTGTAGAGATATGTTCCTTTTACGTTTTCCACCGTAAGCTGCTCGTGTGCTCCCGAAGGCGTACAGCAAGCTCCTATTCCGCGGTATCCGTTTATTACAGTGCAGTTTTTGACAGTCGAGAGCATATAGTTGTCTCCCTGACCGTCGGTGTAGAACGTGAATGGGTACGGCTTAACATCTTCTACGGACTGGTCGTGATAATATACGGTAAGTCCGACAACACCGCCCGAGCCGCCGAGCATGAACATACCCTTGGTGTCAACATCCTCGGACTTGCCGCGATATTCGATAACAGTGCCGTAATCATTTCCCGTGTCGGGATCCTGCCAGTCGCCGCGCAGTGTCACATATGCCGGAATTTTTATGGTGTCCGTGAGAATATACTTGCCCGCCGGGAGATATACAGTTCCTCCACCGTTCTGCTTGCAGTCGTTCAGAGCCTTCTGTATGCCCGCGGTTGAGTCGCCGATTCCGTTATTTGATACAGCGTAACCGTCGTCCGTCGAAACAATGTCCGCAATAACAACATCGTCGGTTTCATATACGGTATCAATAATGCGCGGAGACGAAACGCCTGTGGACTTGTCCTCGAGAACAGTGTCAAGCGGGTCGGGAATATAGTCGCCTATACATCTGAAATCAGAGGTGACATCCGCGGGAGAGATATTTTCGATAAAATAATCTATCGCCTGTAAGGTAGCGGAGTTGTTTTGTCCGCAGATAACGAGCTTGTTTCCGACAGCTTTTATCGCGAATTTTCCGTCTTCGAGAGAGCCTTTGACTTCTGCGGTTTCGGGACGGTTTGTGTCGCCTATCAGAATCTCGTAATTGCCGGCTACATCGTCGATAGTTTGATTAATGAGAAAGTCCGTTGCGATTTTTAGAGAAGTTCCGAGAGATTCTTCTATGTATGTCTTGAGCTTTACCGACGGCTTTGCCATGATATCGTATCTGACATCTTCATAAACGACAGTGAACGGGGAAGTACCGTCGGAGGAGACTAAAAACGTTATGTTCTGCATGGTTGTCTCACTTTCTTCTGTAAAATTATCGTTCTGCACTTCACCCGTATTATCTCCGTTGCAAGCGGACAGCAGCAGAGCGAGGGAAAGCAGCGCTACAGTAATAATCTTTTTCATATTCATTCGGATACAAAAGTGAACTTTTCCCACGGAATGTTGACCTCGGATTTGTTTGTCAGTATGTCGTCGACATGCATGAGAAGCGGGAAGTCCTCAACATTAACCTTGCCGTCAGCCGCTAACTTCTTCACCGCTCTTGCAACTCGTACCGCTACAACAAGGGATTCAAGAGTTACTCCATTCAGCTCAGCCTTGGCTTCGTCTATGTTCAGTCCGCGTCCAAGAAGAATTCCGACAAGTCTTGTCCTGCCGCCGTAAACCGTAACATAAAGGTCTCCCGCACCTACGCAGAGATTGTCGAGAGTTCCTGCACCTTGCAGCTTTAACAGCTTAGCCATTTCGCGAACGCTCTGACCGAATACCGCCGCCTGAGAATTGAAGTGAAGCTCGCTGTCAATGCCGAAATTACGCTGATTTACGCCGATAGTCAGAGCAATGCCGAGCGCGTATCCGTTCTTTAAGGCAACTGCGCTTTCAATTCCGACTACATCTGTCGAGAGGCTGATATGGTAATAGTCCGTCTGCATAACCGAGCGTAGGAATTCGAGCGTTTTCATGTCTTTTCCGCAGAACGCAACCTCAGTCTGGTCGTGCGCTACAAGCTCATAACTGGTACATGGACCTCCGACAGCGTTCAGCGAGAGCTTCTTTCCGATTTTAGCGAGTCTTTCCTCCCAAAGTGCGGGATAAGTCATGAGCTTGCCGTCTTCTGTGTCGAAAAGTCCTTTTGTTACCGTAAGAACGGGAATGCTTTCCGGAATCTTCGGAAGAATTGTTTCACCAAACCAATCCACGCCGAAGCTGCTGACTCCGCCGATAATCATGTCCGCGCCGTCGATAGCTTTCTCTACGTCCTCGATTTGATAAAACTTAACTCCCTCCGGAAAATCGCGCTTGAATTTCGGATGTCTGTTTGTTTTGATGCAGGCGTCGATTATTACACGGTCGAGATGAGTTCCTACAAGGCGTACTTCGTTTCCGTTTTCACGTGCAGGGAACGCGAGCGCCGAACCCATCATGCCTGAGCCGATTATTGTTACAACTGCCATGGTATCCTCCTGAAAATTATAATAATTCCGCATTATTATAACACATAGCTTTGTTAATATCAACGGTTATAACAAAAATTATAACGAATTATAACTCCTGAATGTTTTTGTAAATCTCCTGCATACGCTTGTCAATGTCGGATATCTCGTTCGCGCAGTCAAGCATCCTCTTTTGAATATCCGCGGGAATCGCCTTGTCAGATTTGTATCTTAAATCATGCTCAAGGCTTGCCCAGAAGTCCATTGCTACGGTTCTCAGCTGAACTTCCACACGCACAAGCTCCGTCTTCTCCGACAAATATATCGGAATCTGTATGTCAAGATGCAGACTTCTGTAGCCGTTGTAGTTCGGGTGCTTGATATAGTCCTGTTCCTTTATCAGCTTTATGTCGGACTGACGCAGCAGCATATCGGCAACCGCATAAACGTCGTCTATATAGCAGCACACAACTCTGACTCCGGCAATGTCGTTTATGTTTTCTCTGGCTGATTCGAGTGAGAGATCCTTTCCGCGCTTCAGCAGTTTTTTCACTATGCTTGTCTGCGACTTCAAACGCGACTCTATGTGATGGATGGGGCTGCGCTCGTATTTCACCTTGAATTCGTCGTTCAGTATTTCAAATTTGATGGTAAGCTGCTTGATAGCGGAGTTGTAGAGATGTTCAAGCTCCGACAGCTCCTTGTAATCCGCGATAAGCTCGTTTGCGTCTATATGCTGAGTGGTGTTGCCGTCTTTGATAATAATATTGAGATCGTTTTCCACAATAATCCTCGCCTTTACATTGAAATCCAAATGCATTTTATCATAAATATATGAAATATTTGATAAGATAAGATGTAAATTCTGTTTATAATTGTGGATGTAAGAATGAATAAAAAAGGTATCCCGAATCCGAGATACCTTCATTATTAAGTTTTGGCAGATTAGTTGAGTTCTGCGAAGTACTTGATTGTACGAACCATCTGGCTTGTGTAGGAGTTTTCGTTGTCGTACCAAGAAACTACCTGAACCTGATATGTGTCGTCGTCGATCTTTGTAACCATTGTCTGTGTAGCATCGAAGAGTGAGCCGTACTTCATGCCAACAACGTCGGAAGAAACGATCTGTTCTTCGTTGTAGCCGAAGGAAGCGGAAGCAGCAGCCTTCATAGCAGCGTTGATGGAATCCTTTGTTACATCCTTGCCCTTAACTACAGCAACGAGGATTGTGGTGGAACCTGTTGTTACAGGAACTCTCTGAGCGGAGCCGATGAGCTTGCCGTTGAGTTCGGGAATAACAAGACCGATAGCCTTAGCAGCACCTGTGGAGTTAGGAACGATGTTAGCAGCACCTGCGCGAGCTCTTCTGAGGTCACCCTTTCTCTGAGGACCGTCGAGGATCATCTGGTCGCCTGTGTAAGCATGAACAGTTGTCATGATACCGGAAACGATCGGATATGTGTCGTTAAGAGTCTTAGCCATAGGAGCGAGGCAGTTTGTTGTGCAGGAAGCAGCGGAGATGATCTGGTCATCAGCGGTAAGTGTATTTTCGTTTACGGAGAATACGATAGTCTTGAGGTCGTTGCCGGCGGGAGCGGAGATAACAACCTTCTTAGCGCCTGCTGTGATGTGAGCCTGAGACTTTTCCTTAGATGTGTAGAAACCTGTGCATTCGAGAACAACGTCTACGTCGAGCTTACCCCAAGGGCAATCAGCAGCGTTCTTTTCAGCGTAGATCTTGATTTCCTTACCGTCAACGATGATGGAATCTTCTGTGGATTCAACGGTGTGCTTGTGTTCGCCGATCTTGCCAAGGAAAGAACCCTGAGCTGTATCGTACTTAAGAAGGTGAGCGAGCATAGCGGGGCTTGTAAGGTCGTTGATAGCAACAACTTCATAGCCTTCAGCGTCGAACATCTGACGGAAAGCAAGACGGCCGATACGACCGAAACCGTTAATAGCAACTTTTACTGACATTTGAGTTTCCTCCGAAGTATATAAATTATTCTTGGGACACAAAGTGATTAATATTCCCTTCAAGAGTATATTTTACCGCATAATCGTCAAATATACAAGGGCTTTTGCAAATTTTTTTCAGAATTTACTTTTTGGATAAATTTGAAATACAATAAAGGCTCATTTCGTTAATAATCTCTTCCACATAAAAATACCGCCTTGTACGACACTGCAAATAGGCAATATGTACAGGACGGTATATGTAAATCATTCGTCGATTATTTCACCGCGGGCGATAGCTTCCTTTTCAGCTTCAACCTTGGCTCTGAATTCGGCACGTCTCTGAGCGGTTTCTTCAGCACGCTTAGCAAGTTCCTTCTTACGAGTAGCAATAGCTCTTGTAATCTGTTCAGCGTACTTATCAATATCAGCACCGTAGTCAACGCACATCTCAAGCGCCTTTGTTCCGTCTGTCTGGTAGATGGAGAATACATAGTACTTAACCTGAGCGGTCTTGTCCTTTACGGTGTATTCGTAAACCTTTTCTTCGATTTCCGCTCTGTCAAGCTCTGTGAAGTAGTAAGAGCCTGTGATAACTTCATCAATGGATTCATCGGTGAGAGAGAAGCGGCGGGCGAACACGAACATCTTCTCGTTTGTGAAAATAAGGTTGGCGCCTTTGAAGTAGTTGGTTCTGTTTACGCCGTCCTTACCCTTCTTGAAGTAAAGGGGCTGTTCCTTGCCGATGAAGTCGTAGCCTCTGAGGTTGATAGGCTTGAGCATCTTAAGGAAACTCTTGTCGTAAACCTCAAATTTCTTTTCAGAACGTTCCTGAAGATTTTTGATTCTTTCGGAAATCTGGAATTCAAGGTCGCTGTCCGTAGCCTTACCGCCGGATGTGAACGCGATAACGAGCGCACCTACGATAAGAACGATGATTGAATACAGATAAGGCACATAGGGAAGGAAAAAGAGGATAGCTCCCACAATCGTGATGATCCATCCGATAAGAGAAGGAACGCTTATCGGCGGAGCTGTAAAATATTTGAGATTGCGTTTGGTTTCCATAACAACTCTCCATTTAAAAAATATTTTTTGGATGATAACGATGAAACGTACATTATCAATACTTTAATAATAGCACAAAAAGACGATAATGTCAAGTGTAACAGCGGTTATAATTGATAAATAGTTGCCTGCGCGACAAAAAAACAATTGCGAACTGTACAATATTGACAAGATAACAAAAGGCGATATGTTGATTTTAACTAATGCGCAATCAGTTGATTATAAGCGAGTCGTCGTCAACGCCTTTGATAAGCTCTCGGATAACAACATAATAGGAATATTTGTCGTTAACCTTGACGAGAACCCTCTCTCCCTCCTTGTGACCGAGGATAGCCTGAGCAAGGGGAGCGTCCTTTGAAATGCGGTCGTTCAGAATGTCGTGCCTGAGGGGAGTGACTATCGTGATGGTGCGCTCTTCTTCGTCCTCCTCGTTCCAAAGGGTAACATGGTCGAAAAGTCCTACCGTGTCCTCGTCAGACTCATAGTTTACAACGACTGCGTTTTCGAGAATAGCCTTAAGGTAACGTATTCTTGAGTAATTGCGGTTGAGCTCACGCTTGGCACTGCGGTATTCGTCGTTTTCGGAAAGGTCGCCGAACGCACGTGTACGCTGAACCTCGGCTATGAATTTCGGTGTCAGAACGGTCTGGCGGTGATTGATTTCTTCTTTGATTTTGTTAATTTCAACTTCTGTGAGTTCGTTGTTTGGCATAAAAAACTCCTTTGCGGAAACATATTGCATAAGCTAAATTATACCACCGCGCAGAAAAAAAATCAAGGCGTAAATTCAGAATGTGACGGCTTATGTGTAAGTTATTGACAAAGCGGAGAAATACTGCTATTATTGAATCAGCTGAAAGTCTCATTAAAGAAAGGACTTTATTATGAACGAAAAACACTACGCAAAAGGCTCGTATCCTACGATGATAACCCCGTACAGGGAAGACGGCTCTGTTGATTTGGAAGCTGCCCGCCGCCTTGTGGAGTGGTACTGGAAGAACGGCTGCGACGGTATTTTCGCGGTATGCCAGTCGAGCGAGATATGGTACCTTGACGAGGAAGAGCGCGTCTCACTGGCGAAAACCGTGTGCGAAAAAGCCGCCTCTCTTGCCGAGAATGATAAAAGCCGTGCTCCCATGACAATTGTAGCGTCAGGTCATGTGTCCGATAAAGCCTGCGACCAGATACGCGAGCTTAACAGAATTGCAGAAAGCGGAGCCGACGCCGTTATTCTCATCACAAACCGCATGGATGTCGAAAACACCTCTGACGAAAACTGGATAAAGGACGCGGAAGAGCTGTTGAAAAGCCTGCCGGAGAACGTCGCGCTCGGTCTTTACGAATGCCCCGTGCCGTACAAACGCCTTATCACGCCGAAAATCCTTGAGTGGTGTCTCTCCACGGGAAGATTCCGCTTCATCAAGGACACCTGCTGTGACGCCGAGATTATAGGAAAACGCATGGATATTCTCCGCGGCACGGATCTCTTACTCTTCAACGCGAACGCACAGACCCTCTACCCCTCGATGAAAAGCGGAGCTGCCGGATTCTGCGGAATTATGGCAAACTTCCAGCCGAAAATCTACGCATGGCTGACGCATCACATGGACGATCCGAGAGCTTCACTTGTGTCCTCCTTCCTCAGCATCTCCGCGTTTGCCGAATGTCTTTCCTATCCCGTTTCGGCTAAGTATAATTTTTCGCTTAATGAGGGAGTACCCATGACAACGCTCTCCCGCAGCTGTGATCCCGCAAGATTCGATGACTACCAAAAGATGTGCATAAATCAGCTTCACGAGCTTAGCGCGGAAGTGTGCCGTCAGCTCGGAATATAATATAGAAAGGAATGCATTATGAAAAATTCCCCCAAGGTTTATCTTATCGGAAACGCTCATCTTGACCCCGTTTGGCTGTGGCGTTTTCCCGACGGACTTTCGGAAATCAAGGCGACTTTCCGCTCAGCCCTCGACAGAATAGCGGAATTTCCAGGATTTATCTTCACCTCCGCCGCTATATCCTACTACCGCTGGGTCGAGGAAAACTGCCCTGATATGTTCCGCGAAATTCAAAAAGCAGTAGCTGACGGTCGATGGTGCATTACGGGAGCGATGTGGGTTCAGCCTGACTGCAATATCCCGTCCCCCGAGAGCTTCGCGCGCCATTTCCTCTATTCACAGAAGTACATCCGCGAGAAATTCGGAATTACAATTAAAACCGGATATAACGTCGACTCGTTCGGCCACAACAGCGCGCTTCCGAAACTGCTCCGTGAAGGCGGAATGGAAAACTACGTGTATATGCGCCCGTCGGAAGGAAACGAGAAGCACTATTTATTCCCCGACCAGACCTTCCGTTGGCAGTGCGGCGACGATGAGGTAGTGGCGTTCAGAATTTTCGACGCGTACTGCAAAAACTTCAGGACAGAGCAGGATATTGAGGTGTTCGATAAATTCGCCGACACATCCGAGCTTGATTTTATGGTGTTCTACGGCGTAGGCAACCACGGCGGCGGTCCTACAATAACCAACCTGAAGCTCATCGAAGCATATCAGCAAAAGTCCGCGCATGAGTTCGTTCTCTCGGATACCGATAAGTTCTTCGACGATATCAGACAGACTTCATTTGATAAGCTACCCGTGTATGAAGGAGACCTGCAGAATCACGCAAGCGGATGCTACAGCGCAAACAGTTACGTTAAAATGGCGAACGCTGCTGCCGAGGACAGGCTTACCGAAGCCGAAAAATGGCAGACAATGGCAAACGCGCTTCTCGGACTCCCGAATCCGGCTGAATCAACTGAGGACGCATGGAAGGGAGTTCTGTTCAATCAGTTTCACGATATCCTCTGCGGATGCAGCATAGAAGCGGCTTACGACGACGCGAAGGCATTCTTTGAGTCCGCTAAGGCTGCAGCACTGCGGGTAGAATACCAGGCGCTCCAGTCAATCTCGTGGGCGGTTGATACCGAAAAAGGCGTAAAATCCCTCTCAAAGGAAGCCGATTGGCACTTCTGGGAAACAAACGACCTCGGTACGCCGATAGTGCTGTTCAACCCGCTGTCGTATGACGTCAAGGTTCCTGTGTATCTCCGCAAGTCGGGAAATTGTGCCGGAATCACTTGTGCCACCAAAGACGGAGAGCGGGCAGTTCCGTTCCAGAAGGTGCGCAGTGACGTGACAAACGGCGACGACAAATACTACTACCTCGTAAACGCTGAGCTTCCCGCATTCGGCTACAGAACATTCTGGATGTACGGAAACCGCGAGTGGAAGGCGTACAGCGACAGTCAGCTCAAAGCCACGGAATACTCTCTTGAAAACGCGCTCATCAAGGTCGAGTTTGATTCAGCGACAGGATTCATAAAGAGCCTCGTCGACAAGCGCACAGAGGAAGAATGTGTGGGAGAATATGCCGCTCGCCCCGTTCTTCTCGACGATTCACCGTATGATACATGGAGCCACGGCGCGTTTGTGTTCGATAAGCTCGACGGCGAATTTACCTCCCCTCGTTTTGAGCTTCTTGAAAACGGTGAGTGCGAGATAAAGCTGTCCGTAAAGCATACCTGCCGCGGCAATTCCATCGAGCAGATATACACGCTTTACCCGGACGACCTTGCCGTTCATGTTTCCGCTCACGTATTTATGGAAGAAAAGCTGAAAATGCTTAAGCTGACCTTTGCTCCCAACTTTAAGATAGAGAACGTGACATACGGCAGTGCGGGAGACAGAATAACAAAGGAAGCCGACGGAAGAGAACAGCCCATGCAGCGTTTTGCAGCCGTAACAAACGGAAAGTCCGGTCTTGCTGTATCGGCTAAGGGCAAATATTCCGCCTCGGCAAATCGTGAGTATTTTGCGTTTGTGGGAGTGCGCACCTGCTATTTTGCGGATCACTACGGCAGACGCGACGACAGAATGCACGCACAGGACCTTGGCGAGAACAAGTTTGAATACACGATAGCACCGTTCAGCGGAGACTACGTTGAAATTGAGAAAATCAACGACAAGCTCCACGCCGAGTTCCCGCACATCAACGAGACATACCACCGCGGAACGCTTCCTCAGTCGGGCAGTCTCATAAAGCTCAATGCGGATAACATCTCCGTGACTTCGGTAAAGGCTGCGGAAGACGGAAACGGTCTCATTTTCAGAATCAGAGAGACAGCGGGAAGAGAAACCGAAGCTAAGCTGACATGGCTCGGAAAAGAATACGCCGCTCGGGTAAAAGCAAAGGGATTTGTCTCATACAGACTTTCCTCTGAAGGAGCATTCACAAGAACAAACCTGCTTGAAGATTATCTGTAAAATAAAAAAGACAGGGTAGTATGCTCCGAACACATAAGTCACTATTTTTGCTGACTTTTTGGCTCGGAGCGTCATTGCCCTGTTTTGCTTTCGGGAAAAATGTCATATCATATTCCTTTTTGCCGAATAATGTGTTATAATACTGATTTGGAAAAAACAATTCGGAGGAATCATGAAAAAAATACTGAAATTCATTCCCGGCATGGCTTTAGCACTCATTATAGCCGCCGTGGCAAAGCTGCTCGAGCATTTTGAGGAAGCCGCGGGAATACATATTATCGGAGCATCCGTCATCGCACTGTTCATCGGCATGATAGTCAACGCATTCTTTAAGCCGAACGACGTTACCTCTCCCGGAATCAAGTTCACGTCAAAGAAGATACTGAAATTTGCGATAATTCTTCTCGGAGCAAGCCTTAATATCACAACCGTGCTCACCGTCGGAAAATTCTCCCTTGTGGTTATGGTGTTTACGCTTGCGACCTGCTTCGGACTTGGCGCGGTTATCGGAAAGCTGCTCGGACTGAACTGGAAAACAAGCAGCCTTATCAACGCGGGAACGGGTATCTGCGGCGGCTCGGCTATAGCTGCTATAGCTCCCGTAATAGAAGCGACTGATATGGACATTGCATACGGTATGTCGGCGACTTTCCTGTTCGATACGATAATGGTCGTGGTGTTCCCGATACTCGGCAGATTTCTCGGACTTTCCGACGCCGCGTTCGGTCTTTGGGCAGGTACGGCAGTGAATGATACCTCAAGCGTTGTGGCTACGGGATATGCGTTCAGTGAAGCGGCGGGAGACTTTGCTACAATGGTAAAGCTGACGCGCACGCTCTCGATAATTCCGGCAGTCCTCGTTTTCGCGGCAATCAGCATTCATTTAAAGAAAAAAGAGCAGACAGGCGACGCAAAAGTCAAGGTCAATATCAAAAAGATAATTCCGTGGTTCATACTCGGATTCCTTGCAATGTCCGTTCTCACAAGTCTTGGACTTATCCCGTCAACAGTCGCGTCTGTGCTTAAGAGTATCAGTAAATTCCTGATGGTAGCGGCTCTCGCAGCGATAGGACTTAACACGGACTTCAAGACGCTGTGCAAATCCGGAGCAAAACCCATGCTTCACGGCTTCATCGTATCGCTTCTCGTAGTTGTTGTGGCGATAGGAGTGGAATATATGCTCGGAGTAGCGCCGGCAGGAACAATATAAAACAAAAATCCTCTGTATTACCTCGACACTCATTCATTAGTGGGTCTAACTTTTGAGAGTCGAAACAAAATACAGGGGATTTTTTATTAAAACAACAATCAGATTATGCCTCGGTTTTAGCCATATTCTTGACCTGCTTGTTGTAGTAGTGCAGGAAGCAGATTATCTCAAGCGTCGCCGTAATTCCCCACGAGAATATGTAAAGCAGGTACAGCGACGGAATTGTTCTGAAGTGCGCGAATATGGTGTATATCCACACGATTCTGAACACACATGAACCGAGAATTACTATAACAGTAGGAACCGCAGTACGTCCGAGACCGCGTGAAGCTGCTATTGTGTTGTCCATGAAAGCGGAGAAGCAGTAGGAGAACGCCATAATACCAAGTCTCTTCAATCCGGCTTCGATAACCTCAGGTTCGCGTGTGAACAGCATAAGGAAGCTCGTGCCGAAGAAACGCAGGAACAGACCGAGCACAAACGCGATGGAGAAAGAATAAATAAGGCAGATTTTGTAGCTCTTCATAACTCTTTCTCGGTTTCCCGCACCGTAGTTTTGAGCCATAAAGGTAGTGCAGGCAATATAGAACGCGTTCATTATATCGTAGATGAGCGAGTCCGCATTTGCCGCCGCCGAGTTTCCTTCAACCATCGTGGTATCAAATGAGTTGACAGCGGACTGAATGAAGAGGTTTGCTACGGCGAAGATAGCGTTTTGGAGAGCGCCGGAAATGCCCAGAGCAAAAATGTTCTTGAAAATCGCAGGAGTTATCTTCATATCAGCAAATGAGAGGGAATAGTCCTTCTTTGAGCGGAACAAATGCAGAAGCACAAGACCGGCGGAGAGATACTGCGATATCGCGCTGGCAAGAGCAACGCCGAGCACACTGAGCTTGCATACTATGACAAAGAACAGATTGAGTAAAATATTCAAAATTCCGGCGGCAAGGAGATAGTACAGCGAACGTTTTGAGTCTCCCGACGCGCTGAGAATGCCGTTGCCGAAGTTGTATAGCGCAAGAGCAGGAGTGCCTATGAGATAGACCTTCATGTAGAGAACCGCGCCTTCCATAAGCTCTTCTTTGGTTCCGAGAATTCCGAGTATTCCCTTGACTGTGAACAGCCCGAATACCATGACGACAATTCCGTAGATTAATGAGAGAAGGAAAGCTGTGTGTACGGTTCTTTTGACGTTTTCACGGTCTCCCGCACCCATGTATCTTGCCGCGATTGCATTGATACCGCCGCCCATACCGATAAGCAGTCCGGTGAACAGCGATACAAGCGTTGCGCAAGAGCCGACAGAACCAAGTGCAAGCGAGCCTGCAAACTGACCGACAACGGCAATATCGGACATGTTGAACAGCACCTGCAATAAATTCGACAGTGCCAGAGGAATGCTGAAAATCAAAATATTTTTTGCAAGTGAACCTTCCGTAATTTGAACTTCCGAGTGTTTCAAAGTAAAACCTTCTTCGTATCGTTATAATTAATATGTAGAAAATATCAAACGGCATTATTATAGCAGATTAAGATACATATGTCAATCGGATATTTCCTTTTTGAAAAATGATAAATAGTCATGAAAACAGACATAAAATTCATGCCGAGAATATGCCTGAAAAAATTTACGTAACCACTTGACAAACACCTCCGAAAAGCGTATAATAGGAGCGTTGAGTTATTAACTCTTTCGCGGGTGTGGCGGAATTGGCAGACGCGCAAGATTCAGGTTCTTGTGGGGGCAACTTCGTGAAGGTTCAAGTCCTTTTACCCGCATTATTACGAGCGTGTGTACAGCTTATGTTGTATAGGCGCTCGTTTTTTATGACTTAAAGATGATTGGAATATGTAATGCACACCAAAAACAAACAAAAAGTAAGCTCCACAGAAGAGCTTGAAAACGGAAAAATCCTTCCGCTTGTGTTTAAACTTGCTGTCCCCGCGATAATAGCACAGCTCATCACGTTTCTTTATAACATAGTCGACAGAATGTTCGTCGCGCAGATAGGGGACAGCGGGATGGACGCACTTGCCGCGCTTGGAATTGTACTGCCGATAACACTGATAATGCAGGCGTTCGCAAACCTCATCGGACTCGGAGGCTCACCTCGCGCCGGAATCAAAATGGGAGAGGGAAAGCTGGGCGAAGCAAACAGGATATTCAACACCGCGTTCACGTGGCTGACAGTCATCGGCGTGGTTATAGGACTGACAACATTCATCCTCTCGCGTGAGATAGTCGTGCTCTTCGGCTGTCCCGATACAGCAGTGGAATACGCGACGTCATACCTCAAGATATATTCATGCGGCACGATATTTGTAATGTTTGCGCAAGGGCTGAATCCGTTCATCCTGACTCAGGGATACTCGCTTATAGCTATGGCTTCGGTGCTTGTCGGAGCAGTCATAAACATCGCGCTCGATCCGATTTTCATTTTTGCCTTAGATATGGGTGTGAAAGGCTCAAGTCTCGCGACAATACTCTCACAGCTTGTGTCGTGCGTCTGCATTATCGCGTTTTTCTTCTCGAAAAAGAGCCTCTTCAAATTCCGAGCGAGGAATATGCTGCCGACTTGGAAGAGAACCTTTGACATTATCTCCCTCGGCTTTACTCCGTTTGTCATGACGATAACAGAATGCGCGATACAGATTGTGTTCAATATAAACCTGAATCTCTCGACCGGTGGCAACAAGGATTACACCGCGGCTCTTACGATAATGCTAAGCGCACTACAGCTCATCTCACTCCCGCTCAACGGCATTGGAAACGGAATGCAGCCGTTTGTCATCTACAACTACGGTAAAGGAAACGCCGCGAGACTGAAAAAAGGCATCGGATATACTACGGTTATCGCGTTCATTTTCTGCGTAATGATATGGCTGCCGTCGATTTTGTTCCCCGAGATCTACGCGCAGATCTTCTCAGCCAGCGACAGTGTTGCCGAAATCGTGAAGGAGTACTCACCGCTGTTTTTGATGGGTTCTATCATGTTTTTTGTTCAGATGACGCTGCAAAACATCAACGTCGCGTTAGGTCAGGCAAAATCCGCACTTCTCCTTGCGGTGAATCGAAAAGTCGTGATTCTCATTCCGCTTTGCTTTGTCTTAACGCATTTCCTCGGCTTCAAGGGTGTGTATCTCTCTGAGGGAATCGCGGATCTTGTGGCAGGAGTGATAACATCATTCGTCATATTTACATCTTTCCCGAGAATATTCAAAAGGCGCGAAGAAGAAGTAAAGGCTCAAAACAACATATAAAAAACAAAATAGGCATTTGCCTAAGATTATAAAATCTTTTTAGACAAATGCCTATTTTAATTTTGCCGGTTTATCTGAAATATTCGGCAGCTGCCTCAAACAGTTTCATGTCGTAGCAGCCGGGAACATTGACGTAAAGTCCGGGATTGTATCTTTCGGTGTGACCCATCTTGCCGAGAACTCTTCCGTCGGGGGAAGTAATTCCTTCAATGGCAAGGGAAGAACCGTTGGGATTGAAGTTAATATCCATTGTAGCGTTACCGGAGAGGTCAACATACTGCGTTGCGATTTGTCCGTTTTCAACGAGAGAAGCGAGAACGCTGTCGTTTGCGATGAATCTTCCTTCGCCGTGAGATATTGCAACATTGTAAATATCCCCTACAGAAGTCTTTGCAAGCCACGGAGACTTGTTTGACGCTATTCTCGTGTGAACAATGCGCGACTGGTGACGACCGATTTTGTTGAACGTGAGCGTCGGGCAGTTTTCGTCGGTGTCTATTATTTCGCCGAACGGTACGAGACCGAGCTTGACTATCGCCTGGAATCCGTTGCAAATGCCGCACATAAGTCCTTCGCGCACCTTGAGGAGTTTGTTTGTGGCTTCTTTTACTGCACCGTTGCGGAAGAATGCCGTGATGAATTTGCCGCTTCCGTCAGGCTCGTCTCCGCCGGAGAATCCACCGGGGATGAAGATAACCTGCGCGCCATCCACAGCCTTAGCGAAATAATCAACGCTCTCAGCGACAGCGGAAGGAGTAAGGTTGCGGATTATAACGGTTTCAGTCTCAAATCCTGCCTTTGATAATGCCTTCGCGGTGTCGTATTCGCAGTTTGTGCCGGGGAATACGGGAATGAGCACTTTCGGACGGGCAAACTTTTCGTTCGAATATACTCTGGGATATGCCTTCGACGAGATTGTCTCTACCTTTTCTGCGTTGTCCTGGGACTTTGCGTTAACAGGATAAACTCCTTCGAGAGCGGAATCATAGTCCTTTTTCAGCTCCGAGATTTCAAGAGCTTCATTTCCGCGCGATATCTTGCCGTCGTCGGTAGTGTGTCCGATAACTTCGCCTACGGAAACGGATTCGTCGCATTCGAGCACAAACGAGCCGTAAGTGTAGCCGAATATGTCGTCAAGCGAAGTGTTTTCTTCATATTTAAATCCGATACCGTTGCCGAGAGCCATTTTCATGACAGCTTCAGCGATACCGCCGTACACTGGCGTATATGCCGCGAATACATGACCGCCTGCGATGAGCTCATGCAGCTTTGCGTAGTTTTCGATGAGGGAGCTTGCCGTCGGAAGTCCGTTTTCGTCGTATTCAGGCTTAAGAAGAGCTACCTTGTGTCCGGCTTTTTTGAATTCGGGAGAGATAATGTTCTTGATGTCGTCAGTCGTTACGGCAAACGAAACAAGCGTCGGCGGAACATCGAGGGATTCAAACGAGCCGCTCATGGAGTCCTTGCCGCCTATCGAGCCTATTCCGAGGTCAAGCTGAGCTTCGAGTGCGCCAAGAAGAGCGGAGAGCGGCTTACCCCATCTTTCGGGAGAGTTCTTCGGCTTTTCAAAGTATTCCTGGAATGTGAGATAAACATCCTCGAACTTTGCGCCTGTTGCGATGAGCTTTGATACGGATTCAACTACCGCGAGATATGCGGAATTGTAGGGGCTCTTTTCGGCGATGAACGGGTTGTAGCCCCATGCCATGAGAGAAACAGTCTTTGTGTCGTGGTTTTCTATGGAAATCTTGTTTACCATAGCCTGCGAGGGGGTTTCCTGGTTGACTCCGCCGAACGGCATCATTACAGTACCCGCGCCGATGGTTGAGTCAAATCTTTCGGACAAACCTCTCTGTGAGCATACGTTGAGATCCTTCGCGAGAGATTTATATCCTTCCGCAAAATCAGCGGGAATGGCTTTTGTGTACTTTTCAGTGTGCGCGGGAGCTATTTCTATGTGCTTTTCCGCTCCGTTTGAGTTGAGGAATTCACGGGAGAGGTCTACTATGGTCTTTCCGCGCCATGACATTGTGAGACGTTCTTCCTCGGTAACTTCCGCCACAACTGTAGCTTCAAGGTTTTCACGGTTAGCGAGAGAAATGAATCTCTGGGCGTCTTCCTTTGCTACAACAACAGCCATTCTTTCCTGAGATTCACTTATAGCAAGCTCAGTTCCGTCAAGTCCGTCGTATTTCTTCGGAACGCAGTCGAGATTTATCTTAAGTCCGTCAGCAAGCTCGCCTATCGCAACTGAAACCCCGCCCGCTCCGAAGTCGTTGCATCTCTTTATGAGAAGGGAAGCCTCGGGATTTCTGAACAGTCTCTGGAGCTTTCTTTCCTCTGGTGCGTTGCCTTTCTGTACCTCCGCTCCGCATGATTCGAGAGATTGGAGATTGTGCGACTTGGAAGAGCCTGTAGCACCGCCGCATCCGTCACGACCTGTCTTTCCGCCGAGCAGAATTACGATATCTCCGGGAATAGGACGTTCGCGTCTGACGCATCTTTCGGGAGCAGCGGCAATTACAGCGCCGATTTCCATACGCTTTGCAATGTATCCCGGGTGGTAGATTTCACTTACCTGACCGGTAGCAAGTCCGATCTGGTTTCCGTATGAGGAATAACCTGCGGCGGCTGTCGTAACGAGCTTTTTCTGCGGGAGCTTTCCTTCGAGAGTTTCTTCAATAGGTCTTGTGGGGTCGCCTGCACCGGTAACTCTCATCGCACCGTAGACATATGAGCGTCCTGAAAGCGGGTCACGTATAGCACCGCCGATACAGGTTGCAGCTCCGCCGAAAGGTTCGATTTCAGTGGGATGGTTGTGCGTTTCGTTTTTGAACAGGAGCAGCCATTTTTCGTTCTTTCCGTCAACATCAACGTCAATCTTGACAGTGCAGGCGTTAATTTCCTCGGATTCATCGAGCTTGGGGAGCTTTCCCTCGGCTTTAAGCTCTCTCACCGCAACCGTCGCAATGTCCATGAGGTTCACAGGCTTGCGGTCGCGTCCGAGAGAGTGGCGGATGCTCTTGTATCTTTCATATGCAGCTTCAAGGAGGGGATCGTCAAATTTAACGCTGTCTATAGTTGTGAGGAACGTGGTGTGGCGGCAGTGGTCGGACCAATATGTGTCTATCATCTTGATCTCGGTCATTGTCGGAGCGCGTCCTTCTTTTCTGAAATAGTCGCGTGTGAAACGGAGGTCGTCTCTGTCCATCGCAAGACCGTATTTTTCGATGAACGCTGCCAGTCCGTCCTCGTCAAGCTCGTTAAAGCCGTCAAGCACTGCCACATCCGCGGGAACATCGTATACGGATTCAAGAGTTTCTTTTGTATCAAGCGAGGCTTCTCTTGCTTCAACCGGGTTTATTACGTATTTCTTGATTCTCTCAAGCTCGTCTTCGCTGACGTTTCCAGAGAGAACGTAAATCTTAGCCGTGCGGATGAGGGGACGGTTTCCCTGAGAGATTATCTGTATGCACTGCGAAGCCGAATCCGCTCTCTGATCGTACTGACCGGGGAGGTATTCTACCGCGAAAACAGTGTCGCCTTCACCTACTTTCAGGCTGTCATATGTAAGGTCGACCTGAGGCTCGGAGAAAACCGTAGTCTTGGCGTATTCAAACAGCTCGGGCGTAATGTTCTCCGCGTCGTAGCGATTCAGAAAACGAACTCCCGTCACGCTCTTTATTCCGAGAAATGAAGAAATATCATTCTTTAATGCGTCGGCTTCAACAGTAAGTCCGGATCTTTTTTCAACATAAATTCTATATACCATTCGAGTTACTCCTTGTAAGCAAGTGCTCTCGCACCGATATCGTCTCTCATGTATTCGTTCTCAAACTTAACGTCCTCTGCCGCTTCATATGCGTTCTTTACGGCGTCCTTCAGTGTAGCTGCGGTGGCAGTCACTCCGAGAACTCTTCCGCCTGAGGTAACGAGACGTCCGTCCTTTATCTTAGCTCCGGCAATGAAAACCTCTGCATTATGTTTTAGCTTTTCGGGAACGGTGATTTCAAATCCTGTCTCGTATTTCTGAGGATAGCCGCGGGAAGCCTTTATGACACAGCAGGCATATTCGTTCTTCCATTTAATCTCAGTCTCCGCGAGCTTTCCGTCATGTACGGCTTTCATTATCGCGAAGAGGTCTGAGTCAAGGAGGGGAAGAACCACCTGAGTTTCGGGGTCACCGAAGCGGCAGTTGTATTCTATTACCTTAGGACCGTCCTTCGTTATCATAAGACCGAAGTAGAGACATCCTTTGAACGTTCTGCCTTCCTTGTTTATCGCGTCAACGGTCGGCAGGAATATCTCCTTCATGCATCTCTGTGCAACCTCGGGAGTGTAGTACGGATTCGGAGCTACTGTTCCCATTCCGCCTGTGTTCAGCCCGGTGTCGTTGTTGCCGGCTCTCTTGTGGTCCATTGAGGATACCATAGGAACGACAGTTTTTCCGTCGGTGAAAGAAAGAACGGAAACCTCAGGACCTTCGAGAAATTCTTCAATTACCACATGACTGCCGCTTTCGCCGAACATTTTGTCCTCCATGATTTCGTGGAGAGCTTCAAATGCCTCGTCCCTTGTCTTGCAGATAAGCACACCTTTGCCGAGCGCGAGTCCGTCTGCTTTTATAACGATGGGCATGGGAGCGGTCTTTATGTATTCTCTGGCTTCTTCCGCAGTGCCGAAGGTTTCGTAAGCTGCTGTGGGAATTCCGTACTTTTTCATCAGATTTTTCGAGAAAACCTTGCTTCCTTCGATTATAGCTGCCTTTTTCTCCGGACCGAAGCAGGGAATTCCGACTTTTTCAAGCTCATCTACCATACCGAGCACAAGCGGGTCGTCGGGAGCAACTACGGCAAATCCGATGTCATGTGTTTTCGCAAAATCTACAACAGCGGGAATATCCTTCGCACCGATGGAAACGCATTCAGCCTCGGTCATTCCGCCGTTTCCGGGGAGCGCGTATATCTTGTCTATCTCCTTGCTTTCACGCAGCTTTTTTATAATAGCGTGTTCTCGTCCGCCTGAACCGATTACAATAATATTCATCTTTTTAACCTTGCCTTATTAGTGGTGGAACAGTCTCATTCCGGTGAAGCACATAACCATATTGTATTTGTCGCAGGTTTCGATAACGTTAGCATCACGGATGCTTCCTCCGGGCTCTGCAACATACGATACGCCGCTTCTTCTTGCCCTCTCAATGTTGTCGCCGAACGGGAAGAACGCGTCGGAAGCAAGAGCAACACCTGTGATTTTTGAAAGATACTCGTTCTTTTCGGCTTTTGTAAGCTCTTCGGGACGTGTCGTGAAGTAGTTCTGCCATACATCGTCGCCGAGAACGTCCTCATTCTGCTCGGATATGTAAACATCAATGACGTTGTCTCTGTCGGGTCTGCCGAGCGTGGGAAGGAAGGGAAGCGCAAGAACCTTCGGATGACGGCGGAGATGCCATATGTCAGCTTTGTTTCCCGCGAGTCTCGTGCAGTGGATTCTTGACTGCTGACCTGCTCCTACGCCTATAGCCTGACCGTCAACCGCATAGCATACGCTGTTTGACTGGGTGTATTTGAGGGTTATTAAAGCAACAATGAGGTCGAGCTTCGCGGAGTCGGGGATTTCCTTGTTAGCCGTTACTACATTTGTAAGAATTTCCTTTGATATCTTGTAGTTGTTTCTGCCCTGCTCGAAGGTTACGCCGAATACTTCCTTTGTCTCGATTTCAGCGGGAACATAGTCCGCGTCTATCTTAACAATGTTGTACGCGCCTTTTTTCTTTGATTTGAGAATTTCGAGAGCCTCGGGTTCGTATCCGGGAGCAATAATTCCGTCGGAAACCTCACGCTTGATAATCTTAGCGGTAGTTACGTCGCATACATCGGAGAGAGCTATCCAGTCACCGAAGGACGACATACGGTCAGTTCCTCTTGCTCTTGCATATGCGCAGGCGAGGGGAGAGTCGTCAAGACCTTCGATGTCGTTGACAAAGCACATTTTCTTCATGTCGTCGTCAAGCTTGAAGCCGAGAGCGGCGGAGGTGGGAGAGACGTGCTTGAACGAGGTTGCGCAGGTGATTCCGGTTGCCTCTTTCAGCTCCTTTACAAGCTGCCAGCTGTTGAACGCGTCAAGAAAATTGATATATCCCGGTCTGCCGTTAAGTATTTCTATCGGAAGGTCGGAGCCGTTTTTCATGTATATTTTCGCAGGCTTCTGGTTGGGATTGCATCCGTATTTTAATTCAAATTCTTTCATCTCAGTGTACCTTTCGGAATTATTTATAGTATCTGAAAACGGTTATCTCAGAGAGTGTGCTTGTTGATAAGTCTTTCTTCTATCTCGCCGGTTGTAAGATCTGTCATGCGGACGTAGAGCGAGATTTTGTTGTTTTCGTCAAGGTTGTCCCAGATTTCGTTTGTGAAGCAGTCTATGCAGTCGGGAATTTCAATTCTTTCCGGTTCTCCGACGAATGTGGGAATGGGTTCACCGTCGGTAACGTATGTATGGATAAAATGACCGAGTCCGGCTTTTGACGGGTATGAGAATGTCTCGCGTACGCATTCCGAGCCTTCCTCATCAAGGGATTTCAAAATGCTCATCTTGTAGCGGAAGTTTCCGTCGGCGCTGTAGATGATTCCCGAGATTCTGGGAGTCCAGTTGGGTCCGTCCGGCTCAAACTCTCTCGTGTCAAGAGCTGTTTCAAATGTGCCGCCGGAGAGGATAGCGTTGCGGATTGTGTCGGTCTGGTCGCCGTTTGTTACGATAACGATTTTTCCGAGGTCGCGAATCGGATAGTATATGATAAGGGAAGGGTCTTTAACCTTAGAAGCGTCAAACGGATGGGTTTTCATGTCGCGTCCTTCGGGAATAAAAACTCTGTTGCGGCTGTTTTCGCTTCTGCCCATGATGAAGTATGCCATAGCGGACTTTTTTCCGTCGGGAGTTTTACCTATCATTATTCCGCGTCCGACATAAGGGTTTCCGTAAAGTACATCTTTTATAGTGTTTGTCTTGTATACGTTCATACTGTTCTCCTTGTCAGTTGTTGTGTTCGGCGAGTTTGGCAGCCACTTTTTCGCAGGCTTCGGGGAGGATTATCCACTCCGCGTTTTCCATAACTCTCTTTTGCAGCACCTCCGGCGTGTCTCCGTCCTCAATGTAAACCGCGCGCTGAGCGATTATCTTTCCGCCGTCCGGAATGCTGTTCACGTAATGCACAGTCGCTCCCGTTACTTTAACGCCATACGCGAGAGCCGCCTCGTGAACCTTTAAGCCGTAATATCCTTTTCCGCAGAACGAGGGAATGAGAGATGGATGGACATTGATTATCCTGCCGTCGTACTTGTCCGTGAATTCCGCCGAGAGGATGGACATGAATCCCGCAAGCACTATCATTCCGATGCCGCGCTTTTCAAGCTCCTCTGTGATTTTTTCTTCAAATTTGTCACCGAATTCCTTGCGAGATACGGTAACCGATTCTATTCCGTGATTTTTTGCTCTCTCAAGCGCGTATGCCGTAGGGGATGACGAGAGAACAAGCGCAAACTCTCCGTGAGGTATCTTTCCGGCTTCGGAGGCTTTCAGTATAGCTTCGAGATTTGTTCCGCCGCCCGAGACAAATACCGCAATCTTAACTTTGTTCATATTACTCAAGGATAACGCCCTCGTCGGAGTTTACAACTTCACCCATGATGTAAGCGTCCTCTCCGTTAGCTCTAAGTATCTCGACAGCACGGTCAGCGTCGTTCTTTGATACGATTATGCTCATGCCGACGCCCATGTTGTATGTATTGAACATATCTCTTTCGGAAATATTTCCGGCTTTCGCGATGAGGTCAAATATCGGAAGAACCTTAACTCCGGCTTTTTCAATCTTCGCGCTCTTTCCTGCGGGGAGGCTTCGCGGAATATTTTCGTAGAATCCGCCGCCTGTGATGTGCGATACGCCTTTTATCTTGACTTCATCCATGAGCGCGAGTACGGGTTTAACATAAATTCTTGTGGGGGTGAGGAGCGTTTCGCCAAGGCTCTTTCCTCCGAGTTCGGTTATGGGGAGCTTTATATTTGCGTTTTCAATATCGAATACCTTGCGGACAAGGGAGAATCCGTTTGAATGTACGCCGGACGAGGGAAGAGCTATTATAATGTCTCCCGCTTCAACGTTTTCCTTGTCGATAACGGAATTACGGTCAACGATACCGCAGGCATATCCGGCAAGGTCGTATTCATCTTCGGGATAGAATCCGGGCATTTCGGCAGTTTCTCCGCCTACAAGAGCACATCCGCCCATAACGCATCCGTCAGCTACGCCGGAGACTATGGAAGCGATTTTTTCGGGAACATTTTTGCCGCAGGCGATGTAGTCGAGGAATACGAGAGGTCTTGCACCGCAGCAGATTATGTCGTTCACGCACATTGCTACGCAGTCAATACCGACAGTATCGTGCTTGTCCATGAGGAACGCGATTTTCAGCTTTGTTCCGACGCCGTCAGTTCCCGATACAAGGAGAGGATGCTTGACGGAATACTTCTCCATAACAAGACCGAGGTCGAATATTCCGCCGAATCCGCCGATTTTGTCACATACTCCGTCAACTACCGTGCGGGCTATGTGCTTCTTCATGAGTTCAACGGCAGTGTATCCCGCTGTAATATCAACTCCTGCGTTTTTGTATGCTTCACTGTAGCTTTTCATTTCTTTATGCCCTTTCATTTATTGTTCGTGTTTTCTGAGATTTTTTTAGAGAATTTCGGCTGTACCTTGAATCCGGGTACTCTTGTGGGGAATTTGCTGTCGAAGCATGCTGTGCAGAATCCCTGACATTTCTTCGGAGCGAGCTTTGTTACGTTCTCCACGCTTAAATAGCCGAGCGAGTCAACACCGATTATATCGCGTATCTCGTCCATTGAGTGACGGCAGGCGATGAGGTTGTCCTTGGAGTCGATGTCGGTTCCGTAGTAGCAGAGGTCGATGAACGGCGGCGCGGATGAACGGAAATGTACTTCTGTCGCTCCTGCCTGACGGAGAAGGCCTACGATTCTCGCCGAGGTTGTTCCGCGAACGATGGAGTCGTCAACCAGAACCACTCTCTTGCCGCGCACGACTTCGGATATCACGTTCAGCTTTATCTTAACGAGGTTTTCTCTGAACTGCTGACCGGGAGCTATAAACGTGCGTCCGATGTATTTGTTCTTGATAAATCCGATTTCATAAGGAATGCCCGACTGATGAGCGTATCCTATAGCCGCGTCAATGCCGGAGTCGGGAACGCCTATTACAACGTCAGCGTCAACGGGATGCTCCAGTGCGAGAAATGCGCCTGCTCTTGCTCTTGCACGGTTGACCGAGAAGCCGTCAATTACGGAGTCGGGTCTTGCAAAGTAGATATATTCAAATACGCAGAACGCGGGAGTAGCTTCACCTACATGATCCTTTATCGAACGCACGCCGTTTTCGTCGAATACTACGATCTCCCCCGGGTCTATCTCACGTACAAGCTCCGCTCCTACCGAGTCAAGCGCGCATGATTCCGAAGCTACCACATACGAACCGTCGGAACATACACCGTAGCAGAGAGGGCGTATTCCGCGGATGTCCTTTGCCGCTATCAGCTTGCGGGGAGACATGATGATGAGCGAGTACGCACCTTCGAGCTTAGGCATTGCGCGGCTCACGCTTTCTTCAATTGATGCGGAATTAAGTCTTTCGCGAATGATTATATTTGAAATAATCTCAGCGTCGCTTGTTGTCTGGAATATTGAACCCTCAAGCTCAAGTCTCTCTCTTGTCTCCGCGGAGTTGACAAGGCTTCCGTTGAAACATAGCGCCATGTGTCCTTTTACGTGGCTGACAACAATAGGCTGAGCGTTCAGAGCGTCGTTTTTCGCGTTTTTGCCGTAGCGGCAGTGACCTATTGCAATTTTTCCTTCGCCGAGAGAAGTGAGTCTGTGCTTAGTGAAAACGTCGTTTACCAGTCCGCTGTCCTTTACGCAGTTGAAAACACCGTCGTCGTTTACTACAATGCCGCAGCTTTCCTGTCCTCTGTGCTGTAACGCGTACAGACCGTAGTAGACAGTGCTAGCAACATCACATTTTTCAGGCGCGTATATTCCGAATACACCGCATTCTTCTCTGAGTTTACCCACAATGTTACCTCGTTTTCTTGATTTTACTGTGTTAAAGTGTAAAAAGCGCAGGGAATAATCTCTGCGCGAGTAGTTTTATAGTTTTTCTGAAAGAGCAGCGTCCTTTTCGGCTATCTTCTTCTCTCCTGCTTCTCTTGACGCCTTGAGAGCTTCTGCAAGAGCATCGTCGGAAACCGCAAGTATTTCGCAGGCGAGATGAGCGGCATTTGCGGCGCCGTTCATAGCGACAGTTGCAACCGGAATTCCCGTAGGCATCTGTACAGTTGCGAGAAGAGCGTCAAGACCGTCGAGTATTCCGCCTTTTATCGGCACTCCTATCACGGGGAGAGTGGTGTAAGACGCACATACGCCTGCAAGATGAGCTGCCATACCCGCACAGGCTATAATCACTCCGAATCCGTTTTCACGAGCGGAGGACACAAATTCACGCACGGATGCAGGTGTTCTGTGAGCCGACATAACATGAGCTTCAAAGGGAATGCCGTATTCGCGGAGAACTCCGAAAGCTTTTTCGACAACAGGAAGATCGCTGTCACTGCCCATGATAACCGCAACTTTTTTCATAATTATACCATACCTTTCTGAGAATATTCTGAATAAATATGCTTATTCGGACAAAAAAAGCATACAGCTCCACTTTTCGCGTGAAGTCATATGCCCAGACGGACGGCGTGCCCGAAATTCGAGCGGCTTTCTGTTTCACGCGGTTGATTCCGCCGGCTAAAAGCCTTTCCGTCAGTCGCAGAAAGCATATTAAGTTTTCCTCATTTATTATATAGTATATTCCCTGAGCCGTCAAGTGGAATGGGCGAAAAATATATTTTTTTACAATTTCGATTTTTAGTCGACATGAACAAGAGTGCGAAATTGTTATCGAGTATGGAAAAACGGCGCAAAAATTATTTGAAATGCTAATCGCGTGAGTTTTTTATTGACTTTGACGGCTTTGGGTGATAAAATGTAGTCATAAACGATTATTTTGTTAAAATCATAATATAAACTGGAGATGCTATGTTTTACAAAAGTGAAAAAGGACTCACGGACGACAGCTTAAAGCAGGCTCTTGAAGAATCGCTGAAGGGCAAAAATCCGCATAAGGTATTGATACTTCCTCCGGACTACACAAGAATGTACTCGGGAGCCGGAAAAATTACAGCGCAGTACTATGGAATGCTCTCGGAAAAGTGCGAGGTCGACGTTATGCCCGCGCTGGGAACTCATGTCCCGATGACAAAAGAGGAATGCGAGGCGTTTTTCTGCGGAGTTGTGCCTTACGAAAAGCTCATTGTACATAACTGGCGTACCGATGTCATCAAAATCGGCGAAGTTCCGGCTGAGTTTGTGTCGGATGTTTCGGAAGGACTTGTCAAGGATAAGATTGACGTTGAAGTGAACCGCAGAATAGTTTCGGGCGAATATGACCTTATAATATCCGTCGGACAGGTCGTACCGCATGAAGTTGTCGGCATGGCGAACTATTCCAAGAATATCTTTGTCGGCTGCGGCGGTTCGTCCATGATAAATTCGTCCCATATGCTCGGCGCGTTCTACGGACTTGAAAGAATTATGGGCAAGGATTTCTCTCCGGTAAGGCGTGTATTCGACTATGCGGAAGAGCATTTTCTCGGAGATGTGCCGCTCATGTACGTCCTCACCTGCACGACAAACACGGGAGACAAGACGAACATCCACGGACTGTACATCGGAAGAAGCCGCGAAAACTTTGAGATGGCAGTGGAGCAGAGCCAAAAGATAAACCTCATCCACATGGACAGACCGATAAAAAAAGCCGTTGTATATCTCGACCCGCGCGAATTCAAAAGCACATGGCTCGGAAACAAAGCGGTTTACCGTACAAGAATGGCTATAGCCGATGGTGGAGAGCTCATTATCCTTGCTCCGGGAGTAGTGCATTTCGGCGAGGACAGCGAAAACGACAGACTTATCAGAAAATACGGCTATGTCGGACGTGAGAACGTGCTTAAACTTGTGAACGATCCCGCCAATACCGACCTAAAAGAAAATCTCTCCGTAGCGGCGCACCTTATCCACGGCTCATCCGACGGAAGATTCTCTATAACCTACTGCACGGAAAAGCTCTCGCGTGAAGAAGTTGAAGGAGCTGCGTTCGGTTATATTCCGTATTCCGAAGCCGCGAAGAAATACGACCACACAAAGCTGACTGACGGATGGAACACTGTAGACGGTGAAGAGATTTACTATATTTCAAACCCCGCCCTCGGTCTTTGGACATACGATAAGGAATAATATGGAAAAACACATAGACCTGCACACGCATTCGACATGTTCCGACGGCTCTATGACGCCTGCCGAGCTTGTGAAACACGCGAAAAGCAGCGGACTCAGCGCGGTTGCGATATCGGACCACGACACCTGCGACGGAGTTAACGAAGCCGTAAAAACAGGTGCGGAATGCGGAATCGAAGTTGTACCCGCCATAGAGCTTTCGGCAAAATCCGACACGGAGACGCACATTCTCGGATATTTCATCGACCCGTCATCCCCCGCGCTTTTGTCTGCAGTCGACTACATAAGAGACGTGAGAACTCAGCGTATCGGTGAAACCTGCGAAATGCTCAAAAAATACAACATCAACGTTACACTTGACGAGGTAAAGGAAAAAGCAAAGGGCGGTATCCTGTGCCGTGCGCACCTCGCGAAGATTATGACGGAAAAAGGATATTCTTCCTCACCGAAGGACGCTTTCAATACATGGCTCAACGTCGGCTGTCCCGCTTATTCCGAATCGCAGGCGCTGACTGACACTGAAGCCATTGAGCTTATCAGAAAAGCCGGAGGAGACGCGTATCTTGCACATCTTCACTTGACAAAGAAGCCGAAAGACGAGCTTGACAAATTCGTGAAGCGTCTCGCGGAGGAAGGACTTTGCGGAATCGAAGGATACTACACCGACTATACCCCCGAGATGGAGACCGAATACCGAGGACTCGCGAAAAAGTACGGACTGAAAATATCCGGCGGCACCGACTTCCACGGTTCGTTCAAGCCGCACATCTCTATCGGAACAGGACTGGGTAGACTGAGAATTCCGTATTCAGTTCTCGAAAACATGAAAAAAGACAGATAAATATAAGGAGAAAATCATGAAAAAAGCTGACATTGGCATGATAGGAATGGCAGTAATGGGCGAAAACCTCTCCATGAATATGGAACGCCACGGATACACTGTCGCGGTTTACGATGTGTGGGACGGCGTTGTCGAAAAGTTCATGGACGGCAGAGGTAAAGGAAAAAGCTTCATTCCGTGCCACTCATTTGAAGAGCTCGTACAGAACCTCGAAAAGCCGAGAGTTGTCATGATGATGATTCGCGCAGGCTCTCCGGTTGACGAAACCATAGGAAAGCTGCTCCCTCTTCTCGACACGGGTGATATAATCATCGACGGCGGCAACTCGCATTTCCCGGATACGCAGAGAAGATGCAAGCTCGTAGAAGAACACGGCATGCTGTACATAGGAACAGGAGTTTCCGGCGGTGCTGAGGGCGCGTTCATAGGTCCTTCCATGATGCCCGGAGGTTCTCCCGCAGCTTGGGAAAGAGTTAAGCCTATTTTCCAGAACATCTGCGCAAAGGTTGAAGACGGAACTCCCTGCTGCGACTGGGTAGGCGAGGACGGCGCGGGTCATTTCGTGAAGATGGTACACAACGGAATCGAATACGGCGATATGCAGCTGATATGCGAGGCTTACCAGATCATGCGCGACTACCTCGGAATGACGCCGGACGAAATGCACGATGTGTTTGCTGAATGGAACAAAGGCGAGCTTGACAGCTATCTTATCGGAATTACAGCGGACATACTCACGAGAAAAGACGAGGACGGCTCTCCGCTCGTTGATAAAATCCTCGACACAGCCGGACAGAAAGGCACGGGAAAATGGACTGCAATAGCCGCGCTTGACGAAGGAATCCCGCTCACTCTCATAGGAGAAGCCGTATTCGCACGCTGCCTCAGTGCAATCAAGGAAGAGAGAGTGAGCGCGTCAAAGGTGCTCGGCAAGCCTTATGCCAAATTTGAAGGCGACCGTACAGAGTTCATCGAAAACCTCAAAAACGCGCTCTATGCGTCAAAAATCGTTTCGTATGCGCAGGGATATACTCTCATGCGTTCGGCAGCTAAAACCTACGGCTGGAACCTCAACTACGGCGGAATAGCACTAATGTGGCGCGGCGGATGCATAATCAGAAGCGTGTTCCTCGGCAAGATTAAGGAAGCGTATGAAAAGAATCCCGACATCACAAACCTCATGCTCGACGACTACTTCAAGTCAGCGCTCGAGAAGGCGGATGAAGGATGGAGAAAAGTATGCGCCGCGGGAATTATTTCAGGTGTTCCTATGCCGGCTATGACCTCCGCTCTTTCGTACTACGACGGATATCGCTGTGAAAAGCTGCCCGCTAACCTGCTTCAGGCTCAGAGAGACTATTTCGGAGCGCACACTTACGAAAGAATAGACGCCGAGAGAGGCAAATTCTTCCACACGGACTGGAACAACGGAGAAGTAGGAAATACCGCTTCAACTCAGTATAACGCATAAATAAGGGGGATATCATCATGAAATTCAGAGAAAACTGCAAATATGCCATCGTAGTTCCCACAAGCATGGGCGTCAGAATATGTCCCATGAACGGTCAGCCGGTGCAGTCGTCCGATACCTTCTTCATGCAGGCGACAAGCGCGGAGTCAAACGTTATCTCGATCGCGTCATACCTCGGAATGAAGACTAAGGTACTCACCACATTTGTAAAGGACAGCCCGATAGCGGACTTTATCAAGAGAAATCTCCGCTCAAGAGGAATCGACTACGAAGGAGCTGAGGTTGAACAGGGCGGACCGTGGGGATATCGTCATCAGTTCAACATTGCCGACAGCGGATACGGCTCAAGAGGTCCGAGAGTATGCAACGACAGAGCGGGAGAAGTCGGAAGAACGCTCAACATAAAAGATTTTGATACAGACCGCATTTTCGGCGAAGAAGGCGTACAGATACTCCATCTTTCCGGACTTATCGGCGCACTCTCACCGGAAACAAGCCGTTTCTGCCTTGAACTTGCCCGTGCGGCTAAAAAATACGGAACAAAAATCTCCTTCGACCTGAACTACCGCGCTTCATTCTGGAAGAACAGAGAAGAAGAGCTTCGCGAAATATTCACCGAAATCGCGTCAATTTCCGATATTCTTGTAGGAAACGAAGAGGACTTCCAGCTTGCACTCGGAGTTGAAGGACCAGAAGCCGGAGGACGCGACCTTGCATCGAAAATCGACAGCTTCAAAGGCATGATAGCCTGCGTTAAAAAAGAATTCCCGAACGCCGAGGTATTTGCCACCACACTCAGACAGGTTGTAAATGTCAACACACACATCTGGGGTGCGATAATGCTTGCGGGAGACAACTGGTACACGGCAGAGCCGCGCGAGATTCACGTCCTTGACAGAATAGGCGGCGGCGACGGATTTGTAGGCGGACTTCTTTACGCTATGCTCAAAGGCTGGGAGGACGAAAAGTGCCTTCAGTTCGGATGGGCTACGGGTGCGCTTGCCACAACATTCCTCACAGACTATGCTCAGCCGGCTGACGAAGAACAGGTTTGGTCGGTCTGGGGCGGAAATGCGCGCGTCAAGAGATAAAATAAGAAAATCATCCTCGAAAACAATCGGGGATATTTTCATCTAATAAGATAAGGCAGAATAAAATGAAAACAGTAATAACAGATGCTTTTGCGGTAAATCCCGGAGATTTATCATGGGATTGGCTTAAAAAATACGGAGAATACACCGCTTACGACAAACTTAGTGACAGTGAAGCGGCAGAACACATTGGAGACGCGGAGGTCGTATTCACAAACAGAGTAAAGATAGGCAGGGAAGTTCTCGAAAAATGCCCGAATATTAAATATGTCTCCGCTCTCGGAACGGGATATGACATGATAGACGTGTCAGCCTGCCGTGAGAGGGGAGTTGAAGTCTGCAATGTGCCGGGATATTCCACCGCCTCGGTAGCACAGCACGCGTTCACCCTTCTTCTCGCCAACGCGTTTGATTTGAACGGATATACCGATATGGTAAAAAACGGCAAGTGGACAGGCATTCCCGGATTTATGTATCAGGAGTCAAAGTTTGTCGAGCTTGACGGAAAAACTGTCGGTGTATACGGCTGCGGAGCTATAGGAACTCGTTTCGCTCATATCTGTAAAGCGTTCGGAATGAAAGTTCTCGCGACAAGACGAAGCAAAACAAGCGGAGAAGAAGACGGAATTACGTTCACTGCTCCCGATGTGCTTATCCGTGAGAGCGACTATATCTCGTTCCACTGCCCGCTGACAGACGAGACCCGCGGAATGGTAAACCGAGAGTTCATATCAAAAATGAAGGACGGAGCTGTCATAATCAACACATCGCGCGGAGCTGTTTTGAACGAGCAGGACGTGGCTGACGCTTTAAATTCGGGAAAACTCGGAGGAGCAGGACTTGATGTTCTCGCGAAAGAACCTGCCGATCCCGCAAATCCGCTGCTTCACGCAAAAAACTGCATAATAACTCCCCACTGCGCATGGACTTCAAAAGCCGCAAGAGAGAGACTTATGAAGATACTTGACGATAACCTTGACGCGTTCACGAAAACAGGTCACGGAATAAACAGCGTTCTGTAAGACAACTTTTGACTTGAAAATAGTAAAAAAAGACAAATTGTGACGAGAAATACAGAATAATATATGGTATAATGCGTAAATAAAACCGAAAGGCAGGAGAAAATATGAATTTTGGCTATCTTGATTCATACATTGATTCGATAAACCGCGATAAGCATATACCGGCAGTCGGAATCACGGTATACAAGCACGGCAGACACCTGCATACATATGCGACAGGATACGCAAATATTGAAGAGAAAAAGCCGTTCACTGCGGACACTCTTGTAAATCTGTATTCCTGCACAAAAATATCGACCGCAACAGCCGGAATGAAGCTCGTCAGCGAAGGTAAGCTGAACCTCGACGCTCCCGTGTCAGACTACATTCCCGAAGCCGCGCATCTCATGGTAAAAACGCCAGACAGAGGAATTATTCCCGCGAAGAACGTTATGACAGTGCGCCACCTGTTCTCAATGTCAGGCGGACTGTATTACGATATGGAATCCGACAGATATGAAAGACTGATGTCGGAGCACAACGGAAATCCCACAACGTTAGATGTAGCACGAACACTTCTGTCTCAGCCGCTTATTTTTGAGCCGGGAACGCACTTCAAATACAGCTTTTGCCTTGACGTTTTAGGCGCGGTAATCGAGCTTTCGTCCGGCATGAAGTTTTCCGATTATCTGCGCACGGAAATATTTGAGCCGCTTGGAATGAATGACACCATGTTCAAAGTTCCGGAAGACAAAAAATCACGAATGGCTCCCGAATATCACGCGTACAACAAAGAGACGGGAAAATACGACGTGTGTATATACAAATACGGGCTTGACACAGGCTTCGGCGAGAATATGGAGAGCGGCGGGGGCGGACTTGTCTCGACAATAAACGACTACGGAAAATTAGCGGCGATGCTGTCAAACGGAGGAGTAGGCGAGAACGGAGCAAGGATTCTGCCGCCTTCCGTTATTGACTTGATGCGAGAGAATCAGCTTTGCAGAGATGCACTGCGCGATTTTGAAGAGTTCGGCGGATGGAGCAAAGCAGGCTACGGATACGGACTCGGCGTTCGCACACTTATGGACAGAGAGAGAAACAATTCTCTTTCGGAAAACGGCGAATTCGGATGGGACGGCGCGCTCGGATGCTATCTTGTTGCCGATCCTAAGACCGGAATAGGCATATTCTACGCTCAGCAGGAAGGCGGCTCACCGTGGTGGACATGGCACAATACGATAAAGAACACCGTATATGCCTGTGCAGTCGCTGAATAGAAAAATAACCCGATACAACAGCTTCAACCGCCGAGTATCGGGTATTTTTATGCAGTTCAGATGCCGAACAGTGCAAGATAAGAGGGAAGTGCCGCCGTTACGATAACAAGATATGCGATGTATATGAGAAGCATTACGACTCCCTGCCAGCGTGAGAATTTTTTCTTGACAATTGTCGGTACTATTGCAATTATTGAAACGATGAGCGCAACGGGGAAGTCAAGGTAAATGTTCTGTGCCGATACGGGAAGGTTGCCGCCGTAAACAAACGAACATACGGAAATGATGAGCGTTGTGTCTATAACATTTGCGCCGATAACATTTCCGACGGACATTGACGACTGCTTTTTGATGACCGCGGTAATCGCAGTGACAAGCTCGGGAAGAGACGTGCCTATTGCCACAATTGTTACGCCGCAGAGCGGATATTTTCAAAGATATAGAGCGCAAATATCAGAATGAGAACGACAGCGCCGACTATGGTAAACGAGCCGTTCAAAGAAAGCACGAACAATGCTCCGAGAGCCGCGATAAGAAGAAGGGATTTCGGCGCAAAATCTTTTCTTTCAATCACGATGGGCATAAAAATAATGCTGATTGCGAGAATCATCGCCGTATTACATACTACCGATCCGATTCCGTTGCCAATAGCCATGCCGACCTTGTCCTGCGACGCCGCGATATAATCTCCGACTTGAGACGTCAGGATTTTGTGTCCGTCAACAGCGGCAATCGTCGAGACAATAATCTCCGGCAGTGTTGTAGCAAGACTTACTATTGTTGCGCCGATAAGGAATTTTGGCATTCGTGTGACCTCGGCGACCCATACCGCACCGTCAACAAACCAGTCGCCGCCTTTTACGATAAGAACGACGCCGACCACAAACAAAAAGTACATCAAAAAGGTTTCCATGTTTTCCTCCAAATATTTTGTCAATTGGCATAAAAAAAGCGTGCACGGCACAACAGCTCCATACACGAAAAGACGGCATGCACAATGACAGATTGCACATGAGTCTCATTAATTAAGATATGCCAGGCGTTTTCTGCCAGTATGTTGACATATCGCGCGAAAAACACGCCAATTACTCCCTCAAGTTTCCCCATTATAACACACGAGCAGCGAAAAGTCAATCCCAAACAACAAAAAACCTCCCGGCAGCTCAAACTGCTTGAGAGGTCCGTATTTGAAAACTACAGAATACTGTATCTGCCTTCCATTGCTCTTCTGAGAGTAACTTCATCGGCATATTCAAGGTCGCCGCCTACGGGAACACCGTTAGCGATTCTTGTCACCTTCACACCGAGCGGGGAAGCGAGCTTTGCAATGTACATAGCGGTTGCCTCACCTTCCACGGTGGGATTTGTCGCGAGGATAAGCTCACGGATATTGCTTCCGGGACCAAGCCTTGCGAGAAGCTCTTTTATCGTAAGTTTGTCGGGAGTTACACCGCGCATCGGAGAAATAGTACCGTGAAGTACATGATAAACTCCGTTGTACTGCCTTGTTTTTTCAATGGCAATGACAGCGCGAGGGTCTTCGACGACACAAACTGTTGAAGAATCTCGTGAGTCGGAAGAACATACCGCACATTCTTCGCCTGTCGTGATATTACAGCAGGTTTTGCAGCGGTGAATCTGCTTTTTTGCCGAGAGAATAGCCTCCGCGAACTGCTCAGCCTCTTCATCGGTGAAATTCAGCACACAGAACGCGTATCTAGCCGCAGACTTTTTTCCGACTCCGTCGAGCTTGCGGAACATATCCGTCAGTCTCTCAAGAGGTTCAATGTTTTCGTTCATTTCAGTATCCTAAATCGGTTCGCTTAGAAAAGTCCGGGGATTCCGGGGATGTTGAGACCGCCTGTAACCTTGCCCATTTCTTCGCTGTTTGTTTCGTTAACCTTCTTGATAGCTTCGTTCACACCGGCAATGATAATGTCGGACATGGTTTCGATGTCATCGGGATCAACGATTTCGGGAGAAATTTCGAGGGAAAGAACTTCGAGCTTGCCGTTTATTTTTACAGTAACAGCACCGCCGCCTGCCTTGATCTCATATTCGCGTTTATCAAGCTCTTCCTGGAGCGCAGTCATATCGTCCTGAATCTTCTGAGCCTGCTTGATCATGCTTTGCATATTGGAGGGACCAGCGCCTACTCCTTTTGGAAGCTTTGCCTTCATTGAAAAGTTACCACCTTTTACCAAAAATATTATTAATACGCAGCAGTTCGGAGCATCCTTAGAGCCGCGTTGTTGTTAAATTATCAGAACGTCTGAAGCTCATCTATAGGCTCGGGACGTTTTCTGACCTCACCTGATTCAATTGACAGGGAAGTGCCTGCACCGCAGAACTTGCACATCATAAACGCGGTGAGCAGGGATTTTCTTTCCTCGTCGCGGGAGAGAACTATTTTTGCCATAGGATTCTGCGTCCGTATGACAATCTCGTCTCCGCTTTCCGAAATGTAGCAGTCCGACTGTGAAAGAAGCGCCGCTATATTGCCTTTGTTTGTGCTGAGCCTTTCCACAACATCGCTGACGTCGGGGATAAGTCTCATTTTCTTCTCGGCGGAGGGCGTGTTTTCGCTTGATTCAGATGCTTTTTCCGGTTCAGCTGATTCTGTATCCTGCGCAGCTTCAGCCTTTTCGGGAGCAGGTTTGACTGATACTACACCCGACTCAAGCATTACGACCTTTTCTTCCAGTGCGGCGATTCTCGACAGAAGTGCGGAATTTGTGCGCATAAGGGAAGGGTCGCTCATCTTTATCAAAGTCAGCTCCGCGGTCATTCGTTTTGTCTGTGGAAGTCGGCTGATATCCTTTGTCGCTTCGTCAAGCAGATTGAACTGATACGACAGAGTTTCGGATTTAAATCTTCTCGACGCGTCTGTAAGAAGCTTCATTTCCGGCTCGGTATAGTCGAGATACGCGGAATACTGTTCCTTCGGAAGGTATTTCAGTACCATCATGTCGCGCCAGAATCCGGTAAGCTCGTTCCAGAAAACCGCAATGTCTTTCGTCGACGAAACTATTTCTTTGACTACCGTGAAAATCGAAGCAATATCTCCGCGTGAAACCGCAACAGCCGTCTTGTAAAGAGTTTCGATACCCGTCAGTCCGAGAATGTCTGAAACGCGCTCTACTGTGACGTCGCATCCGCCGGCTGAGCATAACTCAAACAAGCTGATAGCGTCGCGCATTCCTCCGAATGACTGTTTTGCTATTACTTTTGCGGCGTCGGGCGTGAGTGAAATGTTCTCCTGTCCGGCTATATACAAAAGTCGAGCGGCGATAACGTCACTGTCAATCCTGCGGAAATCAAATCGCTGACAACGTGAGATGATAGTCGCAGGCAGCTTATGAAATTCAGTCGTCGCAAGGATGAATACCGCATGTTCCGGAGGCTCTTCAAGGGTTTTCAGCAGGGCATTGAACGCACCGACCGAGAGCATATGAACCTCGTCGATGATGTAGACGCGCTTTTTCAGTGAAGTCGGAGCAAAGCTGATTTCATCCTGAATGTCGCGGATGTAGTCAACTCCTGTTCGTGAAGCCGCGTCCATCTCGAGTACGTCCGTTGCGTTTCCTTCATCAATTGAACGGCAGGAAAAGCACTCTCCGCATGGGTTTCCGTTTACGGGATGCTCGCAGTTTAAAACTTTTGCGAGGATTTTTGCACAGGTAGTTTTTCCTGTTCCTCTCGAGCCGCAGAAAAGGTAAGCGTGCGAAAAACGGGAATGTTCCGCTTCATATCGCAGTACCGATGTAATATGCTCCTGTCCGCAGACATCGTCAAATACACGCGGACGGTACTTTCTGTACAAAGTCTGATACATTGTCGCGCCTCACACATTATGAATAACTAACAAAATAACTCGCAAATCAAGACCATACACCCGATAATCGAAGAAAGGATCATGTACGACGTCAGAATTCCGGCTCGGAACAGGCTACCCTGCGGCGCATCAACTAAACTGCTTAATGCTGCTTGGTTCCCCACCTGACATGGTTCACAGCCGCCAATCGCGCAAGACCCATTCGTCAACACTTTCATTGTGACACAGACTACACAAGCTTTCCCCTCATGTCGGGAATCCACCCTCGCTGTAGCGGACTTCGAGTACAGGGACCCGCTGCTCCCCCGGCTGGTATGGCCTTGATTCACGAGTTATTTTGCTTGTAAGTTATTTAATTATCAATACTTTGTTATTATAGCACAGCTTTTTGACTTTTTCAATATGCTTTAGCATGAATTCACTTTTTGTTTAAAATTTTCTTTTATCCGACATCATTACGCCGTAGAATTCGCCGCCGCAGCATAGCTCTTCTTCAATCTCAAGCAGTCGGTTGTACTTGGCGCATCTTTCCGATCGTGCGGGAGCGCCGGTTTTGATATATCCTGCGTTCATTCCGACTGCAATATCGGCAATAGTCGTGTCGGACGTTTCTCCGGAGCGGTGGGAAATTATCGTAGCATAGCCGAATCTTCTCGCAGTTCTGACTACCTCGACAGTTTCGCTGAGCGTTCCTATCTGGTTTGGCTTTACAAGAATAGAGTTGCCGCAGTGATTTTTTATGCCTTCCATGAGCTTTTTCGGATTTGTGACAAAATAGTCGTCCCCGACAAGCATGATTGAGCCGCCGAGCTTTTCCGTCATGCTCTTCCATCCGTCGCTATCATCTTCGCCGAGACCGTCTTCTATCGAGATTATCGGATATTTTGCGCAAAGCTCCTGCCATTCGTTTGTGAGTGAGACTGAATCGAACTGTTTTCCCGACTTCGGCTGAGTGTATTTGTCTCCTTCAGCCCATTCGCTTGCCGCTGCGTCGAGAGCTATCTTCACCTGACCTTCGTATCCGCTTTCGTTTATTGCGGCAATGATGTAGTCGAGAGCTTCCGTATGGCTTTTGAGATTGGGTGCAAATCCTCCCTCGTCTCCCACAGTTGTCTCGTGTCCGTCTTTCTTTAGGATTCTGCCGAGAGTGTGGTAAATCTCACATCCCGCTCTGAGAGCCTCCGAGAACGTGCCAAAGCCTATAGGCATTATCATGAATTCCTGAATGTCAATATTGTTTGCTGCGTGAGCTCCTCCGTTCAGGATGTTCATCATAGGCACGGGAAGCGTTACACCCGATGTTCCACCGATATAACGGTACAGCGGCATTTTTGCGTGAGAGGCGGCTGCTTTTGCACAGGCGAGAGAGACCGAGAGAATAGCGTTTGCTCCGAGTCGTTTTTTGTTTTCGGTGTCGTCAAGGCGTATCATTCTGCTGTCGACAAGGGCGTTTTCGCATTCCATACCGCGCAGCTCGGGAAAAATCTTTCCGTTGACGTTTTCTACGGCAGACAGAACGCCCTTGCCCATGTATCTCTTCTCGTCTCCGTCACGCAGCTCGTGCGCTTCATATTTTCCCGTCGACGCACCTGAGGGAGCAGCGGCACATCCTATAGATCCGTCAGACAGTGTAACAGTAGTTTCAATTGTCGGGTTTCCGCGTGAGTCAAGTATTTCTCTTGCGTGAATATTTTCGATAACGGTTGCCAATACGTGATTTTTCATCCATCCTCATCCTTTTTAATAATGATATCCGGCAGCTTACAATAATAATGCCTGCCGCCTGATATTATTTGCATAATTTGATGAAAATATTTTATTTTTCTCTTGATTTTTGCATTTGATTATTATATACTGAACTTACCATAAAATTCCGCAAAGGAGAATAAAATGAAACTCGAAGAACTGACTGTAATTAAGCCGGCTCCCACCCCCGGAGACACCTCATGGTTCACTCATGACCGTTTCGGTATGTTCATCCACTGGGGACTTTACGCTCTCGGCGCACGACATGAATGGCTCAAAAATCACGAGCGTATCCCGACTGAGGTATATGACAAAAAATACTTCAAACACTTTGATCCCGATTTATACGATCCTACTCTATGGGCAGACGCCGCGGCTGAGGCAGGAATGAAGTATTTTGTTATCACCACAAAGCATCACGAAGGCTTCTGTCTGTGGGATTCAAAGTACACCGATTACAAGTCCACCAACACCCCCTACGGCAAGGACATTTTGACCCCGATGGTAGATGCCTTCCGTTCAAAGGGACTTCGCACCGGCTTCTATCACTCTCTCCTTGACTGGCACCACCCGGATTACACCGTTGACGAATGCCATCCCATGAGAGACAATGCCGAATACATAGCAAAAGATCCCGAGCGACATCTTGAAAGATACGTCGAATATCTCCACAATCAGACGGAAGAGCTTCTCCGCAAATATGACCCCGTTGATATAATCTGGTTCGACTTCTCCGTCGGCGGCTCAAACAGATTCCCCGGAAAGGGCAAGAATGAGTGGCACAGCGAAGAGTTTATCAAGATGATACGCTCCATAAATCCGAAGATAATGATCGACGACAGACTCCAGATAGACCAGGATATAAAGACGCCTGAGCAGTATATGCCTGACGAATGGGTTAAGGTAAACGGTGTTCCTGTAGTATGGGAAGGCTGTCACACATTCTCCGGCTCATGGGGTTACTACAGAGACGAGCAGTCGTGGAAGAGCGTAGATCAGCTTCTTAAGATGCTTATCGACAGCGTATCAATGGGCGGAAACCTGCTTCTTAATGTAGGACCTACCGGACGCGGCGAGTTTGACGAAAGAGCATATGACAGACTGCGCGGTATCGGAAAGTGGATGAAACGCCATTCACGCTCCATTTACGGATGCACACAGGCTCCTCTTGAATTTGAATGCCCGAAGGACTGCCGTCTTACATATAATCCTGAGACGCAGAGACTTTATGTCCATATGTACAGCTGGCCTTTCGGTAAGCTCAGACTCACAGGAGAGCTTGCGGAGCACGTTGAGTATATTCAGATTCTCTCCGATGCATCGGAACTCCAGTTCAGCTACAATGCAGAGCAGAGAATAGTTGACATTCCGCTTCCCATCTACAAGCCGATGAACGCCGACATTCCCGTTCTTGAAATATTCCTCAAATAAACAGTAATAAAAACAGCTCCCGCGGCATACAATGATATCGTGCCATAAGGAGCTGTATTTTTGTTTATTCGGAGGTAAAAAATGGTCATACATACCGTCAGAAAAGGCGACAGCATATATTCCATAGCGCGTGAATACGGAGTTCCGCCGTCAAGGATAATTACCGACAATATGCTTGAAAATCCGTCAAAGCTCGCGGTAGGTCAGTCGCTTGTTATACTATTTCCGACACAAACTCACACTGTACGCGGCGGAGATACTCTTCAGTCAATAGCTCGGATGTATAGGATTACACTGAACGAGCTGTACCGAAACAATCCCATACTCGGCGGAGTTCCGACAATATACCCTGGACAGGTGCTTAACATATCGTATCCAGAGCCGTCTTTGGGGGAATTTTCAACAAACGGGTACGCCTACGGCAATATCGACAGAACGACGCTGCGCAGAACACTGCCGTACCTGACATATCTTTCCGTATTTTCAACCGGAATCCGACCCGACGGAAGCCTAATACCGCCCGCGGGAGAAGAAGAGCTTATATCACTTGCCTATGAATACGACGCGACGCCGCTTTTTGTTCTTACTTCACTCAGCGAAAACGGTACATTCTCATCCGAAATCGTGAGACAGGTGCTGTCAAGTGAGAGCATGAGCAATGCCGTCATACAAAACACGGTGAATGCGGTAAATGAAAAGCGTTACGGCGGAGTTGACGTGGACTTTGAGTATATTCCGGCAGAACTCGCTCAGGCTTATGCCGACTTTATTCGCAGGATGAACGAAGCCGTAGGGGACGAGAGAGTGGTATTCGTGTCAATCGCGCCGAAATACTCAGCAAATCAGCCCGGACTGCTCTACGAAGGACATAACTACAAAGCACTCGGTGAAGCTGCGGATCAGGTAATGCTTATGACATACGAATGGGGCTATACCTACGGACCCCCTATGCCTGTCGCACCGCTCAACGAGGTCAGCCGTGTGGTGAATTATGCAGTTAGTGAAATTCCGCGCGACAAGATATTTCTCGGACTGCCGAACTATGGTTATGACTGGGCGCTGCCGTTTGTGAAAGGGGTGTCTAAGGCTCAGTCACTCTCAAACACTGCGGCGGTAAATCGTGCCATCATGCGCGGAGCAGATATTCAGTATGACGAAACTGCGCAGTCGCCTTACTACAGATATTACGACAGACCGCAGACATATTCCGACGCTGTTGAGCATATCGTTTGGTTTGAAGACGCGCGCTCGGCTGACGCAAAACTCAGGATTGCCGCGAATGAAAGTCTTGACGGTGGAGGAGTATGGAACATAATGAACTTCTTCCCGTCATTGTGGCTTGTGATGAATCAGCTGTTCAATATCAGAAAATAATCACTTTAGGAATACGTCCCGCACCGCTTCAAGATATCCGTAACCATATACGTCGTCAGGCTCAAGATAGCTCATCTCGGTCCACTCGTTCCATGAGTTTATCGTGATAAGCGGAGTTGTATTGTATTTGTCCGAGAATGCTTTCGCCATTTCAAAGCCTTTTTTGACTTCTTCGGGAGTGTTATTCCTCATTATCGGATATGTCAGAGAATTGTATCGCGGGTTGTTGTCCCAGCCTATCGAAATGTGGGGGAAGTACGGCACTTTGTATTCACTGCGGACTCTCTCCCATTCCCGTGCGACGTCAGATAGAATTTCACGGTAGTCTCTGTTGCAGTCAACAAAATGAACAAACTGATAATGAGTAATTGAGTCAAAGCCAAGCGCAGGAACAATATCACGTGTTGAGCCGGATCTTCCCGAATCAACTCCGCTGACATCTACGGCGAGTTCGCTCCAAATCGTCAGCTGGAGGTGCAGGTTAGGAAATCCGGCTTTTTTAACTTCTTCACGGAACCAGTCGAGCGCCTCGCGTGTCTTCTCAATTCCGCCGAGTCCTCGCATGAGATTCATCACGTCGTAAATCATGAACACGGGACATCCGTCGATTTTGTAGTAATTCTCGCAGGTGAAATATTTTTCTATAACTCTGTGACACACCGTGCGGAATTCGTCAAGCGGCTGAGAGCCTTGCCAGATTACGCCGCTCTTGTCGGAGATTCTTTTGTCCCACAGAAATGTAGCGTCGTGGTTTGCCCACATTAGATAGAACTTCATGTCTCCGTTGTTTTTCGCGCCTAAAAAACCGTCGTCAAGACAGCATTCGAGGAACGGTCGTCTGTCATACCAGTACCAGTCGTAGATGAATACGTTGACGCCATGACTTACTGCCGCGTCTATTTCCATCTCCATGACGGCAGGATCCGCTTCGTCTACAGCTCCCCACAAAGGTTTCCGCGGAAGTGTGTGCAGGTCGCATTTTTTCTTGGCTGAAAGCACAGTCTGCCACTCTCCCATGCCTTTTTCCCAGAACGGAAGCGAGCGCGGTTCTTTTCCGGTGTATGATGGCCAGACATAAGCCGCTATATCGTATTTTTTCATATTTTACTCCAAGCGTTTTTTCTTCATTATATATAAATATGCCGCTTATTGCAAGATTTGGGGCATAATTTTCAACGGAAATCGACAATATGATTGAAAATACAGTATGTTTGTGCTATAATGAGTAAAAATTCAATAAGGAGCAATACATATGGATAACATAAAAACTACCGAAGAGCTTCTCGGATTCCTTAAAAATTCTCCCACGGCTTTTCAGGCTGTCGAAGAAATAGAGAAAAAGCTCACCGAGGCAGGTTTTGCTAAGCTCGGAGAACACGAAAATTGGGATATCGTCCCCGGCGGAAAATACTTTGTTACAAGAAACGGCTCGTCTGTCATAGCTTTTTCCGTACCAAAGGAATACGCGCACTCTTTCATGATAACCGCAAGCCACACGGACAGCCCAACATTCAAGCTCAAGAGCGCGTTTGAAGCCGAAGCGTGCGGAAAATACGTTAAGCTCAATGTCGAAGGTTACGGCGGAATGATTCTTTCGTCATGGCTCGACAGACCGCTTTCAATAGCAGGCAGACTTATCGTTAAGGACGGCAGCAAAATCACGACTAAAAACGTCAATATCGACCGCGACCTCGTGCTCATCCCGAACGTTGCAATACACCAGAACCGTCAGATAAACAGCGGATTTTCTTATAACATTGCCGTCGACATGATGCCGCTTTACTCAGCCTCCGACAAAAAGGGAACGCTTCTTGAAACGGCTGCCGAATACGCTGGATGTGCAAAAGAGAACGTCGTAGGCGGAGACTTGTATCTCTACAACCGCACTCCCGGAACTATTTGGGGAGCAGGAGACGAATTCTTCTCATCCGCGCGAATCGACAACCTCCAGTGCGCATATTCAACACTGATGGGATTCATCTCGGCGGCTGATGAGGCAAAAGCGGTCAATGTTTACGCCTCCTTTGACAACGAAGAGACGGGAAGCGCAACAAAGCAGGGTGCAGGCTCACAGTTCCTCAGCGATACACTTGCAAAGATAGCGGAAAAGCTCGGATTCAGCGTAACGGAAGCTCTTGCGTCGTCGTTCATGGTATCGGCTGACAACGGTCACGCAAAGCATTCGAATCATCCCGAGCTTTCAGATGCGCAGAACTCACCTGCAATGAACGAAGGCGTAGTTATCAAGGAAAACGCGGCTCAGAAGTACACCACCGACGCGGTATCATCTGCAATATTCGCGAAAATATGTGAGGACGCAAATGTGCCCGTACAGCGTTTCGCAAACAGAAGCGACATGGGCGGCGGATCAACTCTCGGCTCGATTTCAAACACCAATGCAGCTATGATAACTGTCGATATTGGTCTTGCTCAGCTTGCAATGCATTCGTCATACGAAACCGCGGGAACAAAAGACACCGGCTACATGATAGACGCGATAACACAGTTCTATAAGTCAAAGCTGACAACCGACGGCGACGGCTCATACACAATAGAATAAGCTATGGAATGCCCTTGGTATCGAAAATGATATCGAGGGTATTTTTTGCCGAAAATAAAAATGGATGCCTCCCGGAAACAGGGAAACACCCACGATGGATAACTACATTCGACTTATGAACACCTTTGTTTATCATAAGTCCTCAGCAGATTCTTATCTGATTTCTACCGTAACCTTTTTGTCGGCTACTTTTGCCGCTGCTTTTGCGACGGTGCGTATAGCTCGGGCAATTTTACCGTGCTTGCCGATTATCATGCCCATATCCGCTTCCGCTACCTTTAGAGTCAATACCGTACCGGATTCGTTTTCTTCTTCCGTTACACTAACTGAATCAGGATCGTCAACAATAGCGCGCGCCATGTCAGCCAGAACTTTTTTCAAGTCGATGTCACGATAGCTTGCGCTGCTTGTATTGTCCATAATTATTTAATGATACCGCTCTTTGTAAGAAGGGACTTTACTGTTTCAGTGGGCTGTGCGCCGGAAGCGAGCCACTTCTGAACCTTTTCTTCTTCTACCTTGAGAGTTACAGGTTCTGTCATGGGGTTATAGTAACCAACCTCCTCGATGAATCTGCCGTCACGGGGAGAACGAGAATCTGCAACGATAATGCGATAGAAGGGGGATTTCTTTGCGCCCATTCTTCTGAGTCTGATCTTAACCATTTTTTCCTCCGAAAATAATTTTAATTTTTATATAAAAATCCGCGAGTTACATTGAAAACGGGATTTTCATTCGTTTTTTAGCTTTCTTTCCGCCGTACTGTGCCGTAAGCTGTTTGATCATCTTGTTCATCTGATCGTACTGTCTCAGCAGCTTGTTTACTTCTTCTACAGAAGTTCCGCTTCCGGTGGCGATTCTTTTGCGGCGTGAACCGTTTATGACGTTCGGCTTTTCTCGTTCCTCTGCCGTCATTGCAAGTATGATAGCTTCGGTGTGAGCCATAGCCTTTTCGTCGACTTTTGCATCCTTGAGTGCGCCGGGTTTAACTCCAGGTATCATAGCGGCTATCTGTTCAATGTCGCCCATGTTCTTTATCTGTCTGAACTGTTCGAGGTAGTCGTTCAAGGTGAAGGAGTTTTCTCTCAGCTTCTTTTCAAGCTCAGCGGCTTTCTTGTCGTCGAACGTCTGCTGTGCCTTTTCGATAAGCGTGAGCACGTCGCCCATTCCGAGAATTCTTGATGCCATTCTGTCAGGGTAGAAAGGTTCGATAGCGTCGAGCTTTTCGCCTGTACCGATGAACTTGATGGGTTTTCCCGTGACATATCTTATCGAAAGAGCCGCGCCGCCTCGAGTATCACTGTCGAGCTTGGAGAGGATAACGCCCGTTATGTCAAGCCTGTTGTTGAACGCCTCGGCGATGTTTACCGCGTCCTGACCTGTCATAGCGTCCACAACGAGGAGTATTTCTGTCGGGTCTGTAGCGGCTTTCATGCGCTCAAGCTCTTCCATCATAGCTTCGTCAACGTTAAGTCGTCCGGCAGTGTCTATGAATACCATGTCGTGACCGTGGCGCTTAGCGTGCTCGATTCCGGCTTTTGCAATCTCCACCGGATCCGAGTTGCCCATGTCGAATACGGGAACGTCAACCTGAGCACCGACAACCTTTAGCTGTTCGATAGCGGCAGGTCTGTAAACGTCGCAGGCAACAAGAAGAGGGCGTTTGCCTTGTTTTTTGTACATTGACGCGAGCTTTGCTGTCTGTGTGGTTTTACCTGAGCCTTGAATACCTACCATCATTATGACTGTCGGCGGTCGCGAGGATATCTGCAGCTTGTTGTTCGTCTCGCCCATCAGCTTGACAAGCTCTTCGTGAACTATCTTGATAATCTGCTGAGCGGGGAGAAGGCTTTCAAGCACATCTGAGCCTACGGCGCGTTCAGTCACGGATTTGATGAAGTCTCTTGTGACCTTGTAGTTTACGTTAGCTTCAAGGAGAGCAAGCTTGACCTCACGCATACCTTCCTTTACGTCGGCTTCGGTGAGTTTTCCTTTGTTTTTGAACTTTTTAAAGGCATTTTCCAGCTTTTCAGATAAATTTGAGAACATTTATAACCCCATTTCGGTATATCGTAAATCAAATGCGTTATTTTTCGGCTTCGTTCAGCTGCTTCAGTGCAAGCTCAATGGCATTTCTTACGCTTTTGTCGAGTGAACTTTCTTGCGTGATTTCGTCGAGTATTTGTGAAGCGCGCAGTATGCGTTCGTTTTTGTCGGCAAGTCCGAGCTTTTCTTCAAGCTGAAACAGTTCTTCCTCACTTTTTTTTATGGAATCGCGAACACCTTGACGGGAAATTCCGGTTATTTCCGATATTTCCGCGAGCGAATAGTCTTCATTGTAATAGTAATCGAGTATTTCGCGTTTTCTGTCAGTGAGGAGCGAGCCGTAAGTGTCAAGCAGTATGGGGAACTTCATATTCTTCTCAAACATCATTTTCCTCCGACACTGCAAAACAGACTGTAAAGCAATTTACTTTACAGAGTATATCATAACCCCGCTCCTTTGTCAAGGACTTTTCGAAAAAAACTTTCGCAAACTCAAAAAAATCCCGCAGATACAGTGTCAGCCGTAAGTGCGGGAATGAATTCGCGGCAGATTATACAGCCATGTTGAATTCAACCTTGTAGTCGTCGAAGGTGATGGAGAAGCGGTACTCGCCGGAGTCTATCTCAAAAGCAGGAGTCAGCGCAATTCCGCAGTAGTTGTTGTTGTCAACCTTCATGTCAGGATATGTTGTGAAGTCTATCGTGCCTTTGACGGTGTAAGCCTCGTCCTCAGTTACAACGCCGATGTTGACAACAGTGTTTTCGTCGTAAATTACGTCGTGATCGGTGAAGTAAAGCACAAATGTACCGTTTTCGTATACGGGATCTTTTTCGAGCGTCAGAACTTCAAAATCAATTACTTCAACTTCTTCGGGAGCAGGCAGGGAAGTTTCGGTTTCCGTTTCAGTCTCGGCTTCGGGAGCTGTTGTTTCTGTTGTGTCGGGTGTGGTTTCGTCCTCGTTACCGGAAGAAGAGCAGGAAGTCAGTGCGGCGGAAGAGAATATAGCTGTGACTGCAAGAATGGCGGCAATATATTTTTTCATGTGATTACTCCTGTATTTCAAGCGAATGAATTTCTTTTCATATATCTTTATTATTATACCACACAAAGATATAATAATTTAAATGTTATTATTAATTTTCAGTGACTCACAAAACAAATAAAAAATAGCTATTTGTATAAGGCTGATATTTTGCGTTATCTCAAATGTCGGACAGAGCTATATTAATTACAAATTCACGTCAACTACCACAATTTCACTGCGGGACTCGGTGCGAATCGGATATTTCCACGTGCCGACGCCGCTTGAGACGATAACACACCTGCTGTCGGGATAGTTTCTGATGCCGTAACGCATTTCGTTTATTCCGAAAAGGCTGCTCAGGATGCCGACGGGGAATATCTGTCCTCCGTGGGTATGACCGCACATTGTCAAGTCAGCTCCGTTTTTCGCGCATTCTTCAAGTCCGATAGGCTCGTGGCATAGCAGAATTTTGTAAGTGTCCTCATTTTTGTAAGGTGCGAGAAGCTCGGCGGGAGTTTTTCTTTCGTCAAGCACGTCGCGTCTGCCGATGATTCTTACTTTTCCGCCAAATACTGTAACTGATTCATCCTCAAGCACGCGGACGTTGGCGGATTTCAGAGAGTTCACAATGTCTTCACGTGAGTGAGCAGGTTTCTTCCACAGCCAATGCGCGTCGTGATTTCCGAACACATAGTATATGCCGTACTTCGGGACGATTTCGGAGAACAGCGCGCAGTATTTGTCAAACATATCCGGAGAGGTGTTTTCGTCAAAGATGTCGCCAGTCATAACTATGATATCTGCGTTCTGCTTTTGTACAAGCGAGAAAATGTACCTGACGGTTGAGAGAGAGAAGAATCTCGACGGATGCATATCGGTAAGCTGAACAACCTTGATGTGCTCGCCTTTTGTGCCGCTTCCGACGGAGTATTTTTTCACGCGAATCTTCTTTGCCAGAAAAAGCCCGAGCATAAGGAACAGTGCGCATATGATAAACGGAGCAAATCCGAACACTGTCGCGTAACCGAACCACAGCTTATCGGCAAAGAAAACGTGGAGCACAAGATAAACCGTGCAGAACAGCGACAGGTGAGATACCGCCATGAACCAGAGCGAAGTTGCCCTCTCGACCGGGATTACAATTGCCAGTGCGACGAGAAACGCTATGAAATTTTTGTCAAGGTTGAAAATCGGCGGCAGGGAAGAGAAACAGAGTGTCGGAAATATTATAGCAAAGAATATCACCCTTGATGCGAAGGTAATGATTTTTTGATAAAATCTGAAAGAAAAAGATGACATTTAGCACCTGGAAACAAAAAATAATAAGCAAAAGACATACCGCATCTCACACTCAAGTGACACATGGTATGTCTTTTATCTCCAGCGGTACAGGGATTCGAACCCCGACATACAGAGTCAGAGTCTGCTGTGCTACCGTTACACAATACCGCTATCTGGAATATTGCCTTTCGGCTATTCGCTTTGTCTTGGGTTGTTCACCCGACGTCATATATTATAACTCATCGTCATCCTTTTGTCAATACCTTTTTATAATTTTTTTGAGATTTTTTTCAAGTTTTTTCTCGGTTTGATTTAAACGAAAAAACGACACCGAAAATATATCCGATGCCGTTTCAGTATGATTATTTTGTTTTACTTTTTGAGCGTATCGTGTGCAAGACCGAGCATATCTTCAAGGGTATGAGTGCAGTCGACGGTGTTGTTGTGAGCTTCTTCTTCGTTCTTTCCGTTTGCGAGAATGTAGAATTTTATCTTAGGCTCTGTTCCCGAAGGACGCGCTACAACTACACAGCCGTTTTCAGCCTTGTAGTACATTACGTTGGATTTGGGAAGACCTGTGCCTTCGACCTCTCCAGTGAGCATATTCTTTGAGGTTTCGGCAAGGTAGTCGCGGATATTGACAACACGGCTTCCTGCGAGCTTCTCGGGTGTTTCTGCGCGGAGCTTGTCCATGAGTCCGGCGATTTTTTCTTTGCCGTCAAGACCTTCCATATAAATCTCGGCGGAGTTTTCCATGTAGAATCCGTACTTTTCGTAAAGGCTTTCAACCGCGTCGATAAGTGTCATGCCTTTGAGAGAGTAGTAAGCTGCCATCTCGCAAATGAGCATGGATGCAACAACGCCGTCCTTGTCTCTGGAGTACTGACCCTTCATGTAGCCGTAGCTTTCTTCATATCCGAGAAGGAACGTGCCTTCCTTTTTGGCTTCATGCTCACCGATTACTTCCGCGATGAACTTGAATCCGGTGAGGACGTTGTAGAGCTTTACATTGTGTACTTCGCAGATCTTTGTTGCCATTTCGCTTGTAACGATGGTCTTTATAGCATATGCGTCGCTCGGCATTTTGCCCTGTTCTTCAAGTGCGCAGAAAATGTAGTCGAGAAGGAGGGAGCCCATCTGGTTTCCGGTAATGCACTTGAACTCGCCGTTTTTGTCTCTTGCCATAACGCCAACACGGTCGCAGTCGGGGTCGTTTGCTATGATAAGATCGGATTTTACTTCCTTCGCGATTTTTATACCTTCGGCAAATGAAGCGGGGTATTCCGGGTTGGGCTTAGCGAGTCCGGGGAAATCTCCGTTCGGCTTTATCTGAGCGTCAACAAGTGAAAGGTGCTTGATGCCGATTCTTCTGAGAACTTCGGGTACGATTCTGTAGCCTGCGCCGCAGAGAGGTGTGTAAACTACCTGAAGATTATCGGCGGCTTTCGTGATTACGTCGGGATAAACCTGCTCCGCGATAACGTCCTTCATGAATATCTCGTCAAAGTCCGCGCTTACCATTGTGATAAGGCTTTCGTCAACCTTGTCTCTTGTCGGAACGCCTTCAAAAATATCCGTCGCGTGGATATAGGAGGAAACATAGTCCGCCATCTGAGATGTAGGCTGAGCGCCGTCTTCCCAGTAGAGCTTGTAGCCGTTATATACCGAGGGGTTGTGTGAAGCCGTGATGTTTATTCCCGCGATGCATCCGAAATGGCGTACACCTGCGGAGAGCATGGGAGTCGGGCGAAGCTCATCGAACATATAGCACTTTATTCCGTGAGCGGTCAGAACCTCTGCACAGCGTCTTGCAAACAGTGCGGAATTGTGTCTGCTGTCGTATCCGAGCATTACACCGCGCTTTTTTGCGTCTTCTCCGAGAGAGTCGATTACTCTTGCTACGCCCTCTGTTGACTGAGCGACGGTATAAATGTTCATCATTCCGCAGCCTGCGCCCATTTTGGAACGAAGACCGCCTGTCCCGAACTCCATATAAGAGCCGAAACGCATTTCTATCTCATCATTGTTTCCCTCAATAGAGCGGAGTTCCTTCTTTGTTTCTTCGTCTACCTTGTCGGAGTTCAGCCATTCAAGGTATCTCTTCATGTAGTCTTCCATATACATAATCCTTTCGGTATAATTTTACAAAATATCATAATTCCCGATTATATCATGGCTGATTCTTGAGCCTTCGAGAAATAATCGCAAAGCGTCTGTGCTCGCACTCTTCATGTCAAGCTGCATGATAAGTCCGCGTCTCTCGTCGGTGTAGTCAAGCGGGAAAGAATTTATCAAAACAGTCACCGCTCCGAGTATTTCAAGCGAATGAAGCAGTGCTCCGATGTTTTTGCTATCTGACAGAACGACTGACAGGTCAACGTATCTTTTGTCCATTCCGGCGGGCAGGCTTTTGGCAGTGAGAGCATACCTCATAGCGGATTCATCCCCCATTCCGATATTACAGGCGGAGACGATTTTGAGGTCGTATTTCAGCAGCAGCTTGTACAGCGACATGAGAATTCCGTCGTGCGAATTGTAGACCGGTATCATGGCGTGTGAGCAGCGTTCGTAATAAACTTCCTCGCACGGTTCTTCAAATCCGCTGAAATATACAGCCGTGACAAACCTGAAGCTTTGAGAAAATGTATTGTACGCCTTGTCGGAGAAGCTGTTTCGCAGATACGCTATCCTCGGGGATATGTCAGATGTCGTCTCGTCGTGGTCGTCGTCAAAATTCAGCTTAACCACCGCGGCAAACTCTCGGCAGAAATGGGCGAATTCGGTTGAAATCCCGTCATGCGAAAGGGAAGAGTCCGTCATTTCGTGGAACAGTTCCGCGGCGTCATTTACGCTTGCCCTGCCGGAGTTATCCTCGCAGTACAACGCGGCAGCTTCATTATACGATATGTCGCTCAGCTTCCGTGCCGCTTCCTTCTTGTGCCACGCGAATATAATATTCTCTCTCAGGCTTTCGTTCATCAGAGCTTGCCGAGAATATCGTAGCTTTCGCCGAGGAACGCGAGAAGTTCGTCAGATGTAAGCTGTCTCTGTGAAAGAGAAGCAAGCATATATATCTGACGCGCTATCAGCTCAGCCTCGTCATTTTTGCTCTCTTCCGTCAGCTTTGTGAGCTTTTCAATGAGCGGAGAGGCGGTGTTGACGATAAGAGTCTGTTCAACCGGCATATCCGAACCCATCTTATAGAGCTTCATCATGTCGTTCATTCTGCGCGCTTCTTCGGAAAGGTTCAGAATAGCGGGAGTTTTTTCGTCCTTGAGTCTCTCGAATGTAACGGTCGTGTGTTCTCCGGCAACCTTCTTGAACAGCTCCGTAACGGCCGGAATTTCAGTTTTGTCACCGTCAGCCTTGAGGACATCAGCTATCTCGGAGTCGATTCTGATGAACTTTACACCTTCGCGGTTGGATTCGATTGTGTTGATAAACTGCGTGTCTATAACTCTGTCAAGGAGAACGACTTCTATTCCTTCGTCCTTGAACATCTTTACATACTTTGACTGAGCGGTAACGTCGGACGCGTAGTATATCTTGTTTTCGTGCTTTTCTTTTGCTGCTTCAAGATATTCGTCGACTGTCTTGAATTCTCCGTCAGTTGTTTCAAAGAGAATGCTCGGTGAAACCTTGTCGTAGAACTTGCGGTCTCTCATGCAGCCGTATTCCACAAACGTCTTGAGGTCGTGCCATATTCCTTCGTAGCTCTTGCGGTCACTTGAAAACATGGAGTTCAGCTTGTCCGCAACCTTCTTTGTGATGTGAGCGGATATCTTTGCGACATAGCCGCTGTTTTGCAGATAGCTTCTTGATACGTTAAGCGGAAGCTCGGGACAGTCAAGCACACCTTTGAGCATGAGAAGATATTCGGGGATAACTTCCTTGATATTGTCCGCAACGAAAACCTGATTGTAGTAGAGCTTTACCTGACCTTCAAGGCTTTCAAATTCACTGCCGATACGCGGGAAGTAGAGTATTCCCTTGAAATTGAGCGGATAGTCAGCTTTGATGTGAATATGGAAAAGCGGTTCTTTCCAATCGTTAAATACCTTGCGGTAGAATTCCTTGTATTCTTCTTCCGTGCAGTCGGAGGGATTTTTCAGCCAAAGCGGATGTGTATCGTTTATCGGTTTGACTTCCTTCTTTTCGTCCTTGCACTCTTCGCATTCACAGCCGTCCTCATGATCGTGATGTTCTTCTTCATGCTGGCCGTCATCAAAGTAAATCTCTTCGGGCATGAAAGCGCAGTATTTGTCGAGGACTTCGCGGAGCTTGTATTCGGAAAGGAACTCCTTGCCCTCATCGTTTATGTGCATAACAACAGCGGTGCCGAACTTGCCTATAAGCTCTTGTGCTTCATCCTTGTCAAAGTCGGTCGTTATCTCGTAGTTTCCGTCGTCGGTGCAGGTCCATTTGATGAAGTCACCGCCGGTGTAGGAACGTGTGATAACATCAACGGAATCGCTGACCATGAATGAAGAGTAGAATCCGAGACCGAAATGACCGATTATGCCGTTGTCCGAGCCGTTTTCACCCTCGTATTTCTGGATAAAATCAAGCGCACCGGAAAGAGCTATCTGACAGATGTACTTTTTCAGCTCTTCTTCCGTCATGCCTATACCTGTGTCGGTTACGGTGATGGTAGACGCGTCCTTGTCGAGTATTACCTTGATTTTCGCGCCGTCCATATCCACGTCAGCCTGGCCGAGAGAATTCAGTCTTCTCAGCTTTGTAATGGCGTCGCAGGCGTTAGATACGATTTCGCGGACAAATATCTCTTTTTCGGAGTAAAGCCACTTCTTAATTATAGGAAAAATGTGTTCAAGCTCAATAGAAATTCCACCGCGCTCAACATTCTCTGACATTTTATATAACCTCTTTTTTTGATTGAAATTGATATTTGAGGACAAACTTCCTCACTCTCAATTATATAACAAATGAACTGTTTTGTCAATAAGCGTAACAAATGATATGGTAAATTTTACTGAATCGTTCACATTTCTCCTTTGGCTGAGGTGGTTAATATTTCGTTTTCCGGCATAAATAAAAGCCGGAGAGAAATCCCCGGCTGATATTTAAGTTGACCCCAAGCCCGCCCTCGTCAAAGCGTCAGCGTGTGGTAAAAAGTTTTAGCTGTATAAGTGCAAGTGTAAAAATGATGAGAATAAGAGTGAATCAGGGAGTCGAACCCTACACATTCTCCGTTTGTGCTGCCCATCATAAACGCTTAATACCTCAAGCATTAAAGGTTCACGCTCGCCCGCCACGACTACCGCAGACTTGTCAGATGAGGTCGGTGTTCCAGTTTATGCCTTGAATGCGTGTGTCAAGCTCACGAAGCTGCTTTGATATGTCGTCAACCTGCTTCTGAAGCTCGGAGACGGAGACGGTGCTTTTCACAACTATCTCACTGCCTCTTCCGCGCATCCACTTCTGGCTTGCCGCTCTGAGAAAATCACGCATGATGTCATTCTTCTGCGCAAGACAGTCGCGGAGAGCAAGCATTTCGGTCACAGTCATACCGCCGGACACCGTGTTTGCGTTTGTCAGATTGATTCTTGCAACAAGCTCGCAGAGACGTTTTTCAAGTCTGTCAAGCTCGGTGAGAAGGGAAGTCGGGTCTTCCGCGGGTTCTTCGCCTTCCTGCACCAATGCGTTGCTTGAGAGTCTGTCACGGAGCTGCTCTATTCTCTTTTGAATATCCGCCCTCTCAATGAGAGCTTCCGCTATTTTCATATTGACCTCCGTTTGTCAGAGCGTGTACATCTCGCCGTTCTCTATGTCCATCCACTCAAACCTGCCGTCGCTGTAGAGCATAGCTGAATGCTTGGTGAAGTTTTTCGGAATGGATACGGAGCCGGGATTAAGATATCTCGCACCATTATTCATAAAGTCGTGAGGGATATGAGTGTGTCCCGTGAGATATACGTCATTTTCATGAAGCTTAGGCTCGACTCTGTGGCCGTGCGAGAGATAAATTGTGCGCTTTCCGTCAAATATTACTCCGTAGTCGGACGTAACGTTGAACTCGAGCATAAGGCTGTCGACCTCGGCTTCGCAGTTTCCGCGTACCGCAATGATGTCAGCGGCGTATTCGTTCAGCATTTTCGCGACTTCCTTCGGTGCATAATCACGCGGGAGATCGTTTCTCGGACCGTGATACAGTATGTCGCCGAGGAGAACGAGCTTATCCGCTCCTGATTCTGCGTATCTTTCAAGCATTATGCGGGTGTAGTAAGCAGAGCCGTGGAGATCCGATGCAATAAATAATTTCATAAATTAACCTAAATTAAACTTTTTGATTTTTTCTTTGAGGAATTCTACCGCGAGAGCTATATCCTTCTCGGGATTGTCGCCTACTTCGCGTTCGATTGTGAGGAAGCCGTTGAAGCCTGTAGCAGCGAGGGCAGGGAGGTATACGTCAAAGTTAACGTCTCCTTCGCCGAGAGGAAGCTCAAGATACTTCATTCCCATGTCAGCGAGAGCCTGGTGTTCTTTTGCTTCTTCGCCGATGTTGATTTTTTCTTCGATTTTCTTCTTGAGCATGATGCCGTCTTTTGCGTGTGTGTGTACTACATACTTGCCGAGATACTTCAGCGCGTTCTCCGGTCTGTCGTCAACACACATAACGAGGTTTGCAGGGTCGAAGTTGACTCTTACGCCGCCCGCTCCGAGAGAATCAAGGAATTCGCCGAGGACTTTGCCGGGTTCCGGACCTGTTTCTACGGCAAAAGCTGAACCTACGGAGTCTGCGTATTCCGCGAGTTCACGGCAAGCCTTACGCATGATTTCCTTGGTTTCGTTTTCTTCAGCCGGAACTGTGCCGATGTGCGTAGTTACGATATTGCACTCGAGCTTTTTCGCGAGGTCAAGCACTCTCTTTGACTTTTCAACATAGATCTTGTTCTGCTCGGGATTCATGAATCCGTGACCGAAGTCGCCGCAGATAGCCGAAAATACAAGACCGTTTGACTTAACAATGTCAAGAGCCTCTTTCAGCTTTGCGTCCGTGATGTCGTCAACGCCGAGTTCTCCGCCTGTAGCGTAAGCCTGAATGCCCTCGATGCCGAGAGAAGCCGCTTTTTCAACGCCGTTTTTGAATCCTAATCTGAAGGATTCGACCATTGCTCCGATTTTCATTGTTGTTCCTCCTGATGTATATAAATTTTAAATGCTTTGCCTTATTTTCTGTTCTCTGATATCCGAACCTCTGAATATCAGCGGCTTGTAGTCTCCGAATATTCTGCTTATTATGCGGTCGGAATATCGTTTTCTAAGCTCTTCTTTGTTAAGATTTGTGCTGATTATCGTGGACTTGTGCTGGATGAGCCTCATGTTTATGACGTTGTACAGGCATGAGACGATGAATGAGTTCGTCATTTCGCAGCCGAGGTCGTCGATAAGCAGAAGATCGCATTCCACATATTTGTCAAATTCATAATCCGCGTCATAGTAGCTGCTGCGTCCGAATTTTTTCTCTTCATAGTCAGAGAACATCGTCAGCGCGGATTCGTACACGACATAATATCCGTTTGCTATGACAGCCTGAGCGACGGACGATGAGAGATGCGTTTTTCCGAGCCCCGTTGCGCCTAAGAATATGAAGTTGTCCGATTTTCCCGGAGTGAAGCTTGATGCAAAATCCTTCAGTATCTTCAAGTTCTGCTCCATGAAGAATCGTTCATTTCCGCGGTAATAATCGAGCGAAAACGTATCGAATGTCTGTGTGGCGATGAGCGAATACAAACCGGAATTTTCAAGAGTAGCCGAGACAATCTCTTTTTTCAGGCAGTCGCATATTTTTATCCCAACGTATCCGGTGTCCGAGCACTTCTCACAGCGGTATTTTATGTCGCAGTAATCCTCGGGATAACCGTGGGACACAAGGAAACGTCTCTTTTGCTCAGCCAAAGCTTCATATTCCGCGCGTATTGATTCAATGCTGTCTTCTTCGAGCATCTTACCGAGGGACGCCGCCATGATACGAGGTCCTGTTCCCGCGAGAAGTGTGGTTATTCTTTTAAATTCGGGATAAGCCGACAACACCTCCGCAACGTGATTTTCGTATTCGCTTATGCTGATGTTCCTGTTCGCGGCAATAATGTCTTTCGCACGTCTGATATTTTCTCGTCTTCCCATAATACCTACTTGTTTTCCTTATAAGAACGGAGTAAAGCGGCTTCGTAAAAATCATCCGTCGAAAAGCTGGACTGCTGTGTGTCGCCTTCGCGCTTCTTCTGCCTTTCAGCTTCCGCCGCTTTTATGTCATCAATAGTAGTATAACCTGCCGCAAACCAATTGTCAAGTATTGCGTTGGCATATTTTAAGCTTGGCTTGTCAGTTTGACCGACAGTGCGCTCATAAGCCTCTCTTACAATGTCCCGCGAGAACTTATACTTGTCGTGCCACTTAACAATGAACTCTTTTTCCTTTGGAATGAGCGCGCGCTTACCGATTCCGAACAGCTCTCTCACGTATGATTCAAACGGAACTCTTTCCTCGATTAGTTTAAGCTCTTCCTCAAGCGCCTCGTATGTGATAACGTTGTTGTCGAAAAAGTGAAGTGCAAGCTGCTCTATATACCTCACGGACGGCTTGTTCATCTGTTTAGCGTGGGTGCAGAGGAGAAGAATGTATTCGTCGGACAGGGTTAAGTGATCGTTAAGTCCTATAATTATCGCCGTTTCCTGAGCGTTGAATACCTTGCCGAGTATCTGCTGACAGGTGTTGATAAGCTCGAACGTGCCTTTTTTCTTCTCGATAATCTCGCTCATCTCGTCAGACGTGTAGCCGGGTAGGGTAGAGTGAAGAGTAATATTCCGCTCGGGACGCTTTGCCGTCATTTTCTTTGCGGTGTCGGTCTTGCTCTTCGGCAAAGACTTTGTCTCGGACTGCGCTTTTCCGTCGTCGATATATAAAGCTCCCGCGTCGATCCATGAGTCGAGAGAACGTTTGAACGCGTTTTCCGTCATGTCGAGCTTCCGGCAGATTTCCTTAACGTCAAATTCAGGCTCGGCGATAACCGCTATAAGCACCGCAAGCTCTTCTTTTGTAGCTGTGGATAACTTTTGTAAAACTGTCTCGGCGGGAAGTGTTATCAGTCGGTTTTTGTATATTGGAGTGATTTTCATACTGTATATGGGTTTTTGTTTCCTATCCTAAATAATCCTGCAAAATTAATTCTTTGTTTCTTCAAATTCACTGTCAAGATGTAGTAATAGCAGAAATTTCGACACCGAAAAACTCGTGTTGTGTATTGATTCTAACAAAATTTCAATGCGAACCGGCATAAAATGAATTTACTTTCGGATACAACATTACTCATCCCGATGAATGGCTGAATATTTTATCATCGTGTCTATAATCTTAGTTTTTCAACTGTAGTTTTCCACAGGCTGTTGAAAAACCTTGTTGAAACTATGCTTATCCTAACCGTGCAAGGCTCTTTATCCTGTCGAGATACTCCTCCGCACCGTCGTCAGAGGCACAAGCGTCGAGTTCTATGTCGCCGAAAAGTTTGTTCCGATACATATGGTAAGCTCTTGCGGCTATCATCGCGGCATTGTCTCCGCACAGCGACAGTGACGGAACGACAAATTCCACACCGAGTGAGCTGCACATATCTCCGACCGCACGACGCAGGTGACTGTTTGCCGCAACTCCTCCCGCCATGACAAGAGTTTTCATTCCCGTATCTTTCAGCGCGGCGGATACTTTTTTTGTGATTCCCGAGCATACCGCGTTTGTGAAAGCTCCGGCAATCTCACATTTTGTCTCATACGGCAGGTCTTCGACTTTGGCTTTCTGTTTTTCGTTGTGGATATGGTTTATTACGGCAGTTTTCAGACCGCTGAACGAAAAATCATAAGTCTCGTCGTGTACGGCAGGAGAAGGGAAGGTCAGAGCGTCTTTTTTTGTGTAGTCGAATTTGATATACGCTTCCGATGCGAGCTTATCCATAGCTGCTCCTCCGGGATAAGGAAGTCCCATCACACGACCGACCTTGTCAAATGCTTCACCGCACGCGTCGTCACGGGTACTGCCTATCTCGTCAAAATCGACGTAGTTTTCTACCTTATATAAAGATGTGTGTCCGCCCGAGACCGCAAGCGCGAGAAAAGGCGGTTTCAGTGAACTGTTCTCAATATAAGCCGCTGAAAGGTGTCCCTCAATGTGCTGTACCGGGATTATCTTGCAGCCGGAACGATACGCAATGGCTTTTACGAAGTTTACTCCCACAAGAAGAGGACCGATAAGACCGGGCGCGAATGTAACTGCGGCGGCATCTATATCGGACAGCGAAATTCCCGCTTTATCTATAGCTTCGTGGGAAACGGAAGATATAACTTCACAGTGCGCGCGGCTTGCTATCTCGGGGACAACACCTCCGTAAAGCGCGTGTGTGTCTACCTGAGACGCTATAATATTTGAAAGCACTTCAATATTGTCGTCGTTTGCTCTTATAACAGCCGCGGAGGTTTCGTCGCATGAGCTTTCTATCGCAAAAATATACATATATACCTCAAATCACAATTGTTTCTGCATTATTACCGCGTTTTCGCGTGGATAAGCATAGTAGTTTTTTCTTACTCCCAGAGCGGTGTACCCGTATTTTTCGTATAGCCGCCTTGCAGGAGTGTTGGATTCGCGGACTTCAAGATAAACCGCCTTTACTCCGCGGGATTTCGCAAGGGACAGAGCGTGTGTCATAAGCTTGTCTCCGAGTCCCTGTTTCCTGTGTGAAGCCGCAACGGCAATGTTTAACAGCTCCGCTTCTTCGTTGATTATCATAAGGCAGTAGAACCCGCATATCTCTCCGTCTGTCTCTACAGTGTAAACGTCAATTTTGTCGCTTGAAATGGCGTCATTAAACGATTTTTCCGACCACGGGCAGGTGAACGACGAGTTTTCTATCCCGACTATCGCGTCAACTGACGAAAGCTCGGCTTCTTTGATTTCTGTCATAATTTTATCCTATGTATGCTATAAGCGCGTCGTCGATTCTTACGCTTCTCTTAGTCGTGCGGTCGTAAATGAACTTGCCTTCCTCGAATTCGCCGTAGGTAAGGTTGTAGTAGATGTGCGGATACTTGTCCTCGGAATAAAACTTTAATTCAAAGGTTTCGATGGAGTTCACAAGAGGCCACTCCTCGTATTCGCCGTTTTCAAAAAGGTCTATAAGGTTCGCGATGACGTCTTTATCCTCAACGGTAGCAACGGCATATGTGAGAGTGTCTCCGCCGCAGATGTAAAGCTTTGTAGGCTCAAGCTCGGCGAGAGTGGGAAGAGTGAGCGAAGTGGAGTAGAATATGGTAGTTGCGCTTCCGGCGTATTCCTGTGTCAGCCATTCCTTCGGGTCAAGTCCCTGAATTTCGTAGAGCACAAGGTCCGTCTTTTTATAATATCCGAATGCTTCACCGACTGAAACCGGCTCGTAGTTGTTCGGCGCGGGATAGTATTCGAGCTTCTGACCCTTGTTTATGAGCTTACCGTTTTCGTATTTGAAGTTGACAAGCGACGCGGAGCATGATGTGAAGATAAAAAGCGAGACTGCCGCAAGTATGAGTGCGATTATTCTTTTCATTAAAATAAACCTCTTATAATATAATTTAGTATCCGAGAATTCCCGATAGGCTGTCGTCGTCGTCAATCCACTCTGTAACGGGTATCTCGCGGAATTCGTTTTTCGTGTCACGGATATAAACACGCGCTATGCCGGAGTTGATTATCAGCTTCTTGCACATCATGCATGAATTAGTGCCGGGTATGATTTCGCCGGTTTTGGGATCCGTACAGCACATATACAAAGATGAGCCGAGCATATTCTCTCTTGACGCCGATATTATAGCGTTGGCTTCACTGTGTACCGAACGACATAGCTCATATCTCTCACCCCGCGGTATTCCGAGCTTTTCACGCGTGCAGTTTCCTATGTCCGAGCAGTTTTTTCTTCCGCGCGGCGCACCGTTGTAGCCTGTCGCTATTATGACATCATTTTTTACAATTATCGCGCCGTATCGTTTTCTGATACACGTGCTTCTTTCCGACACGGTCTGCGCTATATCAAGGTAATAATTGTGTTTGCTGACTCGCTCCATACATTGCTCCTTATGTAATAAAAACTCACTTTAATTATATATATCTATTGTTAATAAATCAAGATGCGCAGAAAATAAAGCGTAAAACAGCGGGGAAAGGTATTATAATATGATTATAAAAACGGTTCATATGACGGAATACAATAAAAAAAAGAGACGATTCTTTGCGAACGCTCTTGTTTTGTCGTGTGTCAGTATTCTGATGCGGGGGATATCCGTCGGCTTCAACGCCTACATAAATAACAAAATCGGCGCGGAGGGAATGGGACTTTTTACTCTTGTCATGAGTGTGTACGGCTTTGCGGTAACTCTCGCGCTGTCATGTGTAAATCTCGGAGCAATGAAGCTGACGTCGGAAAGGTGTGTTCAGCTGTCGGAATGCGATAAAACCTCGTGGCGGAAGAGTATTCGCTCGCTTGTGATGAAGCTGTGTATGTACGCTCTGTTTTTCGGAACGCTGTCGGCACTGCTCATGTATTTTACCTCATCTCCCGCCGCGAAATATCTGCTCAGCGACCTAAGAACTGAGAAGCCGCTCAAAATTCTTGCGCTAAGCCTGCCTGCGATATCGCTCTCTTCCGCGCTGTCGGGATTCTTCACGGGACTGAGAAAGGTCTATAAAAACGCGATATCCTCACTGAACGAGCAGTTTGTAAGAATCATTCTCATCTCAACCGGACTGTATCTTGTCACTGGAAGCGGAGTTGAGAACTCATGTCTCGCGCTTGTTGCAGGTTCGGCGTTATCCGAGGTGTGCTCGCTTGCCGTGAATCTTGTAATGTACATTGCGGACTCCAAAAAGCCGAGCGGTGAAAAATACGGTACACGTCAGGCATATGTTCCGACAAAAATCAAGAATGTGACCGATATATCGTTTGTAGCGGCTGTCGGAGCTTATGCGCGTCAGGGATTAAATACACTGGAGCATCTCGCTATACCGGCAGGACTGAAAAAAAGCGGACTGGGAGTTAGCGAGGCTTTGGCGGCATACGGACTTCTTCAGGGAATAGCGTTTCCGCTTGTCATGTTTCCGTATGCGGTTATAGGCTCGTTCACGTCACTGCTCATTCCCGAAATTGCGGAAAAACATGAGCTTGGAAACACGGATGAGATAAAAAGCCTGACCGAAGAGGTATACAAATACTCAGCCGTATTTTCTGTCGGAGCGTGCGGGATTTTTGTGCTTTTCGGAAAAAGTCTCGGCGGAATGATTTACGGCTCAACGGAAGCGGCGATGTATACGGTGGTGCTTGGATTTTTAGTACCGTTTATGTATCTTGATACCGCAGTTGATTCGCTTCTCAAGGGAATGGGCGAGCAGGTATATAATATGAAGGTAAATATCATAGACTCCGCCGCGGGGCTTATCCTTGTGATGCTGCTCACACCTCGGCTCGGAGTCTGGGGATATATTCTCACTGTGTGGATATGTGAGGTCGGCAACCTTGCGGCAAGCATACATAAGCTCGGGAAGATAACAGGCGTGGGAGTAAAGAGTGCGGCGAATCAGTATTTTAAGCCATGCATAGCGATTCTGCTCTCTGCTGTATTGAAAGTAATCGTGCTTGACAGGATAATACAGTCGCAGGTCGTAGGGATAACGGCATTTGCGGTTTTGTATCTGGCTATAGTTTCCGTAATCAAAAAAATAAAGGCTTGTCAACATGAAATCATGTAACAAGACCTTAGATTTGTAGATAAATGTAAAATAAACGTTGGTCTCAGGAGCTGTACCGGCAATTTTTAGCGACTTTCACAAGACCGTTGCGCTCGCAAACAGCTAATCCGAGAGGTGAGTCATCCTCATCTGAATTAGCATTACCGATGGCAGCATTATCTTGAATAAAACTTTCAATCGCATACTTCCACATCAAATCAATAGCTTGTTCCTTGTTTGGCGAATTAAGTGTACGAATCCGGTCAAGTGTAGGCATCGCAAGGCAGACAAGCTTTCCGTTTTCAAATACTCCCATCGGCTTCATACCGACGTTGCCTTTTCCGTCAAAGTGGATTTGGAGTGCTTTGATGTGGCATTCTACGCAGCCGCCGCTTTGTTTGAACACTTTTATGAACGGCATATCTTCTATGGTGAGCAAGCGAATTACCATACCATCATATTCAGGAACAGCAACCGTATCTTTGGGATAGATCATGTCGTACCCGCAACGGCAGGTCAACCCAAGCTTTGCTACTTCGGCATCAAAGCTCTCCCATTCCGTATCAACCGATTTGCGTACAGAGAATCTCGGATTTGTAAGTTTTCCTAAGAGCTTCAGGTAAGGCAGCGCATCTGACTCGGTTTCGCAGACGAGCGCTACAGCAGGCACAGCGGAATTGTAATCCGACACATAAACAAAATGTTCAAGCGGCTCGGAATTGCCAAGTGTGAGGATTTCGGATTCTGCAACAGTCATTCCGACGATGTCCTCAGCATACTTGAGAGGATTATGAGTGAAGCAAAAATCAAGTGCAAGGTCAATATCTGATACATTTAATTCAGGAAATGTTCGTCTGAAACGGCTGATTGCAATTTTACCGGAAAGATCATGCCAAGTAACCGCTTCATCCATATACTTTTTACGGTATTCACTCGGTGTAATACTGTAAAAATTTTTGAAAGCACGGGTGAAGCTCTCAGGACTGGCGTAGCCGAAATCAAGCGCAATTTCAAGTACTGTTTTGGATGTTCTGCGAAGTTCAAGCGCGCTTCTCGTGAGCTTGTAAATGCGAGAGTATTCCACAGGGCTATAGCCGGTATGCTGTCTGAATATTGAATCAAAATAGGTGAGTGAAAATCCTGCGTTTTCCGCAATGCTTTACAGCGACAGATTGTCTTTAGAGTTCTTTTGTATAAAACCGATGGCTTTGTCAATTAAATTTTTGTTTTCCATAAAGTCATCTCCCTTCTGTACTTGCATTTTAGCATACAGATACGGCGGCCGTCCTTGCGGAGATTATGAAATTTTGATTATATCATAAAAGTTCGTTAAAACCAATCTCAAAATGCGGTTTGCATACATAAAGGCATTGCCAAACAGGCGTATACTCAGTGACAACAGAAGCGGCTTTTTGGTGCGGAAATCAAAAAAATAAAGGCTTGTCAACATGAAATCATGTAACAAGACCTTTATAACTGACCCGTGGGGGAATCGAACCCCCGATTACGCCGTGAGAGGGCGTCGTCTTAGCCGCTTGACCAACAGGCCATACTCACTCGAGCGATGTTATTATATCACAGTCCGTGGCGAAATGCAATAGGTTTTGCGAAAAAAGTTGAAATATTTTTAGTCCGAAATGAGGATTGACAGAGAGCGGTTTTTATGATATAAGTATGTGATTAAATCATAAGAATAAGAGACTCAAATGAAAGACAACAAAACGAATGTATTTGTGAAAAAGCTGCTGACGCTTGTAATGCCCATCGCGTTTCAACAGTTTATGCTGGCGCTTGTCAGTGCTTCGGACGCCATTATGCTCGGAGTGCTGACTCAGGACGCTTTGTCCGCGGTTTCACTTGCAAGCCAGATTACATTTGTCGAGAATCTGTTTTTAGCGGCAATGACCATCGGACTTTCCATGCTTGCGGCACAGTATTGGGGCAAAAAAGATAAAGCGGCAGTCGAGCGTATTTTTGCTTATGTTATGAAAATAACGACGGCAATCGCGTTTGTGTTTTTTATTTCCGCTTCATGCTTTCCGAGGGGGCTTATGCGCATTTTTACAGATGAACAGCCACTTATAGACGGTGGAGCGGTATATCTGCGGACGGTATCGCTTTCGTT